>FTFY01000696.1_pt1 | contig 31155 bp, 27 predicted proteins | sample 1640561 | NCBI WGS metagenome assembly FTFY01 (sample SAMEA3914789, study PRJEB12502) | metagenome | biome: forest; material: soil | place: Canada | collected 2011-07-03 | depth 0.3 m | reverse complement strand
CCGCTATTAATCCCGCTATTACGATATATGTCGCTGACGTCAAACGCAGAAAAGCGATTGAAAAACACAGGTGAAGGACTGCAAGAACGTGTGGACGATCGTTTTAATAATTCTATTCCGCGCGAGGGGTCTGGAGGCAATTGTTCTGCGTTGAGAGTTCTGCCGTTGTACTGTCGATTGGTGCCGTTGAGTAAAAGCCAGCCTAAGGCATATTCCGCAGGGCCATATTGTTTGGCTGCGGCCTGTTCAAGTAAAGAGATGCCTGTGGGGATATCTCTTTCCAGGCTTGGTGAACCATTTATGTATTCCAATCCAAGTTGTGTCGTGGCCTCCAGGTCACCGCGGCTGGCGGCTACTTTATATCCTTCAATTCTTGTCTTCTGCATTTCCGCACTGGCCCGCTGCGCATTTTTTTGTTGCACGCTGTTGACGATGGAGGCCGTGATGCAACCCGTACCGCCAATCAAACTCAAACTCACTATCAATAACGCTGCACGCGATCGATCACTGGAAAAGAGGCGCATTTTTTTTAAGGTTTAAGAATTGTTTGATTACAAACGGGAGGTAGCACAGTAAGGCTAATAAACACGTGATCTGTATGCCGCTAAGGCCAGCGGCATATTCATAGGGAACCGGTTTGATGCCATCGACCAGTAAACGCCACAATAAATAACCCGATAGATAAAATTTGAAAAGAAGCCCCGGACTTTCGCGCCAGCGTTTTTGAAAAAACAAAATGGCGGCACCCCAAATTAATACAAAGAGAATGTCGTACAGTTGAGTAGGATGGCGGGATATGCCGTCACCAAAGTCGACGCCCCAGCGCATATGGGTGGGTACGCCATAAGTGCCGTCGTGCAGTCCTGCCAGAAAACAACCGATGCGCCCGACGGCAGTGCCCAACATCAATGGCAAGACAAAGTTGTCGCCCGTTGATCGCTGTGATCCGATCAGTTTCTTGGCAATCTCTACACCACACAGTCCGCCCAGCAAACCGCCGACGATAGATTGTCCAGACATCCAGAGATTGATGTCTAAAGAAGATGATGCCCATAACTGAGGGAACTCCATCCAGAACACTAACTTGTTCCCGATCGCTGCACCGAGTATGCAGCCGATGATGACGGCGTATTGTCCCGGCTCCAGGATGCCAGAGAGACCTTGATGGGCACGCTGCCAGCGATATAGCTGGACGCCGGATGCGATGGCGGTCCATTCAAAAAACAGATGGATGAGATGTGCAGTCGTGCTGGAAAAGACGACTGTTTTCATTGTTCGGATTTGTCTTGATAGGACTTCTTTGCAATCCGGAACACGCTGCCATATCTGGCAATGCGATATATAACGAAGCACAGCGCAATACTGATTCCTACTCCTGCGCATCCAAGGAGAAAAATAGACAGGTCACCGCTATTGGCTTTGTAGTGAGCTCCAGAAGCAATTCCTAGCAAACCACATAAGCCAAAGCCGACCATCAGCGCTAAAAGAAACATGATGCTAAGTGCTTTGAACAACGTCTTCATGGGGGCCTTGCTGGAATTGAGTTTGGCAGCGAAGACTGATTATATAATCTTAAGTTGTTTAAAAGCAATTTTGCGCATCGATTCATCGGCAAGACGTGACGAGTGCACGCTTGCTCTAATCAAATATTGATCAGCGGTAAACATGTCAGCATTGTCAGTGCGCAGATCGCGCATAACTTGCAAGACTGCTCGGGCTTTTTCGGCAAAACTCCGGTTGCCCGTAAAAATTGATAAAATGCGCAGTGTTGGCGAAAAGCTAATCCAGTGTTGCAAACTACGGCGCTGCAATCTGCCTGGCTCGGCAACCCCTCTGTCGGTGCGCTACGCGGGTTATTTGTCTGCGGCAATTTTTGTATGTGAGTAATTTATGATGGAGCTATCAAGAATGAAGAATCTGATCGTAGTCGCCGCGTTGGTGGCCTTGAGCGGTTGTGCCGTGACGCCTAATTCGGCGAGCGTCTATAACAGCAGCCAGGCTCAGGGCGAGCAAACGGTGCGTATGGGGGTGGTTGATTCGGTGCGTCCGGTGACCATCGACAAGAGTCGCGACGGCAACGGCGCTGGCACCTTGGTTGGTGGTGCGCTCGGTGGCGTTGCTGCCGGTTCGCTCATCGGTAGTGGCAACGGCTCGCTCGCGGCAGGTGTAGTGGGCGCGGTACTTGGCGGGATCGCCGGTAACCAGGTGCAGAACAACCTGAACCAGCGTCCGGGTCTGGAAATTACTGTGCGCCTGAGTAACGGCGAGTTGCGTGCGATTACCCAGGATGCCGACGAGCGCTTCAATGTTGGCGATCGCGTTCGTTTGTTGTCGTCGGGCGGCGTTACCCGGGTAACGCACTAATCGTCGGACTAAGCGCGCTTACAAATTTACAAATGCAAAAGGCTGGAAGACATGATTGTCTTCCAGCCTTTTTTGTTTTCCGCATACTGCAGAGCGGGCTTACTGTCCGTTATGGATCACAACCAGCAACGCGGTAGCCGCATTCTTGCCGACATTCTTGATGTAATGAGGGCGATCCGCCGCATAGCGTGCGGTTTCACCCACTTTGATCTTGGTGATGTTGCTGCCGCTCTGGACTTCCAGCGTACCGGACAAGACCGTCAGGTGTTCGCGCGAAGCCGGTTCGTGCGCCTCCGAATCGAGGCAGCCGCCAGGCTCCACCGACAGTTCATACCATTCAAACTGGCCGGCCAGTTCGATCGGACCGAGGATGCGCAGTACGCAATGGCCGTCTCTTGAACGCAGCGATGGCGTCGCATGGCTGGGCAGGGTTTCTATCGACGCAGGCGCCGCCTGGTTGCCGTCGACCAGCAGCGAGATCGGGACGCCAAGGGCATTAGCCAGGCGCCACACCACTGCAACCGTCGGGTTTGCCTGGTTGCGCTCAATTTGGGATAGCATGGACTTGGAGACGCCGGCGCGTTTCGATAAGGCATCCAGCGACAACCCGTCGGCCTGGCGCAGCTTGACCAAGGTATCGCCCACCTTCGGCGGTGCATCTTCCAAATTTTTAACTGTATTGACGCTCATCTGGTTGACAACCTTGTTTTTGTGCATTATCGTGGAATTCTCGTTCGATATATCGAATTAGAGCAATATATTATATAAGATTGAGGCTGAAAATGACACTAACTACAGGTACAGAAGTAAGCGCGAGCGTCGGCTCTCCCGGGTTTTACACGCATCTGCAGGATGAATTGGCTGGAATCAAGGCCGCCGGGCTGTTGAAGTCCGAGCGCCTTATCCTTGGCCCGCAGGGCGGCAAGATCAATACCGCAAGTGGTGAATTGATCAACTTGTGTGCCAACAACTACCTGGGATTGTCTTCTCATCCAGCCTTGATCAAAGCCGCACACGCCGCCCTGGACAGCCATGGTTTCGGCATGAGTTCAGTGCGTTTCATTTGCGGCACGCAAGACATTCATCGCGAACTGGAACAGCGGTTGTCGGCATTCCTGGGAACCGAGGACTGCATTCTGTATGCGGCCGCGTTCGATGCCAACGGCGGTCTGTTTGAACCGTTGCTGGGAGAGCAGGACGCCATCATCAGCGATTCGCTCAACCATGCATCGATTATCGACGGCGTCCGCCTTTGCAAGGCCAAGCGCTACCGTTATGCCCACAACGACATGGAAGATCTGGAGCGTTGTCTGAAGCAAGCTAAAGCTGACAATGCCCGCTTTGCCATGGTGTTTACCGATGGCGTGTTTTCGATGGACGGCACGGTGGCGCAGCTCGACGTCATCCGCCAGCTGTGCGACAAGTACGATGCCCTGCTTGGCGTCGACGATTGCCACGCCACCGGTTTCATGGGCGCCCGCGGACGCGGCACGCATGAAGCGCGCGGCATTTTCGGCAAGGTCGATGTGATTACCGGCACCCTGGGCAAAGCCCTGGGCGGCGCCAGCGGAGGCTTCACCGCGGGTCGGCGCGAGGTGATCGAATTGCTGCGGCAGAGGTCCCGGCCTTACCTGTTTTCAAATACCTTGATGCCGGCGATTGTCGGCGCTTCGATCGAGGCGCTTAACCTGCTGGAAGCGTCTACTGAATTGCGTGACCGCCTTGAGCGCAACACCATTTACTTCCGCAAGGCCATTACTGACGCCGGTTTCGAGATTAAGCCGGGTACCCATCCGATCGTGCCGTTGATGGTGTATGACGCCGTGGTGGCGCAAAACCTGTCGCGTCGCTTGTACGAACTTGGTGTCTACGCAGTTGGTTTCTTCTATCCGGTTGTACCGCAAGGGCAGGCGCGGATTCGGGTGCAGATGTCGGCGGTCCATGATGAGGCGACATTGCAGCGCGCAGTAGGTATCTTCCGGCAAGCCGGTGAAGAGCTTGGCCTGCTGAAGAACTGAAGAGAAGAACTGAAGAGAAAAACGATGAAAAAAATATTGGTAATCGGCGCCAACGGACAGATCGGCACCGAACTGACGACCGCACTGGTCAAGCTGCACGGCGCAAAGCAAGTTGTTGCAAGCGACATACAAGCGCTGGGCCGGCACCAGGAACTGGCATACGAAAAACTGGATGTGACAGACGCCAAGCGCCTGGCCGAGGTGGTGCAGCAACACGATATCGGTGAAATCTATCATCTGGCCGCGGCCTTGTCGGCCAAAGGCGAAGAGCATCCGGAATGGGCCTGGAACCTGAACATGACCGGTCTTTTGAACGTGCTGGAAGTTGCGCGCCAGGCCAAGCTGTCAAAAGTGTTCTGGCCTAGTTCGATTGCAGCATTCGGGCCGTCGACGCCGCGCGACAATGCACCGCAAATCGGCGCCATGGATCCGAAGACCGTCTACGGCATTTCAAAACTGGCCGGCGAGCATTGGTGTAGCTGGTATGCGGAGAAATACGGCATGGATATCCGCAGCCTGCGCTATCCGGGGTTGATCAGCTACTCGGCCGAACCGGGTGGCGGCACCACCGATTACGCGATTCAGGCGCTATTTGCCGCCGCCGACGGTCATGACTACACCAGCTTCCTGGATGTGGATAGCACGTTGCCGATGATGTACATGCCGGATGCTGTGCGTGCCACCATCGAACTGATGAGTGCGCCGAAAGAACAGCTGAAAGTTACCGGTTCATACAATCTCGCGGCATGGAGTTTTTCTCCGCGTGAGCTGGTCGATATCATCCAGCAGCGCTATCCATCGTTCAAGGTTGCGTACAAACCGGATTTCCGCCAGGCGATTGCGGATGCATGGCCGCGTTCGATTGATGATACGCAGGCGCGCCAGGATTGGCAGTGGTTGCCGGCATATAGCTTGGCCGATATGGTCGATGACATGCTGGCGCATCTGGCTGCACGTAAGCAGGTAACGCAGGAGCAGGCGGCTTGAGTCAGCCGGCTACTGCTGAACAGTCGTAGGGTGGGCATGAATGCCCACGCGTAACCGTGATAACCGGAGTGCAATCCCTCGTGGCACGGAAATAGGTATGTGCGTGGAGTGAGTTCCGCGTGGGCATTCGTGCCCACCCTACGAGACTGTCATAAAGCAAAAGGGCTGGAAGACAATAATGTCTTCCAGCCCTTTTTTCTTGCTCGCGAACGGGCGATAAGCCGATCTTATTGGCTCATCTGCTTGGCCTATTTACCAGCCATGCCCAACAACATTTCATTCAATCGCTTGACGAACCCAGCCGGGTCAGCCAACGCACCGCCTTCAGCTAGCAAGGCCTGATCAAACAAGATGTGCGACCAATCGCCGAACTTGGCATCTTCATACTTCAGGCGTTGCACCAGCGGGTGATCCGGGTTGATTTCCAGGATCGGCTTGGAGTCCGGAGCGTCCTGGCCGGCGGCCTTGAGCATGCGCAGCAGGTTGCCCGACAATTCATTCTCGTCAGCCACCAGGCAGGCGGGCGAATCGGTCAGGCGGAAGGTGACGCGCACTTCCTTGGCCTTGTCGGCCAGCGCGGTCTTCATCTTTTCAACCAGATCCTTGAACTGGGTTTCGGTTTCTTCGTGCTGCTTCTTCTCGGCTTCATCTTCCAATGTGCCGAGATCGAGGCCGCCCTTGGCTACCGACGCCAGTTCCTTGCCTTCGAAATCCTGCAGGAACGACAGCATCCATTCATCGACGCGATCGGTCAGCAGCAAGACTTCAACGCCTTTCTTGCGGAAAATTTCCAGGTGCGGGCTGTTCTTGGCCGCGGCATAGGTTTCACCGGTAGCGTAATAAATCTTGTCCTGGCCTTCTTTCATGCGACCGATATAGTCGGCGAAGGATACGGTCTGGACATCGCTGTCGTTGGTGGTCGACGCAAAGCGCAGCAGCTTGGCGATTCTTTCCTTGTTGCCGGCATCTTCGCCAATGCCTTCTTTCAAGACCTGGCCGAACTCTTTCCAGAATGTGGCGTACTTGTCTTTTTGCGCCTGGTCGTCGCTGTTCGCCAATTCTTCCAGCAAACTCAATACGCGCTTGGTGGAGCCTTCGCGGATCACGCGTACATCGCGCGACTCTTGCAGGATTTCACGCGATACATTCAGCGGCAAGTCGCTGGAGTCGATCACGCCTTTGACGAAGCGCAGATAGACCGGCATCAGCTGCTCGGCATCGTCCATGATGAAGACGCGCTTGATGTACAGCTTTATGCCGCCGCGCTTGTTGCGATCCCACAGGTCGAATGGCGCACGGCTCGGAACGTACAGCAGTTGCGTGTATTCGCTGCGGCCTTCAACCCGGTTGTGGGTATAGGTCAGCGGCGCTTCGAAATCGTGCGAGACATGTTTGTAAAACTCTACATACTGTTCTTCGGTGATGTCGGACTTGTTGCGGGCCCACAGCGCACTGGCCTGGTTGACCGTTTCGTATTCGTCTTTGACGACGGTTTCTTTCTTTTCTTCGTCCCATTCTTCTTTCTGCATCACGATCGGCAGCGAGATATGGTCGGAATATTTGCGGATGATCGATTTCAGTTTCCAGGCCGACAGGTACTCGTCTTCGCCTTCGCGCAGATGCAAGGTGATGTCGGTGCCGCGCGATGGTTTGTCGATCGCTTCGATGCTGAAATCGCCGGCGCCTTCGGATTCCCAGCGTACGCCTTCGGTGGCGTTGGCGCCAGCGCGGCGGGTATCAACGGTAATCTTGTCGGCGATGATGAAAGCGGAGTAGAAGCCGACGCCGAACTGGCCGATCAGGGCCGCATCTTTTTGCTGGTCGCCGGACAGTTTAGAGAAGAATTCCTTGGTGCCGGATTTGGCGATGGTGCCCAGATGCGAGATGGCTTCATCGCGACTCATGCCGATGCCGTTATCCGAAATCGTAATGGTGCGCGCGGCCTTGTCGAAAGTGACCTTGATTTTCAGTTCCGGATCGTTCTCGAACAGGGCGCCGTTGTTGATGGCTTCAAAGCGCAGCTTGTCGGCGGCATCGGATGCATTGGACACCAGCTCGCGCAGGAAAATTTCCTTGTTGGAGTACAGCGAGTGGATCATCAATTGCAGCAGCTGCTTTACTTCTGCCTGAAAACCAAGGGTTTGCTTTTCGGATACGGCCATTGTTTCCTCTGTGTAAACGTAAAAAATAATGTCAAAAAAATAAAAGCCGATGAATAATCGGCAATGCGGCCTGCCTTGCCACGCACCGCGCTCATCGCGTAAATAAGTATATTGCCCAGAAATGGGGAGTAATCGGGATTTTACAAGAGCGGACCAAGAGCGGATTGCGTGAAGGTTGCCTGTATTGTCTTACTTGCCACACTCCTGCTCCAGGAATCGCCAGATCGCCGGATCCGACATCGCCGCCACATTAATCCGCATCCTCGAAGAGGGCAATTGGCTAGGCGAGAACAGGGCGCCGGGCGCCAGCAGAAAGCCTTCAGCCAAGGCTTTTTCCGCCATCACATTGGTATCGTGCCCGGTATCGGCCCACACAAAGATGCCTGCCGGGGTACTGATGTCGACCGTCATGCCGATCCTTTCCATTTGCCGGATGGTGCGGTCGCGGACGCTATCGAGCTTGTTGCGCAAACGGTCGAGATGCTTGCGATAGTGTCCTTCGGAGAGGATTTTATAAACTACCCGTTCGCCGACTTCGGCACTGGTCAGGTTGGTCAGCATCTTGCGGTCGGCAAAATGCTGCGCTAGTTCGAGCGAGGTGGCGATAAAGCCGGAGCGCAGGTTAGGCGACAGCGTTTTCGAGAAGCCGCCCATGTAGATCACGCGGTTGAGCTGGTCCAGCGCGGCAATGCGGGTGGCAGGCTGGACTGCGGAGCCGGGATGCATGTCGCAATAAATATCGTCCTCGACGATCATGAAATCATGCTCTTCAGCCAGCTTGAGGATCTGGAACGCCTTGGCCGCCGATAGCGAGGTCGAGGTCGGATTGTGCAGCACCGACACCAGCACATACAGCTTGGGTTTGTGCAGCGCCGCCAGTTCTGCCAGCTTGACCATATCGGGCCCGTCGGCCAGGCGCGGCACGCCGACCACTTTGGCGCCAAGCGCCGCAAACGAGGCGAACATCAGGAACCAGGATGGATCGTCGACGAAAATCACGTCGCCAGGCTGGGTAAAGTGGCGCGCTACCAGGTCCAGCGCTTGAGTGACGCCAGTGGTGGTGACGAACTGTTCTGGCGTCGCGGCGATTTCCAGCTCGGCCATTTTCAGCTGCAGTTGCTGGCGCAGCGGTAAGAAGCCTTGTGGGATCCCGTATGACAGCAACTGCGCCGGATTTTGGCGGCTGATGCTGCGCAAGGCGTTGGCGATCAGATCGGCGTCCAGCCATTCGCTGGGAAACATGCCTGAACCAGGCATTTTTTTATTCGGCGCCTGCTGGTGCATATTGCGCACCAGCCAGACTACATCGATCAGTTGCGGCTGCTTGTCGCTGGCGGAGTTACTGCCGCGCTCTGCCAGTAGCGGCGAGCGTTCGCGCACATAGAAACCTGACCCGCGGCGCGATTCCAGGCAACCCTTGGCAACCAGCCGGTCATAGGCTTCAACTACCGTGAAACGCGAGACGCTGTGGCTATCGGCAAACTGGCGGATTGACGGCATGCGGGCGCCGGTGCGCAACAGGCGGTCGCTGATGCGGGTTTCGATGGAGCGCACGATTTGCTCGACCAGGGAAGTGTCGCTATCGCGCGACAACAGTTGCTGGGCAGCCGTAGCGGGAGCCGGCAACTGGCTGTTGTTCAGCTTGCGTGGCGGGGTCGTGTTAGTCACTGTACTTAATCACTGTATTGGTAGTTTTGCCGGGACAATGTCAGGAATTACTTGCTTAACTGTATTGGTACTGTATTGGTTTTGTGGCTTAGCATAGACCTAAATCCTGAATGCAGCAACTCCCCCAAGCCTTCGAAAGCGACTTAGCCATGCAAACACTATTCGAAAAACAGTCTCATAACTTGTCGGGCGGCAGTGCGCTGTCCGGCGTCACTGACAGTGAAATGATCCTGCGGGTAGTGAGCGGCCGCGTCTGGGTGACATTTGAAGGGCAGCCGGAAGACCATTGGCTGCACGCCGGCCGCTCGCTGACTTTGCTACCAGGCCGGATGGTAGTCGTGGAGTCCGACCCGGGAAACAGCCGCATCACCTTAAGCGGCCAGTCGCAACGCGGCACGACCAGCTTGTTACGCGCTTTGCTGATGCGCCTGCGCGGGCCCGATTTCCATCCCGCGACAAGTGTGTCGTGATGCTGGAGACCTTGCTGCCGCTGGCCATATTCGCCTTTGTGTCGTCGATCACGCCGGGGCCGAACAACATCATGCTGACTTCGTCCGGCATCATGTTCGGCTTCAACCGGACCATTCCGCACATACTTGGCGTGACCTTCGGTTTCGGCCTGTTGCTGGTGCTGTGCGCAGCCGGTATCGGTGGCTTGGTGCTGGCGTTGCCGCAGATTCATGTCATCCTGAAAACCCTGGGCTCGGCCTATTTGCTGTATCTGGCCTGGAAGCTGCGGAATATGTCGTTCAAGTCGGAGGTTGGCGCCAACCATAAGCCGATGACCTTTCTTGGCGCGGCGGCATTCCAGGCCGCCAATCCCAAAGCCTGGATCATGGGCATCACCAGCGCTTCGGCATTTTTGCCGTCGCTGCAGCCGATCTGGTTGTCGATCGCCATATATTGCCTGGTATTCTGCCTCATCAACCTGCCATGCGTCGGCGTCTGGGCCGGCGCCGGTTCGGTATTGCGGCGCTACCTGGCGCAACCATTGTGGCAACGGGTGTTTTGTACAGTAATGGTGGTGCTGACGATTTATTCCGCAGTATCGATCTGGCTCTGACAATAATTCAAAAGCAACGCGAAAGACACGCAACATGACGGATGAATCGAAGGGTATGTGGCTGGGGCTGGTCGGGGTGGCGGTGTTCAGCCTGACCTTGCCGTTTACCCGGATGGCGGTGGCAGAGCTGAATCCGGTATTCGTCGCATTCGGCCGGGCGGTAGTTGCCGCGCTGTGTTCGATACTATTGTTGTGGAGGCTGAAGGCGCCGCTGCCGACCGCCGCGCAGTGGAAAGCCCTGGCGCTGACCGCGCTGGGCGTGGTGGTCGGTTTCCCTTTGTTTTCATCTGTGGCGATGCGTTATGTGCCGGCGGCACACGGCGCCATCGTGCTTGGCATCTTGCCGCTGGCGACTGCCATGTTTGGCGCCTTGCGATTCGGCGAACGGCCTTCGGCCGGATTCTGGATTGCCGCCGCGATCGGCAGCATCATTGTCATTATTTTTGCCATAAGCCAGGGCGGTGGCGGTTTACAAGCCGCGGATCTGGCCTTGCTGGCGGCAGTGGTGGCTGCTGCCATGGGCTACGCGGAAGGTGGACGCTTGTCGCAAACCATGGGCGGGCAGCAAGTGATCTGTTGGGCGCTGGTGCTGGCATTGCCAATCTTGCTGCCGATAACTGCCTGGCTGGGCTGGCAATATGGCGTCAGCGCTTCGCCCAAGGCTTGGCTGGGTTTTGCCTATGTGTCGGTGTTTTCAATGTTTATCGGTTTTTTCTTTTGGTACAAGGGCCTGGCGTTGGGTGGCATTGCGCGGGTTGGCCAGGTGCAACTATTGCAGCCGTTCCTGACGCTGCTGGGGGCCGCATTGATACTGGGCGAAGCCCTGGATAGCAGCAACATGTTGTTTGCACTGGCGGTGCTGGTGGTGGTGGCTTTTGGCCGCAAGATGGCGGTGCGGCGGCAAGCTGCATAGCAAAATATAAAGCCGGGCTTTCGCAAACTTGGCGGTAGGTGAGATAATCATGTATTGGCCGGGATCGACCCGGCTGTATCCCATTTATCCCGTCATTGCTGCTAGCGCCAAAAGCGTTGGCAAATGATCTCTTTTTTCGGAGTGTCAGATGTCTGTATATGAAAAGTTGCAAGCCCTGAATATCACATTGCCAGCGGTAGTTACACCCGCAGCCGCTTATGTGATGTACGCCCAAAGCGGCAACACGGTTTACCTGTCTGGTCATTTGCCTAAGAAAGACGGCAAGATCTGGGTCGGCCAACTGGGCAAAGACACGACTACCGAAGAAGCCAAATTGGCGGCACGCAGCATTGCGATTGATCTGATCGCTACCTTGCAAGCAGCTTGCGGCGGCGATCTGAAGCGCGTCAAACGCATTGTCAAGCTGATGAGCCTGGTCAATTCAACGCCTGATTTCACGGAACAGCACCTGGTTACCAACGGTGCGTCCGAACTGATCGGCGAAGTATTTGGCGAGCAGGGCAAGCATGCCCGTTCCGCATTTGGTGTTGCACAGCTGCCGTTGGGCGCTTGCGTGGAAATTGAAATGATTGCTGAACTGGAGTAGTCCTCAAAACGCAGTGGCGTAACACTGGTAGCGCTATCCGCTGCCAGCCCAGGAGACGGCAGATCATAAAAATCCACGGGCTGTTGCAATCCGGCTTGGGCTCTCGCTTAGCCGGGTAATTGACGACAGTCACTCAGAATAAGATCACTTGAAGAGAATTGTATGAAAATCGAAAACCCAACACCGCTGCAATGGCATTTTTCGCAGCGTGCGCAAAAATTGCAAAGCTCGGCGATCCGTGAAATCCTCAAGATCACCATGCGCCCGGAAATCATTTCCTTCGCCGGCGGCCTGCCGTCGCCGGCCACTTTCCCGGTCGAGCAATTGAAGGTGGCGTTTGACAAAGTGCTGTCGGAACAAGGCAAGGTCGCTTTGCAATACGGTCCTACCGACGGTTACGGTCCGCTGCGCGAATGGGTCGCCAATTCCTTGTCGACCAACGGCGCCAAGATCATGGCGGACCAAGTCATGATGACTTCCGGTTCGCAGCAGGGTCTGGATTTGCTGGGTAAGGTATTGATCGACGAAGGCAGCAAGGTGCTGGTGGAAACGCCTAGTTACCTGGGTGCTCTGCAAGCCTTTTCCCTATACGGCCCTGAGTTCGTCTCGGTGCCTGCGGACGAAGGCGGTCTGATCCCGGAAACAGTGGCGACTTTGGGACAGGGTGCACGCATGTTGTATGCCTTGCCGAATTTCCAGAATCCTACCGGCCGCACCTTGTCGGTAGAACGCCGTCACGCCTTGGTCGACATTTGCGCGCGGCTCGGCTTGCCGCTGATCGAAGATGATCCTTACGGCGCACTCAGCTATCGCACCGAACCGTTGCCGAAGATGCTGAGCATGAATCCGGGCGGGGTGATTTACATGGGTTCCTTCTCCAAGATCCTGACCCCGGGAATACGCCTGGGCTACGTGGTAGCGCCGCGGCCGCTGATCGAAAAGCTGGAGCAGGCCAAGCAAGCCACCGACCTGCATACCGCGCAGCTGACGCAAATGGTGGTGTACCAGACCATCAAGGACGGTTTCCTCGATCAGCATATCCCGACTATCCGCAAGTTGTACTCGGATCAGTGCGACGCCATGCTGGATGCGCTGAAGACCTATTTCCCGGCCGGCACCAGCTGGACCAAGCCAGAAGGCGGCATGTTCATCTGGGTCACCTTGCCTAAGCATATCGACAGCATGAAATTGCTGGACGAGGCAGTGGCGCAGCACGTGGCGTTTGTGCCAGGCGCGCCGTTCTATGGCAATACGCCGGAACCGCATACCTTGCGCCTGAGTTTCGTTACCGTGCCACCGGCCAAGATACGCGAAGGGATCGAGCGGCTGGGTAAGCTGATCGCTTCTAAAATCTGATTCTGGGGGTGTGTAGGGTGGGCAGAAAAACCTGCCCACCCTACAAGCAAAATAAAAAAGCCGGCTTCAAGCCGGCTTTTTTATTTTCAGGTCTGCGCTGTAAGCGTCGCCGGTTTCAGTTTCGATTCCAGCATTTTTCCTTTACGCGCGCGTTTGCCGATATGCGGGGCAAGCCCCGATGCCGACAGAGTCACCTGTTGCGCCTTGCCGCCACGGCCGATGCCGGTCACCAGCACGCCGCGCTGGCTGATCGGTTGTGCCGCCAGCAGCTTCTCGTTGCTCTCCAGTTCCATCAGAATCACGCCGCGGCCGCCATTGCTGAGCGTTTTGCATTCGTCCAGGCCGAACACCAGCAAACGGCCTTTTTCCGACAAACAGGCGATGGCGCTGGCGCCGCTAGTCAAAGCTTGTGGCGGCAAAGGCAGATCGCCTTCATCCAGCGTGACATACGATTTGCCAGCTTTCACCCGGCTCAGCATGTCGCCGATCTTGGCGGTGAAACCATAGCCGCCCGAGCTAGCCAGCAGCAGCATCAGATCGGATGGGCCGGCAAAATAGTGCAGTATGCTGCTGCCGTTAGCCAGGTCGATCAGGGTAGTGATAGGCACGCCGTCGCCGCGCGCGTTGGGCAAGCTCGCCACCGATACGGAGTAGATGCGGCCGTTGGAGCCGAAGGTCAGCAGGTTGTCGACGGTACGGCATTCGAACGCGCCGTACAAAGCATCGCCGGCTTTGAAACCGAACTGGCTGGCGTCATGGCCGTGGCCGGTACGCGCGCGTACCCAGCCTTTTTGAGAAATGATGACAGTCACCGCCTCATCGACGATCCTGGTTTCCACCACGGCTTTTTCTGCCGCTTCGATCAGCGTACGGCGGGCATCGCCAAACTGTTTCTGGTCGGCTTCGATTTCCTTGATGACCAGGCGTTTCATCGACGCCGGATTGTCGAGCAGATCGACCAGCGTTGCTTTTTCATTGCGCAGTTCAGCTAGTTCCTGCTGGATCTTGATCGACTCCAGGCGCGCCAGCTGACGCAAGCGGATTTCAAGAATATCTTCGGCCTGGCGGTCGGACAGGTTGAACGCTGTAATCAGTGCCGGCTTCGGTTCATCCGATTCGCGGATGATCTTGATGACCTTGTCGATATTCAGCAGGATCGCTTCGCGGCCTTCCAGGATATGGATGCGGTCTTCGATCTTTTGCAGCTTGAATTTTGAGCGGCGGGTAATGGTGGTGAAGCGGAAATCGATCCATTCGCGCAAGATCATGCCCAGGCCCTTCTGGCGCGGACGGCCGTCGCCGCCGATCATCACCAGATTGATCGAGGCGCTGCTTTCCAGCGAGGTGTGGGCCAACAGCATGTTGGTGAATTCGGTCTGGTCCAGGTTCTTCGATTTCGGCTCGAACACCAGGCGTACCGGCGCATCGCGCCCTGATTCGTCGCGCACTGTATCGAGCACCGACAAGATGGACGTCTTGAGCGCCAGCTGCTCCGGCGTCAGGGTTTTCTTGCCAAGCTTGATTTTCGGATTGGTCAGCTCTTCGATTTCTTCCAGGATCTTTTGCGAGGAAGCGCCAGGCGGCAATTCCGTGACTACGGCCTGCCATTGGCCGCGCGCCAGGTCTTCGATTTTCCAGGTGGCGCGCACTTTCAGGCTGCCGCGTCCGCTTTCGTACATTTCCGAAATCGCGGTGGCAGAGGTAATGATCTGGCCGCCGCCAGGGAAGTCCGGGCCGGGAATGATTTGCATCAGTTCGGCATGGCTTAACCCGGGGTTGCGGATCAAGGCAACCGCCGCCTTGGCGACTTCCTGCAAATTGTGCGATGGGATTTCGGTAGCGAGACCGACCGCAATTCCCGAAGCGCCATTCAGCAAGACAAAGGGCAGGCGTGCCGGCAGCAGTTTCGGTTCTTCGGTGGAACCATCGTAGTTGGGCTGGAAATCGACTGTACCCATGTCGATTTCTTCCAGCAGCAATCTGGCGATGGGCGTCAGGCGTGCTTCGGTGTAACGCATCGCCGCTGCGCCATCGCCGTCGCGCGAACCGAAGTTACCCTGGCCGTCGACCAGCGGATAACGCAGCGAGAAATCCTGGGTCATGCGCACCAGGGCGTCATACACCGATTGATCCCCGTGCGGATGCAGCTTACCGAGCACGTCGCCGACCACCAGCGCCGATTTGCGCGGCTTGGCGGCGGCGTTCAGGCCGAGTTCGCTCATCGCATACAGGATGCGGCGCTGTACCGGCTTCTGGCCGTCGGAGACGTCGGGCAGGGCGCGTCCCTTGACTACCGAAATGGCGTAGTCGAGGTAGGCGCGTTCAGCGAAGGTGGCAAGGGTTAAGGATTCAGCGTCCGGGGTTGGTGCATCTGGCGTAGCAAACAGATCGTTTTGGTCGGTCATGTAGAGTCGGTGCTTATTTTGATATTTATTCGATAAAAGGCGTTGCTGCTGCGGGTATTGCCGCAGCTGGCGGAATTGGCGTTGCGGCTACCGGCGGCATGTCAGACGGCATGTTGCTGCGACCGGGAATGACCAGGCGGATGCGCTTCAGTCCGGCATTATTGCCGTCAACCTTGCTTTCGGCGGGCTGGTCGAACCCAGGTTTGTACAATTGATAAAATTGCCGCACCAGCTGTACATACATACGTGTTTCAGGATACGGCGGCACCTTGTTATTGTACTTTTGTACAGCGCCTTCGCCAGCGTTATAAGAGGCAATCACCAGCTCTTGCTGGGCCGGGTAGAGCTTCAGCAGGTCGCGCAAGTAGCGGGCGCCCAGGCGGATATTGGTGCGTGGGTCGGTGAGTTTTTTCTCAACCGGTTTTTTGCTGTCGCCGGTCAAGCCATAGCGCTCGGCTGTGGCCGGCATGATTTGCATCAGGCCGATCGCGCCTTTCGGCGACACGGCGGCCGGATTGAAGCCGGATTCGGCGGCCATCACAGCCTTTAGCAAGGCTGGCTCCAGCGCGAATTCTTGCGCTGCCTGGTCCACCAGCGCTTCGTATTTTTTCAGATTCGGATGTTGCGACAGGTAGCGGAACAACGGACTGTTACGCACCTTAGGATCAAGTGGCCTGACATTGCCGGCAGCTAGTTGTGATGAGTCGAAAAAGCCATCGCCGCGCATGAATAATTGATAACGGTTATCCAGCTTTTCAGTTGAAAAATGCCCCATGCCATCCGCATCGATATAGCCGAAGATATCCGCGCGCGCGCTGCCGACCGTGGTCAGTAGTGCGAGCGTCAGCAGGGTACCTGTGAAAAATCGGCTTAAATGATGGCGGAGTTGCTTCATTGTTACTTTAAATGATCGGAGCTGCGGATAACCGGTAAGCTGAGTTGAGCTATAGAAGCGGTGATGCGTACAACCGCGCAGTATAGCCGCGTAAAACTCCGACCATGATAATACGTTTTGCAGATCCTGATGGCTGGCGCCGGTAAAGGCGCCATAGTTGCCAAGGGGAAATTTTTTAAATATCCGCCTCGGCCTCATTGCCGTGCTCTTCAATCCAGGCCCGGCGTGCCGCAGCCTCGCCCTTGCCCATCAGCATATTGAAGCGGTTTTCCGACGCTTCCAGGTCGAAATTGCCGAGCAAGACCGGCAGCAACCTGCGGGTATCCGGATTCATCGTGGTTTCCCACAATTGTTCGGCGTTCATTTCGCCCAGGCCTTTGAAGCGGGAGATGGACCAGGCGCTATCCTTGACGCCATCCTTGCGCAATTTATCTTCAATGGCTTCCAACTCACCGTCATCCAGGGCGTAAATTTTCTGCGCCGGCTTCTTGCCGCGCGCCGGGGCATCGACCCGGTATAGCGGCGGCCGGGCGATGCAGATATTGCCGCGGTCGATCAATTGCGGGAAGTGGCGGAAAAACAAGGTCAGCAGCAATACCTGGATGTGCGAGCCGTCGACGTCCGCATCGGACAGGATGCAGATCTTGCCATAACGCAGGCCGCTGAAATCGATGGTGTCGGTTTTGCTGTGAGGATCGACGCCGATGGCGACCGCGATATCATGGATTTCATTGTTGGCAAAGAGCCGGTCGCGTTCGGTTTCCCAGGAGTTCAGCACCTTGCCGCGCAATGGCAGGATCGCCTGGAACTCCTTGTCGCGGCCCATTTTTGCGGAGCCGCCCGCGGAATCGCCCTCGACCAGGAACAGTTCATTGCGGGTGATGTCGCTGGATTCGCAATCAGTCAGTTTGCCAGGCAAGACGGCCACCCCGGAGGATTTCTTCTTTTCGACTTTTTGCGCCGAGCGCAGACGGTTCTGGGCCTGCTTGATTACCAGGTCGGCCAGTTTCTTGCCGTATTCAACGTGCTGGTTCAGCCACAGTTCCAGCGCCGGACGGGTATAGGTGGAGACCAGCCGCACCGCGTCGCGTGAATTCAAGCGTTCCTTGATCTGGCCCTGGAACTGCGGGTCCAGCACCTTGGCGGAGAGGACGAAGGAGACGCGCGCAAACACGTCTTCCGGCAACAGCTTGACCCCCTTGGGCAGCAGCGAATGCATTTCGACGAAACTTTTGACCGCGCCGAACAAGCCTTCGCGCAAGCCGGATTCATGGGTGCCGCCGGCTGAAGTCGGGATCAGGTTCACGTAGGATTCGCGCACAATGGCGCCGTCCTCGGTCCAGGCGACGACCCAGGCCGCACCTTCGCCTTCGGCAAATCCCTCGGCGTCGGCATTGGCGTATTGCTCGCCTTCAAACAGAGGAATCAGCGGATCGGCATTGGAGGATTGCGCCAGCGACTCCATCAGATAGCCGCGCAAGCCTTGGTCGTATTGCCAGGTCTGGCTGTCGCCGCTCTTGGCGTTCAACAGAGTGACTTTGACGCCAGGCAGCAGCACCGCCTTGGAGCGCAGCAAGCGCTGCAATTCCGGCTGCGAGATGGCCGGCGAGTCGAAGTATTTGGGATTCGGCCAGGCGGTAACGCGGGTACCTGATTTCTTGCTGTCTTCGCGGCTGAGTGGTTGCGATTTCAGTTTTTCGATTACATCGCCATCGGCAAACACCATGTGATGCATGCCGCCTTCGCGCCAGACCGTGATTTCCAGCCGCGAGGAGAGGGCGTTGGTGACCGAGACGCCGACCCCGTGCAAGCCGCCGGAAAACGAGTAGGCGCCGCCGCTGCCTTTGTCGAACTTGCCGCCGGCATGCAGGCGGGTGAATACGATTTCTACCGTCGGTACCTTTTCCTCCGGATGCATGCCGACTGGAATGCCGCGGCCATCATCCTCGACACTGACGCTGCCGTCGGTATTCAGGGTGACCAGGATATTCTTGCAAAATCCGCCGAGCGCTTCGTCCGAGGCGTTGTCAATCACTTCCTGAATGATATGCAGCGGATTTTCGGTGCGGGTGTACATGCCCGGGCGTTGCTTGACCGGCTCCAGGCCCTTCAGTACACGGATCGATGATTCGCTATAGTCAGATTGCGGTGATTTTTTGGTTGCCATTCAGTTGTGATGAGTTAAATGTGAATTGTTGTTGGTTTTTAAACTAATTTGCGACGCTTTTGCAACGCATTGTCAATTGAGGGAGAGATTACTCGTTATTATCCTTGCGCATTCTAATGAAAAAGCGGTTCGCTTGCGCAGGCAAGATGCGGTAAAAGAAATATCAGCCACAAGCGTTCAGGATGAATTGCTTATTTAGTCGCCTATTAAGCCTCTACTAGGCGCCTATTTAATTGATGCAAAGCAATAAAATGTTGTTGTTTTACACAGTGTATTGATAAAAACAAAAGTTAAATAAAGACGCTGTTATCATAATTTCGCTAGCGTTCGACTAGCAGGGGAATGCATAAAAAAAATGAAAAAACATAACGCACCATTCGGCATCAGGTTCATCGGGTTTTCCGCGCGTGAAATCAATATTTTCGACGCCACTTTTTCGGTCGAGCAAAACCGCGAGAAACAGTATTACCGCTTGTCCGAAGACAGCCTGCAAGAGCCGGACCTGTATCTGGTGAACGCCGACGACCTGAAAGCCCTGGCGATCCTGGCCGACATGGAACCCAATAATCTGCGGCCCGCGTTGCTGATTGGAGCGCCCCATGTGGAACTGCCGTTTGCCACTGTCGAGCGGCCGATACGCTGGCTGAAATTGTTCGGCGCGCTGGATACCTTGATTGAGCGGCGTTTGATCATGCTGGCCAAGCAAAATTCCGCTGACGGCACGTTGTTCAACAATGTGCCGGATCGCCGTCGGCGCGAACGTCTCGACCTGGATTTGACCGACCCGCTTGAATATGAGCGCATGCGCAGCAAATCCCCGCAGGCCGACCGGATCCTTGTGATCGATGATCAATCGACGTTTCGGGATGATCTGTCAGTCGCCATGGCCCATCACGTGGTGCCGGTAGAGTGGGTCGGTACTCCCGAAGCGGCAGCCGAGGTTTATACGCAGCTAAGCATCTCGGTGGTGCTGATCAATCCACAGCTGACGCAGTTTGATCCTTATGATTTGTGCCGTACCATCAAACAACAGCACGAAAGCACCAGAGTCGCGGTTATTTTCCTGATCGATAAAGACTTCTCTTACGACCACGTGCGGGCACGGCAGGTTGCATGCGACGGTTTCCTTAGCCGGCATCTGGAACAGCCGCAGATATTACTGGCGCTGGGAAAGTTCTTGTCGTTGCGCCGGTAAAAAAAACACGCAGACTTATTTACTTAACAGTCGCATGCCGCGTTCCAGACCATCCATGGTCACCGGAAACATGCGGTTGCTCATCAACTGGCGGATCACTTCTACCGATTGGCGATATTGCCACAAGCCTTCCGGTTCAGGATTGAGCCAGATGAACTTGGGAAACGCCTTGGTGAAGCGCTGCAGCCATTCGGCGCCGGCTTCTTCGTTGTTGTACTCGACTGAACCGCCCGGCTGCAGGATTTCATAAGGGCTCATGGTGGCGTCGCCGACGAAGATCAGCTTGGTGTCCGGCGTATACTTGCGCAAGATATCCCAGGTCGGGAAGCGCTCGGCGTGGCGGCGCTGATTATTTTTCCAGACGTAATCGTAGACGCAATTGTGAAAATAAAAGAACTCCATGTTCTTGAATTCGGTCTTGGCCGCAGAAAATAGTTCTTCGGTGCGGGCAATATGGTCGTCCATGGTGCCGCCGACATCCAGCAGCATCAGCACCTTGATATTGTTCTTGCGCTCGGGCCGCATCTTGATGTCGAGGTAGCCGGCATTGTTTGCTGTGGCGCGTATGGTGTCGTCCAGCGCCAGCTCTTCGGCCAGGCCTTCGCGCGCGAATTTGCGTAATCGCCGCAAGGCAATCTTGATGTTGCGCGTGCCCAGTTCGAGATCGTCATCGTAGTCGCGGTAAGCGCGCGCATCCCAGACTTTGACTGCGGTGCGATTGCCGCCGCTGCCGCCGATGCGGATGCCTTCCGGATTGGTGCCGCCATGGCCGAACGGGGAAGTGCCGCCGGTGCCGATCCATTTACTGCCGCCCTCGTGCCGCTCTTTCTGTTCTTTAAGCAGCTCTTGCAGGCGGTCCATCAGTTTGTCGTAGCCGAATTTCTCCAGCTGGGCCTGTTGTTCCGGTGTCAATTCGCGTTTGATACGCTGCATCAGCCATTCCAGCGGAATCTCGGCGTTTTTCTCGAACACCGTCTGGATGCCTTTGAAGTAGCGCCCGAAAGCCTGGTCGAACTTATCGAAGTGGGCCTCGTCCTTGACCAGCGTGGTGCGCGCCAGATAATAGAAATTATCGAGCGTAGGCGTAATGACGTTACGCTGCAACGCCTCCAGCAGAATCAGGAATTCCTTGATCGACACCGGGATTTTGGCGTCTTTCAAGGTGAAGAAGAAATCAATCAGCATGGCGTGCTTTGCGTATCTTGTTTATAACCGTTTAACCGTTATCTATTTTTTCTGGCCATGAACACCAGGCGTTCAAACAGGTGCACATCTTGCTCGTTCTTCAGCAAGGCGCCATGCAGCGGCGGCACCACGGCCTTGGAGTCGCTGCTGTGCAGGGCTTCCGGTGGAATGTCTTCTGCCAGCAACAGCTTGAGCCAGTCCAGCAGTTCCGAGGTCGACGGTTTCTTTTTCAATCCCGCCACGTCGCGTACCTGGTAGAAAGTTTCCAACGCCTGCGCCAGCATGTCTTTTTTCAGATTCGGGAAATGGACGTTGACGATATCCTGCATGGTCGCCTTGTCCGGAAACTTGATGTAATGGAAGAAGCAGCGCCGCAGGAAGGCATCCGGCAATTCTTTCTCGTTATTCGAGGTGATGATGACCAGCGGGCGATGTTTGGCGCGCACCATTTCACGTGTTTCATAAACGTAAAATTCCATGCGGTCGAGTTCGCGCAGCAAATCGTTGGGGAACTCAATGTCCGCTTTGTCGATCTCATCGATCAGCAACACCACTTGTTCGTCTGCGTTAAATGCCTGCCACAGGACGCCTTTGACAATGTAGTTGTGAATGTCCTTGACCCTGGCGTCTCCCAGTTGCGAATCCCGCAGGCGCGATACGGCATCGTATTCGTACAGGCCTTGCTGGGCTTTTGTGGTCGATTTGATATGCCATTGCAGTAATGGCATGTTCAAGGCGGCGGCCACTTCTTCAGCCAGCATGGTTTTGCCGGTGCCCGGCTCACCCTTGATCAATAGTGGTCTTTGCAGTGTCAGTGCAGCGTTGACGGCTAGTTTCAGGTCGTCGGTGGCGACGTAGCCGGGGGAACTTTCAAAACGTGTCTCAGGTCGCATTGTCGTTAGTGATGAGGAAGCAATCAGGAAGTAAGTAAGTCCGAGTATAAACGAGATGGCCGATTGGCTGGCCCAAACTCAGAAGGGTTGTCTTGATGATCAGACGACCACATCCTCACTGTTATAAAGATAGCCAATGAAAATTCTGTTTCTCCGCTTGCGGGTAATGTGGCGCCGGTTTCGACATGGCGAGCGGCACCTGCAAACCGATAGCCGGCAGTACGCCACGCAAGTCGACGCTTTGATGCGCCGTGCAAATCCATTTTATTCCTGGCAAGAACGCGCTAACTGGATTATCGATATTGTCCAATGGCTGCGCCATGTTCCCGCCGTATCCATGCTCGACGACGACGCCAGGCTGCGGGTCAAGCAGCAGCGCCTGGTTTTTTTGCTGGAGTGGCTAGACACCAACCGCGACGTCCGCCGGGTAGTGCAGGCGACGTTGCAGAAAACCCTGCGCGAAGCCGCCGGACCGGAGCTTTTTTGCGCCACCGGATTGCCGAATGAACCGGCGTTCTTCAGCGAATTGACAGAACATGCCATCAAGCTGGTGCTGCCGAAACCGCCGTTCGAGGCGGACTTGTCCTCTTTGTTTACCGCCTTGTTTCCCACCACGGAAGACGCCGACTGGCTGCTGGCGCTGGATACGCAAAGCGTGGCAAAGATCTGGAAGCTGATCGCCGATGACGGTATCGCCCACAGTTACCAGCAACAGATCGACGAGGCGTTGATCTATCTTGCCGCAATGATCCTGGCGGACGGCATCAGCAAGGCTTTCCACCAGAAGCTGGACCCCAAGATGCCCCTGCAGGCAACCCCGTTCATGGTCTTGCGGCGCGAGCTGGAAACCTATTTATACGTCACTCCAAGGGACGAGGCCGCCTTGCGCAGCGTGCGTATGCTGATTGCCGTCTGCCAGGCGCAGACCGACAGGATTTACGCCCACCTTGACGAGCATGGTGTGTCGGTCAGCCTGGTCTACCGGGTCGAGCGCATGCGTGCGCAGCTGACGCGGATGGCGTTGCTGACCGATCTGCGCTCGGCGATTTACGGCACTGAGAGCCTGGGTGCGGAATCGAACTCGGATGCAGAGCCTGGCGCCGGCCAGATCCAGGCGCTGCTCGGGGATTTGATCGCCGCGCATCATCAGCGCTCCTCGGTGCGCGGATTGATACAACGCAGCTTTTCCCTGCTGGCGCGCAAGATGGTCGAGCGTAATGCCGATCATGGCGAGCACTACATTGCACGCGATAACAACGAATACCGGGCCATGCTCAAGGCCGCAGGTCGCGGCGGTGTCATTACGGCGTTTACCGTGCTCGGAAAATCGCTACTCTCGTCGGTCGGTGCGGCGCGGTTTTTTGAAGGGATATTCGCTTCCCTGAATTATGCCGCCAGTTTCATGCTCATCTCTGCAGTGGGGGGCGTGCTGGCCACCAAACAGCCGGCGGTGACGGCGCCGGTGCTGGCCTCGAAGATGGGACAACTGGATACGGTAGAAGGTTTGCGTGCGCTGCTGAGTGAAATCGCCTTGTTATTGCGCTCGCAAGCCGCTGCCGTGTTCGGCAATCTGATGGGGGTGATCCCTGTCATGCTTTTGATTTCCGGCCTTATCCTGCTGACTACCGGCGCCCCCATGATGACGGCGGAGCATGCCGGCGCCAGTTTGCACAGCCTGTCCGTCATCGGTCCGACGCCATTGTTTGCGGCTTTCACCGGCATCCTGTTATGGTTGTCGAGCCTGGTATCGGGTTTTACCGATAACTGGTTTGCCCTGCGCCGCCTGCGCGAAGCGCTGACCCACCAGCGGCGCCTGGTATTCGTGCTGGGAGCGATGCGGGCCGAGCGCTGGGCCGCCTGGCTGGACCGTAACGTGGCGCAGATTGCCGGTAACGTCTCGCTTGGCTTACTGCTGGGCATGACTCCCGTGCTGGCGCAGTTTTTCGGTTTGCCGCTGGATGTGCGCCATGTCACGCTGGCCACCGGGACCCTGGCCGCCGCCGCCAGCAGCCTGGGCTGGCAGGTGCTGGCAGCGCCGCAATTCTGGCTGGCGATAGCCGGGATTGTCGTTGTCGGTGTGTTGAATGTCGGCGTGTCGTTTGCCTGCGCACTGACCTTGGCCTTGCGCGCACGTAACGTGCCGGCACGCATAAGGCGGCTGGTATTTCGGGCGGTATTGCGCCGTTTCAGCGCCTCACCGCGTTCTTTCCTGTTTCCTGAGCGGGCGGTGGCATCGGTGCCGGAATCATCCTCGCTACAGGCGGATGCTGCTGATACCGTCAGCGGCGAAGCCCCTGAACGCGCCGTGCCCGTGCCGCCGCCGGAGCCATCTCCCGCACCGCAACGCCGGCCTGGCAGGCGCCACGGATAAGGCCGCCAGCGCACTCTGGTACAGCGGATAGCGTCGGCAAAGCCAGCTCACCCTGCAGTACGCGACTGTCGCGGGATTGTCGCGGGCTGTGATTTTGCCATTGGCGGGCGTGGACTGTGCATGTTTCTTGGGGTAAAATTAGCCGGTTTTGGTGTGTGGTGGCGGCGGCAGTCGGCGTCGGGCAGGGCTACCTTTTAGTAAATGCGGCGGTGGATATAGCAGTATATGCAGCAAGGTATAGAGAATATATCTGTTGCCTGAGCTGTATTTCTTGCAGTATTTAAGGCAATATTCGCGGCAAGTTCGCAGTAAAAGAGACCACGAAAAACCGTAGTGAGCGGTGCAGGGTCGGCAGGGGACGCGTAGCTGTGCAGGAGTGCAGTGAGCATCATCGTGCCGGAATTGCGGCCGCAGCACAGGTTTTGCGTAGTTTCTTAAACCGGTTTCGCTACAAATTACCCAGCTAATATGAAAAAACTAATCGCACTTCTCGCGCTCGCGAGTCTTGCCAACCTGGCCGCAGCTGCGGACGTGGTCGGCAACGCCAAGGCAGCCGAAAACAAGGTATCGATGTGTATCGGTTGCCATGGCATTCCCGGCTATAAAGCTACCTTCCCGGAAGTCTATCAAGTGCCGATGCTTGGTGGCCAGTCGGCGAAATATATTGAGAGCGCGCTAAACGCCTATAAAAAGGGTGACCGCAAGATGCCAACCATGCGCGGTATCGCAGCCAGCCTGTCCGAACAGGACATGGCCGATATTGCAGCATATTATTCGCAGCAGAAATAAGGGATCCACACAATGAAAAAGATTTTTGCTGGCGTGGCGTTTCTACTTTCCACTGGCGCATTTGTGAATGCCCATGCAGCCGGAAATATCGCTGCAGGCGAAGCCGCTGTGAAAAAATATTCCTGCGCATCCTGCCACGGCGCCGATTTCCACACCCCGATCGATCCCAGCTATCCCAAGCTGGCCGGCCAGCCGCAAGATTACCTGCAGCATGCCTTGATTGCCTATCAACGCGGTAGCGACGGTCCTAACGGCCGTAGCAATGCGATCATGGGTGGCCAGGCCAAGGCCTTGTCGTACCAGGATGTACAGGACATTGCAGCCTACCTGCACAGCTTGCCGACGACGCTGGTTTTGCGTAAATAAGATTACGCAAGCAGGCTAGTCTGCTGCCGGATAACGTAAAAAGCCACGCAATAGCGATTGCGTGGCTTTTTTATTTTTCAGCGTGCGGGAAGTGCAGCGTAAATACGGTCATCTGATCTGCGCTGCGGCTCAGGTCAACCCGGCCGCCATGTAGTTTCATGATCGATTGCACGATTGCCAGGCCAAGTCCGGTCGAGGAGGCTGAGTCGCTACGGGCAGGGTCGACCCGGTAGAAGCGGTCAAACAGTCTTGGAATGGCCGAGTCCGCTATCTGCGGGCCCGGATTGCCGACCGCAATCACGGTCGTCCGATCGGCCTGTTTCGCTTCCAGCCTGATCGCCTGGCCGGAAGCTGTGTAGCGGATTGCGTTGGCAACCAGGTTGCTGATCGCGCGCCGCAGCAACATCGGGTCGGCGCGCACGCTGCCGGACGCAGCGATGTTCAGGCGCACGCCGCTATCCTCCGCCACCCCTTCAAAATAGTCGGCGATACGTTGTAATTCCAGGCGGCAGTCGAGTTGCTCGAAGGCGACGGCAACATGAGCATGGTCGGCACGCGCCAGGAACAGCATGTTATCGAGCATGCGCGACAGCCTCTCATATTCTTCCACATTGGATACCAGCAGTCCTTGATATTCTTCCTGCAAGCGCGGTTGTGCAAGCGCCACCTGGGTTTGCACCATCAGATTATTGATTGGCGTGCGCAAGTCGTGCGCCAGGTCGGCAGAAAACTGCGACAGCCGCTGGAAACTATCGTGCAGACGGTCCAGCATGCTATTGAAGGCCACCACCAATTGCTGTAATTCATGCGGGGCGCTGGCCACGTCCAGGCCGCGGTCGAGGCGTTGCGCGGTGATTGAATGCGCCTGTTGCGCGATCAGGCGGGTAGGGCGCAAGCCGCGCCTGACCAGCGCGTAGCCTAACAAGGCTGCCAGGATCGCGCCTGACAATGCCGCGCCGAGTATCTGCATGCGGTAGCTGGCCAACATCGCCAGGCTGTCGCTGATATTGTGGGCGACGATGATCTGGATTTTTTCGCCGGTGCTGTCGACGTTGGCCCAGAGCGCCGTGGCGCGCACCGGCAAGCCGCCTGAGGTAAGCAGGTTCTGTCGCGATTTTTGATCCGGCATCTGGCCGATGGCGGCCAGCGGCAGGGCCGGCAGGCTGCCGGCGTCAGGCCTGGTGTTCAGCAGTTGCGCACCATCTGCGCTGCGCAGTATGAGCAGTAGATCGTCATGGCCAAGCGTTGCGTCCATGAACGAGTGCGGATCATCGCGAATTGCCCGTACCGATTTGGCCTTGGCCGCCAGATGCCGCATCAGCGTGACTTTGCCGGTCAACTCTTGGTCATCGTGGTTTTCCAGTTGACGTGCCAGCGAATAGTAGAGATAGCTGCCGACCAGCGTAAACGTGAGCAAGGTCGCCAGCGCAAACAACAACGCGAGGCGCATGGTCAGCGAGCGCGGCGCCCATAGTTTCAAGTCCGGTCCTCCAGCACATAACCCATGCCGCGCACGGTGTGGATCAGCGCTGGCGAATAGGGTTCGTCGATCTTGATGCGCAGGCGTCGTATGGCGACATCGACGACGTTGGTGTCGCTGTCGAAATTCATGTCCCATACCTGCGATGCAATCAGCGAACGCGATAATACTTCGGAGCGGCGTTTCGCCATCAGATGCAGCAGCGAAAATTCCTTGGTGGTCAGGTCGATGCGCTCACCGTTGCGGGTGACGCGCCGTTTCATTACGTCGATTTCCATATCGGCGATATGCAGCAGATCGGATTCGCGAATCGGCCCGCGCCGCAACAGGGTGCGGATCCTGGCGACTAGCTCGGCAAACGCAAATGGCTTGACCAGATAATCGTCCGCGCCCAGTTCCAGGCCTTTGATGCGGTCTTCGACTTCATCGCGCGCGGTTAAGAACAGCACCGGTGTCGAACGGGTCTTGCGCAACTCGCCGATCACCTGCCAGCCATCCATGCCGGGCAGCATGACATCCAGCACGATCAGGTCATAGTCTTCCGAGGTGGCGCAGTGCAAGCCGTCGGCGCCGGTTCGCACCCAGTCGACCACGTAGCCGGATTCGCTCAACCCTTTACGCAGGTATTCGCCCGCCTTGGGTTCATCTTCTACCAACAGGATGCGCATATATCACCCTTCTGCTTGCATGTATTTATATTGATTTAGCGCCGATTATCTTACAGATGCCAGCGGCGGTGGATTACAAAAGCGTAATCCAGCTGTCACCTTCCGGTTTCCGTCTCCTTTCTACACTTGCCTTCAACGATGTGGCGGCTTGTTGCAAACAGCGGCTTCCTCGTTGAACTCAACCTTGATTCTTTGGAGATCGAAATGAACATTAAACAATTATTTGCCATCGTGACTCTGTTGTCTGCCAGCGGCGTAGTGATGGCGCAGGCGCCAGGTAATGTAAATAACAAAGCCGATAAGTCTACCGCGCATGACCATAAACAAGACGACGGCCCTAAAAAATCGATTCATTCCGGCGCTTGATCGCACTGTACAAAAAGTACAGGTTCCGTGGCACGGGCCGAACGGTCCGTTTGCCATGCGACCTGGCGCATCTTTCGTTGTTTTTGGAGAGCAGCTTATGTACAGGTTTTTTTTGTCGCTCGGTTTAGCGGTAATGGCGTGCCAGCCGTCTGTAGCGCAGGAAGCAAAGCCGGCGATCAATTACAAGCTGCCGCCACTCAATAATAGCGACATCGGCAGTAAGCTGACGCTGCAACAAGCACTGGCGCAAGCATTCAACGGCAACCCGGAACTGTCTGCTGCGGCGCAAGAAGTAGCCGCAGTCGACGCCACGATTTTGCAAGCCGGCGCCAGGCCCAACCCGGAAATCTCGACCTTGCTGGAAGACACGCGCAAGGCGACCCGGACCACCACCGTACAACTCAATCAAACGCTGGAACTGGGCGGCAAGCGCGGTGCACGTATCACCGTTGCGGAAAAGGAGCGGGAGGCGGCCAGGACCGACCTGCTCACCAAGCGTGCCGACTTATACGCCGCAGTGGTCACCGCCTATTTTTCCGTGCTGGAAGCCCAGGAAAATCTGCAGTTGCTGAAAAGTTCCTTGCAACTGGCGCAACGGGCTACCGCGATCACCGCGAAACGCGTCATCTCCGGCAAAGTCGCGCCGATCGAAGAAACCAAGGCGCAGGTTGCCGAAGCCGGCGTCCGGGTTGACTTACAACAAGCCGATGGCGCCTTGAGTATTGCTCGCCGGCGCCTGGCTGCTACCTGGGGCGACAGTATGCCGGTTTTTACTGCGGTCGACGGCGAAATCAACAATTTACCGTCACTCCCGGAAATGGCCGCACTGCAGGCACGCCTGCAAGAGTCGCCGGCCTTTTCCAGGGGGCGCCTGGAAGTCGAGCGTCGCCAGGCAGTGGCTGACCTGGAGCGTAGCCGCCGGATTCCGGACCTTACCGTCAGCCTCGGCAGCAAACGCGATGCCGAGGCCGGACGAAATCAAATGATTCTAGGCCTGTCGATGCCAATCCCCGTTTTCGACCGCAATCAAGGCAATCTGCTGGAAGCCTTGCGGCGCACAGATAAAGCGCGTGACGAGCAAAAAAGCGCGGAGCTGCGGCTTAACGGCGAGCTGGCCGACGCCTACGAGCGAATGAAGCTGGGGCGCCAGCAGGTTGCTGCGTTGCAGGGCGGGATTCTGCCGGCCGCCCAGAAAACCTATGACATCACCACCAAAGGGTTTGAGCTCGGAAAATTCAGTTTCCTGGAAGTGCTGGATGCGCAGCGCGTGCTATTTCAAGTCAAATCACAAACCTTGCGCGCACTCGCCGATACCCATCGCTCTGCCGCCGAGATCGAACGCGTGGCAGGACCCTTTCCGAAAATCGACTCAACGCAGTCAGCTTATTAGTCAGCCAATATGAAAATCAATTTGAGCAAAAACAAAGCGATCGCGGCCGGTGTAGCGACGATTATCTTGCTGATAGCCGCGGGCGCGTACCTGGGCAAAGGCAGCAGTGGCGGCGAACAGCCAGATGCGGCAACGCATAAGGAGGCGGCCGCGCATGCCGACGCCGAACATCACGATGAAACTGATTCTGAAGCTGCTCCCCACGAAGAGGGCAAGATCGAACTGGACGAGACTCAGGTCGCCGCGTCCGGCGTCAAGCTTGAGAGCGCTGGCGCCGCACAGGTAACGACCTCGATCACCTTGCCAGGAGAAATTCGCTTCAATGAAGACAAAACCGCGCACGTAGTGCCACGTCTGGCGGGAGTGGTGGAACAGGTTGCGGTCAGCTTGGGACAGCAGGTCAAGCGCGGACAATTGCTGGCAGTGGTGGCCAGCACCGACCTGGCTGAGCAGCGTAGCGAACTGCTGGCGGCGCAGAAACGCTTTACCTTTGCCCGCACCGGCTACGAGCGGGAGAAGAAACTGTGGGAAGAAAAAATATCCGCTGAACAGGATTATCAGCAAGCTCGCCAAGTCATGAATGAGGCTGAAATCGCGTTGCAGAATGCACGGCAAAAACTCAATGTGCTAGGTGCCGGAGCTGGCAATCCCGGCGCATTGAATCGATATGAAATCCGCGCGCCCTTTAATGGTCTGGTAACCGAGAAGCATATAGCGCTGGGCGAAGCCGTGGCAGCCGACGCCAGCATTTTCACGATTTCCGATTTATCGACCGTCTGGGCGGAGATTGTGGTGCCGGCAAAGGATCTGAACCTTGTGCGGCTAGGTGAAAAAGTCAAGATCAGCGCCACAGCCTTTGAATCCACCGCGAGCGGCAACATTTCCTATGTCGGCGCCTTGCTCGGCGAGCAGACGCGTACTGCCAAGGCGCGTGTCACCCTGGCCAATCCGGAAATGGCCTGGCGGCCGGGCCTGTTTGTCAATGTCGACGTGGTTTCCAGCGATGCCGAGGTAGCAGTCGCGGTGCAGTCGGAAGCGCTACAGACCGTGGACGACAAGCAGGTGGTGTTTGTCCGTACCGCCGATGGCTTCATGGTGCAACCGGTGACTACCGGCCGCGCTGACAACCAGCATGTAGAGATCGTCACGGGACTCAAGGCGGGTACACGTTACGCGGCTGCCGGCAGTTTCGTTCTCAAATCGGAACTCGGCAAGAGCACCGCCGAGCACGCGCATTGATGAAGTAAAGGATCCGATCTCATGTTTGAACGCATCATACGTTTCTCGATCGAGCAGCGCTGGCTGATCATGCTGGCTGTGTTTGCCATGGCCGCGCTCGGCATATACAACTATCAAAAGCTGCCGATCGACGCGGTGCCGGATATTACCAATGTCCAGGTGCAGATCAACACTGCGGCACCCGGTTATTCGCCGCTGGAAACCGAGCAGCGGGTTACGTTTCCGATAGAGACGGTGATGTCAGGCCTGCCGCATCTGCAGCAGACGCGCTCGCTGTCGCGTTACGGCCTGTCGCAAATAACGGTGATTTTTGAAGACGGCACCGACATTTATTTCGCGCGGCAGATGGTGAATGAGCGGATCCAGGAAGCAAAAGGTAAGTTGCCTGCCGGCGTAACGCCTGCGATGGGGCCGATTTCAAGCGGCCTGGGTGAAATTTACCTGTGGACCGTGGAAGCCAGGGATGGCGCAAAGAAGGCCGATGGCAGTGCATACACGGCTACCGACCTGCGGGAAATCCAGGACTGGATCATCAAGCCGCAATTGCGTAATGTCAGTGGCGTCACCGAAATCAACTCAATCGGCGGCTTTGCCAAGGAATACCAGGT
>FTFY01000755.1_pt1 | contig 32161 bp, 28 predicted proteins | sample 1640561 | NCBI WGS metagenome assembly FTFY01 (sample SAMEA3914789, study PRJEB12502) | metagenome | biome: forest; material: soil | place: Canada | collected 2011-07-03 | depth 0.3 m | reverse complement strand
AAGCCAGGCTGTAATCCCGTTGACTACGCTTAGTCCCTTGCTCCATCTGACACTTCCTTTCTTCATCGGAAAAGTGTCAACTTATTTCAGGACGGGTCAACCAAAACAAAAAAGCCCGCTTGCGCGGGCTTTTTCTTTTTTGGCGTCCCCAGGGGGATTCGAACCCCCGTACTCACCGTGAAAGGGTGATGTCCTAGGCCTCTAGACGATGGGGACAGTAATCTGTCCGTGTTACTGACCTTGTACTACTTACCTTGTACTACTTACCTTGTACTACTTACCTTGTACTACTTACTCTTACTACTTACAGAAACAATAAAGGCCGCAATAGGCGGCCTTATTGATTGTATCGAATCTGCCTGATATCGAAAATCTGCGATCGTTTTTTGATCGCTTACCTGTCGATACCAAGAAAATTCTGGCGTCCCCAGGGGGATTCGAACCCCCGTACTCACCGTGAAAGGGTGATGTCCTAGGCCTCTAGACGATGGGGACAATAATCTGTCCGTGCTACGTTTCAACCTACTACTGCTTCCAACTATTCGCTGGTGGAGGTAAGCGGGATCGAACCGCTGACCTCTTGCATGCCATGCAAGCGCTCTCCCAGCTGAGCTATACCCCCGTTTGCAGAAGCGAGATTATAGCAAGCTTATTTAGAGCTTGTAAATCCCGATTTGCAGATTTATTGCAGTTTTACACCAGATAAGGCTGCAAACGTGCAATCACGGTGTCCCGGCCCAACAATTCGAGCACCGCATCGATTGCAGGCGTCTGCAACTGCCCGGTCAACATCAAACGCAATGGCATCGCGATCTGCGGCATCTTCAGCGTATGCGCAGCCAATACTTCCTTGATCATCGGCGCCAGGCTTTCCTTGTTCCACTCCACCGTTGCGCAGCGTGCCGCGAAATCAACCAGGGCTGGCTTGACCGCATCGGTAAAGTGTTGCGTCAACAACGCCGCATCCGGCACCGGCTTGCGATAGAACAGCATGGCCGCAACCCCGATTTCATTAACGGTATGGGCGCGCTCTTTCAACAGGCCAATCACTTTTGGCAGTGCCGGCGCATTGCTGAAATCAGCTCCGTCTTGTTCCATCAACGGCTTGACCAGCGCTGCCAGGCGTTCATTATCGGCCAGCTTGATGTAGTGATTGTTGATCGACGCCAATTTTTCCGGATTGAACTGCGCCGGCGATTTCGACAAATGATCGAGATCGAACCATGCGCAAAACTGTTCAACGCTGAAAATCTCTTCGTTGCCGTGGCTCCAGCCGAGGCGCGCCAGATAGTTCAGCATCGCTTCCGGCAAATAACCTTGCGCCGGATAATCCATCACGCTGACCGCGCCGTGGCGCTTCGACAGTTTTTCGCCGTCGGCGCCCAGGATCATCGGCACGTGACCGTACAACGGTAAAGTCGCACCCAAAGCCTTCAGGATATTGATCTGGCGCGGGGTGTTGTTGACGTGATCGTCGCCACGGATGACGTGGGTGATTTCCATATCCCAGTCATCCACCACCACGCAGAAATTATAGGTTGGCGTTCCGTCAGGACGGGCGATCACCAGATCGTCCATTTCGCGATTCGAGATGGTGATGTTGCCCTTGACTACGTCATCCCAGCTAACGTCACCGTCCAGCGGATTCTTGAAACGCACCACTGGCTTGCGATCGGCCGGCACCGGCGGCAAAGTCTTGCCAGGTTCCGGACGCCAGGTACCGTCGTAACGCGGCTTTTCGCCGGCGGCGCGCATGCGCTCGCGCATCGCTTCGACTTCTTCCGGCGACGAATAACAATGATAGGCCGTGCCCTCTTGCAGCATTTGCGCGATCACTTCGCGATAACGGTCCATGCGCCGCATCTGGTAGAACGGACCTTCATCGTGCTGCAAACCCAGCCACTGCATGCCGTCGATGATCGCCTGCACGGCTTCCGGCGTCGAGCGCTCCAGATCGGTATCTTCGATGCGCAACACGAAAGTGCCGCCGAAATGGCGTGCAAAGGCCCATGAAAACAGTGCGGTACGCGCGCCGCCCAAATGCAGGTAGCCGGTCGGGCTAGGTGCAAAACGGGTACGGACCGGCTTGGAAGAGGCTGGTGAAACTGGAGTGCTGGCAGTCATGATAAATAAAAACGGCCTTGGATTGCCAAAGCCGCTATCAGGGAAAACCCCATTTTACCGCGTTGCACCAGCGGATGGAACCGCTAGCCGGTATTGGTGAAGGTAAGCCCCCGCGAACCGCTATTCAACCGTGATGTTGATGGTTTTACTCATCTCGGGGCCATAAGACTGGTGCGCGCCGTTGGCAAGTTGCATGGTCAGCTTGTATTTCCCCGGTGGCAGCGTGACACTGGTTTCAGTTTGCCCCTTGCCAAAATGCAAATGCTTGGCATCCACCGGGATCGACTGCCCGGCCGGAATACTGTCTTCATTGATCAGCAGATGGTGGTGGCCGGTGCCTGCCGTCATATCGCCGGCCGGTTTGACTTCCATGCCGCTGACGCCGAACTTGACGGCAAACGGGCTGCTGACTACCGCGCCATCCGCCGGCTCGATGAAGGAAACCGATGCGGCGTGGGCCATCTGCGGCAACAGGCTGGTGCTGAGCAGGGCTGCGGAAAACAGTACGGAAAAAATGCGTGATTTCAATCTTTTCTCCTTCATGTGGGAATTCTGAATAAAATCTGTGCAACGAACCGAGCGCAACAATCATATTAGGAAACCACCATGTCGGCCGACCTCGGCAACGCCCACGGCAATTTATTGACCAAGCTCCCGCCGGATGGTTCGGCCGAAGTGTTCGAGCTCCTGCACCAGCGCGCCGGCCTGAAAATCGAGCGCATCGTTTCCAGTGGCCAGGCCAGTCCTCCAGGCTTCTGGTACGACAATCCTCAAGAGGAATGGGTGCTGCTACTCAGCGGCAAGGCTGGATTGACGCTGGAGGGCGTGGCCGATGAACATGTCATGCAGCCGGGCGCCTGGCTCCACATTCCTTCGCATTGCCGCCATCGGATTGAATGGACCGATGCATCGCAGCCTACAATCTGGCTGGCGATACATCATGACGTCGGCAACTAATCGTACTAGTCGTTCTTGATGACAATAGTAGGAAACTTACTGCTCATATCCTTCGCCTTTTCCGCAACCTTGATCGCCACCTTGCGCGCGATCTCTTTATAGATGTGCGCCACCGGGCCGTCAGGTTCTGCCACCACAGTCGGCGTGCCGGAATCGGTTTGCTGGCGGATCGACATCGTCAGCGGCAAGGCGCCGAGGAAATCAACACCGTATTCGCCGCACATCCTGGCGCCGCCGCCTTCACCGAAGATGGCTTCGGCGTGGCCGCAATTCGAGCAGATATGGGTACTCATGTTTTCGACGATGCCAAGAATCGGAATGCCGACCTTCTCGAACATTTTCAAACCCTTGCGCGCATCCAGCAAAGCGATGTCTTGCGGCGTGGTGACGATCACGGCGCCGGTCACCGGCACTTTTTGCGACAAGGTCAGCTGGATATCGCCGGTGCCCGGCGGCATGTCGACGATCAGGTAATCCAGATCGCGCCAGTTGGTCTGGTCCAGTAACTGTTGCAAGGCCTGGGTGACGATCGGACCACGCCACACCATCGGCTCGTCCGGATCGACCATGAAACCGATACTGGAGACTTGCAAGCCGTGGTTTTCCAGCGGCTCCATGGTTTTGCCATCCTTGGTTTCAGGACGGCCGCTGATTCCCATCATCATCGGTTGCGAAGGACCGTAGATATCGGCGTCGAGAATCCCGACCTGCGCACCTTCGGCCGCCAGCGCCAAGGCCAGGTTGACAGCGGTAGTCGATTTGCCGACGCCGCCCTTGCCGGACGCCACCGCAATGATGTTCTTGACGTTAGACATCAGCTTGACGCCGCGCTGCACTGCGTGCGATTGTATTTTTGAATAGACATGAGGGCTGACCTTGCCTACCCCGTCCAGCGCGCCGACCGCAGCCGCGGCAGCATCCCCGATCAAGGCGAACTGGCTCTTGGCCGGATAATCCAGTTCAACATCAAACAACACATCGGCGCCTTCCAGCCGGATATTCCTGGCCGACTTGCTACTGATCAGATCCTTGCCGGTATTCGGATCGATCACACTGGACAACGCTGCCTTGACCGCTTCAATCGTGACGCTCATTACTTTTCCTCTGCAGGTTCTTTATAAGATGCGGCAAGTCTAAACCAAATCGCCGGTTTTCCGCTGGTGTCGCCCTGGTTCAAAACAGGATTAGGGTAAGGATTGATACAAGGATTAGAGCAAGGACTGCCCTGTCACTGCTAAAATCACTCTTTTATTCCAACCCGCAGCGCTTGTCGTTGCAAATTCATTGCCAAATGAGCATCACTTTGACTTCAACTCCTCGCCAGCTATTCGTTACTACCGCCCTGCCTTACGCCAACGCAGCGTTCCACATCGGCCACATCATGGAATATATCCAGGCCGACATCTGGGTGCGGTTCCAGCGAATGCAGGGCCATGAGGTCAATTTTGTGGGCGCTGACGACGCCCATGGCGCGCCGATCATGATTGCTGCCGAAAAAGCCGGCATCACACCGCAGGAATTCGTGGCGCAGATCGCTGCCGGCCGCAAACAATACCTGGACGGCTTCCATATCGCCTTCGATAACTGGCACTCGACCGACGGTCCGGAAAACCACGAACTGTCGCGCGATATCTATCGCAAGCTGAAAGCCGCCGGTTTCATCTCGACCAAAACCATCGAGCAATTCTTCGACCCGGTCAAGAACATGTTCCTGCCGGACCGCTACATCAAAGGCGAGTGCCCGAAATGCGGCGCCAAGGACCAGTATGGCGATTCCTGCGAAGTCTGCAGCTCGGTGTATGCGCCGACCGACCTGAAGAATCCCTACTCGACCCTGACCGGCGCGACGCCGGTGATGAAATCGTCGGAACACTTTTTCTTCAAGCTGTCCGATCCGCAATGCGTGGAATTCCTGCGCGGCTGGGCTTTGGGCAACGCCGATGGCAAGCCACGTTTGCAATCCGAAGTCGCCAACAAGGCCAAGGAATGGCTGGAAAGCGACGGCGGCATGGGCGACTGGGATATCAGCCGCGATGCACCTTATTTCGGAATCGAGATTCCGGATGAACCGGGCAAGTATTTCTATGTCTGGCTGGATGCGCCGGTCGGCTACCTGGCTTCGCTGAAGAACTATTTTGGCAAGATCGGGCGCGACTACGACGCCTTCATGGCCGATCCTAAGACCGAGCAATATCATTTCATCGGCAAGGACATTACTTATTTCCACACCCTGTTCTGGCCGGCGATGCTGCACTTCTCCGGCTTGAAAGTGCCGAACAATGTGTTTGTGCATGGTTTCCTGACCGTCTCCGGCGAAAAAATGTCGAAATCGCGCGGCACCGGCATTTCGCCGCTGCGCTATCTCGAACTCGGCATGAATCCGGAATGGATGCGCTACTACATCGCGGCCAAGCTGAGTGCCAAAGTGGAAGATATCGATTTCAATCCCGAAGATTTTGTCGCGCGCGTGAATTCCGATTTGATCGGCAAGTACATTAACATCGCCAGCCGCGCCGCCGGTTTCATCGCCAAGAAATTCGATGGCAAGCTGAGCATGGCCTGGGCTACCGACAGCGATCCGTTCCTGGCCAGGTTACGTGCAGTTGCTACCGATATCCAGGCGCTATACGACGGCCGCGAATATGGCAAAGCCTTGCGCGCAGTGATGGAGCAAGCCGACCTCATCAACGCCTACGTCGACGCCAACAAGCCGTGGGAACTGGCCAAGGATCCAAGCAAGGAAGCAGCGCTGCATGAAGTCTGCAGCCGCTTGCTGGAAGCGTTCCGGATCCTCACCATTTACCTGAAACCGGTGTTGCCGGCGCTGGCGGCGCAGGTTGAAGATTTCCTGCAAATCCAGCCGCTGGTGTGGTCCGACGTGACCCGGCCTTTGGCCGATAGTCATCGCATCAATGCCTACTCGCACCTGATGACACGGGTCGAGCCGAAGATGCTGGATGCCTTGTTCGATGCACCTGCACCGGCAGCGGCTGCAACAGAAGTTGAGGGCGCAGAAGACAGCAGCGCCAGCGCAATTGAACCGCTGGCCGCCGAAATCAAGATCGACGATTTCGTGAAGGTTGATTTACGTATCGCCAAGATCGTCAATTGCGAGCATGTAGACGGCTCCGACAAATTGCTGCGACTGACGCTTGACGTCGGCGAAGGCCGCTTGCGCAATGTATTTTCCGGCATCAAGTCGTCCTACCAGCCGGAAGAGCTGATCGGCAAACTGACGGTGATGGTGGCTAACCTGGCGCCGCGCAAGATGAAGTTCGGTATTTCGGAAGGCATGGTGTTGGCTGCTTCGTCGGCTGACGAAAAAGCCAATCCCGGCATCTATGTGCTCAATCCGTGGCCAGGCGCAGAACCTGGCATGCGGGTCAGCTAATCAACCAGGCGGCGCACGATGAACCTGCAGGTTCGCGAAGCCAGCGCCGACGATGCCGCACTGATCGCCGACCTGACTCGCGCCTGCTGGGCCGAACGGGTCACCGCCAGCTCCAGCGGCCATCACGAACAAGCGGAACGGGTACAACAAGACCTGCAACGCGGCGGCGGCTTCGTGCTGTCGCTGGATAACCAGCCGGTCGGTTCGGTGCGCTGGCTGCCGTCAGATACCGAAACCGAGGTTTGGGAAATCCTGCGCATGGGGGTGTTGCCGGCGTATCGTGGCCAGGGCTTATCGCAGCATTTGATGGAAGCACTGATTCATCGGGCCCGCAGTGCCGATATTGACGAACTGCGGCTGGCGGTACACGCCGATCAGACCAGAGTGGTCGATTTGTATGCCGTGTTTGAATTCGAACTGGCGCCGGAACTTGAATATACCCGCGCCAATCCGCTGGAAGAACCGCCGCTGGTGATGCGGCGCTGGCTCCGGCGTTAATATCCGGTTAGTGCGCCCGCTTAGTGCCCCCGATTAGTGCCCGTACATCTGCGATACCGAAGTACCGGTCACCAGCCCGCTGGTGATATCCATGTGCACATTAAAGAATGCCTGGCTGGCGTCGCTCTGGGTATAGCGCCAGTCCCACACTTCTTCGTTCTTCCGCTTGAACTGCACCACGGTACGTGGCCTGCCTAGCATCTGGCGCACTTCCTCCTTGCGCATGCCGACCTTGATCCTGGCGAAATTCTCTTCGGTCAGCACCTGCTTGTAATCGCTCAGCTTGCCATCCTTGCCGATATAGAACATCCAGGTACGGGCGCCGGCTGGTCCTTTTGGATACTCCAGCGTGCGTTCGCCGTCTTCTTTTTCCCACACGGTATCCGGCTCGCCCATGGCGTTGCGGACATCGGCCTCTGACGATACCCCGCGATTCAGTTTTTCCAATCCGGCCTCCTGTACGAAATTACCGTTCTGGTCGCAGGCGGCAATGAAAATTGGGACGATAAACGGGACAACTACAGTCAAAATTCTGCGTACCCAAGGGTTCATGCTGCCTCCTCTATCCGATAGTAGTCTAAGTATATCGTCATTTTGTTGCCACTTGGATATGTGGCAATACCGGCATCCCAAGATGACAAACCGTTCGGACGGCCCGAAATAGCATAAAATAGCGCTTGATCCCAGCCCATTATCAAAGCACCCATGAAATTTTCCAAACAAATTAACGGTTATCAATCCGACATCACCAAATTCGTTGAAGAACTCAAGGAAAAGAATCCAAAGCTGGAAGAACAGCAACGCGCCGGCCGCGCCCTGCTGTGGGACAAGACCCCGATTGACCTGGACAGCCAGCTGCGCACCCAGGAATCGCGCGTCGATCAACAGCCCTATGTGTATCAAAACAATCACTAATTCACGATTCACTCGAGATCAGGTAACGATCAGATGAGCCAGAATTCGTCGGATGCTGCCGAACTGACACTAGAAGGCCAACCCGATTCGACACCGAATGTGATCGATGGCGTGGCTTTTGCGCGCCTGTATGGTGAGCCGCTGTTCCGCATGCCGACCGATCTCTACATTCCGCCGGATGCGCTGGAAGTCTTCCTGGAAGCATTCGAAGGCCCGCTCGATCTGCTGCTGTACCTGATCCGTAAGCAGAATTTCAATATCCTCGACATCCCGATGGCGCAAGTTACCTTGCAATATCTGGAATACGTCGATCAGATCCGCATCACCAACCTGGAACTGGCCGCCGAGTATCTGCTGATGGCGGCCATGCTGATTGAAATCAAATCGCGCATGCTGCTGCCGGTCCGTAAAACCGACAGCGAAGAAGCCGAAGATCCGCGCGCCGAACTGGTGCGGCGCCTGCTGGAATACGAACAGATGAAGCTGGCGGCGCGCGAGATCGACGCCCTGCCGCAACTCGGGCGCGATTATGTCCGCACCCAGATCTACATCGAGCAAAGCATCGTCACACGCTGGCCGGAAGTCAACCTGGACGATCTGCAAGCCGCCTGGGCTGACGTCATCAAGCGCGCCAAGCTGACCGCCCACCACACCATCAGCCGCGAAGAACTCTCGGTACGGGAACACATGACCGGAATTTTGCGGCGCCTGCAATCGTCGCGCTTTGTCGAGTTTGCCGAATTGTTCGATCCGTCGCGCGGGGTACCGGTGCTGGTAGTGAATTTCATCGCTATGCTGGAGCTGGCAAAAGAAACGTTGATTGAAATCACCCAGGCCGAACCGTTCGCGCCTATCTATGTACGGCTAGCCTACTCGCCCACTTACGCGGCCGCATAAGCGTCGGCTTTGTCAACGCACCAAACCAATGATGCGCCGCATCCCGAACTAAAATAACCGACCTCCGATTCAGACATGAAAATCATTTCCTCGATTGAAGAGCTACGCGATCAACTGCGCGGCCAACTGCGTACCGCTTTCGTCCCGACCATGGGCAATCTGCATGAGGGCCATCTGTCGCTGATGCGGCTGGCGAAGAAACATGGCGACCCTATCGTCGCCTCGATCTTCGTCAATCGCCTCCAGTTCGGCCCCAATGAAGATTTCGACAAGTATCCGCGCACCTTTGCCGCCGACGTCGCCAAGCTGGAAAAAGAAGGTGTCTACGTCCTGTTCGCGCCCACCGAGAAAGACTTGTATCCGGAACCGCAGGAATTCCGCGTGCGCCCGCCCGACGATCTCGGCAATACGCTGGAAGGTGAATTCCGCCCCGGTTTCTTTACCGGCGTCACCACGGTTGTCCTCAAGCTGTTTTCCTGCGTCCAGCCAAGAGTCGCCGTATTCGGCAAGAAGGATTACCAGCAGCTGATGATCGTGCGCAACATGGCGAAGCAATTTGCCTTGCCGACTGAAATCATCGCCGCCGAGACCTGGCGCGCCGACGACGGACTGGCGCTCTCCTCGCGCAATATGTATCTGTCTGAAGACGAACGCGCGGAAGCGCCGAGCCTGTTCAAGACGCTCAACCAGGTGGCCGACGAAGTACGTGCGGGCCATCTCGATATTTTCGAGCTGGAAAAGCAAGCGATGGCGCAACTTGGCAGCCGCGGCTGGAAGCCGGACTACATCTCGATCCGCAAACGCAGCGATCTGCAGGCACCCGCGGCGGGCGATCTGGCGCAAGGCGAAAAACTGGTGGTACTCGCAGCAGCCAAACTGGGCACCACGCGCCTGATCGACAATCTGGAAATCTGACCCTGGATGCTACCGTGCAGCGGCCGCAACAGTACTATCACGACGAACTGACACGCGTCAGACTGGCACGCCTCTGGCTGGCAGCGGCCGCAATGGCCGTGCTGGCTTCGGTCGCCGCTATCGCGAACGCGCAAGGCACCACGGTGCGCGACGACGCCCAGCATAAGGTCGTGCTGACACAGCCCGCACACCGTATCGTCAGCCTGGCGCCACATGCGACCGAGTTGCTGTTTGCCGCCGGCGCCGGTGCTTATGTGATCGGCGTCAGCGACTATAGCGACTACCCGCCAGCCGCCAAGCAAATACTCTCCGTCGGCAGCAGCAGCGCATTGGATATCGAGCGCATTGTTTCCCTCAAGCCGGATCTGGTCGTGGCCTGGAGCAGCGGCAATTCAGCCAGCCAGATTGCCAGGTTGCGCACTCTCGGCATTCCGGTTTTTGAAAGCGAACCGCGACAACTGGATGCCGTCGCATCCTCGCTGGTACGGTTGTCTCAACTGGCAGGCACCGAAGATAGCGGCATGGCGGCCGCCGCCGCTTTCAAGGCTCGCCTGGCACAACTAGATGCGACCTATCGGCAACGCCCGACGGTGCGGGTGTTTTATCAGATATGGAAAAAACCGCTGATGACGCTCAATGACAGCCATATGGTGACGAGCGTGATCCGTTTGTGCGGCGGTGAAAATGTGTTCGGCAAGCTGCCGCAACTGGCGCCGACCGTCAGCACGGAAGCGGTGTTGCAAGCCAATCCGGAAGTGATCTTTGCAGCCGACGGCGGCAGTTCACCCAGCACCAGCTGGCGACGCTTTCCTCAGCTCGCCGCTGTGGCCGGCAACAATCTGTTTACCCTGACTCCCAACTGGATGAGCCGCCCCGGGCCGCGCATCCTGGATGGCGCCGCCGAACTATGCGAGAAACTCGATCTGGCACGTAGCCGCCGCCAGTAGTTTTTTGGCCGCCGCTTGAATCAAGAAAACCCTCAGGACACTTCTGCAATCGGCATGAACAAACGCCGAGAACCGTTTTCCACCACTTCAAACGGGCACGAAAATGCGGCCTGCAAAATCTCAGGCTGCAGCACGCTATCCGTACTGCCCTGCCACACCTGGCCATCCCCCAGCAACAGCACATGGCTGGCATAACGCGCCACCAGATTGATATCGTGACAGGCGGCGACCACTGCCTTTTGCGGTGGCAGGTGGCGCAATAACTCCATCACGACGATTTGCGCCGCGGCGTCCTGATGGGCGGTAGGTTCATCCAGCATGAATAACAACGGGTCTTGCGTCAGCAAGGTAGCCAACGCCACCCGTTGCCGCTCGCCACCCGACAGGTGCATCACGTCGTGGGCGCTGAAGGCAGCCATCCTGACCTGCTCCAACGCCTGCATTGCCAGCGCCCGGTCTTCTTCCATATCCCAACCAAAACCGAATTGATACGGATGGCGTCCAGCGATCACCGCCGCCAGCACGCTGCTGGAAAACGCATCGGCCTGCTGCTGTGCCAGCAATCCGCGCAAACGCGCCAGTTGCTGCACCGGCCTAGACTGGATATCCTCGTCCCGAATCAGCACGCGGCCGCCGGCAGGACGGTTCAACCCGGCCAGCGTATGTAATAAAGTGGTTTTCCCGATGCCGTTGCGGCCGAGCACGCACCAGAACTGGCCTGGCGCAACTTGCCAGTCAAGCCGGCTGCACAAGACTTTGTGGCCGACACTGATGCTCAATTGCTCCGTACTCAATAATGGGATAACGGTTTCGCTCATGGACGGTTCCTCAAGCCTTGCTGCGCGATAGCAGCCACAGGAATACCGGGACGCCAACCAGCGCTGTAATCACGCCAACCGGCAACTGGGTCGGCGCCACCACGGTGCGCGCCGCCAGATCCGCCAGCACCAGCGCAGCACCGCCGACCAGCGCACTGGCAGGCAGCAAGATTCGCTGGTCATTACCGACCAGCAGGCGTATCGCATGCGGCACCACCAGGCCGATAAAACCAATCGTGCCGGCCACCGTGACCGCTGCTGCAGTCGCCAGTGAAGCCGCACACAAAGTCAGCAGCCGCAAGCGCAGCACCGGCACCCCGAGCAACTGTGCAAAACCTTCACCCCGCGCCAACAGATTCAACTGCCGCGCATTCAACACGCTCCATAGCAGGATCAACAGCAGCAGCACAGCCGCCGGCAACAGCAGGCGCGCGTCTTCCAGATCGCCCATCAGCCAGAACAGCATGCCGCGCAACTGGCCATCAGGCGCCAGAATCAGCACCAACGTCACGATCGCACCAAAACCGGCGGCTATCATCACGCCGGTCAATATCAGGCGATGACCGCTGTGCTGGGCAACACCGGGCAGACGCCGCAGAGCCTGCTGCGCCAGTCCAAACAACAGCAATACCGCCAGCCCGGCGCCGAGCGCCGCGCCCAATGCAGCGGCAACATCACCCATGAAACCGAAGTGGCTAGCGATTAATAAAGCGGATAAAGCGCCGGCAGCGGAGCCGCCGGACAAACCCAGCACATAAGGATCGGCCAGGGGATTGCGCAGCAATACCTGCATCAACGCTCCAGCCAAGGCCAGCAAGCCGCCAACCACGAATGCAGTCAGCGCGCGCGGCAAGCGCAAGGAAAGATAGATTTGATCGGCCGCCAAACCACAACCACTGCTGCCGCAAGACACCGCGAGCGCCAGCGCCAATGCTGCGAATAACGCTAAGCAGCACAAGATGGCGATGGCACGGCGCAGGGTAGTAAGGCTAGTCAATGGTGTGAGCGATTCGTTGGTTGGTCGGCCGATTATCTGATTATTGCTGCCAATTTACACCAACAAATACTCCGCGTGATGGCTGGTTATAACCATAGGCGGTTTGATAGTCACGATTGAACAGATTATCGATACGGCCAAACAACGATATTTCCTTGTTCAACTGATAGCGCGCATTGGCGTTGGTCAGCCAATAGGGAGCCAGTGTTGGATTGCCGGGAATATCGGTACGGCTGTTGGTGTATTGGACATCAGTGCCGATGCGCCAGGCGCCAAAGCTTTTGGCAGCACCGAGCGAACCCAGGGTTTTAGCGCGACGTACCAAGGTTTTATCGGTCGATTCATCCTTCGGATCCTGCAAAGTCAAACTGGCGCGCCAGTCGACATCCAACAAGGTGGTGCTGGCGCTCAACTCCAGGCCCTGATTCTTGGCGCGTGCAATATTGATGGCGTGAAAGGTAACCGGATCGTAACCGAACTGGTCGCGCGTACGGGTATCGAACAGCGTAGCGCGTAACAAGGTGGCGCCGGCTGCGTACTGCACGCCCAGCTCGTAGGATTTCGAACGTTCCGCTTTTAGATTGACGTTGCCGTACAACGGGTCGAACAATTGCACCGGCGTCGGCGCATTGAATGCAGTCGACGCATTGGCGATCAACTTGACGCTATCGGTCAACGCATAGCCATAACCGAGGTAACCGGTATTGTCTGAACCCGAGCCGCCGACATCGTCGTGCCGCACATTCAGTTGCAACTGGTGCGCGCCGATCTTGCCGTTTACGCCGGCGTAAACGCTGGAAGTAGAACGCGAGAAGCTATTGCTGCTGTTGCCATAGCTGCTGCTGGAGTTGACCTCGGCTTTTTCACGACCGGCGTCGACACCGGCATTCGCCACCCACTGCGGCGCCAAACGCAACTCGTTGGCCCACTGCAGCAGATTCTGCGTACTCTTGTAGCCGTTGCTGCTGTTGCCGAAGATGCTCAGGTCGTCCAGGTTGTCGCGGTTGATGTTTTGCGACAATGTCAGGGTTGAGGTCCAGTCCTGGGTAAAGCTGTTTTTCGAGAATACCGCAATCGACTGGCTCTTCGAATGGCCGTTGTTCCGATCGGTCGGCGTGCCATACGCATCGTCGAAAGTGTACTTGGAATCGTTGGCGTACACGCGAGCACCGATCTCATTGCCCTTGCGCCATTCCTGCGATACCGAACCCGAGACGCTGGTATTGCCGTCGCCATTGCGGTCCGGATTGACGTTCGGACTCTGCAATGGATTCTGCGCCGAGAATCCATCCGTCTTGAAGCGTGTCAACGACAGCGCGTAGCTGGTATCGCCGCTCTTGCCGTTGACGCCGACATTACCCTGGTAAGTGCCACGCGAGCCCGCCTCGACCGAAGCGTTGAACGCCGGTGCGCCAGTGCCGCGTTTGGTGAAAATCTGCACTACCCCGCCGATGGCGCCGGAACCGTAGATGGCTGAGACGTTGCCGCGCACGATTTCGATATGGTCGATCTGGTCCGGCAAGATATTCTCAAGCGCCGGCAACCCGAACGAAGCCTGGCGCCGGAGCGGCACGCCGTCGATCATGATCAGGGTTTCCGAGGGATTCGCGCCGCGCATGAACAAGGAAGCCTGTTGGCCGGGGCCGCCGACGCGGGTGATCTGGATGCCGGCTTCGCGTTCCAGTAATGCCGGCAGAGCCGGTGCCTGCGAATTGCGGATGTCTTCGGCGCTGATCACCGTAGTGTGCGGCAACGCATCGGTTTGCGGTTGCGCGATGCGAGCAGCGGTGACTACCACTGGCACCAGAGGCTGGTCCTGCGTAGTTTGCGCCGATACCACAGCAGATGAAGTAGCAATTGAGAGGATAGCTGAAGCAAGCGCGAGCGGCTTCAAGGTCGCGCCGCAGCGGCGTGATAAAGATAATGTCATGATTGGATACGATAAGAGTCCCCGGCCTGCTTCCCCGCAAGCCCGGTTACAACAGTAGTAGCGAACAAACACGGTGTGCTTATTCCTTACTCCCCCTGATCTGGCCGGTATCCGTGCTAACAAGTCGGAGCGCATAACCTTCCCATGCCAAGCATAAGCTGAAACACAGTGGTAGAAGATACGCCCTGTCGCCAGACCAGAATCAAAAAATGGATTCAACCGGCGACGCTTGTTTTACCGTTGCGGGGGCAGCACACGTTGGCCGGCGCTCTTGTCGAGCCGCCTGGCGCCGTGTTTCCCGTTTAACTGCGGACATGGACATGTCCGCGTGCACCAAAACCCCGCTATTGTACGGCCCACGCGGGTTTGCAGCAATTGCTGCATGCGTTCGCGTGCTTACACTGTGGTTAAATTCGCATTCCCGCGGTACAAGGCAGCCACCATATCGGACTGCGTCACCATGCCGACCAGGCGCCGCTGGTCATCGACAATCGGGATGTGATGGATGCCGGAATCGGACAAAGGCTGCACCAGTTCCACGATATGCGCATCCTCCACCGCGCTCTGCACTGCGGCCGTCATGATCTGGCCGACCACTTCCGGCTTGTCGGAATGGGTATTGGTGGTGCGTCGGATGAACTGCTTGAGTTTATGGTCGAACCCGGTATACACCTGCAAATTCACCTGACGCATGAAATCGGTCTGGGTGATGATGCCGATCAGGCGCCGCGCCGAATTAATCACCGGCAGCGCCTTGATGCGATGCTTCAGTAGCAACGCCCATGCATCTTCCAGCGAAGTGCCGTATTCGACGCTGATGACATCGCGCGACATGATGTCAGCACAGGTAATCGCCCCGAAACGGCGTTGGTAGGCGTGCAACTCCGTTTGCAGGATCAGGTCTTCCAGGTCATCCCGGCTGACATCCAGCACCTGATTGTATTGGTGCAATACATAGTCCAGGTCTTCCTGCGTAAAACCGATGCGCCTGCCGCTGGGCTGGTCTTTGGTCTGATGCAATTTGCCGAGGTCGGCATGCGCGACATGCGGATAGCGGCGGCGGGTAGCGTTATTAAACAACAGCGCTACCGCCAGCAGCAAAATGGAATTCAACAGTACCGGCGTCAACACGAAATGAAAACCCTGGCTGGTCACCGCCGGGCCGCCCAGCACCGCGGTCAGCGCCACTGCGCCGCTAGGCGGATGCAGGCAACGCAAGGCGAACATGGCGCCGATAGCAGCGGAAACCGCAATCGCCGTTGCAAACAAGGGATCGGGAATCCAGCGCGCGCAGCTGACGCCAATCACTGCCGCCACCAGGTTGCCGCCGATGATCGACCACGGCTGTGCCAGCGGGCTGGCCGGTACGCCGAATAACAAGACTGCTGAAGCGCCCATCGGCGCAATCAGTAAAGGCAGGGGCGCACTTGAACCCAGCGCCCAATGACTCACCAGCCCAGTCAACAAGATCCCCAACAAGGCGCCGCAACAGGCGCGCAGGCGCTCGGTGGCATTGACCATCACTGGCCCGGGGATGAAGCCGCGTAACCACAACCGGAACTGATTCATCTTTTTTACTTTCGTCTTTTTATTTAATTACCAATTGCTACTTAGCCGCCGTATGCGTAGGTAAATTTATTATTCACGATCCGGCCCATCACGCGCGAGCGCTGGTCCAGACCGACGTGATCTTTAGGATTCATGTTGACCACCCCTTGCGGGATGGTCAGGTCATGCGTGTTTTCCAGTGCATTCCGCAGCGCTATGCGGAATTGCTTGCTGCCCGGCTGGGCCGACTTGAGCGCTTGCGGCACCGCATTGGCGATCAGCATGTAAGCGCCCCAGGCATCTGCGGCGAACTGGGTCACGGTATCAACACCATAGGCGGCTTCATAGCGGCTGGTAAATGCCAGCGCGGTTTTCCTGACCGGATTCGATAACGGCAATTGTTTAGCCACCACCGCCGGCCCGGTCGGGAAGAAAGTACCTTCGACATCCTTGCCGCCGACTTTCAGAAAATCCGCCGTGGCGATACCGTGCGTCTGATAAATGCGGCCCTTGTAGCCGCGCTCGGCCAAGGTCTTTTGCGGCAGTACCGCCGGTGTCGCCGAAGCGGCGATCAGTACCGCATCCGGTTGCGCCGACATGATCTTGAGAACCTGCCCGGTGACGCTGGTGTCGTTGCGATTGTAGCGTTCGCTGGCGACGACCTTGATTTTCCTGAGTTCGGCCAGGCGCGAGAACTCACGCCACCAGCTGTCGCCGTACGCATCCGCAAAGCCGATGAACGCCGCCGTCTTGATGCCGTTGTCCGCCATGTGCTGGGTCAGGATGGTCGCCATATGCGAATCGTTTTGCGGCAACTTGAAGACCCAGGCGCGCCTGGCATCTTGCGGTTCGACGATAGAGGCCGATGCCGCCAGCGCCAGCAGCGGCGTTTCTGCCTCGGACACCACATCCAGCAACGCCAGTGCGGCAGGCGTAGTATTCGGCCCCACTATCAGGTCGACTTTTTCTTCATTGATCAGCTTGCGCACGTTGCGCACGGCGTTGGTCGGATCGGAAGCGTCGTCCAGGATGATGTACTCGACCTTCTGCCCCGCGATCTCTTTCGGCCATAGCAGGATGGCATTTTTTGTTGATGCGCCAATCGCCGCCGCCGGCCCGGTAACCGCGACATCCACACCAATCCGGATTTGCGCCAGGGCTGAACTGCCCCACATGGATAGAGCGACGGTGACTGGAAGCAGATAACGGCGTGTAAATTTGTGCATCGAATATCAATCCTGTTGGCATGACATGAGGAGATTTCCACAAGGACAGGATTCTACTGGATTGTGACAAACAGCAAGCGGCAACGCGGCTCCGAGGTTACATCGCTCATGCGATTTTAACCATCAAGGCCGAGCCGTTCATTGACCCAGAGCAAGAACTACATTCTTTACATTACAGCAAGATAACTCGCGGAAAAACCGGGCTGCCTTTGAAACAAATCTTGATTTTTCCAATAATTCGTATGATGATATGGTCACATTACGATAAAAACATGCCGTTATAAAAGCATTGGAAGAGACAAAATGTTCAATAAACTGAATGCCAATCGGACTTCCTTGAGCGATACCGTCGCCCAGGAATTGCTGAAAAAGATAGAAACCGGCGAATTCGGCCCAGGTGCAAAACTGCCCACAGAGCCCGCCTTATCCGAGCAATTCGGCGTCAGCCGCACCGTGGTGCGTGAAGCGATTTCCCGTTTGAAGAATGAAGGCGTAGTCGAACCGCGCCAGGGCAGCGGCGTCTACGTCAGCCAGCAAGGCCATCTGCGGCCGTTGCGGATCCAGTTCGACCAGGCTTCGTCGGCCGATGCCGTATTGCAGATTGTCGAACTTCGGCGCGCCATCGACGCCGAGGTGGCAGCGCTGGCAGCGACCCGCCGCACCCCGCGTCAGCTGAAAGCCATCGAAAGCGCACTGAAAGGCATCGCCGCCGATGTCGACGCCGGTGGCGACGGCGTGCTGGCCGATGTCATGTTCCATCGCAGCATCGCCGAAGCCACCGGCAATCCATTCCTGCTGCAAACCTTGGCTTTCCTGAGCCAGTACCTGGAAGCCGCCACTGCCGTCACCCGCAGCAACGAAGCCAGGCGCGACGATTTCATGCGCCAGGTTTATGAAGAACACGCAGCGATCGCCGCTGCCATCGCCGCCGGCGACGCACTAGCCGCGCGTAATGCGGCACAAAACCATATGTTCAATGCGGCGCGGCGCTTGTCGCAAGGCGCTGTCGTCACCAAGACGCCGCAAAAAACTCCGCAGAAAACCAAGAGCATCCGGAAGCTCGCTACTCCCTAACTCGCTAATCAGGATCAAAGCATGACTATCAACGTAGGTGTAATCGGCCTTGGCGCCATGGGCTTGGGCGTTGCCCGTTCTTTGTTACGCGCAGGCTTGCGCACACATGCATGCGATGTCCGCCCGGAAGTTTTGCAACAGTTTGCCAGCGAAGGCGGCATCGCCTGCAACAGCCCTGCCGAACTCGGCACGCAATGTGAAGTGGTGATTACGGTAGTCGTCAACGCCGCACAAACCGAGCAGGTGCTGTTCGGCGAACAAGGCGCTGCGCCTGCCATGCGTCCCGGCAGCCTGGTGATCGCCAGCGCTACCGTGGCGCCGGAATATGCTGTCAAGCTTGGTGAGCGCCTGGCGGCACAACAGCTGCTGTTTCTCGATGCCCCGCTGTCGGGTGGTGCAGCGCGCGCGGCGTCCGGCGAAATGACCATGATGACTTCCGGCCCTGCCGCAGCGTACGCCAAGGGTGAAGCAGTGCTGGCGGCGATCGCCGGCAAGGTCTACCGGTTGGGCGAAGCGCACGGCATCGGCTCCAAGGTAAAAATCATCAACCAGCTGCTGGCCGGCGTGCATATCGCTGCCGCGGCGGAAGCGATGGCGTTGGGCTTGCGCGAAGGCGTCGATGCCGATTCGCTGTACGAGGTAATCACCAACAGCGCCGGTAATTCATGGATGTTTGAGAATCGTGTGCCGCATATCCTGAAAGCTGATTACACACCGCTGTCGGCAGTCGATATTTTCGTCAAGGATCTGGGCTTGGTGCTGGATACCGCACGCGCCAGCAAATTTCCGCTGCCGCTGTCAGCTGCTGCGCACCAGATGTTCATGATGGCATCCACTGCCGGCCATGGCGGCGAGGATGATTCCGCGGTGATCAAGATTTTCCCCGGAATCACATTACCGACGGCGCAGGAGTAACCCATGTCAGCACAACAGAACACCACAACACGTCCACTGCTCGGCTGCATCGCCGATGATTTTACCGGCGCTACCGACCTCGCCAACATGTTGGTGCGTGAAGGCATGCGCACAGTGCAAACCATCGGCGTGCCGGACAGCGCACCGCAAGAAGTGGACGCCATCGTGGTAGCGCTGAAATCGCGCACGGTTCCTGCCCCGGAAGCTGTCGCCGATTCTCTGGCCGCGCTGAGCTGGCTGCAGCAACAAGGCTGCCGTCAGTTCTTTTTCAAATACTGCTCTACCTTCGACTCTACCGCGCAAGGCAATATCGGCCCGGTTGCCGATGCGTTGCTGCAGGCTCTGGGCAGCGATTTCACGATCGCCTGCCCGGTGTTCCCGGAAACCGGACGCACGCTGTATCGCGGTCATCTCTTTATCCAGAACCAGCTGCTCAATGAATCGGGGATGCAAAACCATCCATTGACACCGATGACAGATCCGAACCTGGTGCGCGTGCTGCAACAGCAAACCCAGTCAAAAGTCGGATTGATCGGTTATCCAACGGTTTCCCAAGGCGCTGAAAAAATTCATGCCGAGATTGATGTGCTGCGTAAGCAAGGTGTGCGGATGGCGATTGTCGACGCCCTGGAAAACCAGGACCTGTACGCCATCGGCGCTGCCTGCGCCGACTTGCCGCTGGTCACCGGCGGCTCCGGCATTGCGCTTGGCCTGCCCGGCAATTTCGTGCGCGCAGGTTTGCTCAATCCACAACAAGGTGCGAAAGCCAGCGAGTTGCCAACGGTCGACGGCTTGTCGGTAGTCCTCGCCGGCAGCGCTTCCAAAGCCACCAATGCGCAGGTATGCGCATGGATCGAAACCAATCGCCCGGCGTTCCGCATCGATCCGCTGGCGCTAGCCGCTGGCGAACCGGTGGTAGCGCTAGCATTGGCTTTCGCCAAACAGCATCTGAATCAACAGCCGGCATTGATCTACGCCACCACCACGCCGGAACAAGTAAAGCAGGTGCAAGCCAAGCTCGGCGTCGAGCGCGCCGGTTTGCTGATCGAGCAGGCGCTGGCCGACATCGCTGCGGCCTTGCTGGCCAGCGGCGTGCGGCGCTTTGTGATTGCCGGTGGTGAAACTTCCGGCGCCGTGGTCAAGGCGCTGGGTGTGCATGCCTTGCGCATCGGTGCCCAAATCGATCCCGGCGTCCCGGCGACGGCGTCGATCGGCGCTACGCCATTGGCATTGGCGCTGAAATCGGGCAATTTCGGCAGTGTCGATTTCTTTGAAAAAGCGTTGCAACATCTTGGAGAAACTCGGCGTGGAGAGAATCGTCTATGACCAGCACAACCACGCTCAAGGAACAGGCGCTGCGGGAAGAAATCTGCGATATCGGCGCCAGCCTGTATCAGCGCAATTACACAGCCGGCGCGGCAGGCAACATCAGTGCCCGCCTGGACGACGGCTGGCTGATCACGCCGACCGATGCCTGCCTCGGCAGGTTGACGCCGGCGCAGATCGCCAAGGTCGACCTGAGCGGCAAGTGGATCAGCGGCGACAAGCCGTCGAAGACGCTGACCTTGCATCGCGCAGTCTACGACAACAACCCGCTGATGCAGGCGGTGGTGCATACCCATTCGACCAATCTGGTCGCGCTCACGCTAGCCGGCGTCTGGCATGACAGCGCCGTGCTGCCGCCGATCACGCCATATCAGGTGATGAAGGTCGGCCGCATTCCACTGATCCCTTACTGCCGCCCCGGTGATCCGCAGGTAGCGGAGCAAGTCAAATTGCTGGCGACCACCGTGCGTGGCGTATTGCTGGAACGGCTGGGGCCGGTGGTGTGGCATGAAAGTATTTCGCAAGCGGCATTCGCCCTGGAGGAGCTGGAAGAAACGGCGCGTTTGTGGCTGATGTCGGGAAATAAGCCGGAGCCGCTGAGTGCGGAGGCTCTGGATGAGTTGTATCGGGTATTTGGAGCGCGCTGGTAAGTTTCAACAAATAGAAACATCCAGCCTTAAAAATCAAACTGGTGGAGATAAGATGTCTGCAATAATCGACAACAAAGGCGCAAAAAAAGGCGCACAGGCTAGTGCTAGCCTGCCGGCCGAACAAGCCGAAAATCTGTACAAGAAAGTATTCTGGCGCTTTGTGCCATTCATCATGCTGTGTTACGTGGTGGCTTACCTGGACCGCGTCAACGTCGGCTTTGCCAAGCTGCAGATGTCGCAGGACCTTGGCTTCAGCGAAACCGTTTTCGGCCTCGGCGCCGGCATATTCTTCCTCGGCTATTTTCTGTTCGAATTGCCTAGCAACCTGCTCATGAACAAGGTCGGCGCCAAGCTGTGGATCGCCCGTATCATGATTACCTGGGGCATCCTGTCGGCTTGCTTTGCCTGGGTCCAGACACCGACTCAATTCTATGTCCTGCGCTTCTTGCTGGGTCTGGCTGAAGCCGGTTTTTATCCTGGCATCATTCTCTACCTGACCTACTGGTTTCCTTCGCATCGGCGGGCTAAGGTGGTTGCTACTTTCATGGCTGCGATCCCGATCGCCGGTATTTTCGGCAATCCCCTGTCTGGCTGGATCATGCAAGCCTTCCACGGCTCCAGCGGCTGGCACGGCTGGCAATGGATGTTCATGATCGAAGCGATCCCTGCGGTCCTGGTCGGCATCGCGGTGCTGTTCGTGATGGACAATAACATTCGCAAGGCAAAGTGGCTGACTGAAACGGAGAAGGATTTCCTCGAAGCAGAAATCCGCGCCGATCAGAAAGACATGCACAGCCCGAAAACCACCGCTGCCGTATTCAAGGATATCCGTATCTGGCATATGTGCCTGATCTACTTTTGCATCGTCATGGGCCAGTACGGCCTGACGTTCTGGTTGCCGACGCTGGTCAAGGCATCTGGCGTAGTCGGCGATCTGAAGATCGGCCTGATCAGTGCGATTCCTTTCCTGTGCGCGGTGTTCGCCATGATCCTGATCGGCCGTCGCTCCGATCGCATGCGTGAGCGGCGCTGGCATCTGATCGTACCGGCCTTGCTGGGAGCTGTAGGTTTCGTGGTGTCCGCTCTTGCTGCCGACAATACCGTGATTGCAATCGCCTTCCTGTCACTCGCTGCGATGGGCGTATTGACCTGTTCACCATTGTTCTGGTCGCTGCCGACTGCCTTCTTGTCTGGTACTGGCGCAGCTGCTGGCATCGCGGTGATCAACTCGGTCGGCAACCTGGCCGGTTTCGTCAGCCCGTTCATGGTCGGCTGGCTGAAAGATACTACGCATAACAACCAGACCGGCATGTTCATGCTGGCCGGGATGCTGGTGATAGGCGCGATTGCGATTTTGAAAACGCCGCCCAAGATGGTCAATCGTTAAGATTACCGTTCATCGTAGGATGGACACGTGTTGCCCATCCTGCGCATTATTTTCTGGAGTGTTGAAATGCCACGCTTTGCCGCCAATCTGACCATGATGTACAACGAGCACGCTTTCCTCGATCGTTTTTCGGCTGCGGCCAAGGATGGTTTCAAGGGCGTGGAATTTCTGTTTCCGTATGAGTATGCAGCCGCCGAACTACAGAAAAGATTGCAGGACAACGGCTTGACGCAGGCGCTGTTCAACGCCCCGCCGGGCGACTGGGCCGCCGGCGAACGCGGCATCGCCTCGTTGCCGGGTCGTGAAGATGAATTCAAACGCAGCGTTGCCACCGGCCTGGAATATGCGCAGGTACTCGGCAATAACAAATTGCATGTGATGGCCGGATTGATCCAGCCGCAACAGGATCGCGCCCGCCATCGCGCCGTGTATCTGGAAAACCTGGCCTATGCCGCCGCTGAAGCAGCCGCGCATGGCGTCACGATTGTGATTGAACCGATCAATACACGCGACATCCCCGGCTTCTTCCTGAATCGCCAGGACGATGCGCAGGCCATCTGCGCAGAGGTCGGCGCCCGTAACCTGCAAGTCCAGTTCGACCTGTATCACTGTCAGATCGTCGAAGGTGACCTGGCAGTCAAGCTCAAGCGCGACATGGTGCGGCCGCAAGCCGGCATCGGTCATATCCAGATTGCCGGCGTGCCCGAGCGGCATGAACCGGATATCGGCGAAATCAATTATCCGTATCTGTTCGAACTGATCGATGCGCTCGGTTATCAAGGCTGGATCGGCTGCGAATACCGGCCGCGCGGCGCCACTTCCGAGGGCCTGGGCTGGCTCCGGCAGTGGCTATAACTGTGGCTGTAACCCACATTCAATAAGGAATTATCATGCAAGTAGTCATCACCGGCGGCGCCGGATTCTTAGGCCAGCGCCTGGCGCGCAGCCTGCTTAGGCAAGGCAGCTTGCCGGACCGTAGCGGCCAACTGCAAACCATCAGCAAGATCATCCTGGTCGACGTGGTCGCCGCCACCGGTCTCGACGACGCGCGGATTGAACAAGTCACCGGCGACATCACCGACAGTGCTTTGCTTGAGCGAGTGATCACGCCGCAAACGGCCGCCATCTTTCACCTGGCGGCAATTGTCAGCGGCCAGGCCGAAGCGGATTTCGATCTCGGAATGCGTATCAACCTCGATGCTTCGCGCCTGTTGCTGGAACGCTGCCGCGCCTGCGGCCATGTGCCGCGCGTTATCTTCACCAGCTCGGTGGCGGTATTCGGCGGTGTATTGCCGGCCGTGGTGCAAGACAACACTGCACTCAATCCGCAATCTTCCTACGGCACGCAAAAAGCGATTGCCGAATTGCTGCTCAACGACTTCAGCCGCAAAGGTTTTGTCGACGGCCGCGTATTGCGTTTACCGACCATCAGCGTGCGTCCCGGCAAACCCAACCAGGCTGCCTCGTCTTTCGCCAGCGGCATCATCCGCGAACCACTCAACGGCCAGCCTGCCATCTGCCCGGTAGCGCCGGATACGCGTTTGTGGCTGCTGTCGCCACGCAAGGTGATCGCCAGCCTGATCCATGGTTATACGTTGTCGGCCGAGGCATTGGGCAAGAGCCGCACCATCAACCTGCCCGGGATCTCTGTCACCGTTGCCGAAATGGTTGCAGCGCTGGAGCGGGTCGCCGGCCAGCAGGTGGCGGCACGGGTTGAGTGGGCTCACGATCCGGTGATCGACCGCATCATCTCAAGCTGGCCGGGTGCCTGGGACGCCAGCCGCGCTGCCGCGCTGGGTTTCGTCGGCGATGCCGATTTCGATGACATCGTCCGTGCCTATATCGAGGATGATTTGCCTGCTGTGTAAGCGCATAGCCGTCGGTTGCGGTGCATCGACAAGCTTGCACATGTTTTTTTGACATGTGCAAACCAAACCCTATCTTGTGAGCCATATGGCGGCGGTACGGTAAGATTGTCACTTTATGACTTTTGCCTAGCCGACATGAAGACCAGTTTTTTTCAGCTCATAACGCGCTTGCTGACTGGCTTGCTGTTTAGCCTGCTGCTAGCCGGCGGCGCTTATGCGGCAGCGGCCGCCGGCAGCAACGCTAGCAATAGCGCCAGCACACCACCAGCCGCGGCGCCAGCGCCAGCACCAACTGCACTGGATTCTCTGTCCAAGGTATTACAAAGCAATCCCGCCACCGGCAGCCTGGTAGCCACCCTGATCCAGGCAGAACAGCAAAACAGCAAAACATCACCGTCACAAAAAGGTTTCATCGGGCTGATTTCCAATAGCCTCGACGTATTCCAGAGCCATTTGCATCAAGTAGTCACCCCGGAGAAATACTGGACCCAGCAATTTTCCCTGGCCTGGCAAGACCTGTCGACCATACTTGAGCGCCAGGACTCCGAAACCGGCCTGCAAGTGTTAGCCAATTTCCTCGAAATGCTAGCCTTGTTTGGCGTAGTTGCGCTCACCATACAATACATCGGCAAGCGGACTCACCAGCACTTCAAGGTCGATACAAAACTGCCGCCGGATCCCAGCATCAAGGAATTGCTGCTGTATATCCTGCGCCATATAGCGCCGATGCTGCTGGCGCTGGTGGTGGAAATCTCGGTAGTAGTCAGCCTGGAGTCTTCGCAAGGACCGTCGCTGGGACGGACGCTGGCCACCGTGCTGCTGTACACCCTGATTGGCGCACGCGTGTTCCAGGCGATATGCGCCATCATTTTTTCGCTGTCGCATGGCGGCCACCGCATGGTCGCCGTGCATATCATCTACCAGCGCGCCTGGAGTCTGCTATATGCAATCGGCTGCGCCGGCTGGCTCGGCGATGCACTGGACAATCCGCAGGTAAACCACATCATCGGGGTGCATCTGTCGAGCGTGGTGGCGACCTTGTCGAGCCTGGTTGCAGCGCTGCTAGGCGGCTGGTTCGCCTTATGCTACAGGCGTCCGGTGGCGCACATCATCCGCAACCGGCCGCTAGCGGTGCGCCGCGCCCATCCGGCACGGATGGAAACCCTGGAAGTGGTGGCAGCCTTCTGGTACGTGCCGATACTGCTGTTGAGCATCAGCGTCAGCGTTGCCACCATCCTTGATTTATCGAGCAACAATTCGGCGCTCAACCACGCACTGGGCAGCTCGGCACTGCTGGTCGCCATGTTCTTTATCAGCGCGCTGCTGCAGCGCATACGCAGCCGCAAGACGGCTCCGGTGGCGGTCCGTCGTCAGTCTCCTTACATCCTGCGCCTGAGCAACGTCGGTTTCAGCCTGCTGCAACTGGCGCTGTGGATCGGCTTTTTCGAACTGCTGACCAGGATCTGGGAACACTCGCTGATGGATTTTGCCAATGCAACCCTGATCGGCCAGATGATCGTCTCCGCCCTCGGTAAGATCGGTCTTACGCTGGTAGTTGCCTGGCTGGTCTGGATCATGCTCGACACATTCATTCAAGAAGCGATCAACCCGACCCGCAACAGCCGTTACGCGCGCAAGAATCCGAGCACGCGCATGCGCACCATCCTGCCCTTGCTGCGCAACGCCTTGATGCTGCTGATCCTGACCATCACCGTCATCACCACGCTCGCCAACCTCGGCATCAATGTCACGCCCTTGCTAGCCTCGGCCGGTGTGGTCGGCCAGGCGTTCGGCTTCGGCTCGCAATCGCTGGTGAAGGATTTGATCACAGGTGTCTTCATCATCATGGAGGATTCGATGTCGGTCGGCGACTGGGTCGACGTCGGCAACGGCCACGCCGGCACGGTGGAAAACCTGACCATCCGCACCGTGCGTTTACGGGACAGCAATGGCTCGGTGCATAGCGTGCCGTTTTCGCAAATCACGGCGATCAAGAACGATTCGCGCGAATACACCTATGCATCGCTCAAGCTGAACATCACCCACGATTCAGACGTCGACCAGGCTCTGCGCCTGATGCGCGAAACCGGCGCCGAGATGCTGGAAGACCGCCGGCTGCGGCGGCTGCTGCTACAGCCTATCGAGATATACGGGGTCAACGGTTTCGATTTGAACGGCGTGGCGCTGCTGGCCGGCATCCGCACCAAGCCGCAAACCCAGAGCGAAGTCATGCGCGGCTTCAACCTGCGCATCAAGAAGAAAGTGGATGGCGATCCGACGGTGCATTTTTCCACCGAATGGGCGAATTTTCCGTTGACGGCGGCGGCTTCCGCAACCACCGTGGCGCCGGAAGCGGTACCGGAGCCATCATCGGGAAATGCGAAGAGTTAACGTGCAAGGTGGGCGCGGTACCCACCCAGCGCCAGCCTTATTTGATGCGGCAGCTTAGCAACCAGTAATATTCAAGCCGCAAGATGCGCAGCTCGCGCGTGATGGGAGCCAGCTTCTTGCGCAGGCCGCTGTCGGTCGGAAAATTCTTCATGACTTCGTAGCGCTCGCCGTTCGGCAAGGTACGGAACTGATAGGTATTGCCGTCTGCATCGGTACGCGCAATCGGCGTGCTTTGTTCTTCAACATAGCCGTTGTCGATCATCACCAGCAAAATATCCTTGCCCAATTTTTCACGCAGCTGCGCGATGAAACGTACCTGGTCCTGGCGCCCTACGTGCGACCACCAGAATCCCAGGAAACAGGCGGTGAACGGCCGTTCCGGTTGGAAGGTGTTGATATCGGCCAGCGCAAAGGTCGCTTTGTCCGCCGGCAGTTTCTTGGCGTTTGCCAGCGCAATCATTTCCGGATTGATGTCGGTTGCGTACACCGACTTTGCCGATGCAGCGATTTGCTCGGTCCAGAATCCCGTACCACAGGCCAGCTCCAGAACGTCGTGGCCTTCCATCAATTCCTGCACGCGCACTTGCAGCGTCAGCAACTCGTCCTGGCGCTCCGGGCGCTGGTAAATCTCTTCGTAGGTCGAAGCGCGTTTGGCGTAGTAAGCCACCATATCTGTATTAATCATTTTTCCGACTCGTTTTCCAATTTCTTAACTTCAGTTTCTTCTAAATTCGTAAGCGTCTCACCGACAGCTACCCGATAGCGCTCAGACAACGCGTCATATAACGGCGGCGCAAAAAAACGTGATACCCGGCTGGCAATCAAGGCCGTCGCCATCAACGAGATGACCAGTGCATGGCCGTTGATCATTTCCATCACGATCACGAACGCGGTAATCGGCGATTGCGTGACTGCGGCCAGATAACCCACCATCGCCAGCGCGATCAGCATCGGCAACGAGGTGTGACTGAACACCTGGTGCAGCAAATTGCCGAAGCCGGCGCCGATCGACAGCGACGGTGCAAAAATCCCGCCGGGAATGCCAGGCAGGTACGACGACACCATCGACGCCATTTTCAAGAACGGGTAAAACACCGACAAATGCTGCTGCCCTTCCAGCACACCCTTGGCTTCGACATAACCGCTGCCGAAAGTAGCGCCGCCAGCGATCACGCCGATCACCGCAACCAGCAAACCGCACAGCGCACCGAAGGCGATCGGACGGGTGTTGCGCAAATGCTGGACCCGGGCCGGGATCCAGCGTTTTGTATTCAATAGCAGCCAGCAAAATATGCCGCCGGCAACGCCAGTCAGGATACCGGTAACCAACACCGCCAACGCCAGCATGTCGGTCAGCGCGCTGTCGATCTGTATCGTGCCGAAATAGGTGTAGTTACCGTTCAGGCCCAGCGCCACCGCGCCGGCAAAAATAATGACGGTAATCACGACACCGCTGGCCCGATGCTCGAAGCTGCGCGTCAGTTCTTCAATCGCAAACACGATACCCGCCAGCGGCGTGTTGAACGCGGCCGACAAACCGGCCGCCGCGCCCGCCAGAATCAGGCGCCGCTCTAATGCCGCACTGGCGCGCGGATATAAACGGCGCAGGTTGAACATCAAGGCCGCGCCGACTTGTACCGTAGGTCCTTCACGCCCGATGGTGAAGCCGCCGAGAATGCCGACAAAGGAAATGCCGATCTTGCCTGCCAATATTTTCAGCGACAGCAGCGACTGGCCGCGCTTGCTGGTGTCTTCTTCAAGCGTCGCGATCACTTGCGGAATACCGCTACCTTCAGAACCGGGAAAATAACGCCGCGTGGCCCACACACACAAGGCGCCGATCGCCGGCGTAATGAACAGGGGCAACCAGAAGTGCGACTGCTGCATCGAGCGGAACATGCCGAAACCGACATCCATCAGCCAGGCATAGAGCACCGCAATCAAACCGACCAGTACCGCTCCAAGCCACAAAATCCCGTATTTTCGCCACGCGCGCCGCACCTGGCGCAGTGTCTGATCGGAAAAACTGGGTGGCAGCGGATTCATCGGATTTGGGCGCAAAGACATGATTATAAATTATCCCTGCGTAATTCCCCTCAAATAGGCCATCGGCCCGGCAATCAGAGCGGCGCCGGGATAGCAGAATGTCTCCGCCGAAAATTGCCTATTGACAATTAATTGCCTAGATCTGATAGCTTTTCAGCCAGGCTTTGATATTTTTGACATCTTCAAACGCCTGCAGGTCACTCTTGAGCGCATTGATATTCTGTTGCATGCCCTTGATGCTGCTCTTCAGGTGGCGCATCGCCAATGCGGGAGACATGGCCTCTTGCGGGCCGAACTGGAAGCGCATCCGGAATTCTGCCTCAAGCCCGGCAATCTCGTCCCGCAGTTCAGCCGACTGTTCCGTCAGAACCTTGCTGTAGTGCCTGAGGTGCTGCTCCGACAAAGAGTTGATCCGGCTCTGGTCGATCTGCTCGATTTCCAGCTGCAGCTCCAGCAAACCCAGCAGATCTTTCTTGTCGTAGGCGATATTCACCCTTTGCATCAGCACCGTCTTGCGTGCGCGCTCCGCGGGATCCTGCTCGCGGTCCGGATGCAAGGCGCTGGCCAGCTTTCGATAGACTTCGCGTACCGACTGGCTGGCGTTGTGCAATTCTTCTTGCTGCAGGGCTTCCTTCGCTGCCGCCTTGGCCGATTTTTTACGCTTGCCGGCACGCTCCCCGCCATGTGCATCCTGCGCGCTGTCGTCGACATCTGCCTCCTGCCTGGATTCCTCAACGTCCCGCTGCTCTGCCTCTGCGTCTGCGTCGAAATCAGCACCACCATGCATGCGATAGATCCGCTTCAGATCCGCGGCGTCGCTGTCGCCGATGATGGCGGCACCGACTGAACAGATGATATGGCTGATTTTTTCCTGGTCGTGCCTGCTCAAACCTTTGGCCGACCAGGCGTCGTCCAGCAAATGCACGAGTTGCGCTACCAGCCGATGATAGCTGCGCATCAGAGGCTGATACTGGCTGACATAAAGCTGCTGTTGCAGCGGGATCATTTCCTGCCATGCCGCCAGCAGCTGGCGCTCGGTCTCAATTTTCCTGAGCAGCGCATTGAAGATTTTCTGCTCCGGCGACAAGCTGGCTTGCCCGTACTGCTCGACGACGTTGAGCGCCTTGGTTTGTGACTTTTTCATCGGTTTGAATACTGGGTATCGGGGCGTGATTATAAGTGGCCGCTGGCGGTGCGCAGCAGAAAACAGCCAAGAAGCGTATCATCTTGTCTTTGCAATAATCTCCGGCTATGGAGGTTTCTTGCATTTAGTTTAGTGCCCTGTTCCCCAAAACGGCGAATCCGCCGACAAACATCAAATATGGCTATCCATTCCGCCTCTGCTCATTCGAGCGACCAGGTTTTACCGTTCCGTGAATCTTTACTTGCCATGCTCGGCATCGCCTTTGTCGTGATGCTGGTAGCGCTGGATTCAACCGTGGTCGGCACCGCATTGCCAACTATCGTTGCCGAATTAAAAGGCTTTGAGTTGTACGCCTGGGTTGCGACTTCCTATTTGCTAACCTCGGTGATCACCGTGCCAATCTTCGGACGGCTGGGCGATTTCTATGGCCGCAAACCCTTCGTGCTGGTCTCCATCCTTCTATTCACTACCGCCTCCATCTTGTGCGGCATGGCCAACAGCATGCTGTGGCTGGTGATTGCCCGCGGCTTGCAAGGGATCGGCGGCGGCATGCTGGTAGGCACCGCGTTTGCCTGCATCCCGGACCTGTTCCCCGGCGCTCACGTGCGCCTGCGCTGGCAAGTCATGATGAGTACGGCATTCGGTATCGCCACTGCAGTCGGGCCATCGCTAGGTGGCTTCCTGACGCAATACTGGGGTTGGCGCTGGGTGTTTTACGTGAATCTGCCGGTCGGCGTGCTGTCGCTGTTCTTCGTCTATAAATATCTGCCGCATTTGCGCCACACCCACCCGGACGCCAAGATCCGCCTCGACTGGCCCGGCGCCTTGCTGATCACGTCTTCGCTGGGATGTTTGCAGTTGTTCGTCGAAATGTTGCCTAAGCACGGTTTGACGTTAGGCATGCTGGGCCTGCTGGCGGCCAGTATCGTATCTTTCGTTGCGCTCTGGAAATGGGAACATCACACACCGCAACCGATCCTGCCGTTTGATCTGCTGTTCGATCGCAAGTTATCGACCCTGTTCCTGCTATCGGTGCTGAGCGGATTCTCCATGTTCTCGCTGATGTTTTACGCGCCTTTGCTGTATCAAGGCGGGTTCGGACTATCGCCGCAAGAAGCCGGCCTGCTGATCACGCCGCTGGTAGCCTGCATCATGATCGGCAGCATTTCCAACGGCCGCATCATCACCAAGATCAAGAATCCAATCGTGATGCTGTACATAGGCTATGCTTTACTGGCGTTATCTTGTCTCGGCGTCGTCATATCGAACCGCTGGACCTCGCATGGCGTCATAGCCGGTTTCATGCTGACAGGCGGGCTTGGCCTCGGTTTTATTTTGCCGAACCTGACCATCTTCATCCAGCAAGAAGCCGGTCGCGAGCACCTGGGCATAGCCACCGCGCTGATGCAATCCTTGCGCATGATTGGCAGCATGCTGGGTACGGCGATTATTGGCACGCTGATTAATCACATGTATGCAGGCAGTGTGCGCCAGGCGCTGGCTGAAGATAAGGCTGAGAACTGGTTCAGCAGTTTTTCAGATCCGCAAATCCTGATCAGCCATGAGACCCAGACCACCGTGCTGGCCCAGCTAGCGAAAGCCGGCCATCAAGGCCAGTTGCTGCTGGAAGCGGCGCGCGAGGCACTGATCGGATCGATTCACATGGGAGTCGGACTGGCAGTTGTAGTGACTGTGATTGCGTTATGGCTAGTCAGCAAAGTACCGCCGATCACCCTGCACTCGAAACCTGAGGCAGCTGTTATCTCTGAGTAAGCAAGGCCGGCTTTAACCAGCGCAGCCAGGCTGCGCTGCGTTGTTTGATGCATCTGTAAGTGAGTATGACAAACCTCACAAACTCTTACATCTCACACCGCCTGGAAGCACTTGTATCACTCTCTCAATGGCATTCTGACCTCGTGATAATTCAAACAGGAAAGAAGGCAAAAAAATGAAAAAGCTCATCGGACTCGTGGTGCTTGGAATCACTTTGTGTACCGCAGTTAGTGGTTGTGTGGTGGTGCCGGCGCGCGGGTATTATGCTCCGCATGCTTATTACTATCGTTGATGCTGTATGGAGTGCTGGCGCTTGTACTCCGTAGTCCGTTAATTAGGGTCAGAGTCAAATTTCGCGATAAAGCCCACGATAATTTGACTCTGACCCTAATTAACTGCGTGGGGTTGTTTTTGACGCGGCTTT
>FTFY01001180.1_pt1 | contig 33831 bp, 30 predicted proteins | sample 1640561 | NCBI WGS metagenome assembly FTFY01 (sample SAMEA3914789, study PRJEB12502) | metagenome | biome: forest; material: soil | place: Canada | collected 2011-07-03 | depth 0.3 m | reverse complement strand
CTTAGCTACTGGCTTTTTAGCCGCGACAGCTTTCTTGGCAACTGGCTTCTTAGCTGCTGGTTTTGCTGCTGCTTTAGCTACTGGCTTTTTAGCCGCGACAGCTTTCTTAGCAACTGGTTTCTTAGCTGCTGGTTTTGCTGCTGCTTTAGCTACTGGCTTCTTGGCCGGTGCTGCTTTCTTCACAGCGGGTTTCTTCGCTGCGGGTTTCTTTGCTGCTGTTGCCATTTTGTTTCTCCTTCACGTGATGGAAAAAATCAAGCTCCAAGTTGGAAACCCGACGAACCCATCGCGATGGGAACGGCGGATTATTCATCGGCGCAATCAACTCTGCTTGCGCTAATGAATTCGGCACCAGCTGAACTGCTCCATCCCCTCATTGATGCAGCACTTCAGCCATAATCGGCTAAGGTCTTTTCCCGGTTTCCAGGACCTGGGAAGAGTCTCGAATGTCGAGTTTCGCGCCACCTGTAGGCTGCGATCCTTGGCCAAAAAACGCCAGCGGCTAGGCCGGCGTCGGAATTCTGTTACAAAAACGTTTAGTTTTTTCCAAAGAAAACGCCGCCAAACCCGATTGAATCGGGGTAAGCGGCGACAACAGATAAGTACGCTTCTGTCTTTGGCTGTTCATTAAGTTTGGAAATCACCTTTCAGTTTGCAGACTTTTTTATAGTACTAAGCGCTGCAGGTCTCCAGCAACCTCTTCCATCCACCTCGTTATTCTTGTCCGAGATCTGAAGCCTTTATTCCCAGTTCAGTGCACCGCCGGTTTGATATTCGATTACACGAGTCTCAAAAAAGTTGCGTTCTTTTTTCAGATCGATCATCTCGCTCATCCAGGGGAAGGGATTTTCTTCCTGAGGGAACATTGGGTCCAGTCCGATTTGTTGCGCGCGGCGATTTGCGATGAACCGCAAATAACCTTTGAACATTGGCGCATTCAAACCGAGCACTCCACGCGGCATTGTATCCTCTGCGTAGCGATATTCCAACTCTACTGCGCTTAAAAACAACGCTTTAATCTCATCGCGGAATTCCGGCGTCCACAAATGCGGATTTTCCATCTTGATTGTGTTGATCAAATCGATGCCGAAGTTACAGTGCATCGACTCATCGCGCAGAATGTATTGGTACTGTTCCGCGGCACCCATCATCTTGTTTTGACGGCCCAGCGCAAGGATCTGCGTGAAACCGACGTAGAAGAAAAGTCCTTCCATGATGCAAGCAAACACGATCAGCGAGCGCAACAATTTCTGATCGTTTTCAGTAGTGCCGGTCTTGAATTCAGGATCGGTCAGCGTATTGATGAAGGGGATCAGGAACTCGTCTTTGTCGCGGATCGATTTGACTTCGTGATAGGCGTTGAAGATTTCCGCCTCGTCCAGACCGAGCGATTCCACGATGTATTGATAGGCGTGGGTGTGGATTGCTTCTTCAAAAGCCTGGCGCAGCAAATACTGGCGGCATTCCGGCGCAGTGATATGGCGATACGTGCCAAGCACGATATTGTTGGCGGCGAGCGAGTCGGCGGTAACGAAAAAACCCAGGTTACGCTTGACCAGACGGCGTTCATCGTCCGTCAGGCCGTTCGGATTCTTCCACAGCTCGATGTCGCGCTGCATGTTGATTTCCTGCGGCATCCAGTGGTTGGCGCAGCCGGCCAGGTACTTGTCCCAGGCCCATTTGTACTTGAATGGAACCAGTTGATTGACGTCGGTATGGCCGTTGATGATGCGCTTGTCAGCGGCATTGACGCGGTGCGTCACGTCAACTGCCGGAGCTGCTTGGAATGCACTATCGGACATTTGCGGAAGTGCTGAAGGTGCAAATGCCGCTTGCGCCGGCATAGGCGGAGTACGAGGAGCGGGGGCCGAACTTTTTTCTTCATCCCAGGAGAGCATGCTTTATTCCTTTATCTTTCGTAGGGTGGACACCTGTGCCCACGCGTGACTTTGTAACTTCGTGACCTCAAATCCATCATCAGGCCTGCTTCGGTAACGCGTGGGCAGGAAACCTGCCCACCCTACTTTTCTTTGCAATTGTTTCGTTCTATATGAACTGTTTTACTGGCTTACTGGCAGGCTTCGCACTCTTCAAAACCAGGATCGCCAGGACGCATGGTGCATGCCGGTCCATCCAGTTCTTGTGGCGCAGCCGCAACAGCAGCTGTACCGTAAGTCGCTGCCGCACCGCCGCTGGCGCCGCCATCTACCGAAACCGCATTCAGCGCACCGGTTTTAGATGTCGACTTTTCAGTATGCGTTGCGCCAATGGTACGCAGGTAGTAAGTGGTCTTGAGACCGCGCAACCATGCCAGCTTGTAGGTTTCGTCGAGCTTTTTACCCGATGCCCCTGCCATATAGATATTCAGCGATTGCGCCTGATCGATCCATTTCTGACGACGCGACGCCGCTTCCACCAACCAGGATGGCTCTACTTCAAATGCTGTGGCGTAAATCTCGCGCAGATCTTGCGGAATGCGATCGATCTTGGCCAGGCTGCCGTCGAAATACTTGAGGTCGGAGATCATCACTTCATCCCACAAACCACGTGCTTTCAAGTCGCGCACCAGGTATTCGTTGATTTCGGTGAACTCGCCTGACAGGTTCGATTTCACATACAGGTTCTGGTAAGTCGGTTCGATACAAGCCGATACGCCAATGATGTTAGAGATGGTGGCGGTCGGTGCAATCGCTACGCAATTCGAGTTGCGCATGCCGAATTCCTTGATGCGGGCACGCAGTTCAGTCCAGTCCAGTGCTTCCGACATGTCGACTTCGAGGTAGCCGCCACGCTCTTCAGCCAGCAGTTTCACGGAATCTTGCGGCAGGATGCCACGATCCCACAAGGAACCGCGATAGCTGCTGTAACGGCCGCGCTCTTCCGCCAGTTCGGTCGATGCCCAATAAGCGTGGTAGCAAACCGCTTCCATCGAATTATCGGCAAATTCAACCGCTGCTTTCGAGGCATAAGGTACGCGCATCATGTGCAGGCAATCCTGGAAACCCATGATACCGAGACCAACCGGGCGATGCCGCAGATTGGAATCACGCGCCTTCTTCACTGCATAATAGTTAATATCGATCACATTATCCAGCATGCGCATTGCAGTATTGATAGTTTTCTGCAATTTGGCGTGATCCAGCTTGCCGTCTTTCATGTGCGCCGGCAGGTTGACCGAACCCAGGTTACATACGGCGATCTCGGATTCGTTGGTGTTCAGCGTGATCTCGGTGCACAGGTTCGAGCTGTGGACCATGCCAACGTGCTGCTGCGGCGAACGGATGTTGCATGGATCCTTGAAGGTGATCCATGGATGGCCGGTTTCGAACAGCATCGACAGCATCTTGCGCCACAAGTCGAGCGCCTGGATCTTCTTGAACAGGCGCAGTTCACCACGGGCAGCCTTGGCTTCATAGCCGGTATAGGCTTCCTCGAAGGCCTTGCCGACCTTGTCGTGCAGGTCCGGCGCATCGCTTGGCGAAAACAGGGTCCACTCGCCCTTTTCCATGACGCGCTTCATGAACAGGTCTGGAATCCAGTTGGCAGTGTTCATGTCGTGGGTACGGCGGCGATCGTCGCCGGTGTTCTTGCGCAGGTCGAGGAATTCCTCAATGTCCATGTGCCAGGTTTCCAGGTAGGCACATACCGCGCCCTTGCGTTTGCCGCCCTGGTTCACTGCCACGGCAGTGTCGTTTACCACTTTAAGGAACGGCACCACGCCTTGCGACTTGCCGTTGGTGCCCTTGATATGGGCGCCCAGCGAACGTACCGGGGTCCAGTCGTTACCCAGGCCGCCGGCATATTTGGCCAGCAAGGCGTTTTCCTTGATAGCTTCGTAGATACCGTCGAGATCGTCGGCAACCGTGGTCAGATAGCAAGACGACAGTTGCGAGCGCAATGTGCCCGAATTGAACAGGGTCGGTGTCGAGCTCATGAAATCGAAACTGGACAACAGGTTGTAGAACTCGATTGCGCGCGCTTCGCGGTTGACTTCATTCAGCGCCAGGCCCATTGCTACCCGCATGTAAAACGCTTGCGGCATTTCGATGCGGATATCCCGGATGTGCAGGAAATAACGGTCGTATAAGGTTTGCAGGCCGAGGTAACCGAATTGCAGGTCGCGCTCTGGCTTCAGTGCTTCGCCCAGGGCTTTCAGGTCGAATTGCGCCAGCTTACTGTCCAGCAGATCGGATTCAATACCCTTTTTAATGAATTTCGGGAAATATTCGAGATATGCGGCGGGTGCATCAGCTTGCGCCACTTCTTTGCCGAATACTTCCTTACGGATTGTGTGCATCAGCAGACGCGCAGTAACCGTGCTGTAGGCAGGGTCTTTCTCCATCAGAGCACGGGCTGCCAGAATCGCCGATTTGTGCAGTTCTTCGACCGGCACGCCGTCGTACAGGTTCTTGACGGTCTCGGCCAGGATGGCCTCCGCGTCAACGTGCTTTTCCAGGCCGATACAGGCTGCGGTAATCAGGTCACGCACCTGCTGCATGTCCAACACGCGGCGCTGGCCGTCTTCCGTCACAAACAATTCGGTGCCGGCTACGGTTGCCGTGGCGCCGGTTTGTTGCTGCGAACGCTCTTCCATGCGCTTGGCGCGATACAGCACGTAGGCACGTGCCACGTCATGCTCGCCGGAGCGCATCAGGGACAGTTCGACCTGGTCCTGGATGTCTTCAATATGGAACGTGCCGCCATTCGGCTGCCGGCGCACCAATGCGGCGACGACGTTGGAAGTCAATTGCTCGACCAGTTCACGTACCCGTGCCGATGCGGCACCCTGGCCGCCATTGACTGCGAGGAATGCCTTGGTGACAGCGATCGAGATCTTGGACGGTTCAAAGCCGACCACGGCGCCGTTGCGGCGGATGATGCGGTAGTCGCCGAAACTGCTGGAAACCTTGACGGGAGAGCCGCTACCGGTTGATGGCGGAACACCAGCGACTTCGGCTGATGATTTAACGGAAATTTCTTGAGTAGATTGCACTGAGCCTCCCGAGACTGTGAAAACAGGCGAAACAATTACGCCTGCTGTTATTAATTAGAACCCTGGAACCATTGATGGTTCAGATACTGTTTGTTGCCACATCAGTCATTGCTGCAGTCATTGCTTGATCGACTGCTTCATCGACTACTAATCAGCAGGCGCTCATGACAGATGCCCGAATTCAGATAAAAAAGAGAAAAAACAGCGTTGTTAAATAATGGAAATACGTAATAGAAATACGGTAGAACTACAACAAACCCAGAGGCCGCTTAGCAGCCTGTCCGACACCTGCATTTATACTGATATGAGTACAAAAACAAAACACCACACGGTGGACAGACCATGCAAAACAAGCCACGGACGAGATACGAAAAAACACTACATATAGGTTTCTGGATTTGATTTTTACTAATTGTAGTACCTAGGGCGCGCCGATGCAATCCAAAAGTGGGATCTTTTTTTATGCAAAAATAGACTATTCAATTGACTTTTTTGTCTATGGCAGGAAAGTGCAAAGGCAGTTTGCCGGAGGTCTGCTGCATATGCCCGGCTAAGGCTTGCTGGTATTGGGCCCAGTCAAAAAACGGACCTGGATCGGTCTTTCTGCCGGGCGCGATATGTTCATGTCCGGCCACCGCGGCGAGAGGGTAACGCAACTGCAAGGCATGGGTCAATGCTGCCAGTGCTCGATATTGCAATGCTGGAAACTGTTCGAAATCGGTGCCCTCCAGCTCGATCCCGATTGAAAAATCGTTGCAACGCTCGCGGCCTTCGAAACAAGATACGCCCGCATGCCAGGCACGTTCATTGGCCGAGACGAACTGGACCACGCCGCCGTCGCGCAGTATCAGGAAATGGGAGGAAACCCTGAGCGGGCGCAACTGCTCGAAATAAGGATGAGCGTCATAATCCAGGCGATTGCCGAACAGGTCGGCAATATAGTGGCCGCCAAACTGGCCCGGCGGCAGGCTGATGTTATGAATCACCAGCAAATCCGCCACACAACCATCTGGCCGCGCATCGCAGTTGGGCGACGACTGGCGCACCACTTCCTCGGGATGGCACCAGCCGTCTGCACCGATTGAAAAACTTGGGGGAAGCGATGTCTGCTCCGTCATTGTTACCTGGCCCTGGCTCTGAATTAAATCTTAATCCTGCTCATGGATCGACAAACGCTGCATCCGGTAGCGCAGCTGGCGAAAACTGATGCCCAGCAAATCGGCTGCCTTGGTGCGATTGAAATGCGTACGCGTCAGTGCTTGCCGAATCACGTCGCGTTCGATGTCGTCAAGATAATCCGGCAGCGAAGGCGGCAGTTCGGCACCGTTGAATTGCATTGCAATGGCAGCCGCGCCAGTCACAAGCGGCTCCAGGCTCATCGCCATGGCGGCGCCAGTCATCCCGGCTTCGTAGTAATGATCGCCAGGTTCCAGTGTCTCTGCTACTTCTGCGGACCGCCCTTGGTTGCCCGGCTTCAAACCCAGATCCGCCACCTCGATCACGCCGTCGTTGGCAAACGCCAACGCGCGCTCCAGGATATTCTCCAGTTCGCGCACATTTCCCGGAAACGCATAAGCACGCAGCGCGGACAAAGCCGCCGGCGCCAGCGTCACCTGTTCCGCCTGCGGGGTAAACGTCGACAAGCGTCCCAAGATCGCCGCGACCAGCAGGCCGATGTCATCCAGCCGCTCTCGTAACGGCGGCAGTTTTAATTCAATGACATTCAAACGATAGTACAAATCCTGGCGAAATCTACCTGATTCGACGCACTCGGCCAGATTCTGATGCGTGGCGCTGACCAGACGGACGTCAACCGCCTCCTCGACCGTGGCGCCAACCTTGCGCACCCGGCGTTCCTGGATCGCACGCAACAGCTTGACTTGCATCGCCAGCGGCAAATCGGCAACCTCATCCAATAGCAAGGTACCGCCATTCGCGGCTTGAAAAAATCCGTCGCGGTCATCGGCAGCACCGGTAAATGCGCCTTTACGGTAGCCGAAGAACTCGGCTTCCATCAAAGCTTCCGGGATTGCGCCGCAATTGACGGCGACGAAGGGTTTGTCGGCGCGCGGGCTGAGTGCATGGATATCCCGTGCCGCCAATTCCTTGCCGCTGCCGGACTCGCCGGTAATCGCCACCGGCGCCATGCTGCGCGCCAGACGCACGATCTGCGTACGCAACTCTTGCATGGCGGCAGATTGGCCGATCAGGCGTAACGCAGCGCCGGAGCGGAGTTTGGCATCCGCTGCCGGGCGCTGGTTTTCGACCGGCTTACCGACACGCAATGCCGATTGCACCATCAAGCGCAACTGATCGAGCGCCACCGGTTTCGACAAATAATCGAAAGCGCCTGCCTTCAACGCCATGACGGCATTGTCGGCACTGCCGTAGGCGGTAATCACGGCAATCGGTATGACCTTTTCGCCAGTGGTGACTTCGCGCACCAGTTCGATCCCCAGTCCATCCGGCAGACGCATATCGGTCAGGATCAAGGCATAGTCGTTTTGCGCCAAATGGCTGCGCGCCACAGACAAGTTTTCTGCGCTATCGACATCCAGCCCCATTTTTACCAATGCTATTTCCAGCAGTTCGCGCAGGTGCGCTTCGTCATCAACAACCAGAATACGGGGTGAAGTCATGGCATTCGTCTTTTTCAGTCAAATCTAATCGGCAAGAGACACCGGGTCATGGGCAGCAAACGCAATAACAAAACGACCACTCACGTGGCTGGAATTCTGTCCTTGAACATCATGCCGATATTCATAATCGAGCAGCGCGCCGTTATTCAAACACAACTCGCGCGCTAAAAACAAGCCTAATCCGGTACCTTTGCTGGAAGTGGTATAGAACGGCTCGAACAGGTGCGCCCGGACCGCCGGAGAAATCGGTTCGCCATCGTCCTGCACATGCAATTCCAGGCGCTCCGCCACACTGGACATGACGTGCAAGCGCATTGCGCCTGGCCGGGCACTGGCGTAACGCACCGCGTTCGATAGCAGATTTGTCACTACTTCACGCAGATGAAGCGGATCAAACCAGACACTCTGCAGATCTGCCGCATCGATCTGCAAGGCAATCGCAGCCGGCGCCACTGCATGGGTTTGCCTGAAATCCCTGACGATATCGTGCAACAAGGGCGCCAGCAGAATCGGTTCAAGCTGCCGCTGCGCCTTGCGCGACAGCTTCAGGATATCTTCAATCATGCGATTCAGGCGTGCCACATTGTCGTCGATAATGGTCAGCAGGCGCATCTCGGCCGACTCGGTCGCATCTTCCGCCAGCAAGGTCGCAGCATACGAAATCGATGCCAGCGGATTACGCACTTCATGCGCGATGCTGGCGGTCAGGCGGCCCATGGCGGCCAGTTTCAGTTGCTGGGCCTGGTTTTCAATTTCGCTGACATCCTGCAAAAAGATGACTGCGCGGTACTCACTCAATTCGCGCATCCTGACGGCAGCGAAGCGCACTTTCAGGTGCGCCGCCAACTCGCGCCGCCCGCTCCAGCCGATGGCCGCCTCCTGGCCTTGGCCAAGATCGTCGGTGTGTTTAATGGTGACGAAAACCGCCTCTCCCACTGTCGGGGAAACCGTGCGTGGCAGGTCGCTTACATGCGACTCCCAGGCAAACAAGGCATCGGTGATGGGCGCCAGTACCGCATAATCGCTCAACTTGTGCTGCTGGTCCTCATCAGACAGGGACAAACCCAGCATGCGCTCGGCTGCCGGATTTGCCATGATCAAAGTGCCAACCGGGTCGACCACCAGCAAACCATCGCCCATGTCCTTGATCGCAATACGGTTAATGTCCATTTGCACCCGCAAATCCCTGCCGCGCTGGGTCGCCAGCTCCTCTTGCTTGATCAGTTTGTTGGCCAGACGGTTAATCACCAGCACCGCAAAAAAGAAGGCGCCGCCATACAAGCCGGCTTGCAGGGTGGAGGCATCCGGCGCCGACTGCAGAATCTGATAACCGCTTTCTCCAAGCAATACGATGGTCGCAATTGAAACAAACAGCAGCGCCAACAGCAGCGGCGCCAGGATTGCGGCGCCGGCCAGAGGGAACAGATACAGGATTGCCAGGCCGCCCTTGGCGCCGCCCGCGCCTATATACAAGACCGACACCGCGATCATGTCGATCGTGATCGGCAGCACAATCTGCGCCATGTAATGACGATGGTGATAGGCGGTGACCGCAGTGAAGATGCCGGCGCACAGCAGGTAGACGCTGCAGGTTTGCGGATTCGTAAACAGTTGCGAAAACAAGGTTTCGCTTTTGCTCTGGGTGCTGATATAGGCCAGCATGACCATCGCAACCACGATCCGCGTCACGTTGAACGTTTGCAGCGTGCGCCAGAAGGTGTCCGGCTTATTGTCCAGCGAAGTAGCGGTATGACTAGGGCTGGAGCTCCTCATGCGTATATGTCCTGTCTCACGATGCATCTTGAATTCGCCGTCGCAATACCTTCAAGCGCCGGCCTCGGCCCAGGGCCACAATAGTCGTAACGGCTCAAAGTGGGACAGGATCTAGGACGAATGCAGGCGGCGGTGCTCCGCACTGCAGAAAACCGTGCCGGAAGCATCGGCAAGCGCTTCCGATGCCGGGAAATGCATGCCGCAATGGGCGCAGGCTACCATGGCTTCGGCCTGCGCGGAGGTGGCCGCAGTGGAATCGGCGCCGTTGGGAAAAGCCGATCCACCAGGAGCGGCACGATCGGAACGATGTCGCTCAAGATTTTTCTTGAGACGCTGTAGCCACACAATTACGGCCAGCACGATGACAATTAGAATAATCAGTTTCATACCAATACCCGATGCAACACAACTTCAAGCACGAAACGGCTTCCTACATACGCCAGTAACAAAATGGCAAATCCGGTCAGGGTAAAACTGAGCGCGGTGCGGCCGCGCCAGCCCTGCCATTTGCGGCCCGCCAGCAGCAAGCCGAACAAGGCCCATGACAGCATGGTGAAAATGGTCTTGTGATCCCATTTGAAAGCCTGGTTAAACAACTCTTCAGAAAACACCACGCCCGACAGCACCGTCAGCGTCAACAGGAAGAAACCGAAAGCGATCAGGCGAAACAACAATTTTTCCATGGTCAACAGGGCCGGCAGGCGATCCAGCGCAGCGCCGAACCAGCCGGTTTTAGCCGCGCCCGGGCGGGTGTGCAGACGCGATTCCTGCAACACCATCAATACCGCATGGAAGGCGGCGATAGTCAGGGTGCTATAGGCCAGGATGGAAATGACGATATGCCACAAGAACACCGGCGATTTGCCGCCCAGCGGCACCATGTTTCCCGGAAAGACCGCCGGCAGGACCGCCGCCAGTGCCGCCATCGGCAACACCAGTACCCGCAGGCCGTCCAAAGTGTAGTTGCGATTTTCCAGCCAATAGGCGGCTACCGAAACCCATAAGGTCGCCGACAGCATCATCGAAAATCCGACCCGCAACTCTTGCGGCCCCACGACGTCGGCCCACAGCACGGCGCCATGCAGCAGCCATGCTGCTGCAACGACAATGGAAATAGTCTGGCGTCGGCTCGACGGCAAAAAGGTGCAGCCTATATATAGCAGCGCCACCAGAACGAAAAGATATGTTTGCATCGCGTAAGTTTACAACATGTGGCGTCTGCGCGGCGTGCTCAAACAGGGCAACTATGCAGCTTGCCACGACCGAGGTCTTAATTTCTTGCAATTTCAATATTACATTCATCAATCCTGAGACACAGGCCCTTATTCCAGGGTCGGCCTCAGCCTGCATCGGGTAAAATGGCTATTTAGACGCTTTACCGTGCCCACTTTAATGCGCATTAGCCTATTAGTTACGCGGGATTAAGCAAAAAACTGGTTCACTTTGACCAATTGCACCTCTTCTGGAAACGCTGTTACCCATGCTCGACAATCTTACCCAACGCCTCGCCAAAGTAGTCAAAACCATGCGCGGCGAAGCGCGCCTTACCGAAACCAACACTGCTGAGATGCTGCGCGAAGTACGGCTGGCTTTGCTGGAAGCCGACGTCGCCCTGCCTGCCGTGCGCGAGTTCATCGCCAACGTCAAGCAAAAGGCTCTAGGCGAAGAAGTGATTGCATCGCTGACACCAGGCCAGGCCCTGGTCGGCGTGGTGCAACGCGAGCTGGCCTCGTTGATGGGCGCCGATCTCGGTCCAGAGGCGTCGCAACTTAGTTTCGCCACGCAGCCGCCGGCGATCATCCTGATGGCGGGTCTGCAAGGTGCGGGTAAAACCACCACCGTTGGTAAACTCGCCAAATATCTGCGCGAGCAAAAGAAGAAAAAAGTACTGACTGTCTCCGCCGACGTTTATCGCCCGGCCGCGATCGGCCAGTTGCAGACCGTAACCGCACAGGTCGGCGCCGATTTCTTCCCGACCGCCACGACCGACAAGCCGGTCGATATCGCACTGGCCGCGCTGGATTACGCCAAACGCCATTATCACGACGTGCTGATCATCGACACTGCCGGCCGGTTGGGTATCGATGAAGCGATGATGAAGGAAATCAGCGCTATCCACGCTGCCGTCAACCCGATCGAAACGCTGTTCGTGGTCGACGCCATGCTCGGCCAGGATGCGATCAACACCGCCAAGGCCTTCAACGATGCCCTGCCGCTGACCGGTATCGTGCTGACCAAACTGGACGGCGACGCCCGCGGCGGCGCTGCGCTGTCGGTAAGGCACATCACCGGCAAGCCGATCAAGTTTGCAGGTACTGCCGAAAAACTGGACGGACTGGAAGCTTTCGATCCAACCCGCATGGCCAACCGAATCCTCGGCATGGGCGATATCCTGGCGCTGGTCGAAGAAGCCCAGAAAGGCGTCGATGTTGCCGCAGCCAAGGATCTGGCGCATAAAATCAAGGGCGGCGGCAAATTCGACCTGAACGATTTCAAGGCGCAGCTCGGCCAAATGAAGAAAATGGGCGGCTTGTCCAACCTGATGGACAAATTGCCGGCACAATTCCAGCAGGCGGCGGGCGGCGCCAATATGGACCAGGCAGAAAAACAGGTACGCCGGATGGAAGGCATCATCAATTCGATGACCGCCCAGGAACGGGCCAAGCCTGAACTGATCAAGGCTTCGCGCAAACGCCGCATCGCCACCGGCGCCGGGGTGCAGGTCCAGGAAGTCAATCGCATGCTCTCGCAATTCGACCAGATGCAGTCGATGATGAAAAAACTCAAGGGCGGCGGCATGATGAAAATGATGCGCGGCATGAAGGGCATGATGCCTGGCATGCGCTAGACCCTGTATCGGTACGGCCGCAGTACGGTCACTTCGCCTTCAAAAGCCTTGCAAGTCATTGACTTGCAAGGCTTTTCGTTAAATTGGACCGACTCCGCGCAGCTGCTAACCGGTGGCTGCGGGCATTTGTTACCGCCCCGAATGCTGCACAGAATACTGAAAATTAGCAAAAACCGGCCGCATAAGCCCGCCAACCGGTGTTTCTCCCAGCGTGGCCGGTGGTTCCGCTTCCGTATCAAATCCCGCACAAACCCGTAAAAAACGCTTGCATCGCCAGGAAAAGCGCAACACTATTAGCGATGCGTGCTTGACGCATTTTTTCACTATCCCTGAAGGAGGCTCAAAGATGGCCACAGCAGCAAAAAAACCAGCGGCAAAGAAAGCTGCAGCACCAGCAAAAGCACCGACTAAATCGGCGCCAAAGGCAGCTCCTAAAAAAGTAACTGCAACCGGTACTGTAGCGCGCAAGCCGAATGCAGCATTCATGAAACCACTGACACCATCGGCCATCCTGGCTGCGGTTGTCGGCGCGACTCCGCTGCCACGCACAGAAGTTACCAAGAAGGTTTGGGAATACATCAAGAAGCACAATCTGCAAAATCCAGCCAACAAGCGCAACATCCTTGCAGATGAAAAATTGAAAGCTGTCTTTGGCGGCAAAAAAGAAGTGTCGATGTTTGAAATGACTAAACTCATTTCCGATCACTTGAAATAAAGCTTAGGGCCTGGCTGCTGGACATTGTTCAACGCGTCGCCCTGAGTGCCAAACAAAAACGCCCGCATCACGCGGGCGTTTTTGTATCTGCGGATTCCGGCATCAATCCAGTAAATCCGAATAGTCGATTTCTGCGTAACCTGCCAGCGTCTTCCACGGCAGGACCGGCGGCGCGGCAATCACGCTGACCGAAGTCTGGCGGCGTGTCGATCCATGCGCATCGAACGACTCCACCCGGCGCGGATACTGGCCTTTGACATCCCAGCTTACCCTCACCGTCAACTCACCACGCTTGCTCTCATAAAGCTGGACACCGTCTTTGACCGGACCAACCGCACGCATGTTTTTCAAACTTTGCGGATCGCTCAAATAAAACGTGCTGCCCCAGTTACCGTTGAAACCGATATTGCCGTAATACTGAGAGTCGACCTTGACGGTGCGACGCTGGTGACGCTCGATCAAACGCGCATCCAGCGAACCATCGGCCTGCCGCCGCACCCACATCGGCGAACTGCCGGCATCGGGATGATTATGTCCGCTGTGATCGTGTTCGTCTGCCACTCCGCTGCCACCAATCTCGCGCTCGGTCCAGACCTGGTCGTTGCGACGGTACATGCGCTCGGTGAACGTGGTTTCGCGCTTGACGCCATCGCGTCCCGATACCATCGAATAGTGCCGGACCTGCAGATTCTGGTCAGGGGGATTGACTGCAGCCAGCGTAACCGACGCGCATGAGTATAGGGTCAACATGGTCACGAGAGTTTTGACGCCAATCATTCGTCTCTTTAAAAAGAACATTTTTCCACCTAAAAAACTGCCGCCATCATAACGATGACGGCTGAAATACTACTGAAGAAAATTATTACAGGCCAAGCGCATTTTTAACTTTGCCGAACACTTTGATGTTTTCAAATGTGCCTTTGAAACTGTCGCTGCCAGCACCTGCCGAGAACAACATCACATCACCGCCGCCGTGCGTCTCTGAGCCTGGTGAACCGGCAAAGCGCACGCCTACCTGCTGCAGGTAATCGTCAGCTTCGGTATCGACATTGGTCAAATCCGCTGCATCCGGACGGCGCGGCGCGCTGCCGTTGCCGAACACCAGCGTGGTGTAAGGCTTGCCATCTGCCGCCAGCGCCAGCTTGCCATCGTAATAGTTGGCGACCTTGCCCAAAATCGGATTGCCGCGTTTCGGATAGCCATTGAAGCCGATCGCATGGTCATGGTCGGCGGTGACCACGATCAAGGTATCTTTCAAGTCGACCAGTTCCAGCGCCTTCTTGATGGCGGCGTCGAAAGCCAGCGTATCCTCCAGCGCGCGCTTGGCGTTGGTGCCGTGCAAGGCATGGTCGATGCGACCCCCTTCGATCATCAGGAAATAACCTTTCGGATTCTTCTTGAGCACGCCGATGGCTTTTTCCGTCATCTCCGCCAGGCTCGGCTGGTTCAGGTTTTTCTTGACCCGATCCAGTTCGTAATCCATGTCGCTGGCAGTAAACAAACCCAGCAGTTTGTTGACATTGGCCGGATTGACGCTCTTCAGTTCGGTGCCCGAAGCGACATAGGTATAACCAGCCGCCTTGAACATGCTCAGCGCATCGAGCTCGTCATTACGCTGGCTGGCCGGGTTACTCTTCGGCAGGAAATGCCGCAAGCCGCCGCCCAGCAAGACGTCGACGCCATCCTTCAACGCGGTGTTATAACGCGGCGCGCCCGGAGTTGCCTGTTCGGTGATGGTGTTGTATGCGTCGCGGTTGCAAACGTGGGCGTAGGTTGCGGCCGGCGTAGCATGGCTGATGCGGGTGGTGCTGACCGCGCCGACCGACTTGCCGGCACCCTTCGACAATTCCAGCAGAGTCTGCACCGGCTGGCCGTTGCCGGCGACGCAGGTGGAGTCCGCCTTGGTTTGATACGGCTTGCCGGTAGCATCGTAGGCATTGGTATCGGAAGACATTGAAATTACGTCGTTCTTCATTTTGACGCCGGTCATGTACGCTGCCATCGACGGTGCGCTGTCGGTGGTTTGAGCGTCCAGCGAGAAGGTCTTGATGCGCGCTGTACGCGTTAATGTTTCCATCGTCAGGCGGCCGGCTTCGCCATGACCATAGATGCGTGCCGCGGTGACAGTGACCGGACCCATGCCATCGCCTAGGAAGAAGATAACATTTTTCGCAGTCGCAGCATCGGCTGCCATGACGTTCGCGGAGAAAATTAAAGACAGCGGCGATAACGCGCACAGCGTGGCGCATTGATAGATTCGACGTTGCAGTTGCTTGCTAACTGGTTTGATTATTTTCATGTCTGACCTTTGCATATATTCGACAAATTCGTTTCACGGGCGGTAGGCATTGGGCCGTGGGCCATTTCAGAGGCCTACCGCTTTTTTCACCAGGCCGAACACTTCAGTGTTGTCCAGGACGCCGCGAATATTTTGCGCACCCATGCCCTGCGCACCGATAAAGACATTAGTGCCGCCGTGCGTTTCACCGCCGGCTTCGGTCGGAACCACCGACTCTTGCATATAGTCTTTGTCAGCCACTTGCATGTCGGACAGCGCACCGCGTGTGGCCAGATGGTTAGGCCCATTGCCGAAGCCGATCACGGTGTAAGGATTGTTGTTGATGTCGCGCTCGGGCTGGCCGGTGAGGACGTTCTTTACCAGGCCAAGAACGCCCGGCTCGCTGCTGGTGGTTTTGCCGGTGCGCTTGGCGTAGCCGTTCAGCAGGATCGAATGGTCGTGGTCGGCGGTAACCACTACCAGCGTATTCTTCAAACCCGGATCGACTTGCTCCATCTTGTCGAGCGCAACCTTGATCGCATCGTCGAAAGCAACGGTTTCCTGCAGCGCGCGGCGCGCATTGGTGGCATGCAATGCATGATCGATACGACCGCCTTCGACCATCAGGAAGAAACCAGTCTTCTTGCTGTTCAACAGGTCGATCGATTTGCTTGTCATCTGCGCCAGGCTTGGTTCCTTGGCTGCATCGCGATCCAGGTCGTAAGTCATGTGGTCTTTGTTGAACAGGCCAACCACTTTCGGCGTTGCTGGGCCGATTTTGTCGAACTCCGCAAAATTGCTGGCATAGGTATAACCGGCAGCCTTGAATTCCGCCAGCAGGTCGCGGCTATCGCTACGTTTGCTGTCGGCATCGGTCTTCGGCAGGAAATGACGACGGCCACCGCCGAAAATGACATCGACGCCATCGCTCAGCTTGCTGTTGAAACCGCCCCCCTTGGGCGTCAGCTGCGCGGCAATATTGTTTTCACCGTCACGGTGGCAGATATGTGAATACGTCGCAGCCGGAGTTGCGTGCGTAATCCGGGTGGTGGTCACGACGCCGGTGCTGTAACCCTTGGCCTTCATGATTTCCAGCAAAGTGTCGGCTGGCGTACCATTGCCGCTCGGGCAAGTGCTGTCGGCGCCGTTGACATAACCTTTACCGCTGGCGTCGCGGGCACTGGTATTGGCCGACATGGAGATCACTTCGTTATTCGCCTTAACGCCGGTCATGTAGGCCGCCATCGACGGCGCGCTGTCGGTTACCTGGGCATCGTTGGAATAAGTGGTGACGAAACCGCTTTCCGGCAAAGTATCGATGGTCAGGTCGCCCTCTTCGCCCACCTTGTAAATGCGGGCAGCGGTCATCGTGGTGATGCCCATGCCGTCGCCCAGGAAGAAGATGACGTTCTTGCCGGGAACCTTGACTTCAGGTTTCTCGACCGGTGTCTCAACCAGTGAGCTGCTGCCAGAACCGCTGCAACCCGCCAACGCCACCGATCCGATGGCGGCGGCAATCAAAATACGTAATTTCATTCATCGCTCCGTGTTATCAATCAGAAATATGCAGATATTTGTAATAATGTGTAATAACTGTAACCAAAAGTTATTACATGTTGATGACGAAGAACGCAGATCTGCGGCCGAATCCGGAGCGGAAACGATGAATGATTGGCCCGAGTACCGCCGGGCCAATTGAGGGATTGCTTCTTATAGAGGGAACCGACGACGCCAGGGACAGGCGTCGGCCGTGGGGAGAGTTACCGGTTGGCGGAAACTGTATGGATTGGCAGATCGTCCTTATATTCCCAGCGCTTCCACGCGGCCAATACCGCATTGGGATATTCAGGACGTCCGCGGCTGCCGTTGTAGCGGCCGAGCGCGAGATACAGGTTGCCCTTTTCCATATCGATGTACATCCGCAGGATCGAACAGCCGTATCGCAGATTGGTCTGCATGTTGAATAATTTGCTACGGTCGGCGTCGCCGATGACGCGGGTCCAGAACGGCATGACCTGCATGTAGCCATGGGCGCTGACGCTGGATAGCGCATATTTCCGGAATGCCGATTCGACCTGGATCAGGCCCAGCACCATGCCCGGATCGAGACCGGCGCGCTTGGCTTCATACCATGCGGTTTCCAGGAACTCGATGCGCATTTGCGCATCCGGCAGTTTCTTCTTCAGGCGCTCCGACATTTCGCCCAGCCAATACAGATACTGGATGCGCTGGTCGATGTCGGAAAATTTGGGTTTAGGCGGACGGGCGTCATTGATGGCGCGCGACAAAGCCAGGCGTACCGAATCCGCCAGCTCTTCTTCTTTCTGATTGCCGGCATGCGCCATGCTGCCAAATAATAAAGGCAGCAATATCGGCAACAAGCCAAGCCAACGAAACCAACGCAATCGACACTCCCCAAAATGCACTTTTATTTTGGGATGAGTATACAAAGATGCGCAAAGAAAGCGTAAAGAAAACGGCGCAAAAACCCGATGCGCCGTTATTTTGTTGTTTTTAGGAAACTAGACGAGCCTTGATGAAGTCAGCCACCTCTGCCAGCGGCACAGTAGTGGCTTCAGTATCGCGTCGTCCCTGGTATTCCAACTGACCGTCCTTGAGACCACGATCGCCGATCACCACGCGATGCGGCACGCCAATCAGCTCCCAGTCGGCAAACATCGCGCCCGGGCGCTCACCGCGGTCGTCCAGGATCACGTCGACGCCAGCCGCCGACAGTGTTTCATACAATTTATCGGTTTCGGCTTTTACGGCTTCGCTACGGTCATAGCCCATTGGGCACAAGACCACTTCGAACGGCGCGATAGCTGTCGGCCAGATGATGCCCTTGTCGTCGAAATTCTGTTCAATTGCAGCGCCCAGGATGCGTGTAATACCGATCCCGTAGCAACCCATCTGCAGCAGCTGCGGCTTGCCGTTCTCATCCAGGAAAGTCGCCTTCATCGATTCCGAATAGGCGGTTCCCAGCTGGAATACATGGCCGACTTCGATCCCGCGCAGGATGGCCAACGCGCCTTTGCCGTCCGGCGATGGATCGCCCTCGACCACGTTGCGGATGTCGAACACCATCGGCTCCGGCAAGTCGCGGCCCCAGTTGACGCCGGTGAAATGGAAATCTACTTCGTTGGCGCCGCTGACAAAGTCATGCATGTTGGCGACGGTAACGTCAGCCACCACGGTAACCTGCTTTTTGGTATTGACCGGTCCCAGATAACCTGGCGGCGTGCCGAAATATTCGACGATTTCCTGTTCCGTGGCGAAACGATAACCCGTCAGGCCAGGGATCTTGTTGACCTTGATTTCGTTCAGCTCATGGTCGCCACGCAGCATCAGCAGCCAGACGACCTTGCTTGCTGGTTCTTTATCGGTTGCTTCTTTTTCAACAGTCAGCACGATCGACTTGATGGTGTCGGTCAAAGGGATTGCCAGCAATTCTGCTACAGCTTCACATTTAGCCTTGCCGGGTGTCGCCGTCTTGGTCAGCGCTTGCGTCGGCGCAGCCCGGGTCGGGTTCAATGGCAAGGATTCGGCCGCTTCCATATTGGCGGCGTAATCCGACTCAGGGCAGTACACGATGGCATCTTCGCCGGTAGCCGCGATAACGTGGAATTCGTGCGAACCGGTGCCGCCGATGGCGCCGTTGTCGGCAGCCACAGCACGGAACTGCAAGCCGAAACGGTTAAAAATGCGCGTGTAAGCGTCATACATGATCTTGTACGACTGCTTCAGGCCGTCCAGGTCGCGATCGAAAGAATAGGCGTCTTTCATCGTGAATTCACGCCCGCGCATCAACCCGAAACGCGGCCGGCGCTCATCGCGGAATTTGGTCTGGATGTGGTAAAAATTCACCGGCAGCTTGCGATAGGAGCGCAATTCGGTGCGGGCGATGTCAGTAATCACTTCTTCCGAAGTCGGCTGGATGATGAAGTCACGACCGTGGCGATCTTTGACGCGCATCAGTTCTGCGCCATATTTTTGCCAACGCCCGGTTTCTTGCCACAACTCGGCCGGCTGTACCACCGGCATCAGCAACTCCACCGCTCCGGAACGGTTCATCTCCTCGCGCACGATGTTTTCGACCTTGCGGATTACGCGCAAGCCCATCGGCATGTAGGTATAAATGCCGGAACTGATGCGTTTGATCATGCCGGCGCGCATCATCAGTTTGTGGCTAACGATTTCAGCGTCGGATGGAGCTTCTTTGAGCGTGGAGATAAAAAAACGGGAGGCGCGCATAACGATGAATTCTTTTTAAAAAGAGAGGGTTATAATCAACTCAATTTTAAAGGATTAGCTGGCTGATGCGCCTACTCTTTGCACAATTGATTAATGTTCTGGCCATTGTTGCTACAGGTCAGGACAAATTGCGCGCCTAGTCGGGTGAGGACAGAGCTCTTTGCATAGCCATGGAGGCTTTATGGCTCTGTTCCGCAATGATGACGGCAAGCAAGGAATCTAGCAGAATAAGCAGTAGATCCGCCCGGCCGCAGAAAGTTTTGAGGTAACAACATGCTTGACCGTGAAGGCTTTCGCCCGAACGTCGGCATTATCTTGCTCAATACCCAGAATGAAGTCTGGTGGGGCAAGCGCGTGCGTGAACATTCGTGGCAATTTCCACAAGGCGGTATCAAATACGGTGAAACGCCGGAGCAGGCAATGTTTCGCGAACTCGAGGAAGAAATCGGGCTGAAGGCGGAACACGTCAAGATCATCGGCCGCACGCGCGACTGGTTGCGTTACGAGGTACCTGATCATTTTATCAAGCGTGACGTACGTGGGCATTATCGCGGCCAGAAACAGATCTGGTTTCTGCTGCGCATGGTGGGACGCGACTGCGATGTCAACCTGCGCCTGACCGAGCATCCTGAATTCGACGCCTGGCGCTGGCATGATTACTGGGTTCCGCTGGACGTCGTGATCGAATTCAAGCGGGATGTATACCAGCGGGCCTTGCAAGAACTATCACGTTTCCTGACACGCCCTTTGCAGAATACCCCGCATCACGCCCGTCATTTACGCACCGGCCACGGGCCGCGCGCATCGACATCGACTGAATCCCCCCCGGCCTGTGCCGAACCCGAAAAGAAGTGAGCGTTTCCATGGCTTTTGATTTTGCTTTCCGCATTCCCGCTGCAAAGAAGATCCCGCAACTGCTGATACTGGCCGCTAGCCTGCTGTTGCCAGGCACCGCCGCACAAGTGCATGCTGCTACCGATCCGTTCTACCCAAGTGCTGCTCCGCAATCGAATCAAGGCTTGCCCGACGACGATGACGACGACGGGAAATCATGGCAGGAAGTCAAGGCACAAATTCCGCCAGCCCCGCAGGCGGCCAATCTGGCGCTGCTTGATGTCGGGCCGACTGCATCGATGAAATTCTTCGTCGATATCAATTCGATATCAGTCGGCAGTGATGGCGTAGTCCGTTATACCTTGGTCAGCAAGAGCCAGGGTGGAGCAGAAAATATCAGCTACGAGGGAATTCGCTGCCAGACTGCTGAAAGCAAGCTGTATGCATTTGGCCAGAAGGATGGCAGCTGGTCGCGTTCACGCATAAGCGACTGGAAGCGGATCAGCGAAGTGTCCGGAAACCGGCAACATGCTGAATTGGCCAAAAACTATCTTTGCCAGGATGGTACGGTGGCCGGCAAAGTTGAAGATATCCGTAGCAGGCTGCGCAGCAATCGCCCGATCAAACCAGGTAGCTGATCGAGAATCCCAACGCCCCAGACAAAAACGGCTCCTGCAATCTGCGGAGCCGTTTTTTATTGTCTGAGACCGCGGTCAGTCTCGTTTGCTGCTTATGTTGCTTAAAGCAAAACCATGTTATCCCGATGAATTAGTTCCGACTCTTCGACGAAACCCAGGATCGCCTGAATTTCCGATGAAGGATGGCGCATGATGCGACGCGCTTCAGAGCTAGTGTAGTTGCTGATGCCGCGCGCGATCGCATGGCCATCGGCATCCGTACAGGTAATGACATCGCCCCGGCCAAATTCTCCGGACACTGCGGTCACGCCGATCGGCAACAGGGACTTTCCTTCGTTGCGCAATTTTTGCACGGCGCCGGCATCCAGTATTACCTTGCCTGCGGTTTTCAAATGATCCGCCATCCATTGCTTGCGTGCGGTGAGTTGCGCAGTTTGCGCGGTCAATTGCGTGCCGATCGCCTCGCCACCGGCAAGTCGCGTCAGTACCGCATCTTCACGGCCCCAGGCAATCACGGTGTGGGCTCCCGAAGTCGCGGCGCGCTTGGCCGCCAGGATCTTGGTAATCATGCCGCCGCGGCCGATGCTGGTGCCGGCGTCGCCCGCCATCACTTCCAGCGCAGGATCGCCGGCTTTCGCCTCATGCACAAACTCGGCATTCGGGTCTTTGCGCGGATCGGCGGTATACAGACCCCGTTGATCGGTCAGGATGATCAAGGCGTCGCCTTCGATCAGATTGGCAACCAGCGCGCCCAGGGTATCGTTGTCGCCGAACTTGATTTCATCGGTGACCACGGTATCGTTCTCGTTGATAATCGCCACCACGCCAAAGCGCAGCAGGGTGAATAACGTCGAGCGGGCATTCAGGTAGCGTTCGCGATCGGCCAGGTCGGCGTGCGTCAGCAATACCTGCGCGGTACGTATATTGTGGGCACGGAAGCTGGTTTCATAGATCTGCGCGAGGCCCATCTGGCCAACTGCGGCACAAGCCTGCAATTCGTCGATGCTGGTCGGCCGCTTGTCGAAACCGAGCCGTTGCATGCCTTCCGCCACCGCACCGGAACTGACCAAAACAACTTCCTTGCCCATTGCCCGCAACTCGGCGATCTGGGTCGCCCATTTGGCAATGGCGCCGGCGTCCAGGCCCTTACCGTCATTGGTTACCAGGGAGGATCCGACTTTGATGATGATGCGCTTGGCTTTTTGAATGACGGAATTCATATTTTTATCTATAGCGGCCACTCACCTTCGTTGGCGCAATTCGATTGGCAAACGACGGGGAAACAGCGGGCAAAAAAATAGGCCGCGATCGAAGCAGGTCTTTATTCCCCCCATCGACAACGGCCGCCAACTTCCAGTTTAATCCAGGATCTTGAAACGAGGATCGTCCGGATCGATCGACAGGATGGATTGGGCTTCCACCACCATGTGCTTCTCTTCCGAGCGCGTTTCCTGCTGGCGCTTCTCGGCCAGGTAGCCGTAGATTTCGGTTACCAGCTCAGGACAGCCATCGCGGTTCAGCGCGGAAATCTCAAATACCGGGCCCTTCCAGCCGAAGCGCTTGATGAAGTCCTTGACGCGCTTGACGCGCTCGCCTTCCGGAATCACGTCGATCTTGTTGAGTACCAGCCAGCGCGGCTTGTCGAACAGCGACTGATCGTATTTCTTCAGTTCCTTGACGATCGCCTTGGCTTCCTTGACCGGATCGACCGTGTCTTCGAATGGTGCCAGATCGACGATGTGCAACAACAAACCGGTACGCTGCAAATGCTTCAGGAACTGGATACCCAGTCCTGCGCCTTCTGCCGCGCCCTCGATCAGGCCCGGGATATCGGCGATCACGAAGCTTTTTTCGTGGCTGACGCGCACTACTCCGAGATTCGGATGCAGCGTGGTGAACGGGTAATCGGCGATTTTCGGACGGGCATTGGACACCGCCGTGATGAAAGTCGATTTACCGGCGTTCGGCTGCCCCAGCAGGCCGACATCGGCCAATACCTTCAGCTCCAGACGCAATTCGCGGCGTTCACCTTCTTTGCCGTCGCTTTTCTGACGCGGCGCGCGGTTAGTCGAGGACTTGAAGTGGATATTGCCCCAGCCGCCCTCGCCGCCCTTGGCCAGCAATACTTCCTGTCCATGATCGGTCAGATCGGCAATTGCTTCGCCGGTATTGACGTCAACGATCAGTGTGCCAACCGGCATGCGCAGCTTGATATCGTCGGCGCCCTTGCCGTAGCAATCCGAGCCGCGGCCATTTTCGCCGCGACCGGCGCGATGCATCTTGGAAAAACGATAATCGACCAGCGTGTTGATATTGCGGTCGGCAACGGCCCAGATACTGCCGCCTACGCCGCCATCGCCACCGTCAGGGCCGCCAAACGGGCGGAATTTTTCACGGCAAAAACTCGCAACCCCATTGCCGCCATCACCGGCAATGACTTCGATTTTTGCTTCATCTATAAACTTCATTCGAAGGTCCTAATGAGGTTGGAGGTTAAATTCTTATTGAAAGACACTGGTAACTTTACCGATTTTTGGTGATTGTTGCAGCACAGGCCGCAACCAGCATTGCAATAATGCCATTATTTTCAAGTGCAACTTGCCGCAAGCGAGTGGACACGCTGCGTGTTCCAAGTTGTCTGAGCAGTGTTTTCAGTGTCAGTTTCAGTGTTTTATGACCAGAAACTAAAAAGGCTCTACCAGCGGCAGAGCCTTTCGCAACAAGGCTCGAAAGCCTTGCTTATGTCGAACTTAAAGAAACTTAAGCTGCTACGACAGTAACGTAGTTACGCTGGGCAGCGCCCTTGGTTACGAATTGTACTTTGCCGTTGATCAGTGCGAACAGGGTATGATCCTTGCCCATGCCAACATTTTCGCCTGGATGCGTCTTAGTGCCGCGTTGACGAATAATGATGCCGCCAGCGTTGATCGCTTGGCCACCGTAGACCTTGACGCCGAGTCGCTTTGACTCTGAGTCACGGCCGTTGCGCGTAGTGCCGCCGCCTTTTTTATGTGCCATTTAAAACTCCTGGTATCTAGTTAAGTCAATCCGCGCAATTAAGCGTTGATCGAAACGATTTGAATTTCGGTGTAATTTTGACGATGGCCTTGATGCTTCTGATAATGCTTACGACGACGCATTTTGAAGATCTTGACTTTATCGTGGCGACCTTGCGCCAATACCTTAACCGACACCGTAGCACCTTCGACCAACGGTGCACCAAACTTAATGGTGTCACCAGCGCCAACTGCGAGCACTTGATCAATAGTGAGTTCGGTGCCAATGTCTGCAGGTATCTGTTCTATTTTGAGTTTTTCGCCGGCAACAATCTTATATTGTTTGCCACCGGTTTTTATGACCGCGTACATATGAAACCTCATCGAAATGATTGAAGACTATTAAAAAAATTTCTTTCCTAAAACACCATAATCAGCGACAAACAAACACTAAATCGCTGGGCGGAATCGGGAGAACCTGAGATTGTACATGGACTCGGCACTTTCGTCAAAATCTCTTGACAAGTGTGGAATCCACCACACATTCATGCTTCTACCGGGCAACCTTAACCGAATCTTGCCCAAACATTGCTACGCGGCTACGCGCCAACACAGACTCACCAGCAGCACAACGGCCTTTTTCATATAATGGCGGTATTCTGAAACTTTTTAAGGTATTGCCATGAGCGATGTACAAGCGTGGATCAAGGAAACCGTGACCAGCAACCCAGTGGTGCTGTTCATGAAAGGAACCGCGCAATTCCCACAATGCGGATTTTCCGGCCGTGCGATCCAGTTATTGAAAACCAGCGGTGCTGAGAACATCGTCACTATCAACGTCCTGGAAGACCCGGTCGTGCGCCAGGGCATCAAGGACTATTCCAACTGGCCTACCATTCCGCAACTCTACGTCAACGGCGAATTCGTCGGCGGTTCCGACATCATGAACGAGATGTTTGAATCGGGCGAACTGCAAACCTTACTGAAGGCCTGAGACCGCAAGTGGTCTCGTCCAGCCGCCCTGCCGCCGATGCCGTCCAGCCGCCGCGCCGCCTGATTGTAGGCATTACCGGCGCTACCGGCGTCATCTACGGCGTGCGGCTGCTGCAGCTGTTGCGTGACATACCTGGCGTCGAAAGCCATTTGATGATTTCCGACGCCGGCGTACTCAACCTGCACCAGGAACTCGATATGCGCCGCAAGCAAGTCGAAGCGCTGGCGCACGTGGTGCACAATGTGCGCGACATCGGCGCGGCCATTGCCAGCGGCTCGTTTCAGTCGGACGGCATGATCATTGCGCCCTGCTCGATGAAAACCCTGGCCGCGGTCGCCAACGGACTGTCTGACAATCTGATTACGCGTGCCGCCGATGTGGTCCTCAAGGAGCGCCGGCGCCTGGTCTTGATGGTGCGCGAAACGCCCTTCAATCTGGCGCATCTGCGTAACATGACCAGCGTCACCGAGATGGGCGGCGTCATTTTCCCGCCGCTGCCGGGGTTTTACCACCGGCCGCAAAGCATCGCGGAGATGGTCGACCATACGTTGGGACGGGTACTGGATTTATTTGCTATCCAGCATACCCTCACACCACGCTGGAGTGGCTTGAAAGCCGATTAAAAAAGACCGGACAAACTGCTCCGGCCTTTTTTCATTTCTTAGAAAATTTCCAGCACTTACCGTCCGCTACGCCCTGCCAGCCACGCAGTACGCAGCGCCGGCACCAATGCCGGTTTCTCGTCTGCCTTGATGCCTATTTGCGGCGCGCTGTCAGCCAGCAATCTCACTCTAAAGGTCATCAATTCATCGCGTCGAAAGGCATGGATGGTGACGGTGTCGCCAACCCGGTAACGCGCCAGCAGCGCATCCAGCTTGCCAGGCACCCGGATACCGTCAACCGCCAGCAGCACGTCGCCGGCCGACAAACCGGCACGATGAGCCGCACCGCCTTCATACACGTTCGCCAGTTTGCAATCGCCGCCATTGCTCACGGTGCGCACGCCGAGCGAGGGCTTGCCCGGTTTGCGGCTGTCGCTCAGCACGATGCCGGTCGGCGCCAATAATTTCGCCAGCGGCAAATCATCGGTTGCACGCACATAACGATCGAAGAAACGTTTCAGCTTGAGGCCGGTTATTTCATCGAACAAAGCTTCGACCGCAGCCTCGCTGACACCGCGGCCGCTCAACGGATTGTCTGCATAAAAATCGCGGCCATACCGTTGCCACAAGGCGCGCATTACATCGTCCAGCGATTTCCGGCCCCTGGTTTCGCTACGGATTGTCAGATCCAGTGCCAGCGCTACCAGCGAACCTTTGGTGTAATAGCTGACAATCGCATTGGGCGCGTTTTCGTCCTGGCGATAATATTTGACCCAGGCATCGAAGCTGGAATCCGCCACGCTTTGCTTATGCCGGCCGCTGCCAAGCAGCACGCCGTTGATAGTTTTTTCAATCAACTTGAAATAAGCCGGCTGATCAATCAGGCCGCTGCGCAACAACATCAGGTCATCGTAATAGCTGGTGAAACCTTCGAATAGCCATAACAAGGGCGTGTAATTTTCAACTTGCAAATCGTAAGGCGCAAACGCCGCCGGCTTGATGCGCTTGACGTTCCAGGTATGGAAATATTCGTGACTGCACAGACCGAGGAAAGTACGGTAGCCATCGCTCATTTCCACCTGCCCCTTGACCGGCAAATCGGCGCGCGCGCAGATCAATGCGGTGGAAGCGCGATGCTCAAGGCCGCCATAACCGTCGCCCACTGCCAGTGTCAGGAACACGTAGCGCTGCATCGGTGCGCGCTTGGCAAACTTGCTGCCGGCTGGCTCGAAGAAGGCAATCTGGGTTTCGCAAATCTTTTTCAGGTCGGCGCTCAAGCGCGCCATGTCCAGGTTCGGCACATTGCCGGTAATGGCAATCTCATGCGGTACGCCGTGCGCCTTGAAACTGGCTAGCTGGAAGGTGCCCATCTCGACCGGATGGTCGATCAGTTCGTCGTAGTTGGCGGCGACATAACTGCCAAAGGAACCGCGCTTGGCTTTCAGCGTCGGCAACGCGGTAGCGATACGCCAGGTGTCAAAGGCATCGCCTTGCGGACGTTGGATATCGACGATGTGCGAGGTATTTTCCTGGCCGACCACGCGCAAGAATACGCTGGTGCCGTTGAAGAAACCGTGGGTCTGGTCCAGATGCGCGGTACGCACCGACAGATCCCACGCATACACCAGGTAATGCAATGTCAACGGCCCGTCGCACGGCGCCGCTTGCCATGAGTGCTTGTCGAGTTTCTTGAGGGCGATCTTGCGGCCTTTGGATTCGGCCCGGATTTGTACGATATTGCGGGCAAATTCGCGAATCATGTAGCTGCCGGGAATCCACGCCGGCAGAGCGACGATCTGCCCGACTGCAGCCGGCTCGGCAATCGTCAGCGTAACGGCAAACAGATGCGCGGCCGGATCGGCGGCGACGATGCTGTAGTTCAGGCCGCTGCGGGCGGATTTGGCATTTAATCTGGCAGTATTTTTTTTCATCTTTTATCCCCGAACGTTACCGGCAATCACGGTCAGCATCAGCGCCGCCACCGCTACACAAGTCAATCTGAAACGCAGCTCGATAAACCAGGTCGGCAAGCCGTACCATGGGAACAAGCGTTTGTCAGCCTGATATGCCGCGATAAAGCCTGCAATCAGCAAAGCGAAACCGAAACCGCCAGCCATGGTCGAGAACCAGGCAATGCTGGTCGGCGCCACGCCCCAGACCAGGGCTTTTTTCGTGTGATCTGCCGACAGGTCGGCCCGCAGCACCACCGCGCCCCAGTGGATCCCGCCGAGAAAAGACAAGGCGGCGATGCCATAGGCGAGCTGGCCGCGGATGAAATCGCGGAGCCAGTCGGCGTTAACCAGCCAGCATGCCAGCGTCAGCAACACGAACGGAATCAAGCCGGCATAACCAAGTAAATGAATAAGGCGTTTGTTCAGGAAATGTGGATTCATCTGGGGGCTTCGTCAGGGAACGTCGGTTTGCACGGGGTGATCACGGGCTGCGCAAAAAGACGCTAGTGTAGCGGGATTGTGCAAATTAGGCCCTACCTCCGCTGATCACTGTCGTATATCGGCGACGGTGTCGATATCCTGATGGATGGCCGGATCGTCCACCGCCACTTCGACCACTGGGAATGTTTGCAACAAGCTGCGCGCGCCTTGATCGCCGCGCAATGCCAGCAGTTGCGGTAGATACTTGCAGCTGAAGCCAACCGGATTGCCGCGCCTGCCTTGATAAATCGGCACCGCAATGTCAGCGCCCTGACGCATGGCAGAAACCAGGGCCTGGATAGTGGTTGCTTGAAGATAAGGCATATCGGCCAGAGCAATCACCCAGCCGTCGGCATCGACGGTTTGTTTCAGGCCGCAGACCAGCGATGCCGCCATGCCGTCGTCGGCGGTGTCGCACTGGACCCAGGGGTGGCCGGCAATTTGCGTTACCAGGTCAGCTACGCCAGGGCGCAAGACAACACATATCGGCAACGATACCGCCAGATTTCCGGCAGAAGCTGCCAGTACAGTCTGGCCGGACGCGGTCGGCAACGGCTGCAACAATTTGCTGCGGATGCCGCTAGGATCAAAACGCCGGCCGCGGCCTGCTGCCAGCAACAGGCCGACGATTTGTCCACTATATTGTTGACGGCCCATGACGAGTTTCAGATGGGTATCTGTCTATTTCAACGTACTGAATTTAGCTTCCATCGTTTTGGCGTCGATCCAGCCCGGCGCGCGCGTGCCGTCGGCAAAAATAATCGTCGGCGTGCCTGTCACATTCAATTTCTGACCGAGCGCCAGCACTTTGTCGTTCGGCGCCTGGCAGTTTGCGGGTGCCGCTGCGGCGGCTTTGCCATCGGCCATCAGGTCAGTCCAGGCCTTGTTGCGGTCCGCGCTACACCAGACATTCCGCGCTTTAACCGCAGAGTCTTCTGCCAGGATGTTGTACAGGAAGGTATACACGGTAACGTTATCGACTTCCTGCAACGTAGTCTTGTGGAAGCGCTTGCAATAGCCGCAGTTGGGATCTTCGAATACAGCGATCACACGCTTGCCGTTACCCTTGACTTTTTTCATGGCCAAATCAAGCGGCAAATCCGAAAAATTCACCTTGCTCAACTCATCCACCCGCTCCCGGGTGAAGTCGCGCGAAGATTGTGCATCCATGATGCGGCCGACAAAGACATACTTGGCAGCGGCATCGGTATAAAAAATATCCTTGCCGACACGCACTTCAAACAAGCCGGAATAAGGGGTCTTGGTCACCTCATCGACCTTGACGCCATCTCCCAGGCGCGGCTCTATCAGCTTTTTAACCGCGGCCTCCTGCAAAGTCTCGGCACCGGCAACGCTTACCGACAATCCCGCCAGGGCCGCCAAGGCCACCAACATCACTCTTATTTTTTTCATCATCGTTCCAGTCATTCCAGTTATTCGCTATCGGCTGTCCGACCCAAAGCGTGGGTCATTAGTTGTCTTTTTAAGACCGGTACATTATTCAGCAAGTTCAACCCGAGATTGCGCAGAAAGCGCAGCGGGCCTACATCCACACCAAACAGTCGTTCCAATCCGTCGGTAGTCATTTGCATCAACAATATTTCTTCTTTGCGCGCACGCGCATAACGCGCCAGCACGCGTTCATCGCCACAATCGCCATCACCACGACGCGCGCCACGTTCGGCCAGCACCCGAATCAATGCCGTGACATCGCCGAAACCTAGATTCATGCCATGTCCGGCCAGCGGATGCACTACGTGACCCGCATCGCCGATCAGGGCAACCCGCGGCGCCACCAAAGCATGGGTTTTGAGCAAGGACAAAGGAAACGCTTGCGCCAGTTCCGGCTGCAAGGGTTGCAACTGGCCCAGCTTGTCGCCAGCCAGGTTTGACAGACGCGCGGCCAGTTGCGACAACGGTTCCTCTAACAACGAGAGCGCCAGCGCCTCCGGCGCCGACCAGACCAGGGACACGCGCTGTCCCGGCAACGGCAATAAGGCGACGATGCCTTCGTTTTCGGTAAACCATTGATAGGCAATGCCGTGGTGCGGCCGCTCACAAGCGAAATTGGCGACCACCCCGCGCTGTTTGTAAGAGCGGTAATCGATGCCGATCTGGCATTGGCCGCGCACCCAGGATTGCGCACCGTCGGCGCCCACAACCAGGGCAGCCTCGACGGTCTCGCCTGATTCCAACAGCAAAGTCGCGGCCGTCGCACCCACTTGCATCGACGTCACACGGCCACTGAGCACCCGTACATTAGAGGCAAATTTCAGAGCCGCATCCAGCGCCTGGTTCAAATTGCCATCTTCAACTATCCATGCCAACGCATCGACATGCGCACTGTAGGCATCGAACGTGAGAGTCCCGGCGGCACTGTCGGTCCCGCCTTTGATTGCCATGCCTTCCACCGCGCAGACACGCGCCGGATCCAGGGCATCCCATACCTTGACCGTCGACAGCAAACTGCGCGCCACATGATTCAGTGCGTACACCCGCGTGTCCCAGATATCTGGCGAGGTGGCCGCTGCAACCGCAGGCGGCGCCATCCCCAACAGGGCGACGCGCAAACCCGCCTGCGCCAAACCCAGCGCCGCCGCCTTGCCAACGGCGCCATTGCCCACAATACAAATATCGTATTTGACCGTCGGCGCGGCGCCAGTATTTTTCGAGATTGATCCGATATCTTTCATCCCGCCATTATAGCGACTACGCTTGCAATGGCCCGTGGGCCGCCTAAATAGAAATCACCGCGAGAGCTCCCCACCCCGCCAGACGTGGTGTTGCCGCCCAAAATTCAAGCAAAGAGATAAGCAATTAAAAGTTTTTTCAAGAAGTTGCAACAAGGGGCTTTGCAGATCGAAAATGCTTTGCTATACTCCTGTCCCTTGGCCTGGTAGCTCAGTCGGTAGAGCAGAGGATTGAAAATCCTTGTGTCGGTGGTTCGATTCCGCCCCGGGCCACCAAAATCAGAAAAGGGCTTAGCTTCGGCTAAGCCCTTTTTGCATTTCTGGCGCGATATTAAAACGCCTGAAACGCGGAAATTAAAATGCAAAAAACAGCCGCCAGCGCCGCCTGGCTCGGGTAAAGTTGCAGATGAGGCCAATGCGATCGGCGAGTGTTGGCAAGTAGTGACAAGTAAAGACGGGTAACAACAGATAACGGCAATGCTTTTGTCGTGATCGCCCGGAGATTTGGTAAGATCACAAATTACGACAATATTTTATATACCTTTAAAGCGAACCAATTGCCGTCTAAACGTTCTATAAATCAATTCGCCAGTACTTTCCGCCTTGGTTTATCCCTACATCTCACTGCTTTATGCTCAAAAACAAATCCCGCAAGCCGATTGAAATAAAAATTGCAACTGTGGTCGCCGTATCCGCCATCCTGCATGATTCCGATCCGATGGCATTAGAAGCTGCCCTGCAGGAGATGACCGGCGGCACCGCCGACTTCTTTGACAATGAGTTTGCGGTCATTGATGTAGCCGCGCTGGGACCGGACCGGCCGCCAATAGATTGGCCGCAATTGATTACCCTCTTGAAGAAATATCGCTTGAATGCGGTTGCGGTGCGTAATGCCCCTGCAGAAATGGAAGAAGGCATCATCGCCAGCGGACTGAGCATCGATCACGTCGTGGCTGCACGCCAGGAGCCTGCCGCCGCGCCACCGCCGCCGCCACCCGCAGCAGTCACAACAGCGCCCCGCCCCGCCGCCAGCACCATGATTATCGATACGCCGATCCGGGCAGGACAGCGGATTTATGCGCGCGACGCCGATCTGGTCATTACCGCCACAGTCAACAATGGCGCCGAAATCATTGCCGACGGCAGCATCCACGTCTACGCGCCATTGCGCGGGCGGGCACTAGCCGGCGCCAGCGGCGATACTTCGGCACGTATTTTTGCGGCCAGCATGGAGGCCGAACTGGTCTCCATCGCCGGTGTGTATCGCACTTTTGAAAACGGCTTGCCGCCGGAGCAAAAGGCCCAGCCGGCACAAATTCGCCTGAGCGGAGACCGGATTGACGTACTATCGCTCAATTCCGCTTCACGTAATTAGCCGAATAATCGTGTCCGGGATCTTGTAACGCTTTATCTAATCAGTTGAGGACAGGGTAACTCGCCACGCTTCGGTGGCTCTTGAACTCTGTCCCGCAATGCATAACAAAGGAGCTCTTCGTGGCAAAAATCATCGTTGTTACGTCCGGCAAAGGCGGGGTTGGCAAGACCACTTCCAGCGCCAGTTTTGCATCGGGTCTGGCCATGCGCGGCCACAAAACCGCTGTGCTCGACTTTGACGTCGGCCTGCGCAATCTGGACTTGATCATGGGCTGTGAACGGCGTGTGGTGTACGATCTGATCAATGTGGTCAACAAGGAAGCGACACTGACCCAGGCCCTGATCAAGGACAAGCATTGCGAAAACCTGTTCATTTTGCCGGCTTCGCAAACCCGCGACAAAGATGCCTTGACCGAAGAAGGTGTTGAGAACGTTCTCAACGATCTGGTTAAAATGGATTTCGAATACATTATTTGCGATTCGCCGGCCGGTATCGAACGCGGCGCCGTGATGGCGTTGACATTCGCCGACGAAGCGATTGTCGTGACCAACCCGGAAGTATCGTCAGTGCGCGACTCGGATCGTATCCTTGGCATCATCCAGGCAAAATCGCGACGCGCGCAAAACGGCGGAGAACCGGTCAAGGAACATTTGCTGATCACCCGTTATTCGGCGAAACGCGTCGACGCCGGCGAAATGCTGTCGTACACCGACGTTCAAGACATTCTGCGCATCCCCCTGGTTGGCATCATTCCCGAGTCGGAATCGGTATTGCACGCCTCCAACCAAGGCAACCCGGCGATTCACATCAAAGGCAGCGATGTTGCCCTGGCCTATGAAGACGTCGTGTCGCGCTTCCTCGGCGAAGACCTCCCCCTGCGCTTTACCTCCTATGAAAAGCCGGGTTTCTTGCACCGCATTTTTGGAGGGAAATAACATGGCATTGCTCTCGTTCTTGTTTAACAGCAAGCCTAAAACGGCATCGGCCGCCAAGGAGCGCCTGCAAATCATCATTGCGCGCGAGCGCAATGGCCGCAACGGGCACGATTTTCTGCCAGCCTTGCATAAAGAACTGATCGAAGTCATTTCGAAATACACCAAGGTAAACGCCGACGACATCAAGATTTCCCTCGATCGCCAGGGAAATCTTGAAGTACTGGATGTCAACGTGGTGCTGCCGGACGCGTAATCGATCGACCAGGTTAACTCGCATCGGTTAGCCGCATCGTCAGTCACATGTCAGTATCTTAGGCTGAATTCGGCGCAACCCCGCGCCGGTATATGTCGCACAACGACTTGGCCCGGATTCCTGACACGAGCGGCAGCGCATTAATGCGTGCCGCTGGTGGAATTTTGCAAATCCCGTCATACACTGTATGACAACCTCGATTGCCGTCATAGCGCGCAAAACAAGCGCTAGCTCGACTAAAGTTTTGGCAAAGATCTTGTCAAACGTATCTGACACCACTGAATTTTTTAATTTTTGTGGCAATTACAATACATTGGAAAAATATAGAACATTTATCTACAGCAATGTAGCAATAAGATTAATATACTCCTTGTATTCGCCACAACACCGATGCCGGCCACCAGCGCCGAAATCACCTAACATACTTAAAATATGAGAATTGCTGTCCTTGATGACGATCCCAGTCAAACCGATCTAGTTTGTCAGGTGCTCACATCCAGTGGGCATGTCTGCCATCCGTTCCAGAGCGGGAAAGAGATATTGAATCAGCTGCGTCGGGAAAGCTACGACATGCTGGTTCTG
>FTFY01001020.1_pt1 | contig 34172 bp, 29 predicted proteins | sample 1640561 | NCBI WGS metagenome assembly FTFY01 (sample SAMEA3914789, study PRJEB12502) | metagenome | biome: forest; material: soil | place: Canada | collected 2011-07-03 | depth 0.3 m | reverse complement strand
GATCAGGGTGCCGCGGGCAACGAAGTCGCCGCCTTTCCACAGGGCGTCGAGGCCGTATGGGTTATCGACGGTTTCCTTGGCTGCAGGCAGCGGTGGTGGTGTCGGGGTGTCGGCCAGCGATGCTGCTGCGGTTTCAGCAGCTTTGGGTGCGTCGGCTGCAGCCGGCGCGGTAGCCGAAGCAACAGGTGTCTGGGCAACGGCTGTCAGTGGGACTGATACCGTCGCAGCGGAAATCATCAGAGCGGCGACCAGGGCGGATAAGCGGTTACGAGTGATAGACATGCTGATACTCCAAGATTGATAAAGTAGATTGCCGCATTCGCGACGTGGTAAATAGCTCGCGCTGTGTGTACATAAATACGCTGAATTTCGCCTACTCAAGCTTCCAGACATACTGCATTTTTGTCGAGGACTGCACCGCTTTGCCGTCAGCCATGGCGGGGGTGAAATGGCACAAGCTCCACGCTTTGGTTGTGGCTTTGTCCAAATCTCTGAAACCACTACTCTTTTCAACCGCCGAATCAACCACATTGCCGTCAGCACCAATCGTCAGCCTGACCGTAACAGTGCCCTCTTCTTCATTGCGCAAAGACGTTCTTGGATACTCCGGCTTTTCACAATTGCCGGCAATTTTTGCACTGGTATGCGCGGGACCTGCTTCGCCGGTGGCCGATGGTTGCGCTACAGAGGTAGGCAAGTCATTGGTCGGTGGTTTGACGTTGGTGACAGCAGCAACCACATTGTCCTGTGGCGGCGGCGTTACCTTTACCTCTGGTGGAGGTACGAACGGTGGCGGTGGCGCAACCGATTTTGGCGGCGGCGGGATCACCTGTTTCGGTGGCGGTGGCGGTGGCGGCGGCGGTGGTTTGATCTCCTCGATGATCTTGGTTTCGACCGGTTGCTGAATCACTTCGACAACTTTACGGGCAAGCCCTGTAAGCAATGCGTAAACCAGAGCCGCATGCAGTAGAACAACCACGCCGATGCCAACTAGATTCCTGGGAGGACTCTTCCCATCCTGCGCGAAATTCATACCTGCCTCCTTGACTATCAAAGTCCGCTCCCAACGGCCAGGCCGCTGAAATCGGTGATTTCACAAACTCGACGAAGCACATTGCTGTCCGTCGAAACAGCGCCTTCTGAAATGGATTACACCATGTCGAGAATGCGCAGATATCTTGTTTTATCAATCCCGCGGAACACAATCCATTGTTTTAAACGCTGGCGCCAGCATGGCTTGCTGCGGAGGTCACCGCCGATTGGAAACGGGGCAGATTCTGTTAAGACTCACCACGAGAGTGCGAGAAACTGCCAATCACTCTGCGTTGCGATCGGAATATTCAGTTTTCCGGGTAAGCAAAAAAAAGGCAGAGCACTCACTCCTGTTCTGCGAACTTATCCAAGATCAATTCAGCCTGAGCAGGCTTCTGCTTTGAAAACCGGCTGATCAAAAACGGTTCTATAGGTGTCGTGGTACGTCCGGTATCGATCAGCTCGGCCATGACATCGCCAACCCCCGGGCCAAGCTGGAAGCCGTGTCCGCAAAAGCCGAACGCATAATGCAAGCCGCTGACCCGGGCGCTCGGTCCCATTACCGGCAGATCGTCCGGCATATAACTTTCGATGCCGCTCCAGACCCGGATCACATTCAAATTCGCCAGCGCCGGCGCCAGCCGCCGCAACTGCCTTAACTGATTCAAGGTATTCTTCGGCATCACGTAGGCACGCCGCAGATCCGGGTAAGCCGGACCACGGCCACCGCCGCCGAAGATGATGTTGCCGCGAGGGATTTGGCGGAAATACAAAATCTCTTCATCACGCGGCGACGACACTCCCACCACCGTCTTCAAACCATACGGCACCGGTTCGGTAACGCCCATCTGCGGACCGCGCGCGACCAGGTCGACCGGTTCGTCGAATTGCAGGCACAGCTTGTCGGCCCAGGCTCCCGCCGCCACCAGCATCGCCGGTGCCTTAAACAGACGGCCGTCGGTGGCGCTGACAAGAAAATCGTCGCCCTGCTTGGTTATCGTCTCCACTTCGGTATTCTCGAAAATCTGCGCGCCGTTTTTGGCTGCAGCGCGGCCGAACGCCGGCGCCGCCAGGCGCGGATTGGCATGGCCGTCGAGCGGTGAATACGACGCTGCGCCGACTTCCGGCCCCAGAAACGGGAAACGCGCACGCATCCGTTCGCCGGCAAACATTTCCAGGTCGAGACCGTAAGTGCGCGCAGCAAGTGCATACTCCTCCAGCATGCCGATCCGATCCTGGCCATAGCAGACGCGGATATGGCCGGATGGTAAAAATTCCACATCTTCACCAATCAGCTGCGGTAGCCGCCGCCAGATATCCAACGAACGATTGGCCAGCGGCAGCTGCGGCAAGAAGCGCCCCTGCCGCCGCACATTGCCGAAATTGGTACCGCTGGCTTGTTGTCCCAACAGCCCGCGTTCCAGCAATATCACCGAGCGTCCGCGCTGGCGCAGAAAAAAAGCAGTGGCGCTGCCCATGATGCCGCCGCCTACGATAATCACATCCGCCTGTCGGGTCATCATGATGCGTCCTCGATAACGTTGAACGTCAGCGGCTTGACCGGCGCTTGCGCCCGCAAACGACCGACCTGGGCAATCGGAATGCCAGCTGCCGCCGCAATCACTTCGGCGCCGGCGTGACCGCAATAGCGTCCCTGGCAACGGCCCATGCCGACTCGGCTGAAGGCTTTGGCGCGATTAGCTTCAACGGCCCCCATGTCACACACCACGTGTCGCAACTCACCGGCGGTGATGCATTCACAACGGCAGACGATTACCTCATCGGGCAAACTGGCCGCCTGCTGCGCCGGCCAGGGAAATGCCTGCAGTAAACCCTGGCGGAAACGTTCCATCGCCAGCTGTTGCTTACGCAACGCAGCAAACTCCGGCTGGGCCACCGTGTGACCGCAGTCGACAAGCGCTGCCAGCGCTGCCTGGCGGCCGGCATTTTCGGCGCCGTCGGCACCGAGAATGCGTACGCCGTCGCCAGCTAGATACACGCCGGGCACGGAACTGCGGCCGGCTTCGCCTGTTTTCGGTAACCACTGCCGCGAAGCGTGATCAAAAGCAAATTCGCAACGCGCGAGATCGGCCAACTGGGTTTCAGCCCGCAGGTGATAACCCATCGCCACCGCATTGCAAGATATGCTGGCGGTTTCTCCATTGGCTTGGCGATAGCTGACCGCCCGCACACCCTTATCCGCATCGCCGATAATTTCCAGCGGCGTCACGCCGTTCAGCACCGGCACGCCGGCGCGCTTGATCGCTGCAACCAGCAACAAGCCCTTTTTCAGCAGCGAAGGGCGCGCCATCAATTTTGGCATTGCACTCAACTGCTGCTTGAAACTCGACGTATCCAGCACTGCCGCCACCTTGGCGCCAGCTTTGATATATTGGCTCGCTACCAGATACAACAACGGTCCGCTACCGAGAAACACGACTTCGCGGCCGACCGAGCAAGCTTGAGATTTCAGCGCAACCTGCGCCGCGCCGAGGCTGTAGGTGCCGGCGAAGTGCCAACCCTTGAGCGGCATCAGGCGATCGGTGGCGCCAGTGCACAGCACCAGGATTTCATACGCCAGGCTACTGGCATGGCCATTGCTGACCAGGTGTATCCGGCCCTCGCTGATATTCCAGGCAAGCGTCTCCGGCAGGTAATCAATCGCGCCACGCAAGGCGTCGAAGCTACGATGCAGCGACTCGGCGCGCCCGGCCTCTGTTCCGTACAAGGTACTGTACGGGCGTTTGAAATTTTCCGGCTGGCGACGATAGATCTGGCCGCCGTCGCGGCGGCCCTCATCGATCACGGTGGGCCGCATACCTGCCTTGACGAACTGTTCGGCGCAACGTACCCCGGCCGGGCCGGCACCGATAATCACTACGCGAGGTTGGGCCATGTCTGCTCCGGTTGTCGGGTTGATATTTCCATTCCTTCGCTGACCAGCGTCGAACAGGCGCGCAGGCGACCGCCGGTAGCAGTCCAGACCCAGCAATCCTGGCATGCTCCCATCAGGCAAAAGCCGGAACGCTTGCCATCGCCGAATTCAGACTGGCGCAAATGATCGATATTGTTCAAGATCGCCACCATCAGCGTATCACCCTGCAACGCTTCGGCCGGTTTATCGTTAATCAGAAATCCGATCTTTTCGCGCTCAGTTTCGCCGAGCCTGACAAAACGTGTGTTGCTGCTGTTCATACCGTCACACCCTCGACTGCAATCAAAGGATCCTGCAAACGTTGCAAATCGGTGTCGGAACGATGGCAAAGAATCTCACCGCCGTGCTCCAGCGAGCGCCGCAGCGGCGGCACTACATTACAAGTGCCATCGACGCGCAACGAACAACGGTGCAGGAAAGCACAGATATCGGGTGAAGACGCCACTTCGCCGATGGCCGGCAGATTCTGCGGCACGCGGCCGCATACCTGCTCCAGCCAGCCCTGCTTGAGCGCCGGCACGGACGACAGCAACAGATGCGAATATGGGTGGTACGGCGGCGCCATCATCGCCTCACGCGGCCGTTTGGCGACCATGCGGCCGGCATACAGCACCACGATGTCATCGCAAATCGCGCGCACCGTGCTGATGTCATGGCTGATAAACATAAGGGACACATTCAACTCGCGCCGCAGTTCGGCCAGCAGATCCAGAATCGCCGCCCCGACTACCGTATCCAGCGCCGAGGTCACCTCATCGCACAGGATCAGATCGGGATTGGCCGCCAGCGCCCGCGCCAGGTTGGCACGCTGCTTCTGCCCCCCGGAAAGTTCACCCGGCAAGCGATCGATAACACTGCTCGGCAGTTGTACCAGATCCAGCAACTGGGCGATGCGCTTGCGTTTCGCATTGCTGTCAAGTCCATGATAAAAAGTCAGCGGCCGCCCCAGCATGCAGCCTATGGTGTGTGCCGGATTGAGCGCGGTATCGGCATTCTGGAACACGATCTGTACCCGCCGGAACTGCTCGCGGCTACGGCCCTGCAGGGTTGGCGAAAGTGGCTCGCCGTCGAGCGTGATGCTGCCACGCGCCGGCGCCATCAGTCCTGCTACGGCGCGCGCCAGCGTGGTCTTTCCGGAGCCGGATTCGCCGATAATGCCGATGGTAGTGCCGCGCCGTATCGTCAGATTGATGTCATCCAGGATCCGTACCGACGGCAACCCCTTGTTGTCCGGCCGGCCATAGCCTGCAATCAGGCCCCGTATGCGCAACAACGGTACATCCTTTTCCTGCTCTGGAGCCAGTGGCAGTTGCTCACGCGCTACCGGCGCGGCGGCCGCCAGCAGGCTCTGAGTATAGGTATTCTCTGGTGCGGTCAATATCTGGCCGGTACTGCCGACCTCACGGATCTGGCCGTCGCGCAGCACCACGATGCGATCCGCCATTTGCGCCACCACTGCCAGGTCATGCGAGACATATACGGCGGTGGTACCGAGTTCCTTGACCACATTCTTGAAGGCGCGCAGCACTTCGATCTGCGTCGTCACGTCAAGCGCCGTGGTCGGTTCATCCAGGATCACCAGCTCGGGATCGGTAATCAGCGCCATTGCCGCCATCAGGCGTTGCAGCTGGCCGCCCGAAACCTGATGCGGATAACGCTTGCCAATGTTTTCAGGATCCGGCAATGCCAGCGAACGGAACAGGCCGACCGCCTTGTCTTCGGCCTGGGCGCGTGTCATGATCTTGTGGATCAGCGCACTTTCGATGACCTGATCCATCAGCGTTTTCGACGGATTGAAAGCCGCTGCTGCGCTCTGGGCGATGTAGGCGACGTCGCGGCCGCGCATGTGCGACAACTCTGCCCGAGTCATGCTCAACAGCTCGCGCCGGCCGACTCGAATGCTGCCGCCGACGATACGGCAACCGGCACGGGCATAACCCAAAAGCGACAGCGCGATAGTGGTCTTGCCGGAGCCGGACTCGCCGATCAGCGCCAGCACTTCGCCGCGCGCAACTGAAAAATCCACATCCTTGACGATCACCATATCGTCGCCGCTATCCTTGGTGGCGACTACCCGCAAGCCGGAAACCTTGACCAGATCACTGTCGCTGGCTTTGACGTTGGCTTTGACGTTGGCTTTGGCGTTCTTGTTCATATCAATCCTTCCTGGAGCGCTTGCCACGCAAATTATCGATCAACAGGTTGACGCCGATAGTCAGCGTCGCAATCGCCAGCGCCGGCATGATGACGGCAGGAGCACCCTCGCCCAGGCCGGCAATATTTTCGCGCACCAGCGACCCCCAATCGGCATCCGGCGGCTGCACCCCCAAGCTGAGGAAACTCAGGCCGCTCAGCAGCAACACCACGAACACGAAGCGCAAGCCGGCGTCAGCCAGCACCGGACGGATCATGTTCGGCAGCATTTCGACGCAAGTGATATACAGTGCGCCCTCGCCGCGAGCGCGAGCCGCCTGCACGTATTCCATGGTTTGCACATTCACCGCCAGCGCGCGCGAAATCCGGTAGGAACCAGGCATGTAAGTGATGGCTGCCGTAATGATCAGCAACTCAGGTGAAGAACCGAAGGAGGCCACCATCATCAATGCAAACATCTTGCTCGGAATCGAGATCAGCGCATCCAGAGTGCGGCTCATGACGGCATCGACCCAACCGCCAGCCAGCGCCGCGCACAGCGCCAATCCGGTGCCGATCGAGCAAGCCAGGAGCGTTGCCGCCAGCGCCAGGCCGATGGTGTAACGGGTGCCGAACAGAATCCGGCTGAGCATATCGCGTCCGAGGTAGTCGCTGCCCAGCAATAATTTTCCGCTGAGGCCGCCGAAGACGTCTGCATCCACAATCTGTCCGGCGTCGTAAGGCGAGATGGTTGGCCCGATCACGGCCATCAGCAGCCAGAAAACCACGATGCACAGGCCAATCAGACCGAGGACGGACATCGAAAAACGACGCGGTTTTGCGGCCGGCGACGGCGGCGGCAATTTGTCGGCGACGACGACATTGGAGTTAGGCATGGTATTCACCGGTTTCTCAACCTTGGATTGGAGACGATCGCGCAGATGTCTGCGGCCAGCACCAGCAACAGATAGGCGCAACAGAAAATCATCGCGCAGGCTTGCACCAGCGGCATGTCGCGGGTTGTGACGGCATCGATCATCAGGCTGGCGATGCCGGGATAGTTGAAAATGGATTCGACGATGATCACCCCGCCCAGCAGGTAAGACAGGCTCAGCGCCACCGCATTGGCAATCGGCCCGATCGCATTCGGCAAAGCATGGGTCAGCACGATACGGGTCGGGCGGGCGCCTTTGAGCGCGGCCATCTCGACATAAGAAGAACTCAACTGATCGATGACTGCGGCCCGCGTCATGCGCGACATCTGCGCCACGATCACGCAGCACAAGGTTAGCACCGGCATTGCGTATGCCTTCAGAAACTGGCCGACCGAAGCGATATCGGCGGTATGCGAAAGCGCCGATAGCCAGCGCAGCTTGACCGCAAATATCATCACGGCGATGGTTGCCACCAGAAATTCCGGCACCGATACCATCGATACCGAACCGACGCTGATTACGCGATCGTAGAGGGAGCCGCGATACATGGCGGAGGTAATCCCCAGGGTCAGCGCAATCGGCACCGACACTGCGGCAGTCACTGCCGCCAGCAGCAGCGAACTGGGCAGGCGGCCGGAAATCAGCTGCGCTACCGGCACGTTGTTGACCAGTGAAATTCCAGGATTACCGGATAACAATCCGCTCAGCCAGTAGAAATAGCGCACTGGCGCCGGCTGGTCCAGACCGAACTGCAAGCGCAGTGCGGCCACGGTTTCCGGCGTTGCCGACTGGCCGAGCGCAGCTTGCGCCGCATCGCCGGGCAACAGGTTGGTAATCAGAAAGACCCCGATCGACACCAGCAGCAATGTCAATATTCCGAGGCCGAGCCGGTTGATAATAAGACGTCCGACCGTGCCGTTCATTACATCTTCCTTTCTGGCATCCACCCGGCTGCAGCGCCAGACTGCCATGCAGCTGCAGCCGGGCGGATGTTGTTCTCACGCATAATGTGCGGCAGGCATGCGACCACAGGCACGCCTTGCGCTTTTTTGAAGCAGAACCTCAGGCTTCCAGCCAGACGTATTCGGCGGCGGTGTAGTTCATGAACGCGCCCAAAGGAATTGGCTGGATACCTTTGATCTTGCTGCTGACGCCTTCCAGGTTGACGATGAACACAGGAACCCCGATGCCGCACTTTTCATGCACCAGTACCTGCATGTCTGCATACATCTGTTTGCGCTTGGCGAAATCGGTCTGTGCCCGTGCCGCGACCAGCAACTGATCGAACTGGTCATTCTTCCAGCCCGACTCGTTCCACGCGGAATCCGACTTGAAGAACTGGGTGAACAGGATGTCGGCGCTGGGACGCGGATTGATGTTACCGAAACCGAGCGGCACTTTCATCCATTGATTGGACCAATAACCATCGGCTGGCATGCGCTTGACATCCAGCTTCAGCCCGATCTTCTGCGCCGATTGCTGCATCAACAGCGCCATGTCGACCGAACCCGCGGCCGCAACCGTAGCCACCAGCGGAATGGTGCTGCCTAACACGCCAGCCTTCTGCAGGTGGAACTTGGCCTTGTCCGGATCGTACGGGCGTTGCGGCAAGCCGGCGAAATGGAAACGGTTGGTCGGATCGATAGGTTGATCGTTACCGATCACGGCGTAGCCGCGGAAGGCGGCAGTCTTGATCTGTTCGCGATCCATCAGGTATTTCATGCCGAGCGTGAAATCGTTGCTCTTGCCTGGCGCCACATCCTGGCGGATAACCAGGTCGGTGTAGAGGCCGGATTTGGTTTCCAGTACGGTATAACCAGGGCTCGACTTAACGCGTTGGGTCGAACGCGGATTAACTTCATTGATCCAGTGCACGTCGCCGGACAGCAGTGCATTGATGCGTGCTGCTTCATCTGGAATACCGAACAGTTCGACTTCATCCAGAAATGGTTTGCCGGACTTCCAGTATTCTTCGTTGCGAACGCCGACGGTGCGCACGCCCGGCGTGAATTCCTTGCACTTGAAGGCGCCGGTGCCGTTGGCCGTGGTGAATGTGGTGGTGCCTTCTTTGATGATCAGGAACTGCGCAGTGGCCAGAATCACCGGCAAGTCGGCATTCGGGCCTGTCAGCTTGATCTGTACTTCGTTGGGGCCGCTGGCTTTGATCGATTCGAACTGGTCGGCGAGCGCCTTGGCCTTCGACGCCGTCGCCGGGTCCTTGTGGCGCATCAATGAATACACTACGTCGGCCGGGGTCAGCGGCTTGCCGTCATGGAAGCGGACGCCGCTGCGCAGCTTGATAGTCCACAGCGTGGCGTCGCTGGTATTGATTTCCTCGGCCAGCACCATTTGCGGCGCCAGTTTGGCATCCAGCGTGGTCAGTCCGTTATAGAACATGTTGACCCGGGTGTAATCGGTGGAGAGCGCGGCCTTGGCCGGATCGAGGGTATCGGCGGTGGAGCTGGACTGTGTCGCGATCTTGATCTTGCCGCCGCGCCGCGGCGTCTGTGCATAGGCGTTCCCAGCTACCGCCAGCATGCTGCCGGCAGTCCCCACCATCATGCTGCCAGCCAATACCGTGCGCATCATGTCGCGCCGCGTAAAGCCGGTGTGCGCACTTTCCAGTTGCTCCCCAGCACTGGATTGACCGCTCGCTTTGTCCTGCTCGAATTTATTCGTTGTCATGATAGCCTCGCCCAAAAAATCAAAAAAATAATATGACCAACCACATCTTTGGTCAGCGCTTTTTTTACGCCCTCCCCCCTGCTCGTTGATACATGAGCAGCCTGCGGTGACCGAGCTTGATTGCAACATCGCTTTACAACTAAACTAGCAATTAACATGCCGCTGCCAACGGCTTTTTATTAAAACTGGCGTAGAGCAGGCGCTCAACTCAATTTGTCGCGCAACTGGTAGTACGCGCCGACCAGCGGCAAGAACCAAGGCTTGCCGAAATGGCCGGGGATTGGCGGCCAGCGCATTTCCCGCCAGGGATTGGAATGCGGCTTTCCTGTCATCACTTCGGCCATGATCTGGCCCATGTGAACCGCCATCTGCACCCCGTGGCCGCTGTAGCCGAGCGAGTAGAACAGGTCTTTGTGCGAACCTGCGCGCGGCAAGCGATCGGCCGACATATCCACCGAGCCGCCCCAGCAATAATCGATGCGCGTGTCGCGCAAGGCCGGAAACATCTCGACCATCGCCGCCTGCAGCAACGCCCCGCTCTTCTGGTCCGAACGTGGATTGGACATGGCAAAGCGGGCCCGGCCACCAAACAACAAGCGGCGATCCGGTGTGATGCGGAAATAATTGCCGATATTCTTGGTCGTCACATAATTCCGCTGGCCCGGCACAATCACGTCCAGCAATGCCTGCGGCAAGACTTCGGTGACGATGATGAAGCTGCCGACCGGTACCAGACGCCGCCGAAAATAGGCAAACGGACCGGTGCCGCAACCGCCGCAAGCCAGCAACACCTGTTTCGCTTCCACCGTGCCTTTGCTGCTATGCACGCGGTAGGCCTGTCCGGATATTTGATCGAGCCGGGTAACCCCGGCCGATTCGAAAATGCGGGCGCCATGGCGGGCTGCGGCATCCGCCAAACCCACGCCAAACTTACCGACATGCAGTTGCGCACTGGTCTTTTGCAGCAATCCGCCATAAAAGCCGTTGCCGCCGACTTCCTGTGCGATGTCTTGCGGTGCAACCAGGGCCAATTGCGGATCGACGTCGTCTATCAGGTCGCTATAGACCTGCTGCAATTTGGCATAGTGTTCCGGCTTGGCGGCGACCTTCAACTTGCCGCAACGGTTAAAATCGCAATCAAGTTTTTCATCGACGACAATTTTTTCCACCGTGTCGACCGCACTCACAAACGACTGGTACAACTCCTTGGCTTTTTCCTTGCCGATGCGCGCAGCCAGCTCGGAAAAATCGTGCGCCAGGCCGCCGTTGCACTGGCCGCCGTTGCGGCCTGATGCCTCGCCGGCCACCTGCCCCGCTTCCAGCAGCACCACCGACAGATTCTTGCGACTTAGCGCCAGTGCCGCCGACAAGCCGGTAAAGCCGCCGCCGACGATGACCACATCGGCTTTCGCGGGCACTGGTTCCTCGGCTCCGGCAGAGAACCGGGGCGCCGTGTCTAGCCAATAAGATGCGAGTTTCATGCGATTCCTGAGAGGATGCCAGGCTTGGATGCAGCTTACAGGCCGACTACGCCAGGCAAGCCGCCGATGTCGGTGATTTCGGTATAGCCGTAGTGTGGCGTCGATGGTTCATGGCCGCGCGCCACGAATACCTTGTTCTTGATGCCCATATCGCTGGCCGGCATCAAGTCGTAGCGCAGGCTGGACGAAACGTGCAGCACATCTTCCGGATTGCAGTTCAGGTTATCCAGCATGTATTCAAAGGCGCGCAGGCGCGGCTTGTAGGCTTGCGCCTGCTGTGCGGTAAACACTTTGTGGAACGGCGCGCCGAGCTTGTCGACATTGTGCTGAATCTGATCGTCGGAAGCGTTCGAAAAAATTACCAGCGGGAATTCCTTGGCCACCCGTGCCAGCGGTTCCGGCACGTCGGCATGCGGACCCCAGGTCGGCACCGCCTGGTAGAACAAGCCGGCTTCTTCGTCGGTGGTTTGCACATTCCAGCGCGCGCAAGTGCGTTTCACGGCATTCTTGACAACTTCTTCGTAGGGCTTCCATTGATCGAGCACTTCGTCGTGGCGATAGGCGGCGAATTGCCGTACGAACATTGGCATATCTGCGGCGGAAACGCGATCTGCGAACAATTCTTTTGCCATGTCCGCCATCCGGAAGCGGGTCAAGGTGCCGTAGCAATCGAAGGTAATGAATTTGGGCCTGAAGATGGTCATTTAGGGTAGTCCTCTAACGGTTGTAATAGCTTCCGGAACAGCTCCCGGCGGCGGCGAAAACAGACTTGCGCGGTCGGCGGTGATGTTCGCCGATCTCTTGTTCACGGGATGATTACACCATACAAAAATACTGTGAATCTCCCGTTTTCAAGCTGTCACGAGACAGAAACATTTGTTTTAGGCGGCTCAATCAGCATAGCTTGCCGAGCAGTGCAGCATTGCTGCATCCTGGGGCAAATTTCAGGAAAATTCACCATCACGGTGCAAAAAAATAGTGATTTATCAATTCCGAGGCGTTGCATTACTCTGCAAAATCGATCAGCACGCTCTTGATCCGCAAATTCGCCTCAAACGCCTGCCGTCCCAGATCCTTACCCATGCCGGAACGCTTGTAACCGCCGGTGGGAATCACAAAATCCGAGCTGCGGCCGTAGCGGTTGATCCACACCGTACCAGCTTCCAGAGTACGGGCAAAGCGTAGCGCCCGGCCGATGTCGCTGGTGTGTACGCCGGCCGCCAGTCCGTAATCCGGATGCGCAGCCAGCGCCAGCGCTTCAGCATCGTCGTCGAATACTTGCACCGTCAACACCGGGCCGAAGATTTCACTATTTACTGCTTCCATGCTGCTATCTACACCGGCCAGGATGGTCGGCAAATAATAAGAGCCGTTGCCGCCGGTTGCCGCCAGCGTGCCGCCCGTGACCAGTTGCGCGCCGGCGGCGATGGTACGGTTGACGATGCCGTCGATGCGATCGGCCTGGCCCTTGGAAATGATGGGAGCCAGCGTAGTTGCCTGCTGCCAGGTCGGCCCCGCCTGCAACGCATTGAAAGCGCGAGCAATGCCAGCTACCACTTGTTCTGCCGCGCCGCGCTGCACGATCAGGCGCGAGCCGGCGACGCAGACCTGGCCGGCATTGCCGGAAATCGCAGCCGCCACCATGCGCGCTACCTTGTCCAGATCGGGGGCGTCGGCAAACACGATTTGCGGGCTCTTGCCGCCCAGTTCCAGCGTTACCGGCTTGGTGCCGCTTTCGGCGCAAGCCCGCATGATCGCGACGCCGGTCTGGGTTGAGCCGGTAAAAGTGACTTTCGACACCTTGGGATGACGGCACAAGCTATCGCCGGTGATCCTGCCGTCGCCCTGTATTACATTGAAAATGCCCGCGGGAATACCGGCCTTGATAGCCAGTTCGGCCACGCGCAAGATGCTATAAGGCGTCATTTCGGAGGGTTTTAAAACTACAGCGTTGCCGGCCGCCAGCGCCGGGCCGATTTTCCATGACGCCATGACCAGCGGGAAATTCCAGGGTGCAATCGCCGCCACCACGCCATACGGTTCAGTAATAGTCATGCCCAGATGATCGTTGCGGGTCGCTGCGACTTCGCCGCCGTGCTTATCCGCAAATTCCGCAAAAAAACGAATGCCTTCGGCCGTAAACGGCACGTCCCACTGCGCTGCATCGCGGATCGGGCGCGTCGATCCCAACGCCTCCATTGGCGCCAGCACGGCAACGTCGGCCTCGATCAGGTCAGCCCAGCGGCGCAGGATGCGTGCCCGTTCGCGCGGCGGCTGGGTGGCCCAGCTGCTAGTCTTGAATGCGTGCCAGGCGTTTTCCACGGCGCGATCCACCAGCGCTGCGTCAGCCACAGGCAAACCGGCATAGACATGGCCATCGGATGGGCGTAGTACGTCAATCAGATTGCTGCCGCCATCGACATAAACGCCGCCGATGAAATGCGCGCTGTTAACCACAACCTGGTCCGGGGCAAAATCTTGCATGGAATATCCTTTAGAGTAATTGGTGCTGAATGTGGTGCTTTATGTCGCGCCTAATGCGTTTTGTTCATAACGCCGATGCTAATCCGGAACACGGAGTATTTTGTGCTGAGACGATAGTCCAGCTCGCAACAAGATTGCGTAATTCCACAACAGATGGAGGAATCCTGCTGCAAGAAACAAGGCATCATTCACTATCATCAGAAATCACCAAAAATCTTGCTGCGCCCTACCCATGCAGCATAGTTCGGCGAGTTATCGACAAGGAGAAAGCCATGCAAGAACAAACTGCCAGCCAATTCACGCTGCGCCCGCTTGGCGAGACCGATCTCGCCGCTTGTCATCGTCTGTCGCTGGCGCTGAAATGGCCGCACAGCCTGGAAGACTGGCAATTCATTTATCAGTTGGGCAACGGCTTCGCTATAGAGAGGCGCAGCGATGGCCAGCCCCCGGCCCTGGTCGGCAGCGCCTTGTGTTGGCGTTACGGAAACGCCTACGCCACACTCGGCATGGTTATCGTGCAGGCAGCCCAGCAGGGCCTTGGATTGGGGCGTCAATTGATGGAGCAGCTGCTGCAGGAACTCGGCTCGCGCAATATCATGCTGCACGCTACCCCGGCCGGCCAGCCGCTATATGAAAAGCTAGCCTTTGTCGCCACCGGCAAACTGCATCAGCATCAGGGCTCGGCCATGCAGTCGCCGTTGATCCCGCTACCTGCGGGCGAACGGATTCGACCGCTCGGCGTCAACGATATCGCCAGATTGCAAGCACTGGATGCGCGCGCTACCGGCGTGGATCGCAGCCAACTCCTGGCTGCACTAAACGACGTGGCCGAAGGTGTCGCCATCGACCGCGACGGCGAAATGCTGGGTTTTGCACTGGTGCGGCGTTTCGGCCATGGCCGCGTTATCGGGCCGGTTATTGCGCCGGACGCCGTCCATGCAAAAGCGCTTATCAGCCACTGGATCAACACCTACGCAGGATCTTTCATTCGGATTGACGTGCCCGACGCCAGCGGCCTGAGCGAATGGCTGAGCGAAATCGGATTAACCCGGGTCGATACCGTGATCGCCATGCTCAAGGGCGTTCCAGCAAAAAAGGATCCTGGCCTGCAACTATATTCGTTGATCAACCAGGCGCTCGGCTAAACGCGATACTTGGCGCACACAACGCAAGCGGCGCGAATTTCAACGTTTTCACCCTCAAGGGACGACATGAGTTTCTTATATAAGGCGGACCCGGTGCGGGGCGCCGAATGGGCGCGCCTGTTCGCCGAACAGGCGCCGGATATTCCATTTCGCTGCTGGCCGGATTACGGTGCAGCCGAGCAGGTCCGTTATCTCGCCGCCTGGTTGCCGCCGGAAGACATGGCAAGCCAGTTTCCCAATGTCGAAATAGTGTTTTCGGTGGGAGCCGGCATCGATCAATTCGATTTTTCGTTATTGCCGCCGCATATCCCGGTGGTGCGCATGATCGAGCCGGGCATCGCCGACGGCATGGTCGAATATGTCACACATGCGGTACTGGCAATCCATCGGCAAAGCCACCTGTACGCCCGGCAGCAACGCGAACAACGCTGGCAGGAACATTTGATCAAGCCTGCGGCAAGCTGCCGCATCGGCATGCTAGGACTCGGCGTACTGGGGCAGGCCGTGCTGACCAAGCTACGTGACTTTGGTTTTCCCTGCGTCGGCTGGAGCCGCTCGGCACACACTCTGGAAGGCATAAAATGCTATGCTGGTGAAGATGGCCTGGCGGCGTTCCTGGCGTGCAGCGATATCCTGGTCTGCCTGCTGCCGCTGACCGAGAATACACGCGGCATTCTTAACCGAAAATTGTTTGCTGCATTGCCGGTCGGCGCCGCAATAGTCAACGTCGGCCGCGGCGGCCACCTGGTCGAAGCGGATTTGCTGGAAGCGCTGGACAGCGGCCAATTGGCGTCCGCCACGCTGGATGTCTTCGAGACCGAACCGCTGCCAGCCGGCCACCCGTTCTGGGATCGCCCGGAAATCATGTTAACTCCCCACATTGCCAGCATGACGCAGCCGGCCGGTGCAGTCGAAGTCGTGCTCGACAATATCCGCCGCCATCAGGCTGGCCAGCCATTAATTGGCCTGGTCGACAGGAGCCGGGGATATTGACGCTTGTTGATGCTTATTGATACTTGCAGGATGTTGAAAAACATCCTGCAGAAAATGACAGCGCCAGCAGCGACCGCAGAAAATGTTGCGTTGCACTTGAAATACCCAATTCTTGCCGTTTTCAGAGATGCATATTGCAAGCTAACGCTGAGCCGGCGGACGTAATATGGTTGCACAGTTTTCGATGCAACAGCCGCCGAACACGCCACAGCCATCCTTGGAAAACACTATGCAAAATTCTACCCTTGTCGCACTTGACCGTAGTCACCTGATCCATCCTGTCACCAGTTTCCGCGGCCACGAGCAGCATGGTGTCACCATCTTGCAATCGGCGCGCGGCGCCTATCTCACCGATCAGCACGGGCACGAATTGCTGGATGCGTTCTCCGGCCTGTGGTGCGTCAATACCGGCTATGGCCAGGACAGCATCGTACGTGTCGCTGCCGAGCAAATGACGCGCTTGCCATACGCCACCGGCTATTTTTCCTACGGTTCCGAGCCAGCTATCGTACTGGCGGCAAAGCTGGTAGAACTCACTCCGGCTTCGCTGCAGCATGTCTACTTTACGCTGGGCGGATCGGATGCGGTGGATGCTGCGGTGCGCTACATCACCCACTATTACAACTCGCTGGGCCAGCCGTTCAAAAAACAATTCATCTCGCTGGAGCGCGGTTATCACGGTTCGTCGTCAGTCGGCGCCGGATTGACTGCCTTGTCCAACTTCCATTTCAACTTCGACTTGCCGCTGCCGAACCAGCACTATATCGCCTCACCCTACCCGTATCGCAGCCCGCTCGGCAACGACAGTGCGGCGCTAATCCAGGCCTCCGTGCAGGCCCTGCGCGACAAGGTGGCACAGCTCGGCGCCGACAATGTAGCAGCATTCTTTTGCGAGCCGATCCAGGGCTCGGGCGGCGTCATCGTGCCGCCGATCGGCTGGCTCAAGGCGATGGAAAACGCCTGCCGTGAACTGGACATCCTGTTTGTCGTGGATGAGGTCATCACCGGCTTCGGCCGCACCGGCCCGCTGTTCGCCTGTGAAGAGGAAAACGTGCAACCCGACCTGATGACCATGGCGAAAGGATTAACCGCCGGCTATGCGCCGATGGGCGCGGTGATGATGTCGGACCGGGTGTACAACACGATCGCCGATGGCGCCGCACGAGAAGCGGTGGTCGGCCATGGACAAACCTATTCGGCCCATCCGGTCAGCGCTGCCATCGGCCTGGAGGTCTTGCGCCTGTATCACGAAGGTGGCCTGCTGGCCAATGGCGTAGCCCAGGCACCGCATTTTGAACACGGTTTGCGTGAGCTGCTGGCACATCCCCTGGTCGGCGACGCGCGCAGCCGCGGCTTGCTTGGAGCGCTGGAACTGGTGGCCGACAAGGCTAGCAAGCGGCGCTTCGAGCCTTCATTGAAATTATCGGAACGGATCGCAGCGGCAGCTTATCGGCGAGGCCTTATTTTCCGCGCCTTCGGTGACAATATCCTTGGATTCGCCCCGGCGCTCAGCTATACCAGCAGCGAATTCGAGCTGCTGTTCAGCCGACTCAGGAAAATCCTGGACGAGGTGCTTGAGCAGCCGGACGTCCGCAGCGCACTGGCTTGAAGCGTACACACAAGCGATCCGGCGCGACGGCACATTGACTGGCAGTCGCGCCCGGAACTTTTTGTTCATACTGACAAATCGCGGCAGCTTGCAGGCGCATACTGCGTGATACCATGGATACGCCTAGTAAAGATGTTTGATGACGGAGTCGATGATGAACACCAGCGCTGCCTTGAAACTTGATCGAATTGATTTGCGCATCCTTTGCCATTTGCAGCAAAACAGCCGCATCACTAACGTCGCGCTGGCCGATCTGGTCGGCTTGTCGCCAAGCCCCTGCCTGATTCGTGTCAAACGCCTGGAAAAAGCCGGCTACATCTCCGGTTACGGCGCCCATATTCAGCTGGAAAAACTCAGCAACGTTCAGATTGTGTTCACAGAAGTCACCTTGTCTGATCATCGCCGCGAAGATTTTGCAAAGTTCGAAGCCAGCATCCGCGGCATTGACGAAATTGTCGAATGCCACCTGGTCAGCGGCGGTTACGACTATCTTCTGAAATTCGTCACCCAAGGCGTGGTGCACTACCAGAGCATCATCGAAAATCTGCTGGAACAACATCTCAACATTGAAAAATACTTCAGCTATATCGTGATCAAATCACCGTTCATCAAAAGCCAGTATCCGCTGGAAAAATTCATCACGTCACAGAATTGAAAACTGAATACTTGCCAAGGCGCGATGCCGGGCCGATTTTTATTTCGACGTATCAGCGGCATCCAGGTTAGAAAAATAATCCTGCAGGAACTCGACGCAGACCCGCACCTTGGACGAGTTGCTCAAGCGCGATGGATAAACCGCCCAGACATTGGCTTCCTGACTGTACGCCGGCAATATCCTGAGCAACTGGCCATTTTGCAGATATTGACCGACGTCCCAGATTGAACGCAGCACCACACCGCGGCCGTCGATGGCCCATTGCACCGCCACTTCGCCGTGATTGGTCGATAGCGGCCCGGTGACCTTGACCGTTTGTTCTTCGCCGTTGGCACGTAACTTCCACACGCCGAACGGATGATCGCGCTCCTTGATCACCAGGCAATCTTGCTGCGCCAGTTCGCTGAGCGTCTGTGGCTGGCCGCGCTTCTCCAGATAAGCCGGGGCCGCGCACAAGACCCGATGGTTCGACGCCAGCCGGCGTGCAATCAGGTGCGGCGCAATCTCGTCGCCGACCCGAACATCCAGATCGAAACCTTCGCTGGCGATATCCACCAGCCGGTCGAACACCTCGAAGCGCACCGACAACAGCGGGTAACGCTCCAGCAACAGCGAAATCGCCGGGCCGACGACATTGCGGCCGAAACCGAAACTGCTGCTGATGCGCAGCGCCCCTCGCGGCACCTGGCGTGTGATCGACACCTCCTGCAACAAGTGATCGATGTCGTCGAGTATCCGCTGCGCCCAATGATAAATACGTTCACCTTCTTCAGTAATCACAACGCTACGCGTGGTGCGCTGGAATAAGCGGGTTGCCAGTTCCTCTTCCAAAATCCGGATACGTTTGCTGACATAGGCGGGAGAGCTGCCCAATTCATCGGCGGCAGCCGAGAAGCTCGATTTACGCACTACTGCGATAAATACGCGCAAGTCTTCCGGGGTAGGCATTTTATTCACGATCTGTGCACAATGATTCAACAAAACACAGATTATATTCCCAATCAGATTGAATATAATGTTCTGCATTAGCTTGTGAATCTGGCTGCACCTCGGCCCCCTCCGGCCGACACCGCCACAGAAAGAGGACATCATGAATACCACCTACAAAATCGCCGTGCTTGCCGGTGACGGCATCGGCAAAGAAGTCATGCCGGAAGGCCTGCGCGTAGTCAGCGCCGCCGCCAAACGCTTCGGCATCACGTTGGAACTGACGGAATTCGACTGGGCCAGCTGCGACTACTACGCGCAAACCGGCAGCATGATGCCGGAAGACTGGAAAGCGCAACTATCAGGAATGGACGCGATTTACTTTGGCGCGGTCGGCTGGCCCGCCATCGTTCCCGATCACATTTCCTTATGGGGATCGTTGCTGAAATTCCGTCGCGAATTCGACCAGTATATCAACCTGCGCCCGGCGCAGACTTTCGAAGGCGTGCGCAGCCCGCTGGCGGGACGCGCCGCAGGCGACATCGACATGATGATCGTGCGCGAAAACACGGAAGGAGAATACTCATCGGTCGGTGGCATCATGTACGAAGGCACACCGCACGAGATCGTCATGCAGCAGGCTGTATTCTCGCGCCGCGGTACCGAACGGGTATTGAAGTATGCATTCGAACTGGCCCGTACTCGCGCCCGCAAACACGTCACCGTCGCCACGAAGAGCAACGGCATTTCGATTTCCATGCCTTGGTGGGACGCCCGGGCGGCGGAAGTCGCCAGCACCTACCCGGATGTAGCCTGGGACAAACAGCACATCGATATCCTGTGCGCACGTTTCGTGCTGCAGCCGCAACGCTTCGACGTCGTGGTCGCCTCCAATCTGTTCGGCGACATCCTGTCCGACCTGGGACCGGCGTGTACCGGCACTATCGGCCTGGCGCCATCGGCCAACCTGAATCCGGAACGCAATTTCCCATCGCTGTTTGAACCGGTACATGGTTCCGCGCCCGACATCTTCGGCAAGAATATCGCCAATCCGGTGGCAATGATCTGGTCCGGCGCCATGATGCTGGATTTCCTCACCAACAGTAGCGACGCTGGCCGGCAAGCACATGACGCCATCGTCGCCGCGATCAAGTCGGTGCTGGCAAGCGGACCGCATACCGCCGATCTGGGTGGCACCGCCTCCACCACAGAGATGGGGCAAGCTATCGCTCGCCTGATCAACGATGCTGCCTGAGGTGCGCCATGAATCTCTTATCGGAATCGTCCATGCCTCTCTTGTTAAGTAATCCGGAACTGTTACGTTCACAACATTTTATCGGCGGTACCTGGCGCGCCGCCCACAGTGGCTCTAGCTTTGCCGTCGCCGACCCGGCCAGCGGCCAGGATTTCACCGCAGTCGCCGATGGCGATGCCGCGGACGCCCGCGCAGCCAGTGATGCCGCGCATGCGGCGCTGGAACCGTGGCGGCAAACCAGCGCCCGTGACCGTGCCCGTCTGCTGAAGCGCTGGCACGCGCTGATTCTTGCCAACACCGACGATCTCGCCAGGCTGATCTGCCGCGAACAAGGTAAGCCGCTGGCGGAGGCACGCGGCGAAGTTGCCTATGGCGCCACGTATGTCGAATGGTTTGCCGAAGAAGCGGTACGCGCCTACGGCGACGTGATTCCCGATCAGGTCCGCGGCAAACGCATGAGCGTGGTGCGCGAAGCGGTTGGCGTCGTGGCGGCAATCACACCCTGGAATTTTCCACTGGCGATGATCGCCCGCAAGGTAGCACCGGCGCTGGCCGCCGGTTGCACGGTGGTGGCCAAGCCCGCCGAAGACACGCCGCTGACAGCACTGGCGCTGGTCTGGCTGGCTGAGCAAGCAGGCTTCCCGCCAGGCGTCATCAATATAGTCAGCGCCTCACGCGCCCAGACCCCGGTTGTGGTCGACGACTGGCTGCAAGACAGCCGGGTGCGCAAGATCACCTTCACCGGTTCCACCCCTGTGGGTAAACATCTGGCGCGCGGTTCTGCCTCGACCTTGAAAAAATTGTCGCTTGAGTTGGGTGGGAATGCGCCGTTTATCGTCTTCGACGACGCCAATCTGGATGCTGCCGTCAACGGCTTGATGGCGGCTAAATTTCGCAATGGCGGCCAGACCTGTGTGTCGCCCAATCGGGTGTATGTACAAGATTCCGTGTACCAGGCTTTTGCCGACAAACTGGTGGCACGGGTGGCGGCGCTCAAGGTCGGTCCCGGCAATGTCGATGGGGTCCAGATCGGGCCGATGATCAATGCCCGCGCGATCGAAAAAATCTCGCTCCATGTGCAGGATGCGCTGGCCCACGGCGCCAGCCTGCTATTGGGCGGCTCTGCGGTACGCAACGACCTCGCCAGCGGACCGTTTTACTATGCGCCGACCATACTCGGCGACGCCACCACGGACATGTTGCTATTCAAGGAAGAAACCTTCGGGCCGGTGGTGCCGCTGTTTCGCTTCAGCAGCGAAGAACAAGCCATACAGATGGCTAACGACACGCCGTTCGGCCTGGCCGCCTATTTCTACGCCGCCGACGCAGCGCGCATCTGGCGCGTTTCGAACCAGCTGGAAAGCGGCATTGTCGGCATCAACGAAGGTGCGCTGGCCAGCGAGGCGGCGCCTTTCGGCGGCGTCAAGGAATCCGGTTATGGCCGCGAAGGCTCGCGCTATGGTCTGGATGACTACATGCACACCAAGTACCTGTGCCAGGGCGGCTTAGCCTGAGTGCCATCAGTCTTTCGTCAACCTTTATCCTATTTTCAAGATCGAAGCCATGAACAACGTCTTCCCTGAGTATCCGATCGAAATCGCCTTCCCCGATCTGCTGCCCTACAGTGCCGGCAATACCGGTATCCCGTATGTGCATAGCTTTTCGTCGCAGAGCGACGGCCCTCACGTCATGATCAATGCCCTCACGCATGGCAACGAAGTGTGCGGCGCAATCGTGGTCAAGGCACTGCTGGATCTTGGCCTCAAGCCGCGTCGTGGCAAATTGACGCTGTCCTTCGCCAATGTCGAGGGGTATCAGCGCTTCGATCCGCTGCGCCCGGACGCATCGCGTTTTGTCGATCAGGATTTGAATCGCGTCTGGACCCGCGAAGTGCTTGACGACCAAGAGCGCGATTCCTCCGAATTGCGCCGCGCTCGTGCCATGTTGCCGGTGATCGATACGGTGGATTTACTGCTGGATATCCATTCCATGCATGAACGCAGCGCACCGCTGATCGTTTCCGGCCCGCTGCCCAAAGGTATAGCGCTGGCGCGGCAATTGAATATTCCTCAGCATGTGATCAGCGATGCCGGCCATCCTGAGGGTCGCCGCATGCGCGACTACGGCGCCTTTGGCGACAACGCCAGCACCAGAAACGCGTTGTTGATCGAGTGCGGCCAACACTGGGAAGCTGCCAGCGTCAGGGTTGCCAAACACAGTACCGCGCGCTTCCTGTTGCTGGCCGGCGTCATCGAACGCAGCGACTTGCCGCACGATTGGTGGCCAGAGACGTCGGCTGCCAGCTTCGTCATCCAGGTTACGCAAGCGGTGGTTGCCAGCAGCATGGACTTCCGCTTTGCCGGTACTTATACCGGCCTCGAAACCTTTGCCGAACAAGGCACTGTAATCGGCTGGGACAGCGGTCAGCCAATCATCACTCCTTATCCCGATTGCGTATTGGTGATGCCATCCTTGCGTCAGTTGCGGCCGGGTGTCACGGTGGTCCGTTTCGGACGCACCCTGGACTAGCCATCTGCATTTTCAACGCTGGCTTAGACGGCCGTAAATTTTTTACCAACCCATCCGCTACTCACCATGACAACTGCAACCATCATCAGCTACGCCGATATCCAACCCAATATTTCCATTCGCCAGCCGGATCCGGAGATGCGCGTCAAGGGCGCGCCGCAAAGAACCACGTTCAGCTATTTCGTCGACCCTTCATTCGGATTGAGTTCCGGTATCTGGAGCGCAGAAACCGGCGCCTACAAAATTTCGATGGCGGCATCCAAACATGAATTCTTTCACATACTTACCGGCAAAGTCGAAATCAGTTGCAACAGCACCGGCGCAGTCAAATCATTCGGCCCCGGTGACACCGGCATCATCCCGCCAGGTTTCAAAGGCATGTTTGAAATTATTGAAAACGCCAGCAAATTTTATGTTGTGACCGACCGCAATATCTGATCCAGCCGGTTCGCAGTTAGCTAAAAATCACGGAGTCATATCCGCGATGGCGCGTTTCGTAATGAGGCGCGCCAGAGACATGCCGAAACGCGGATTTTGATAGAAGGCCTGCATCACTTTTTCGTTGGATATCGCGAGCAGTTCTACATCCATCTTGCATACCGCAGTCCATGGCCGTTTCTTCTCCGGAGCGAACACGCCGATCACACCGGCAATCTGGCCCGGACCGATATCTCGTTGAGTCTCGTCGACCAGAATGGCGCCCTTGAGGATGTAGTACATCTCATGCGCCTGATCGCCCTTGTAGAAGAGAATGTCTCCAGCATCGAAACGTCGCCTGGTCGCGAACGGCAGCAGATGTTCAATCGGCACTTCGCCCTCTCCTGCCAGGCGAACCTGCCCGATGAGTTTCCGAAGTTCGAATACGCGGAGGCCGTTCAGGGGAAGCAGGAACAGATGCAGGAAAAGAACCGGATGCAAATGGGCAAAATATCCATACGCGATGAACGCCACGTTGCTGCAAAGAGCGATATACCGCAAAGGCAGTATCGCCGTCATGCAGAACGTCACGAAGGTCAAGGCCGAAGCCACGTAACCGATAGTCGCCAACCAATCCATGCTGTATCACTTCTTTCCTGAATACTTGTTCATGCCCACCGCCATCCGTCCGGATGCCAGTACGAAATTGCCATGCTGCAGTGTAGATTGAGCCATTGCTCCAAAGCCAATTCCAATTACCCATGTCAGATATGCGTTCCTCGAATAGCAGCAGCCAGAATATCCGTCACGGTGCAGCGCATTTCAAAAACGTGCATTATTGGGCATCCGGCGCCATATAAAGGTGCATGGCCGATGGTATGGCTCTTGCGTTAGCGTGCACGCACCTTTTGTTTTTTGCCGTAGTATGATTGCTCATCCTTCCTCCGCCGGTGGATGGATATACGAATGACGACATGCTTCAAATCTTAGTCAACCCGGAGCCATAGGTCATGCCACAATCAGATCCCGCCCATAAATCTGTTGTCTCCAATCCTGTTTCACATGGCGTTTCGCGCCGCACGATACTGATCGGCATCGCCGCCATGATCGCGGAAGTCGGGCTGCTATCAGGCTCTTCTTCGAGCCAGGCGCAAATCAAAGCGGCAAACAATGCTGCCGGTGTGCCTGATTCAGCGGGCTCTGCCGTCAACGCGACGGCGTTTCTGACACTGTCGCAAGCATTGACCGGCCATACCGATTTGAATCCGGAAACAGCAGCACGCATCGCAACGGCGATGCGTGACGCCATGCCCGAATTTCCTGCCCATATCAACGGCTTGAGCGGATTGATCCAAAACGGCCAGCCAGCCAAGTCATTGCTTGCCGCCGCCGGCAGCGATCCGGCATTGCGCGATACGGCGTTAGCCATCGTCGCCGCCTGGTATACCGGCACCATAGGAAAAGGTTCCAAAGCCGTGGTCGTATCGTATGCGGAAGCGTTGATGTACCAACCTGTGAAGGATGCGCTGCCGGTACCGACTTATTGCTCGTTCGGCCCCTTGTGGTGGACCGCCGAACCGCCCTCTCCCGATGCCCTGCCTGCACCCTCCACACAATCAACACCAACCGCCTGAGCCATGAAAACTCCTTCTTTTGAATCCAACGGCGATGCCTCCGCCGATGTCGTCATCATTGGTTCCGGTGTGGTCGGCGCCATGATAGCCGACCAGCTTGTCGCACTCGGCCATTCGGTGCTGATACTGGAAGCCGGACTGCGCATCGAGCGCGGACAGGCGGTTGAGAACTGGCGCAACATGCCGTTCGAGAATCGCCTCGGTTCCGACTATCAAGGCTTGTATCCGCAAGCGCCGCTTGCACCTGCTCCGCTGTATTTCCCCGAAAACAATTATGTCGGCTTAAGCGGCCCCGATGGCAGCGGTTTCAAGCAAGGCTACCTGCGCACGGTAGGCGGCACGACCTGGCATTGGGCGGCGTCTTGCTGGCGTCACTTGCCGGTTGATTTGCGCATGAAGTCTGCCTATGGCGTCGGTCGCGACTGGCCGATTTCGTATGACGAACTGGAACCGTATTATTGTCGAGCGGAAGAAGAGATGGGTGTGGCCGGTCCCAACGATCCGGCCATGCAATCGCCCTCCGAGCGCAGTAAACCCTACCCCATGGATATGGTGCCGTGGGCCTATGGCGACAAGCGTTTTGCAGAGATCGTCAACGAACACGGCTATCGCTCGGTGCCGATCCCACAAGGGCGCAGTACCCGGCCATGGCAAGGACGTCCGACCTGTTGCGGCAACAATAACTGCCAGCCGATCTGCCCCATCGGCGCGATGTATAACGGCATCCACCATGTGCAGCGCGCGGAACAGAAAGGCGCGAAGGTGCTGGCTGAAGCGGTGGTTTACAAAATCGATACCGACGAAAACAACCGCGTTACCGCCGTCCATTGGTATGACGCCGGAAAAAAATCGCACAAAGCCACCGGACGCGCTTTTGTGTTGGCTTGCAATGCACTGGAAACGCCGCGCCTGTTATTGCTGGCTGCAAATCAACGTAATCCGAACGGCATCGCCAACTCATCGGACCAGGTCGGCCGCAACATGATGGATCACTCCGGGTTTCACTGCACGTTCCTGGCCAGCGAACCGATCTGGCTCGGACGTGGGCCGGCGCAAAGCAGTTGCCTGGTGGGGCCGCGCGACGGTGCGTTTCGCTCCGAGTATTCGGCCAACAAAATGATCCTGAATAATATTTCACGGGTAGGTCCGGCTACCGCCCAGGCCTTGAAAATGGGACTGGTCGGCAAGGAACTGGATGACGAGATCCGTCACCGCGCAGCTTATGGCGTCGATCTGTCGATCAGCCTGGAACCGCTGCCCGATCCGAACAATCGCCTGACCTTGAGTAAAACGCGCAGCGATCCGCTGGGACTCGCCTGCCCCGACATTCATTACGATGTCGGCGACTATGTCCGGCGCGGCGCGGAGGCGGCGCACAAACAGCTTGAACATATCGGCCAGTTGTTCAAGGCGACGGAATTCAACATCACCACCAGCCTTAACGCAAACAATCACATCATGGGCGGCACCATCATGGGTTCCGATCCCAAGGATTCGGTAGTCGACGGCAATTGCCGCGCCCACGACCATGCCAATCTGTGGCTGCCCGGCGGCGGTGCGATGCCCTCCGCCAGCGTCGTCAACAGTACCTTGTCGATGGCTGCGCTGGGCTTGAAAGCCGCCGACGCCATTGCACAAACTTTGGCGAAGGCTTGAGCCATGAGCCGCCACCATTTTGCTTCTCTGCCTGGTTCTCTGCTTCTTCTTTCCACACTGCTCTGCGCGCCACAGACGCAAGCCCAGCCGGCCAAGGACCAGGCCGCGCTGATTGAACAGGGACGCTATCTTGCAGTGGCGGCGGATTGCATGGCATGTCATTCGGTGCCCAAGGACGGACAGCCATTCGCCGGCGGCTACGGTATCGACTCCCCATTGGGGCGCATCTATTCGACCAATATCACCCCCTCCAAAACTGCGGGCATCGGCAACTATACCGAGCAGCAGTTTACCCGCGCATTGCGGGAAGGCGTACGCGCCGACGGCGCCCGTCTTTACCCTGCCATGCCGTACACTTCGTACACACTGCTTAGCGACGGCGACGTGCATGCCTTGTATGCTTATTTCATGCAGGGTGTGAAGCCGGCCGATACCGTCGCTCCGCAAACCGAACTACCTTTCCCGTTCAGTGTACGCGCGTCGATGATCGCCTGGAACATGCTGTTCCTCGACAATAAGCGTTTCACTCCCTCCAGCGATCAGCAACAGATCAATCGCGGCGCCTATCTGACTAACGCACTGGCGCATTGCAGCGCCTGCCATACCCCGCGCAATGCATTGATGGCCGAGGATGGCAGCAGGGCATTTGCAGGAGCCCCGTTGGGCCCATGGTATGCGCCCAACATCACATCCGATCCGGTCAGCGGCATCGGCGGCTGGAGCGATGGAGAATTGGTGCAGTATCTGCAGACCGGACATGTACGCGATAAAAATCAGGCGGCCGGCGGCATGGCCGAAGCAGTTCAAAACAGCCTGCAGTTCCTGACCAAGGAAGATTTATCCGCGATTGCCGTCTATCTGAAAACCACAAAGCCGATACGCGATGCGGCCGATGCAACACCGGCGCATCAATTTGGCCAGCCGAAGAGTGCCGAGTCTTCGTTGCGCGGCGCACTAGGCCCGAATGAAAATCACAGCCTGAACAGTGGCGCCGCCCTGTACAGCGGGTATTGTGCAAGTTGCCATCAGGCGAATGGCGGCGGCAGCGGAAATCAGGCTTATCCATCCCTGTTTCACAATACCGCAACCGGTTCGGCTAATCGGGCCAACCTGATCGCGGCTATCTTGTATGGAGTGGAACGCAAGGTCGGCGACCAGGATGTATTGATGCCGCGCTTTGACAGCCTGTCGTATGTAAATCCGCTGACCAATGAACAGATCGCTGCGATTTCCAACTATGTGCTGCAGCAGTATGGCAGCCCCGGTGTACAGGTAACGCCGCAGGACGTGGCGGTCGCGCGCGATGGCGGCCCAAAGCCCCTGTTGGCGCGGATGCAACCCTATATTGTTCCGTTGATATGTCTGGTTGCCGCGTTAATTCTTCTGGCGCTGCTGGGGCTGTTCATGAGAAGTCGGCGCCGGCGTAACTAAAAACAGCCGCCCCTGATCACTCGTCATCATCGACATCAGAGTGATGACGAGTGAAATATTTCAAAATAATGTTACTTTGGCATTTCGTAACGAGCTGTAAAAAGCCGGTACTTTTTACCTGCAGTAACGGAGTATCAATATTTCGGGCGAGGCGTCGGCACTGCGGCGCTTGATATGCAGCCCCATCGCCCCCATGTTCATCAAATCATCCTGGAAAGCCTTATGCCATCCAAGTAATGCGATATTGAATCACCCAGTTTGAAAGGACTCTGACCATGCAATACCTGCAGATAATCGTCATCCTCACCACATTAATGATTGGCCTGCCCCTGAGCAGCATGGCAGCCAACAGCGACAACACCGAAATGCAAACCACGCCGGCAGACCAGACCGCGCTGCCGATGGTGGCCGGTGAAATACGCAAGGTAGACCCCGGCACCGGCAAGATCACCATCAAGCATGCAGAGATCCCCAACTTCGGCATGCCGGCCATGACCATGCTGTATAAAGCCGGCGATCCGGTCATGCTGGAACAGTTCAAGGCTGGCGACAAGATCGAGTTTGCCGTCGATAAGGTTGACGGTGCGTTGACTATAGTCAGTCTGGAATTGGCTAGTCGATAAGCGACGAAACTGTCGATCAGGTTGCCGTTGTCACTGACGGCGATTGACTATCCTGACCTCACCCGGCTCGCCGTTTTGCGGCACCACTTCCAGTGAAACCACAGGCCCCTTGCGCGGATCATGCTGAAACGTGATCCGGATTTTCTGCGCGCTCTCTATCCCTGCAAAATCGCGGACCAGTATCCGCGTCACGTTGGGCAACTCTTCCGAACCCAATGCGAAAGCATCGCTCTCGTTTTGCTGCTCCGAGGCGATGTGGCCGTTTTTATAAACGCAGACGATTGCTTGTTCCGGGTCGATGCCGTTACTCATCAGGAATGAGTCGTTGACCAGAAACAAGGCCGGCGGGATCCTGGCGATGTCGATCTGGCTGACGTCGGGCCAGTCGTTCTTGGTAATCACTTTACCGCCTGGATAATACCTGGCGACAAATTGATCGCCCATGCAGGGCAGATGTCCTGCCGCCGCTCCTGCGTGTTGCAACAGCCCTTGCACGTCGCCGGGTTCGAACTCTACTGTAATCGTTGGTGTAAGCATATTTGTCATGCCCGGATTATCGCATTGCGGACCACGCTGCGGTCACTTGGCGATACACCGCCACCCTACCCGCTGCCCCCAGTCATTTCCCCTTATAATGTGCGGCATGGAAAATCCCAATGAATTCGTACAATGGCTGCGCTCGGTCGCACCCTATATCCATGCCTTTCGCGGCAAGACCTTTGTCGTCGCCTTTCCGGGCGAACTGGTCACCGCCGGCGCCTTGCCGGTGCTGGCGCAAGACTTGTCGCTGCTGCATGCGCTTGGCATCAAGGTGGTTATTGTGCACGGCTCCCGACCGCAGGTCGAAGAACAGCTGGCGCTGCGTAACGTAGAAGCGCGCTTTCACAACGGTTTGCGAATTACCGATACGGCTGCGCTGGAATGCGCCAAGGAAGCTGCCGGCGAACTGCGCCTGGATATCGAAGCCGCTTTCAGCCAGGGTTTGCCCAACACGCCGATGGCGCATGCCGCGATTCGTATCATTTCTGGCAACTTTGTCACCGCCCGTCCGCTGGGCGTGATCGACGGCGCCGACCTGCAACTGACTGGCGTGGTACGTAAGATCGATTACGACACCATCCATCCGATTCTCAACGCCGGCGGCCTGGTATTGCTGTCGCCGCTAGGATTTTCGCCAACTGGCGAAGCTTTCAACCTGACCATGGAAGACGTGGCGGTCGCGGCGGCAATCTCGCTGCGTGCCGAAAAACTGATTTTCATCAGTGAAACACCATTGATGAAAGACGCCGGCGAGACTGAAATCCGCGAGTTGTCCTCGCACCAGGCGCAAGCGGTACTGGACAGCGGTTGCCTGCCGGCCGATTCGGCCTTCTATCTGCAGCATGCGATCAAGGCCTGTAACGCCGGCGTGCCGCGCGCCCACGTGGTGCCGTTCGCCACCGACGGTTCGGTCTTGCTGGAATTGTTTACCCACGATGGCGTGGGCACCATGATTTCGTACGAAAACCTGGAAAGCCTGCGCGAAGCGACGATTGAAGATGTCGGCGGTATCCTGAAACTGATCGAACCGCTGGAAAACGACGGTACCCTGGTCAAACGCGGCCGTGAACTGATCGAACGCGAGATTCATTACTTCTCGGTGATCGAACATGACGGCGTGATCTTCGGTTGCGCTGCGCTATACCCTTTCCCGACCGAAAAAATGGCGGAAATGGCTTGCCTCACGGTCAATCCCGAAGTCCAGGCACAGGGCGACGGCGAGCGTATCCTGAAACACATGGAAAGCCGGGCGCGTGCGGCAGGCTTCACCAAGCTGTTCGTGCTGACTACCCGTACCTCGCACTGGTTCCTGCGGCGCGGCTTCGTCCACGCCACCGTCGACGACCTGCCTAAGGATCGCCAACACATGTATAACTGGCAACGGAAATCATTGGTATTGATCAAGACGCTATAAACCCAAAACCCGGCCCCAGTCGAACTATCCCCCATTCAATTGATCTTACAAGCGAGCCGCTAACACAGCAGCTCGCAACATCTACAAGGAAAAACCATGGCACGTACCATTCATTGCATCAAACTGGACAAAGAGGCAGAAGGCCTGGACTTCCCGTCGTATCCGGGCGAGCTGGGCAAGCGCATCTATGAAAGCGTGTCGAAAGAAGCCTGGGCCGGCTGGCTCAAGCACCAGACCATGCTGGTCAATGAGAATCGCCTGAACCTGGCCGATGTGCGGGCCCGCAAATATCTGGCGACGCAGATGGAAAAGCATTTCTTCGGCGATGGCGCCGATGCTGCTACCGGCTACGTCCCGCCGACCGAATAAACAATCGCTCCAGAATATCTCTCCTCCCGGCTACCTCTGTGGCAAAATAAGCAATGTTTATTTTGCCAGGGGTAGCATCCCATTGCGGACCAATGCGCCGCAACCCAAGCCTAGATTCAAGTACTTATCCTTAACCGGATATACGCGTATATTTATCGATTCACTTCCCCACAGATCGGAAATTTCATGCATCTATTCCGTAAACGCCCTTGGTCCAATCGCCTTTTGTCTTGCTTGCTGGCTACCGCCTGCGGCATAGGCTTTATCAGCATCACTGAAGCAGCAACTGCCCTTCCGGCCGGTGTGACCCAAGGTCCGTCCGCTGAAGGCATCACCGAATGCCAGTTTGCCAACGGCTTCAAAGTCTTGCTGTTTCCCGATTCTTCCAAGCCTACGGTAACCGTCAACATGACTTACCTGGTCGGATCGCGTTTCGAGAATTACGGCGAAACAGGCATGGCGCATTTGCTGGAACACTTGATGTTCAAGGGCACCCCGACCCATCCTTCGATTCCCAAGGATTTCAGCCAGCGCGGCATGTCGTTCAACGGCACCACCAACGTCGACCGCACCAATTACTATGAAATCTTCCAGGCCGGCGATGACAACCTGAAATGGGCGATCGACATGGAAGCCGATCGCATGCTGCATTCGTTTATCGCCAGGAAAGACCTCGATAGCGAAATGACCGTGGTGCGCAACGAATACGAACAAGGCGAAAATTCGCCGTTCGGCGTTCTGATCAAGCGCCTGCAAGGAGTGGCATACGATTGGCATAACTACGGCAAGCCGACCATCGGCAACCGCAGCGATATCGAAAACGTCAAGATAGAAAACCTGCAAGCCTTTTATAAAACCTACTATCAGCCAGACAACGCGGTGCTGCTGATCGCCGGTAAATTCGACCCGGCCAAGACCTTGGCCTGGGTCAACCAGGCCTTCGGCAAACTGCCGAAACCCAGCCGCAAGATGCGCGATTTCTGGACCGTGGAACCGACCCAGGACGGCGAACGCAGCGTGACCATACGGCGCCAGGGCGACGTGCAGATCGTTGCTGTAGCCTACAAGATTCCAAGCGAACTGCATCCTGACAGCGATGCCCTGTCCTACGCCGGAACGATTCTGGCAGACACTCCCAACGGCCGCCTGCATAAATCGCTGGTGGAAACCGGCAAAGCGACCGCCGTGTTCAACTATGAGATGAGCGGTTATGCACCGGGCCTGGAAATCATTGCCGCGGTGGTCAAGAAAGGCGAGCCGATCGAGCCTGTACGGCAGGCCTTGATCGACGGTGTCGAGCAATTCGCAAAAACCCCGCCGACACCAGAAGAAATGGAACGTGTCCGCTTGGCGAATGCCAACAGCTTTGAAAAACTGCTGAACGACCATCAACGCGTCGGCGTCGCCATGTCCAGCACGATTGCGTTAGGCGACTGGCGTTTGCTGTTCCTCGGCCGCGACCGTTCCAACAAGGTTACCTCGACACAAGTAGCGACAGCCGCAGCACACTACTTCACTCGCGATAATCGCACCGTCGGCATGTTCTTGCCGGAAGATCAGCTGCAACGCGCCGATGTACCGGCAGCGCCAAGCGTCGCCGAGCTGCTCAAAGACTACAAGCCACAGCAAGCGATCGCTGACGGTGAGGCTTTCGATCCGTCGCAAGCCAATATCGATGCCCGTACCCAGCGCTCGCAGGTGGGTGGTTTGAAACTCGCCTTATTGCCGAAAAAGACCCGCGGCGAAACCGTCTCGGTCAAGCTGAATCTGCAATGGGGCGACGAAAAAACCCTGTTCGGCAAAAAGACAGCTTCCGAATTGGCTGATGCCATGCTGATGCGCGGCAGCAGCACACTAACGCGCGAGCAACTGGCCGACGAATTTTCCAAACTCAAGATCAGCGGCAGCCTGACGCAATTCCAGACCACGCGCAGCAATCTGCCCGCCGCCCTGAAACTGGTCGCCAGCGTACTCAAGCAACCGCGCTTCGATCCGGCCGAATTCGATCGCCTGCGCAAGGAATCCCTGGTCAGCCTGGAAGCATCACGCAACGAGCCGAACACGCTGGCAGCCGAAGCCATCGCCCAGCACTTCAACAAATATCCGCAAGGCCACTGGCTGGCAGCGCAAAGCGTAGATCAGCAAATCGTCGCGATCCAGGCCACCACCCTGGCTGACGTCAGCGCCTTCCATCACGATTTCTACGGCGCCTCGCAAGGCGAACTGGCCGTCGTCGGCGATTTCGATGTCGCGGCAGTCACCAAGGTAGTCCAGGACGAGTTCGGCACATGGAAAAGCGCAGCGCCCTACCAGCGCGTCATCCGCCAGAATTTCGACGTCGCGCCGCTGCAAAAAACCATCAATTCCCCGGACAAGGAAAATGGCTTTTACGTAGCGCGTGAGAACCTCGACATGCGTGACGACGACGCCGATTATCCGGCAATGATGGTAGCCAACTACCTGTTCGGCGGCGGCAGCCTGAAATCGCGGTTGATGGACCGGGTACGTCAAAAAGAAGGCCTCTCCTACGGCATCGGCTCATCGGTAGACATCAGCGCCATCGGCCGCGCCGCCCGGTTCTCGGTACAAGGCATAGCCGCACCGCAAAACCTGGGCAAGGTTGATGCAGCGGTCAAGGAAGAGCTCGCACGCGCACTCAAAGACGGTTTCAGCGCCGACGAACTAGCCCGCGCCAAGTCCGGCATCCTCCAGGAAAACCAGCGCGCCCGCGCCCAGGACAGCGCCCTCAGTGCCGGCTGGGCCAGACTGCTAGACCTCGACCGCACCTTCGCCTGGAGCAAACAAATCGAAGACAAGATCAGCGCCCTGACGGTAGAGCAAGTCAACGAAGCGTTCCGCAAACACATTGATCCCGCCAAACTGAGTGTGGTGATTGTGCGTGACGAAGCAAAGGCAAATACTGCATTGGCGACAAAACCTTAAGATCAGGTAACTCAAACAAAAAGCCGCTGCCGTGTTCGCAATTAAACCGGCGAACACGACAGCGGTTTTTTTTTGATGTTGACGTTGATGTTGCCGTTGAATTGGCTTTTGAAGTTGCCGTTGCAGTGGCTTTTGACGTGCCTTCCGCATTGGGACGCTGCCAAATGTGGCGCGTGTCAGTCGGGAATTGTGGGAAGACATGTTTGAGCGCAGCGAGTTGGTCTTTCCACCTGACTGGCACGCGCCACATTTGGGGACCTGACCGAAGGGAAGGCAGTGGCTTTGCGGTCGCCTTTTCTTTGCTTACTTTCTTTTGGCCGGGCCGCGCAGGCAAGCAAAAGAAAGTG
>FTFY01001159.1_pt1 | contig 34539 bp, 30 predicted proteins | sample 1640561 | NCBI WGS metagenome assembly FTFY01 (sample SAMEA3914789, study PRJEB12502) | metagenome | biome: forest; material: soil | place: Canada | collected 2011-07-03 | depth 0.3 m | reverse complement strand
CGCCTGGGCCGAAATCGGCAAGGGGTTTTAAGCGAGCAGACTTTACGATTGCTGCGGATAGTAAAGCTGATAAAACCAGGGGTAGGCAGTTTCGATTTGTGCCTGTATGCGCGGTGGAATGTCATGCCGTTTCGGCTTGCTTATTTGCCGCGCCTGTTTGTGGCTGTATTTCATGTGGTAATGGCTGTCGCTTTCCTGGATACCTATCGTCAGGTGATCGGGATCGATTTCGAACGGCGGCAATCCTAACCAGGAGTAGACGTGTGACATGCACACCGACGGCCGTTCCATCAAGTCTTCGAAACGAATGAAATACAGGCGATCCTGCACATGCTTAGGCAAATCAGGAACCGCATGCAAGGATATCAGCGGCGCGCCGATGGCCTTGTCTTTGGCGAACAGCATGTCGGCGCGTCCGAAGCGGTCGAAATCTGCCAGGTGATCGATGAAATCGACCAGGATCGTACGCTGGTGCTGCGATTCGATCGATCCGTAAATTTGTCCCAGCTCGCGCAGGCACACGATCAGCTTGGCGTTCGGTTCGATATGCAGCAGCAGTTCTATCGCGTGCAGCCATGCGCGGTTCTTGTCCACCACGGCTTTCTTGTCGCAATCATGGTGCCAACCACGCAGGAAACCTTGCATCGCCGAGGTCAGGTGCGCATAGCTTTTATCGAATTGATTATCGAGTTGCGACAGGAAGAACGAATCGTCGCTGATCATGCGCCGGATCCCCAGCAAGGTATTGCACAGAGGGGAGCTATGTCCTTCGCAATGAATTTCCGGATGCTGGCCCAATAGCTGGCACAGCAGCGTGGAACCTGCCCTGGGTAAACCGGTTACGCCGACGAATGCTGGAATCATCAGAAACGACCTTTGCTTTCAAGTTGAATGACTGCCGGACTATTCGCCAGATATTACCGCATCCTGCATTGAAGTTGCCACTGTTTCGCCACTGACAGGCTCTACGCCGCGTATCATATGCCTGCTGATGCGCTGGCATCGAAGTGCACTGTATCGCATGGAGTTTTCAATGAAAAAAAATTTGACTGCGGTACCGCATGCCTTGAATGCAGCGCAGCGTGCGGCGCATTATGGCCATCGCGGAGCGGTCATTTGGCTGACCGGGTTATCGGCGTCAGGCAAATCCTCGATAGCCATGGGGCTTGAGCAGGCGCTGACGGAGCAGGGGTACTCATGCTACGTGCTCGATGGCGATAACATACGCAATGGCTTGAATGCGAATCTCGGTTTCAGCCCGGAGGACCGGACAGAAAATATCCGGCGCGTGGGCGAGGTCGCCGCATTGTTTGCGGATGCCGGCCTGATCTGCATTACCGCTTTCATTTCCCCCTATCGCGCCGATCGCGCACGAGCCCGGCAATCCTGCGGAGAGGCGTTCCACGAAATTCATATCTCTGCGGACCTGGCGACCTGTGAATCCCGAGACCCTAAGGGTTTATACAAGAAAGCGCGCTCTGGCGAATTGCGGGAATTTACCGGCGTCAGCGCGCCATACGAGATACCGGAGCAGCCGCAGCTTGCGATCGACACAGACCGCGAAAACATCGCCGCGAGCGTGGTGAAGCTTGTGACGTATGTCGAACGCAATGTGCCGCTTATACGTGGACTTCGTGGACTTTCGCGCTAATTTTTGGATGCAGTAAATCTTCCAGTCCGATACGACGGAACATTTCGCTGCGAACCCGATCCGCGACGCCGTTGACGATCTCGCAACCATCTTGCGATGGATCGATGTGAGTCCTGAACGGGCGGCTGCCAAAGGGCATGCCGATCACTTCGACAATGGCATCGGCAACCGTAGCCGCGTCAGCATCAGCCGGCTCCAGCGCTGCCAATCCTTGCAGTGCCTGCTGCGGCACGCCGGCGTAGGGGCCGTCGTCATATTCCGCAGCACGTGCCCGGTCGGCCGGTGCACCGGAATGAGCGAAGTGGTTGGTGCCCTTGGTGAACGCGCCTGGCACGATGATCGTGGTTTCTATGCCCCAGCGCGCCAATTCACTGGCATATGAAACCGCGAGCGAATCCATGGCCGCCTTGGCCGCGAAATACGGCGACAGGTAGGGCGGCGTGCCGCCGCGCGCGCTGCTGGAGGATATCCACATGACCAGACCTTTGCCTTGCTTGCGCAATTGCGGCAGGGCGGCGCGATTGACTCTTTGCGTGCTAAGTACATTGATGTCATAGAGTTGCGCGAACTGTTCCGGCGTAAACGCTTCGGCCGGACCGAAGGACATGTGGCCGGCGTTGTGGATCACCACGTCGAGGCGGCCGCAGTCGGCGATGATCCTGGCGATGCCGGCATCGACCGAATCATTGCCGGCGACATCAAGCTCGACGGTGCGCAGATCGACCCCGTGTTCGGCGGCATAACGTGCAACCTCGGCGACTTGCGGCGCGTTGCGCCCCAGGGTTTCACGCATGCTGGCATAGACGGTATGGCCGGCGTGGGCCAGGGCACGCGCGGCGAGTGCGCCGAAACCGCTGGAGGCGCCGGTAATGACGATGACTTGTTTCATGATATTTTCCTTTCGCAGATAACTAAATATCGAATTGGGGTCTATGCGATCAGATAATGCCGCCGTTGGCGCGCAGGATCTGGCCGTTGATCCAGCTGCCGTCGGCGCCGGCCAGGAAGGCCACCGTAGCGGCGATGTCCTGCGGCTGGCCCAGGCGCTCGAGCGGCGCCAGCTTGGACAGGCGGTCGACCAGTTCTTGCGGTTTGCCGTTGAGGAACAGATCGGTAGCAGTCGGCCCGGGCGCGACGGCATTCACCGTGATATTTTTGCCGCGCAGCTCCTTGGCAAGAACGCTGGTCATGGCTTCCACAGCAGCCTTGGTGGCGGCGTACACGCCATAGGTTGGTTGCAACATGCCCACCACGCTCGACGAAAAATTGACGATCCGGCCACCGCTGCGCAGCCGTTTGGCCGCTTCGCGTAGCGTGTTGAAACTACCTTTGAGGTTGATGGCGATCTGGCGGTCGAAGCTGGCGTCATCGGTTTCGCCGATGGGCGCATTGACCATGATGCCGGCGTTGTTGACCAGCACGTCGATGCCGCCGAATGTCTGTTCGGCGGCGTCAAACAGAGCGCGTACCGCTGCCGGGTCGCTGACATCGGCTTGCACTGCCAATGCCTGGCCGCCTTGTTGCACCAGTTGCCGGGCCAGCGTTTCGGCGGTGGCTGGGCTACCGGAATAGTTGATAATCACGGCAAAGCCGTCGTCGGCCAGGCGTTGTGCGACTGCTGCACCGATGCCACGTGAAGATCCGGTAACGATGGCTACTTTTTGCTTGTTCATTTGATGCTCCTTGAAGTTGGTTGAGTGTTGCTGAATGTTGCCTAAACCACCCTTGTGCTCCTGGATATCAGTTTGCCGGGCAGTGAGTACATCATGCCGATTTACTCTTAATGGATAAAGCAGTGAAAATTGCTAATACTATTCAAAAATAATCAACAATAAATTTGGTTGGAAGAGAGCGTGGATTTCGTGCGAATAGAGGGGAAATGCGAAATTCTCCTGCCTACGGCAGGTGACTTAAGCGAAGTTGGGTGATTTGTTGCTAATTGGATTTGCCACTGTGCGCTAGCCGCCATGGCTGTCCGCCAGCAGGGCAGCAAGCCGAGTCAATCTTGCTGACGGCTGCGCCAGGCGTCGTCTCGGTAATCAGGCCGGAATTGTCCGCGCCTTTGCAGTTCCGGCGCCAGCAGATCGACGAAATTCGCGCTTGCATGACTATAAGCCGCCTTGAGGCGGCTTTTGCGATCGATCAAACTAGTCGTTGACTAAAATACCTTCTGGACAGTGATTGAGCCGGCTACAGCATGCTGTGAGCCGAGGTTGTTAGCGTAGTAGTTGGTATCTCGCTCGTCGATATGCTCCATTGTCAGCCTCGGCGTGATGTTCCAACTTTGGGCCGGCGCATAACGTAATTCCACACCGCCTTGAAAGAAATTGTTGGCGGAATAGGTATTGTATGCGTGGGTTTTTCCCACGAATATGAGCGGTACAAGTGTGATTTGCGGCGATGTTTGCCACATCAGATATGCCCCATAACCAGCGTTGTCCGGCCCGCCCTGTACCTTTGTATAGCGTGCGGCAAGAGCGGTCTTGATGGTTGGCGAAAAGGTATGCAGAAAATCCAGCTCACCTTGCATATTTCCCCTGGAGTCGCTGTGATGCAAAAACGAAGCTCTAAACAGCATTTCGTTTGATGCGTCAGCGCTTTTGAACAGGCGATATTTCAAAGCGAAAGTGGTGTCGGTGAAACCGTCCGAATTAGTACGAAAATCTGCCCCGGTGTTAAACGTCGCCTCACTATGGCTTCGGAGAGCATAAGGGACGCTCGCAGACAGCTCCAATCCGTAGCCGAGACCGATGTTTGCATCGATGACAGCTGCGCTGTTGTAACTCCGATATGTACCGGAAAATGCAGGTTGACCGTTCACGATATGACCAGTGCGGTCAATTTCAGATCCGGTTATTTTCTGTGTCGAGATATCGCCATCCAACGCAAACTGCCCTTGATCGAGAATCGAGAGACGAGAAATGATGTCTTCTGCATGGGTAGCGGACACAGATAATGCACCGATGAGTGCGGCGATGATGGATGGTTTGCGCATGTCTTTTCTATTATTGGTTGTGATTTTATTGTGATTCTTTAAACGTCAAATTGACGACGCATTGTATTTGCCGGCAGGAAATGCGCAATCTAATTTACATTTAGGCGTACTGTAGATCGAGCAAGTTGCAAATAAGCAACACTCGCATCGTCCATGATGAGGATAGTCACAGCAGTGATCCCTGATACGGGCATGTGTGTGACAAATTGCGGGGTAACTGAAAAGACAATTCGGCGGCTACCGATACGTGTGTACGATAGCCGCCGCCAAGAAATTTACAAACCTTCCATGCGCGCCGAATCAGGTGTGAAATTCGTCGCTGCGACGCCACCTGCGTTGATGACCGGAGCCTGCGTGTTAGTCATCTTGTCGGTCATGTAAGCGCCCGAACTCAGGTCGTGATAAACCGAGGTGCTGTTGATATAGGATCCGGCATCGTAGGCATAGAAATAATTCACCATCGCGACGCGCCAGAGCTGGCCGCGCATATCGTAGTTATCCGACATCATGCCGTTCCAGCTATCCTCATCCAGATACATGACGCGTCGCCCGTATTGATGACGAAAGCCTTCTTTCAACTTGGCTTCGAGCACCCAGACCCGACGCAGTTCGTAGCGCATATATTCCGGGTTGACGTGGTTCGGCTTGAGAAGATCGGTGTACTTGACGCTCGGCTCCTGGATCCGGTAGGCATCCCAGGGCACGTACATTTCCTTTTTACCGACAATCTTCCAATCGTAGCGTTCAGGCGAACCGTTGAACAGGCGATCGTCATCTATGGTGCGGAAACCGCCAGGTCCCTGCGGCATGTCGAAGCCATATGAAGGCAATTGACGCACCCGTCGTGTGCCAGGGTTGTACATATAACCCAGGCGCGGTGTCTTCTGGTGATTGTAGTATTCCACGCCGACGGTGATGGCGCCTTTGTCCCGTTCCGGCAACAGGGTTTTCACTTTGAAGTGGGCGTAGACGCCATCGGTCTTGCTCTGGGCATTCGGCATCAGCGCCGGAGAGAATATTTCAAAACGTACCTTGCCCCAGGCAATCGAACCGTTAGGATAAACCACCGCCTGGTCCTGCAAGCCATTGTAGGTAAATACAATCGAGGCGAGCTGATGGTTCCATAGCAGCTCCAGGCCGTTCTTTGGAATCGGGAATGGCGGCGCTCCGTTCAGGGCATTCAAACCGGTTCCGCTGTCTTCCAGTTCGGCCTTGGCGGCATTTCCCCTGGCAATCTTGCAGACCGAATTGTCATAGCCGAAATCGCGATGGGTCGGATATACCGGCATCTGGAAAGTCTCCGGATATTTTTTGAAAAGCGCCTTTTGTCCTTCCGAAAGTTTGTCCTCGTAGTTTTGCATGTTCTTGGCGGTGATCACAAACGACGGCTTTTCGCTGGCGTACGGATCCGGATAGGCAGTACCGGTTCCTTTGTAGTTGATGCCGGGCGGTATGCCGGTCCACTTGCCGCTGAACGCGGGAATCGTACCTTCCTTGTTTCCGGCTTTTTCACTGCCCATGCAAGTCAGTTCATTCCCTAGCGACTGTACTTCCTGCGCGGTACCTTTGGCATCGGCCTGCCTGGCTAATCCGCTGCAGGCTAATCCGCAAACGGCAAGTGCGACACAGAATGTTGTGCGATGGCTCAATTTGTCTCCTCCATTGGTGATTCAAATTACTACCTCAAATCCCTGTCAAACGCTATCCCAGGCAATGCCTAACTGTCCGCTTGCCTGGAGTGCGCCTCAATTGTTGCCGTCGCCTCAGGCGTAATACTGTTTTGCATACTCCCGATATTGGTAGATCGGCCCGTCGCCGCTGCACAACCTGGGATGGGTCAGGTGTTTCTTGTAGTTGAGCACTTTGAAGTCCTGCTCGACTTCGAATGTAAAGCGCTCGATCCATGGCTTGCCGACCATTTCATTGATCTCCTTGGAGCCGAGATCCTTGACGTACAAACGTATCGTTTGCAAGAAACTTTCGTTGTCGATCGGGGTGGTGGAGATAACGAAATTGGTGGCCCAGCCTTGACCCTCGAATAACTGATTGATGGTCGTGACGCCGGTAAAATTCACTTCCAGATTCTTGATGCTGAACTGCTCGGCATCGGGGTCGATCTGGTAGTCGACGAACAGGCCATGCGGTTTGCGATCCATATTGCGCATCACCGGCATGTTGGCGGCGCCGTGCAGTTGCACAATATGGGCGGTATCGAACAGGTTCTCGAAAATGTCGCGGAACGGGCTGGTGCTGACCCATTGCCGGGTGTCGAACAGCACCCACTTATCCTGCTGCAGTGCGGTGCTGACGTATGGTTCGAAATCCGGCATTTCGCCTTGCGGGTGATACCACATCAACACCATGCCGTCGATTTCCCGGGTCAGGTGCAATGTCAGGCTAAGGCTGGTCGATTGCGGTATGCCGGCGTAGGGGACATCGACGCAATGACCTTCGGCGCCATCCCATTTCCATTTGTGAAAGGGGCAGGTAATCGAACCGTCCTTGATGCAACCGTCGTGCGAAGCCAGGTGAGCGCCGAGATGGGGACAATAGGCGTCGGCTACCTGGGCAGCACCGGATTTAGTACGGTATACGATCAGTTGCTGGTTCAGGTAGCTGACCGGCTTTAGTGTGTCAGCACTGATTTCGTGGGCGTCGGCGACGCAGTACCAGCCCCTGGGAAAGGCGATTTCTGGCACGCGGAATTTCATTGGAATGGGTTGGATACTTGACATGATGCTGCCGCTCCTGTTTTAAGGTTGACCTATGCATTCAATAAAATATTCAATAGCGATCAGTTGCCCTGCGCTTGGGCGCAGGGCGCACCGGTCAGGCGAATTCGGGCACGACGGGGCCGATCAGCTGGCCCGGGAAAGCTTTGGTGAACTTGCCGTCGTCGAAGGTTGGCGTGCCGTTGACCAGCGTCAGGCGAACCGGCGCCGGATCGCGCGTCCAGCGCCAGATATTGCCGCCATTGCCATCCGGTACATCCCATACTTTCTTCATTTCACGATGCTTGATTTCGTCCAGGTGGAAGACTGTGATGTCGGCACGCTTGCCGACTTTGATTTCGCCGCGGTCGTTCAGTGAAAAATGATTTGCCAGTTTGCCGGTCTGGACATGGACGGCTTCTTCAATAGTCAAGGCGCCGGTCTGCTGGACGTAATGGGTGAACAGCCGCATGTTTTCGCCGCCGCCGCACAACATCTGGCCATGCGCGCCGGCATCGCTGATATTGCCGACGGTGTATGGATCTTTTAGCAGGCGTATCACCATTTCCTCGTCGATGTCGAAAGGCGCAAGATGCACCGTCGATTGCAAGCCGTTATGGATCAGCCATTCGGCCATTGCGTCAGAGGCATGCAAACCGAGTCCTTCTGCATATGCCGCCACGCTCAGTTTGACCGGGCCAACGCCATTGTCGGAATTGAGCAGATAGAGATTTTGCGGTTGCGCCATCGGCGAGTGACGCCATGCATCGTGGTCCCATGAGTGACGAGCGCGGGCGCGCCATTCAGGATCGCGCAGCAGGGCGATTTTGGCGGTCTCAGTGTCGGCCAGCACGACTTCATGCCAGGCGTAATCGTTAGACTGGGCAAAGATCAGGGAGCGATTGACACTCAAGGTATAGGTCGGGGAAACATGGGTAAAGCCGGTCCAGAAATCCCGTCCTTCACTTTTGAATCGCTCGTGCTGCTCGATCATCGGACCCTGGATGTCTTTCTGGAACTGCAGGGTAGGCACGCCGAGCCATTGCACCCGCACCGTATGGCCCTGGCACAGACGGCTGATGCGATCGACCTCTGCCGGCCCGGTCTTGCGCATGAAGGTGTCGACGATGACTTGCAGCGAAGTTCCCGGGAATCGATCCAGCACTGTGATCAGCGCCTTGAATTCGGCATCGTCGGCCAGCAGGCTAGGGACGGGACGGTCATCGCCATCGTGATCGTGCAAGTTTGAGGACAAGCCCAGCGCGCCGGCGCCCAGGGCATCTTCCAGCTGTGCGCACATGCGGGCGATTTCGTCGGGAGTCGCGGCCCGGTCCCAGGCTTGCAGGCCCATTACCGCCAGGCGTAAAGCGATATGGCCGACGAAACTGGCGATATTGGCCGATACCTTGACCTTTTTGCTCAGCGATTCTTTATAGGCGGACCAGGTTCTCCAGTCCCAGGCAACTGCACTGACGAAAGGTTCGCTCGGGATATCTTCGAAGAATGAAAATATCTTCACCATTTCCATGCGCACCACCGGATCTTCGTGCACCGGCGCTACCGAAAAACCGCAGTTACCCATGATGGTTGTGGTCACGCCATAACCAGGCATCGGATCGAGATCAGGCTGCCACCACATGGTGCCGTCGTAATGGGTGTGGGCTTCGATAAAGCCCGGTGTTACATAACATCCTTTCGCATCGAATATGCGCTCACCCTGATGTGGCAGGTTGCGCCCGATTTCCGCAATCGTGTCGCCGCGCATGCGTACATCGGCCAGGAATCCTGGTGCACCTGTACCATCCACCACGGTTCCGCCTCGAATCAACAGATCAGCCATTCGTCTCTCTCCTTTGTGGTTTTTAAGTCTTGCGAGGCTATCTTAGGACTAGCTATTTCTTGGCGGGACTATTTCTAAAAAGGATCATAGAATGATCCTTTTTAGATCAAACTAACGTGTTCAGCACCCGCTGGCATCAATTGCTCAGGGAAGACTCGATGGAAAAAAGTTTGGCGAGACAAAAAAGCGATCGACAACTGCCCCTGCTGGTGGCCTGCCTGAAGCGCTTGTTGCGCGCCCGAGGTATCGGTTATCGCGAGATGGCGCAAACGCTGGCGGTGAGCGAACCCACCCTCAAGCGCTGGTTCGCATGCAAAGGCATGACGATCGAACGACTCGAAGATCTTTGTGCCTTTGCCGATGTGAATCTGATTGAGTTAATCGAAATTACTACGCGCGATGCCGATGCCCGCTTGCGTCAGCTCAGTGTTGAGCAAGAGCAGGTACTGGCCGACGACAGGAACCTGGCATTTGTGTTCGCCATCATCTTACGCTCAGGGTCGCCGGACGAACTCTGGCGAGAACATGGCCTGGAGCAGGCGGCCTTGGTCAGTTACCTGGCCCGGCTGGATAATTTACGCCTGATTGATCTGTTGCCGGGCAATGAAGCGCGCTTGCTGACTGCGCGCGACGTCGAATGGCGCAAGGATGGCCCGATGCGCAACCAGGTCGCCCAGTGGATCATGGCTGAACATGCCAAATCAACCCCCGTGCGGCCGGGCATGCCTTGGGGCGCCGAGATGGTCCGGCTGTCGGATGCATCGCTGATCCGGCTGGAAGAAATGATTCGGGATTTTCAGCGCAATATCCGCCTGCTTGGCGATGCCGAGCGCAATGCTTCACCGGCGCCGAAGGCGTGGTATTCGCTGATGATTGCTTCGAGCCAAATCGATCTCGGCGGTCTGCCGTCGAAACCGAAGCGGGTCGGCGCGTAGACTCCTGGTGGACGCAACTACGCGTCCATTCACCGTATAAGTGAGGTTAGTGCCTTATAGACTTCGTCAGGTCATGTCAGGTAGCCTGTTAAATTCGTCAGGACAGGAGGTAGCATGGCAACCGTGACATTTGATACCTTGAAATTCGTAAAGACTCTCGAGTCTGCGGGAATCCCTTTCTTGCAGGCCGAAGCACTTTCTGATGCTGTTCGTGAATCGCACAAGGCGGCTGATGTTGCGACCAAACATGACGTGGACGACGTAAAGCGCGACATTGATGATGTGCGTAAAGATATGCACGCAATGGAGGCGCATCGACGCCAAGTTTGAAAAATTTGAATTACGCTTAACTGTCAAGCTAGGCGGCATCGTTGTATTCGCTCTTGGCGTTTTGACCTTGCTGCCAAAGTGGGTCGCTTGATCACGTCTTTGTCATAATTCGGTTGTTGTCCTGTCCTGTCCTGTTCCCGTCAAATCCCGCCAGACTTGTACCATGTGAAATATCGCCGTTGATACGAGGCGGTATTTCGCATTGCGCAGGACAACTGCGAATGCCGACGTGCTGACATTGATTTAGGTAGTTGATGGCCGAAACCGAACCGGGCCAGTGCCTGGGCAGCGGCCCGCTTCATGATGCCGGATTGATGTCGTATGTATCGTCGACTAGTCGCGGATTTCCAAAGCGCGATTAAGACTGAGAGCAGCCATCGAGCAAGCCGCTCCTGACAGCAGGTAAAAGCTGACATAAGCCAGGCCGAAATGCGCGGAAAGGCCAAGCGCCACCAGCGGAGCAAAACCGGCGCCCACTAGCCAGGACAGATCGGAGGTGAGGGCGGCGCCGGTATAGCGGTACTTTGCGGGGAAATTGGCGGTGACGGCGCCGGCAGCCTGGCCATAGGACAGTCCAAGCAAGCTGAAGCCGAGCAGGATGAATACGTTTTGACCAAACTCGCCGCCATTCATCAAGGTCGGCACAAAGGCGCTCAGCACCGCGATCAGCAAGGCACAGGTGCCAAGGGTGGTGCGACGTCCGAAACGGTCGGCAATCAGGCCGGAAGCGATCACGCCGAGCGCCATGAGCCCCGCGCCAATGACCTGGATGATCAGGAAGTCGCTCACCGAGCGCATCGAATACAGGGTGATCCATGACAGCGGAAATACCGTGACCAGATGGAACAGTGCGTAGCTGGCAAGGGCGGCCAGGGCGCCGATGATGACATTGCGGCCTTGTGAACGGGTCATTTCAAGCGCATTGGTCGGTTCCAGTTCGCGTTCGTCGAGCAGATGGGCGTATTCAGGCGTCGACACCAGGCGCAAACGGGCGAACAGCGCCACGACGTTAATAGCAAACGCCACGTAGAACGGATAGCGCCAGCCCCAGTCGAGGAAGTCTTCCGTGGTCAAATTCGATATCAGATAGGCAAACAGGCCGCCGGCGATCATGAAGCCGACCGGTGCGCCCAGCTGGCCCAGCATGGCGTACCAGCCGCGCTTGTTTTGCGGTGCATTCAGCGCCAGCAGCGAGGGCAGGCCATCCCAGGAGCCGCCCAATGCAATGCCCTGGCCGATGCGCAACAGCGACAGCAGGACGATCGAGGCGAAGCCGAGGTGTTGGAACGTCGGCAGGAAGGCGATGCCGGCCGTGGAAATACCCAGAATGAATAGTGCCGCAGTCAATTTGACTTCACGCCCTAATCGTTGCTGGATCGCCATGAACAGCACGGTGCCGAAAGGCCTTGCCAGAAAGGCAAAGGAGAAAATCACAAAGGAGTAAAGCGTGCCTTCCAGTTGTTGCTCGAACGGGAAGAAAACAGAGGGAAACACCAGCACCGAGGCCATGGCGTAGACGAAAAAGTCGAAATATTCAGACGCGCGGCCAATAACTACGCCGATAGCGATCTCGCCCGGGGCGATTTTTGAATGATCTGATTTGGCATTTTGCGCATCACTGACGGTCGAATGCGACGAGAAATTAGCGGAAACTTCGCCATTATGGCTATGGGTGCTCGTCATCATAATATTGTCTCTTATTAGGTTTCTATTAATGGCACGCCAACTGGCCGTGTCGAACCCTTCCCGATGATGAAGTGCAGCACTTGCAAATAATGGAACTTTCAAGCTTTTAAGCTTCATTACTTACGAAGCCCTACACTGGCAAGGGTAGGACAAAACGTCCAATCGCCAACGCATACCAGTCGGTGATACATTAGCACGATCTGATAGCTTTGACGGTACTTTTCCCCTATGGTTTCTCACATATTTCGGCGTGGATTGCTCCTCCTTCCCCTCATTTTGTTGGCTGGCTGCAACACTGTGGTGATGAATCCATCGGGCGACATCGCCTCGCAGCAGGGCCGCCTCATCGTTGTCTCTACCATTTTGATGTTGTTGATCATCGTTCCGGTGATTGCGCTGACTGTATGGTTTGCCTGGCGCTACCGTAAAAATAACACTGCGGCACGTTACGAACCGGACTGGGATCACTCGACCCAGCTGGAGCTGGTGATCTGGGGCGCGCCGCTGCTCATCATCATCGCTCTCGGCCTGCTGACCTGGATCAGCACCCACACCCTTGACCCGTACCGGCCGATATCGCGCCTGGATGCGGATCGCCCGATTCCCGCCGACACCAAGACGCTCACGGTAGAAGTGGTGGCGCTGGACTGGAAATGGCTGTTCATCTATCCAGAACAAGGCATCGCTACCGTCAATGAACTGGCAGCGCCGATCGACATGCCGATCCGCTTCAAGATTACCTCGTCGGCCATCATGAATTCGTTCTTCATTCCTGCACTGGCCGGCCAGATCTATGCCATGCCGGGCATGCAGACATCCCTGAACGCGGTGATCAACCGGCCGGGTGAATACGATGGCTTCTCGGCCAACTACAGCGGCGCCGGATTCTCGGACATGAAGTTCAAATTCCACGGCATGACCCCGGAGAATTTCGAGCAATGGGTGCAAACCACCAAGGCCGCAAGCCGCAAACTGGATCGGGCCGATTACCTGCAACTCGAGAAGCCAAGCGAGAAGGAACCGGTACGCTACTACGGTGCGGTTGATCCGAGCCTGTACCACGCCATCCTCAATCGCTGCATCGAGCCTGGCCAGATGTGCATGGACAAGATGATGGCTACCGAAGGTGGCCATGGCATGAAGAAACACAATGAATAAATGCTTGCAACATGAGCAGGCAGCGCTCGGTTCTGCCTGCGGCGGTGCTGAATATGCTGGATGTATGATGCGCGCCGCGTTTCCCTTTTTCACCGGAAAGTAACGATGCTAGACAATATTGATCTGACCAAGCTGATCTTCGGCCGTCTCACCTGGGAAGCGATTCCCTATCACGAACCGATCCTGCTGGCGACCTTTGCCATGGTAGCCATCGGCGGTATTGCAGTGCTTTGGGCGCTGACCCATTTCCGCCTGTGGGGCACTTTATGGCGCGACTGGTTCACCAGTATCGACCACAAGAAGATCGGTATCATGTATTGCATACTCGGCCTGGTGATGCTGCTGCGCGGCTTCGCCGATGCCTTGATGATGCGTGCCCAGCAAGCGTTCGCCTTCGGTGGCTCGGAAGGTTTCCTGCCGCCGCATCACTACGACCAGATCTTCACCGCGCACGGCGTGATCATGATTTTCTTCGTCGCCATGCCATTGGTTACCGGCCTGATGAACTACGTCGTGCCGCTGCAGATCGGTGCGCGCGACGTTGCGTTCCCGTTCCTGAATAACTTCAGTTTCTGGATGACAGCCTTTGGTGGCGGCCTGGTCATGGCTTCCTTGTTCGTTGGTGAATTTGCGCGTACCGGCTGGCTGGCGTATCCGCCGCTGTCGGGCATTCTTGCCAGTCCGGATGTGGGGGTCGATTACTATATATGGGCGCTACAGATTGCCGGGGTAGGGACGCTGCTATCCGGCGTCAACCTGATCGTGACCATCGTCAAGATGCGCGCACCAGGCATGAACATGATGAAAATGCCGATATTCACCTGGACCGCCTTGTGCACCAACGTGCTGATCGTGGCGGCTTTCCCGGTATTGACCGCGGTGCTCGGCATGTTGGCGCTGGATCGCGTCGTCGGTACTAATTTCTTTACCAATGACATGGGCGGCAACGCCATGATGTACGTCAACCTGATCTGGATCTGGGGCCACCCCGAGGTATACATCCTGATCCTGCCGGCGTTCGGCATTTTCTCGGAAATCGTTTCGACGTTCAGCAGCAAGCGCCTGTTCGGTTATACCTCGATGGTCTACGCCACCGTGGTGATCACCATCCTGTCCTACCTGGTGTGGCTGCATCACTTCTTCACCATGGGTTCCGGCGCCAGCGTCAACTCCTTCTTCGGCATCACGACGATGATCATTTCGATCCCGACCGGCGCCAAGATTTTCAACTGGCTGTTCACCATGTATCGCGGCCGCATCCGCTTCGAAGTGCCAATGCTCTGGACTATCGGCTTCATGATCACCTTCGTCATCGGCGGCATGACCGGCGTGTTGCTGGCAGTACCGCCAGCCGACTTCGTCTTGCACAACAGCCTGTTCCTGATCGCTCACTTCCATAATGTGATCATCGGCGGCGTGCTGTTCGGCATGTTTGCGGGTATCAATTTCTGGTTCCCGAAAGCGTTCGGCTACAAGCTGGATGATTTCTGGGGCAAGTGCAGCTTCTGGTTCTGGACCATCGGTTTCTACTTCGCCTTCATGCCGCTGTATGTGCTCGGTCTGATGGGCGTAACACGCCGCCTGGGCCACTTCGAAGATCCGTCATTGCAGATCTGGTTCCAGGTCGCAGCGTTTGGCGCGGTATTGATTGCCCTCGGCATCGCTTCGTTCGTGGTGCAGCTGGTCGTCAGTTATCGTAATCGTGAAGCGCTGCGTGATACCACCGGCGACCCATGGGGTGGGCGCACATTGGAATGGTCGACTTCGTCGCCGCCGCCAGACTACAACTTCGCGTTCACGCCGAAGGTGTACGACAATGACGCCTGGCACGACATGAAGAGCCAAGGGTATACCCGCCCGCAAGATGGCTTTGCCGCCATCCACATGCCGAAGAATACCGCTGCCGGCATCATCATCGCCGGGCTTGCCGCAGCCATCGGCTTCGCCCTGATCTGGCAAATGTGGCTGGTGGCCGGCCTCGGCTTTGCGACAATGCTGGCCGCCGTAATCATCCACACCTTCAACTACAACCGCGATTACTACATTCCAGCGGACGACGTCGTCCGCACCGAGGGTGAACGCACACGCCTGCTGGGTAGCCATGTCTGAGATTACACAAACTTCCGCCGGCGCCATGGGCGCTAACTCGAGAACCCTGAGCGAGCGCTTCTTCGTGCGCGAGCATCACCCGGAAAACGGCACCTTGCTCGGCTTCTGGCTGTACCTGATGAGCGATTGCCTGATATTCGCCTGCCTGTTTGCGACCTACGCCGTCATCGGCCGCAACTATGCGGGTGGCCCGACCGGCGCTGAACTGTTCGACCTGCCGCTGGTGGCACTCAACACGGCGTTCCTGTTGCTGTCGTCGATCACCTATGGTTTCGCCATGCTGGAGATGCAGCGCAAACGCCAGGGCGCTACCTTGGCCTGGCTGGCGGTTACCGGCATCCTTGGCGCCTGTTTTATCGCCCTCGAACTGTATGAGTTTGCCCACCTGATCCATGAGGGCGCAGGCCCGCAACGCAGCGGCTTCCTGACATCGTTCTTCGCGCTGGTGGCAACGCACGGCTTGCACGTCACCTTCGGCATCGTCTGGCTGATCACACTGATGTTCCAGGTCAAGCGCCATGGACTTACCCCTGAGAACGGCCGGCGCCTGATGTGCCTGTCCATGTTCTGGCACTTTCTGGACGTGGTCTGGATCGGCGTCTTCACCTTTGTCTATCTGATGGGAGTTTTGCCATGAGCGGCGGACATCAAGAACACCCGGCCCGCGTAGTCGGCCATGATGATCATCACGGTCATACGCATGCCGATCACGGCAGCCTGAAAAGCTACACCACCGGTTTCATACTGGCATTGATCCTGACGGCCATTCCATTCTGGCTGGTGATGGGTAAAGTCATCGACAAGTCCAGCACCATGGGACTGGTTCTGCTGGGCTTCGCCGCGGTGCAGATCGTTGTGCATATGGTGTATTTCCTGCACATGAACACCAAGTCCGAAGGCGGCTGGTCGATGCTGGCGCTGATCTTCACGATCATGCTGCTGTTCATCATGCTGAGCGGTTCTTTGTGGGTGATGTATCACCTGAACCACAACATGATGCCGGGCATGATGCCTGACTCGACGGAAGTGGTTCCGGAGTCGATGCAGAACATGTCCAACATGCCGGGCACGCATGGCACCCACAGCATGGAAGACATGCACAACATGCCAAACATGAAGATGCAATGAAACAGCCGCAGCACGGCACTGTGATGGACGGCGAGGGCGCCGCAACTGCTACGCCCCAGCCCCGCTCCCGCTCCAGAACCGTGCTGCTGTTGCTGGCCATCTGCGGCGGTCTGATGTTTGCCGGTTTTGTCGCGTTAGGCACCTGGCAGCTCAAACGCTTGCAGTGGAAGCTCGATCTCATCGAGCGGGTCGAACAAAGAGTACACGCGCCAGCCGTTGCCGCTCCCGGCCCCGAACGCTGGCCGCAAATCAATGCCGACGCCGATGAATATCGACGCGTCCGGCTCAGCGGCACATTCCTCTATCCACTCACAGCGCGAGTCCAGGCCGTTACCGAACTTGGCAGCGGCTTCTGGCTGCTGACGCCGCTCCGCAGCGCAGACGGCCGCGTGGTGCTGGTCAATCGCGGTTTCATTCCCGCCAAGGAAAACGATTCGCATGACACTACGGACAACAACCTCACGGTAGTTACCGGCTTCCTGCGCATGAGTGAACCGGGCGGCGGTTTCCTGCGCCACAATGATCCTGCAGCTGACCGTTGGTTTTCGCGCGATGTGCAAGCCATCGCAGCGGCGCGCGGCCTGAAACCGGCAGAGACTGCACCTTATTTCGTTGATGCGGATGCAACCGGCGCAACTAAAGCCGCCGCCGGCTCTAAGGAACAATCGTATCCAGTCGGCGGTTTAACGGTAATTGCCTTTCACAATAATCATCTGGTTTATGCTCTCACTTGGTATGCTCTCGCCTTGATGATGGCGGGCGCCTGTTTTTGGGTTGGCCGCGAGGAGCGGCGTTCGCGGCGCAGCGCCGCCAATGCCGATGGTATCGATCGTGAAAGTGAAGATGGCCAGTAAAATTGATATTCTTGCAAATACAGAAGACCTGAAACATCGCTGGACAGTGGCGGCCGGTGTTGAAAATAGTGCCGGTCACAAGAATATGCTGCAGCTGATCCAGCTGCGCTGGATCGCCGTGGTCGGACAGATCACGACGATTGCCATCGTCATCCTCGGTTTCGGCATTCAGCTGCCGCTGCCGGATATGTTGAAGGTGCTAGCCTGCCTGGTCGCGTTCAATATCGCCAGCCATCTGCGCTGGCATGAACGGCGGGTGGCCAGCAATGGTGAATTGTTCCTGGCGCTGCTGGTCGACGTCGGTATCCTGACCGCACAGCTTTCTTTAAGCGGAGGAACCAGTAATCCTTTCGCCTTCCTCTATCTGCTGCAAGTGATTCTCAGCGCCGTATTGCTGGAAACCTGGTCGACCTGGATCATCGTTGTCATCACCAGCGCCTGCCTGGCCGGTTTGTCGCTGTTTTCCGACCCTTTGGCGCTGCCGCCCGAACACGGCAATGCCTTGTCCAGCCTTTACGTCGAGGGCTTGCTGATTTGTTTTGTGCTGAACGCGTCCTTGCTGGTGTTCTTCATTACCCGCATCGGCCGCAACCTGCGGGCCGGGGATGCCCAACTGGCCGATTTGCGCCAGCGTGCGGCGGAGGAAGACCACATCGTGCGCATGGGTCTGCTGGCTTCGGGCGCTGCACATGAACTCGGCACCCCGCTAGCCACCTTGTCCGTCATCCTGGGCGACTGGCGGCGCATGCCGGAATTCAGCAAGAATAGCGAACTACTGGAAGAGATCGGTGAAATGCAGGCCCAGCTGCAGCGCTGCAAGAGTATCGTCAGCGGTATCCTGCTGTCGGCCGGCGAGGCGCGTGGCGAATCGTCCGTGAAGACCACCATCAGCACTTTTTTGAACGACCTGGCCAAAGAGTGGTGCGCCACCCGGCCGATTGTTTCGTTCGCCTATGAAAACCGGATAGAGCAAGATATGCCGGTGGCGTTCGATTCCGCCCTCAAGCAGATGATTTGCAACGTGCTCGACAATGCGCTCGAGGCATCGCCGCAATGGGTAAGCCTGGAAGCGACCCGGGACGCTGATGCGCTGACCCTGGTGGTGACCGACACCGGCCCCGGTTTTGCACCCGCGATGCTGGCCCAGATAGGCAAACCCTATCAGTCGAGCAAAGGGCGTCCCGGCAGTGGCCTGGGCCTGTTTTTCGTCGTCAATGTCGCCCGCAAACTGGGCGGCACCGTGACAGCCCGCAATCGCGAGCAGGGCGGGGCGCTGGTCCAGCTTACCCTACCTCTGGCAGCGATCAGCCTTGAAGAGGAAACACCGCATGGCGACTGATCGTCTACTGTTGATCATTGAAGACGACGCCACCTTCGCCCGCACGCTTGGCCGCTCATTCGAACGCCGTGACTACACGGTGTTGCTGGCGACGAATCTGGGCGAGGCCGCTGCACTGCTGCGCCAGTATTCGCCGGGCTATGCGGTAGTCGATCTCAAGTTGAACGACAGCACCTCGGGACTAGCGTGCGTCCAGATGCTGCATAAGCATGCCCCCGCCATGTTGATCGTGGTGCTGACCGGCTTCGCCAGCATCAACACGGCGGTAGAAGCCATTAAGCTTGGCGCTTGCCAATATCTGGCCAAACCGTCCAATACCGACGATATCGAGGCTGCTTTCGGCCATGTAGCCGGGGTTGGCGAGATTGAGTTGAGCAATCGTTCGACCTCGATCAAGACCCTCGAATGGGAGCGCATTCACGAGGTACTGGTGGAAACCGGTTTCAATATTTCCGAAACCGCGCGGCGCCTGGGAATGCACCGGCGTACGCTGGCGCGCAAGTTGGAGAAACAACGTATCAAATAGCTGCAATCGATAAATTGATTTGCAGCAATAGCAATGGCGATTGCGACATACTGGCCACTGCCGTGTTGATGCCATTTAAGGCGAAATTTCCGACGCTATTTGCAGTTAGTTACTTGTAAGTAATAGAACTTGATCAACACTATAAGCTGCTTCCTCGGACTTGAAAGAGACGAGGCGGCAATAGCGGCTGTTCATTCAGCCTTTTTTCTATTTGCTTATGGAGTTCCATCATGTCAGCTATCCTGTCCCAGCATCCGGTCGCCAAAGAAAACAAAGCAGAAGTTACCCCTCTGCCGTTTATCATTTTGCGACCCGACCTGCCAAAAACCTTCCACCATTCGATCGATGTTTACCTGAAAGACTCGAATGCTACCGGCAATATCTATTTTGCCCGGCATTTCGAATGGCAAGGGATCTGCCGCGAACGTTGGTTTTTCGAATGCATTTCTGCCGACATGTTGCAGTCGCTTGGCGTTTTCATTACCAAGGAGGCGCAACAGGAGTATGTGTGCGAGACATTTGCATTTCAAAAGATTGCGTGCGAGGTCAATACTTTCGCTATCAAGCAATGTTCGTTTTCGTTGTTGTTCCGATTTCTTGTAGATGGCAAGCTGGTTGCGAAGGGCCATCAGCAAATAGTTTTCGCCAACAAGGAAAAGAGAATCACGCGCTTGCCTGATCACATTCTTGAAAAAATCCGGGAATATGAAGTTCAATGAAGGGCGCGAAAGAAAGAGGTAACATCTGGTTTGGAAAATGCTTGATTTGAACTAGAGAACATGCGGAGGAGAGTACACAGTGCTTTCCTCCGTTTGTCGCAGCGGTGTTGAAGTAATTGGAGAAATCGTCTCATCCGGAGCGTTTTCCACCATCGGAAATTCGAGGGTAAATGTCGTATATTGGCCAGCAACGGAATCGCATCGTATACGACCGCCGAAAGCTGCCATCACCCGATGGCAAAAAGTGAGCCCGACACCGGTGCCACCGCTTTGTTTGGTCGTAAAAAAACCGTCAAAGATATTCGGCAGCGCGTCACCGGCAATCCCGGTTCCCGTATCCCGGAAATACAAGCGATTGGTGGATTGTCCACGCACCGTCCATATCTGGATTTCGCCCTTGCCGGCAACCTTGATCGCATACAGTGCATTTTTCAGCAAGTTGAACAGCACCAGAATCAGCAGCGTATCCGACCCATAAAATCTGAATTCCTGATCCTCGACAGCACTGACAACGATGCGCTCCCGGTCCTGGCGGTCGTAGGTGTAGCGCTCAATCGCTTCGTTCAGGCAATGTCCCATGTTGTGCTGTGCAAATGAACTTTTGTCGATCTGATCCATTTTGATGGAGGCCAGCATCATGTCGAGTACCGCGCTGGTCCGATCTACTTCATGGGTAAGCGTTTTGCCTATGGTGGCCAGATAGTTCAAGGCAAACGGCGGCAAAGAGGGAGGGCAAAGATTGTTGGCAACCGCCAGTTGGTAGCTGTGGAGAAGTGTCGGGATATATTTGTTGATTCCTTGCGCCTGATTGCGGATCGAGAGCAGCGGAGTACGCATCTCGTGGGCGACGCTGGCGGCAATTGCCATCGGATTGAACAAGCCGTATTTGACAATCGCGACCGTGATGATGCCAAGGCTGACCGCGATGAACAGCACGCCAGGCGGGTAAAACTCGAAGCCGTAATTACACAGATAGTCAACGGCTGCAAAAAAATACGTGAGTATGCCAGCGATGCACAAACGCAGCCTGATGCGCTTATTCGGCGGCGCGGTTTTTTGCTGAAGCAGGGTGATATAGAGGCCGCGGCAGACCACCACTACGGTTTGCAGCACATGAACCGGATGGAGCGGCCCTGCCTTTGGATAGTATCCCCAAAAATACTCATAGTAGCCGGCAACGAAGAGATCGCTGCCGATCAGGAAGAGTGCCAGGATCGAGGCTATTCCATACGACAGATACACCAGATGGCGTTCATTCGGGCGATCCGAGACTTCCGTCAGGAAATGGTACAAGCTGGTCGGCAAGAACAGGATCAGGAGATAGCCGAACTTGATCAGGAACATCGCCACGCCTGGCGTGTGAACCTGGAAAAGCACAGCCCAGGTACCCTGCCAAAACGCAGAAATCATGCACAGCGCAGAAAAGCTGATGCCGATGCGGGTAAAGCCTTGTGTACAAAGTACGTACAAGCCGTAACCCAGAAAAACGGATGCGACTAAGGCGGGCAATATTGAGTACATTGGCAATATTTAAGGGTAGGCATCCACGGGAAGAAATAGACGGAAGTTGTTTACTATATAACTTGCACCGTCGCTTCAAGTCTGGCCGGGCATAAATATGCGCAGATATGCGCAAATTACGTTATTCCTCACCCAAACAATAAGTTGCAATGCGGAAATATATCATTTAAATGGCATAAATAACATTTTTACTGAATGATTATAACTACTGATCCCGAACGCCTTCAATTTCACGCCTGAGCGCAACGCAACGTCGGCATTCCTCGCGATGTGAGGAAAATTAGCAGAAGCACGGAAAATTACTGGTTTTGCCGCCTCTCATCGAATCTTTAGAATGATTCCGTGGAAACACGGAGCCGCATTTTTATGCGGAATTTCATCATGGGCGCTTCGCCCAACGATCGCTTCAACAAACAAACATGAAAATATGACGAACAATAATCAACCGGTATTTCCTGCAGAGTGGCGAGCTCTGGTCGAGCAGGCAGCCAATGTGTTGCGCGAACTGGCATTGAATGAGGAGGCTAAGGCCAGGTTTTGTAACGATCCGGCGCTACGGCCATTCATGCATCGTGTCGCCCGGCGTTACGTCGCCGGGCAGACGACGCGCGATGTGCTGGAACGCGTAAGACAGATCAATGCACGCGGCCATGCTGCATCTGCGGAGTACATGGGAGAGAGTTGCCGCGACGAGGGTAAGGCCAATGCGGAAACCGAAGTCTTCCTGGCGTTGATTAGCGCTATTGGTGGCCAAAGTGTGGACACGAATGTGGAAAGAAGCGCGGACAAAAAGTTGGATTGCTCGATTTCACTCGATCTATCCCACATCGGTTCTGTGATCGATCCCGAGCTCGGTTTCCTTAACGCCAGAAAAATTGCCCGCGCAGCTGCTGCAAGCGGCTGCGAAGTCATGATTTCGATGGAAGGATCCGACCGCGCCGATAATATCTATCACACCTATGCCCGTCTGCATGCAGATCCCGCGCTGGCCAACGTCGGCATCACGGTGCCTGCCAAGCTGCGCCGCAGCGCGCAAGACCTGCCAAAGCTGATGAAGTATCCAGGCCGTATCCGTTTAGTGAAGGGGGCTTTTCTTGAGCCCGCGCAAGTTGCCTATGATCGGAACAGTCCTGAATTGGCCGCTTGCTACAGGCACTTCGCGGCGGAACTACTCACTAGCGGACACAAATGTTCGATTGCAACGCACGATCGCTCGATTCAGGAAGACGTCACGAATTTAATCCTGCAGCAAGACCTGTTTGACCAGCGCCACTACGAATTCGAATCGCTGATCGGTCTCGGCACAGAGCAATTGGATGGATTGCAGAAACGCGGTTTTCCAACGCGTGAATACGCCGTCTATGGCGAAGAGTATTTTCTGTACGTTCTAAACCGGATCGCGGAAGAGCCGATACGGCTCTATCAAGCGCTCGTGGACATCATGGCGCCGCAAATATAGACGCGGACAGCCCTGATAGCCGATCCCCTTGAGGTTCAAATCGATCGGCTGTCTCAGAGTGGCCGAACCATGCTGATCGACACGCGAATCACATCTCCAAAGTTGGGCAAGCTATAAAGAATGGCTCTTACATCAGAGCCATTCTTTGTGCGCGAGAGGCTCGCACTCTGCCTCGATTAGTCGAAATTATTATTTTTTTAACACTGAAAAAATAGATGCTGCGTCGCGATGAAATGTATATATAATTTCCGCACGGCAATTATTGCCCATCACAATTCATCGCTGATCCCGGGAAAAAACGAGTATTTATAAAAATATTTCTCGAACAGGGTTGATCTTGATTTAACGCAGAAAAAAGGCGGTCACCAGATTTTTTTAGAAAAAATGTCTTTTGGCTGAGGAGCTGCGGTCTGCAAAGTAAGGTTTTTCTTTACCCTGAAGAGGCTCAAAAATGACAATTTTTGGAGAAGAAAATGAATCGGAATTTTAGTAGATTAGGATTGATTCTCAGTTTCGCCTGTTTTACCGTAGGCTCGGCTTTCGGCTCCACCATCACAAGACAAATAACCAGCAGCGGCACAGTCAAAATTCCAACCACTTCTGTCGGTATCGATGGCTTGTCATCGCCCGAAACATCGCCGACATTTTCGAACGTCCCTAATCTCGCCGACGGTCCCACTGCGGCAGGCACTACAGGTGCAGCTGGAACAAAAGGAACGCAAAGTACCACCGGCGTGCTCGCGCGCGTAGCGAAGTTCAAGATAAACCGCAGTATCGCTAAGGCACAGGGGAAAGGCGAGTGGACCGAAGCGTTGGGCAAAGATGTGCCAGACCGGCGTGTGCAACTCAGTTTCGACGGCGAAAATTCCCGCAACCAGCGACTTGCAAGCAACGGCAACCAGTTTTCGATTGAGCCACCGGATCAGGGACTCTGTGCCGGCAACGGCTACGTCATGGAATCGTTGAATGACGTAATGAAGATCTATAACCGTAAAGGCGTTGCGTTAAGCGGAGATATTGCGCTCAACGCATTTTATGGATATGCGCCAGCAATTAACCGCCAGGTCAATCCACGGGTTTTCGGTCCCTCGATCACCGACCCGGCCTGTTATTTCGATCCAGACGTAAAACGCTGGTTCCACCTGGTCTTGACGCTGGACACCGATCCCGCCACGGGTGCGCAAACCGGCACCAATCATCTTGACCTTGCTGTCAGCTCGTCAGCCGATCCGCTCGGGAGCTGGACTGTGTATAAGATTGCGGTGCAGGATGACGGCACACAAGGCTCGCCGCAACATCCAAACTGCCCATGTCTGGGCGATTATCCGCACATCGGTGCCGATGCCAATGGCATCTACCTGACAACCAACGAATTCCCGTTTTCGGGAGGATTCAACAGCGCGCAGATATATGCAATATCGAAAAAGGCGCTGATCAGTGGTACTACTTCGATTCAAGTGACGCAGCTTGATACCGCAGATTATCTGCTCGACGGCAATCCGGGATTCACTGTGTGGCCGGCAGTATCTCCGGCCGGTGATTTTGAGCGCAGTAACCGGGGCACTGAATATCTCCTGAGTTCGGTCGCAGTGTTTTCCAATTCCGGCAACGACAGTCGCCTGCGGGTGTGGGCAGTCGGTAACACGAAATCGCTGGACGGCGCAACGCCAGCACTGACGCTTTCGCATAATGTCGTCAATGTCGATTCCTATGGCGTACCGCCTGCAATCCCGCAGAAACCGGGAAGCGCGCCCCTGAGGGACTGCCTGAACGACCGCAGCCTGGTGACACCTGCCGGCGTTGGATGCTGGAATTATCTAACTGCAGTCCAGCCGACAGTTCCGGAAACTCTGGTGGCGATCGATCCGAACGACTCGCGCATGCAACAGGTGTTTTTTACTGGTGGCCGTTTATACGGCGCACTCGATACCGTCGTCAATGTCGCCGGCCAGGATCAGACCGGGATTGCCTACTATGTGCTGAATCCTTCCGTTTCAGCCAACCTCGCCAGTGCATCGGTAATCAAGCAGGGCCAGTTGGCGATTGCCGGTAACAGCGTTACGCGGCCGGCCATCGCTGCATTACCTAACGGCAAAGGAGTGATCGGCTTTACCGTGGTCGGAGCAGATCACTATCCGAGTGCAGGTTATATTCATTTCAGCCGCGACAATGGTCATCGAGGCGAAACGGTCAAGGTAATTGCAAACGGGCTCGGGCCCGACGACGAATTCGGTTCTTATAACGCCTTTGGGACGCCGCGTAGCCGCTGGGGCGATTATGGCGCGGCGGCGGTTGACGGCAACGATATCTGGCTGGCCAATGAATACATTGCGCATGCGTGCACGCTGGCGCAATACACCGATCCTGCAGCGCTGTTCAGTTGCAGCGGGAGTCGCGTCGCCTTGACTAACTGGGCAACGCGCATCAGCCGGATCGAGCCCTGAAGCCTGGCTCGATAGTTCGCACTAATGACGGCTCCATATCTGGAGCCGTTTTTTCGTGGAGATCATGATCACCCCATTCCCTGGCTTCCCTTCTTGTAGTTGCCGATTAGCGTGGCGCTGGCGATGATATGGCTCGCTATGGCCTTTTCCAGTATCGCCTTGGTCGGTTTTCCCAGGTCTGGAAGAACGATGTCCAAGGCGTAGAGCTTATGGAAATAACGATGGCGTCCGATCGGCGGGCAAGGGCCACCGTAGCCAGTGCGATTCCAGTCGTTCAAGCCATCCTTGGTTCCGGTTGGCAGTTTCGCGTCAGAAACAGCCGCCTCGAGCCCGTCCGCATCAGGCGGAATGTTGTAGAGCACCCAATGGACCCAGGTAGTTTGCGGCGCTGCCGGATCGGGTGCATCCGGGTCGTCGACGATCAGGACCAGACTACGGGTTGCCGGCGGCAGCCCGCTCCATACCAGTTCAGGGGAAATATCCTCGCCTTCACACGTGTAGCGCCTGGGAATCAAGCCGTCGTGTGAAAATGCGGGTGAATTAAGCGTCATGATCATGATTTCGCCTCCCTCGAAGGGATCGCAGTGCCATCTGGCAACGGCGCATGTTACTGCGCAAAAAAATGTACGGCACTTTGATCCTACACCTCCCGCCCAACTGGTTCAAAGAACGCCTTGCTATTCATCTTAATCTTTGCTATCCCTGAATTGAATAATCATTTGCGCATGCGCGTTGGCCTGTAACTGCATCGCTTGCAAGGTTGATTATTTTTCAATGGTGTTTTCCAACAAACCCGGCGTGAATCTGCTTGTGGACAGTTTCAATAAACAAGAGGAAAAACATGAACGATACTGAGAAGCGGCAGACGATTGAAGCGCTGAATCGCATCATGGAGCTTGAATTGGCTGGCGTGGTGCGCTACACGCATTATTCATTGATGGTCTACGGATATAACCGCATACCGATTGTTTCATGGCTCAAAGACAATGCGCTGGAAGGACTTGGGCATGCCCACAAGGCCGGGGAAATGGTGACGCTGCTGGGCGGCCATCCGTCGCTGAAGATCGGGCCGTTGCTGGAAACGGCGCAGCACGATATCGGCGATATCCTGCGTGAAAGCCTGGAGCTTGAAAGAACGGCGCTCGCAGCGTATTACGATTTATTCAAGATGACCGAAGGCCAGTCGATAGTGCTTGAAGAATATGCACGGGAAATGATCGTTCTGGAGGAACTCCATCTCGATGAGGTCAATAAGATGTTGCGACGCCCTGGCGATATCGAACCATTCCAAATTGAGCCGGCTAAAGCGTGACTGCGTTTGACTATGACTAGACCGCCTTGAAGCTGAGGGTGACGACGAAGTCCTGGTTGGCCGCATAGCCAAAACGCATGTGGCCGTGATGGGCGCGCATGACTTCCTCAACGATCGACAGGCCCAGGCTGGCGCCAAGGCGATCACCGCTACGCGCCGAAAACGGTTTCCTGATACGTTCCTGGTCGGCTTCGGGGATGCCGGGGCCATCATCGCGGATTTGCAATTCCCAATCGGCGTTTTGCCGGCTGATTTCAATATGCAGCCTTGACGGCGCGCCATATTGCAAGGCATTCCCGAGAATATTCTTTATCGCTTCGCGGATGCTGATTTTGTCCCCGAGGATCAGGCATGGTTCATCCGGCGCCAGCATGGCGATGTCGAGGTTGCGCTGGGCGTGGCCGGATAACATGTCGGTCATTTCACGCCTGGCCAGTAGCGTCAGGTCAATCGTTTCAAGCTGCACCGAGTCTGCCCGATGCTGCACCATGGCGTGGTTGATCAGTTGATTGATCAGGTTACCCAGATGATGCGTCAGCTCGCTCAGCCTGGCGATGTGCCGCAACCGGCCGCTCTCGTCGCGCTGCATCGACAGCAGTTCCATCTGCGATATCAGCGCCGTCACGGGCGTCCGCAGTTGATGGGCGGCGTCGCCGATGACACGGCGCATCAGTTCGCGGTGCACGGTAAGGCGATGCATGAACTGGTTGATCGAACTCACCAGTGGATGGATTTCTGCCGGTACTTCTATGCTCAGCGGCGACAAGTCATGCAGGTCGCGGCGTTGAATCGCGAGCCCGATATTTTTTAGCGGCGACAGGGTCTGGTACAAGGTGAACATGGCTGCAATCACCGTCAGCAAGCCCATCACGATAATCACCAGCGACGCATTGGTACCAAGATTTTTGGTAAACGATTCACGCCCGTTGTTGGTCTGGGCCACCATGATCACCGCCCAGGATTGCGGTCCCGCGGCCGGCAAACGCCTGCCGACGATGGCGATGCTGACCGGCAGATCCAGATACACGCCGCGGATTACCAATGGTCCGTCGGCCAGCTTATCCCAGGGAATGACAGGTTTGAATTCGGGATCGCCGGCAACCGTCCTTCCGGCAGGATCAAGCACGGCATAGAACACCTGATCGCCGGCGGTCAGCATGGAGAATGCGGAAATTGGCGCGTCGACGTTCACCGTGCCGTTGTTGTACCAAGTGTTCTCGGCGATCGAAAGGGCGCTGCCGGTCAGGATTCGGTCATAGGCTTCATTCGCCGCCAGCCGTGTCGAAAACCAGATGGCAATCAATAGCGCAATGGCGCTGACCACCAGCACCAGTCCGACCCGGGTGACCAGGCGCAGATAGAGCGAACGGCCGACGACAATCATGACAACACAACCTGATAGCCGAGGCCGCGCAAGGTGCGGATTTCAAACTGTGCGTGAGAGAGCTTCTTGCGCAGGCGCGCTATATATTGTTCGACCGAATTGGCGCTAGGATTGTCGTCGATGGTGAATAGCTTATCGATCAGTTCGTCCTTGCCGAAAATCCGGCCGGGATGGGAAATGATGATTTCAAGCAGGGTGAGTTCGCGTCGCGTCAGATCCAGCGGCAGGTCGTTAACCTTGGCGGTGCGGCTCTTGCGGTCCAAGGTCAGATTGGCGCACTTAAGCAGGTTGGTCGAGTCGCCGCCACCGCGCCGCAGCAGTACCCGGATACGGGCTTCCAGCTCGCGAAAATCAAAAGGCTTGGTCAGGTAATCGTCGGCGCCGGCGTCCAGGGCATTCACCCGTTCTTCAATTTCGGCACATGCTGTCAACATCAATACCTGGGTGTCGAGCGGCACGCCTCGTATGCGTTTCAGCAAGGCATAGCCGTCAAGCTCCGGCAGCATGACGTCCAGGATGATCAGGTCGTAATGCTCGTCCGTCACCATGTTTGCGGCCTTACGGCCATTAGCTTCCCAATCCACCGTATGACCCAGGCGTAACAGGTGCGCGACAATCGCGTCGGCTACGTCTGTCGTGTCTTCCACCAAAAGAATGCGCATCTTGTATCTCTTCTTGTATCTCTATTTGTAGTTCTATTCTTACTTGTATATTTATTTTCTGACAATGTGGTTGTCATGAATTTAAAACCGTCAGGTTCGTTACAGTTTCGCAGATTAGCATCGGTGCGTAGGAAATATAAAAAATATGGAGACAAACATGGAAAAAGGCGATTCCCTCGTCCACCAAGGCGCAGCCGCGACCCATCCGGTCGCCACGCCGCTGCTGGAAATCGATAACGTTACCCTGCAGTACAAGACCAGTGATCACCTGGTGACCGCTGCCAAGCAAGTCAGCTTCAAGGTCTACCCATCCGATCGTTATATTTTGCTCGGCCCGTCCGGTTGCGGTAAATCGTCGTTGTTGAAAGCAATCGGCGGTTACCTGGAGCCGGTACACGGGACGATCCGCCTGAAAGGCAAGGAAGTGACCCAGCCTGGGCCGGACCGGATGATGGTGTTCCAGGAGTTCGACCAGCTGCTGCCATGGAAAACCGTGCGCCAGAACGTCGAATTCGCCTTGCACGCCAGCGGCCGCCTGCGCGGAGTCGAAGCTGCTGAACGCGCCGCTTACTACATCGAAAAAGTCGGCCTGATCAAGTTTATCGACAGCTTTCCGCATACGCTATCGGGCGGCATGAAGCAACGCGTCTCGATCGCCCGCGGCATGGCAATGGAGCCCGACGTCTTGTTGATGGACGAACCGTTCGCAGCACTCGATGCACTGACCCGCCGCAAAATGCAGGACGAATTGCTGCGGCTGTGGGAAGACACGCGCTTCACCGTTTTATTCGTCACCCATTCGATCGAAGAAGCTATCCGCATCGGCAATCGCATTTTGCTGCTGTCGCCCCATCCGGGCCAGGTCAAGGCCGAACTCAACAGCATCCCGCCGGAAGAAATCGGCAGCGCCAGCCAGGCGCAGCTGGAAGCCCGGATTAACGACATGTTGTTTGCACATTGAACATTGAGGTTAGCCATGAAATCAACCAATACTGCTTTGCCCGAATTGTTTGTGCGCCCGGAATTCGTGCTCGATCCGCAGCGAGCCGAGACCGCCGAGATCCAGCGTCCGCTATCGTTTGCCGAATCGCTTTATCGCCACGGATGGTTACGTAAAATATTCATCCTGCTACTGCTGGCCGTGGTGTGGGAGATATATGGCCGCTGGCTGAACAACTCGCTGCTGTTCCCGAGCTTCCTGGAAACGGTGAAGGCATTTTTGGCAGGCATCAGCAGCGGCGTTCTGCTTGAAAGAGCAGCCGTGTCCATGAAGACCTTGCTGATCGGCTACGGCCTCGGCATTGCGCTGGCGACCTTGCTGACTACGATTGCCATCAGTTCGCGCATCGGTACCGACTTTCTGGAGACGCTGACCTCCATGTTCAATCCGCTGCCGGCGATTGCGCTGTTGCCTTTGGCGCTGATCTGGTTCGGCCTGGGCAGCGGCAGCATCATCTTCGTCATCGTGCATTCGGTTTTGTGGGCGGTGGCGCTGAATACCCATAGTGGTTTTCGCGGAGTGTCCAATACCTTGCGCATGGTTGGTCAGAACTATGGTTTGAAACGATTCTCGCTGGTTGGTTCGATCTTGATCCCGGCGGCTTTTCCAAGCATTCTTACCGGCCTGAAAGTCGGCTGGGCATTTGCATGGCGCACACTGATTGCAGCTGAGCTGGTGTTCGGCGTGTCGTCGGGCAGCGGCGGCCTCGGATGGTACATTTTTGAAAATCGCAACCAGCTCGAAACGGCGAATGTGTTTGCCGGCCTGTTTTTCGTGATCATCATCGGGCTTTTTGTTGAAAACTTTATCTTTGCCACGATCGAGAAACGGACTATCCGTCGTTGGGGAATGCAGCACTAAGCAGTTGTCCGAAACGCGCGGCAGACCGTATAAAATACCGCGCAAAATCACAGACTATAAAAATACCAGGAGATATGAATGAAACGCAGAGCTTTCAGCAAATTGGTAGTAGCAGGGACATTGGCCCTGTCCACCTTCATGAACGTGGCGCACGCCGAGGCATCCACTGTGCGTATTTCGCACGGCTACGGCATCCTCTATCTACCGTTGATGGTGATACGCGACCAGCAATTGCTGGAAAAACAGGCTAAGAAAATGGGCCTTGGCGATATCAAGATCAACTGGCTGACGCTGGACGGCGGCAATGTGATTAACGATGCGATGCTGGCCGGAAACCTGGACATTGCCGGCACCGGCGCGCCGGGCTTCATCACCCTGTGGTCCAAAGCGCAAGGAATCCCGCGTTCGGAAGTGATCGGGCTGGGGGCGTTGAGCACGTCTTCGCTTTGGCTGAACACCAATAATCCGAATATCAAATCGCTGAAAGACTTTACTCCCAAAGACAAGATTGCAATTCCCGGCATCAAGACCTCATTGTCAGCGGTGGTGTTGCAGATGGCCGTTGCCAAAACATTCGGCGCCGAGAATTATGCCAAGCTGGATCCTTTGACGGTCAGCCTGGGGCACCCGGAAGCTGTCGGTTCGCTGATGTCCGGCAAAACCGAGATCACGGCGCATTTCACTTCGCCGCCGTTCTCCTATCAAGAGCTGAAGAACCCTAAAATTACACGGGTTCTGAATTCCTCGGACGTGCTGGGCAATATCACGCTGGATGTGGTGTTTGCGTTGAAGCAATTTACAGAGAACAATCCAAAGCTGGTCCAGGCATTTATGGCCGCGCAGGAAGAAGCTAATACCTACATCGAAAAGGACCGGCATGGTGCGGCCGAAACATTTATCCGCGTCTCTAAAATCAAGCTGACGGTCGACGAAGTGGAAAAAATGCTGGCGGATCCTGATGTCCAGTTCCACACCACGCCAAACGGCCTGATGCAGTACGTGCTGTTCATGGACAAGGCCGGTACGATTAAAACGCGGCCGGCAAAGTGGTCGGACATGTTTATTCCAGCTGTGCGCGGGCGGCAGGGAAGTTAAGATAAGAAACAGGGTGCCTGGCGGCAGGGCTGAAACCGGGAATTGCGGGGCGCTGGGGGCGCATCGCAACATCTGCTTCTTGCTAGTTCCGGTCATTTTAGGATAGGCTTGCCGCTTTCGCACCCTTCTTAAAGCAAAGAGAAACCCCGTCAATTATGGATATGCCATCTCATCAACTCACCATGACCGTGCTGATGTCGCCAGACATGGCTAATTTTTCCGGTAATGTGCATGGCGGCGCGATTCTCAAGTTACTCGACCAGGTAGCGTACGCCTGCGCCAGCCGCTACGCAGCGCAATACGTGGTGACCCTGAGCGTAGACCAGGTGACCTTTCGCCAGCCGATCCATGTAGGCGAACTGGTCAGTTTCCTTGCCAGCGTCAATCATACCGGCACCTCATCGATGGAAGTCGGCATCAAGGTTGTGGCCGAGGACATCCGGACTCAAGTAGTGCGCCACGTCAATAGTTGCTTTTTTACAATGGTGGCCGTGGACGGCGAACGTCGCCCGGTTGCGGTGCCGCCATTGCGTCCGTTCAGTGCCGAGGAAAAACGGCGGTTTGAAGGTGCGATCCTACGCAAGCAGCTGCGCCAGGAACTGGCGCGCCGCTTTGAAGAGGGCAAGCCGACTTGAGGATTATTCCTTGATCGACAACGGTTTCGTTAAATCCAAACCGAGTATCTCGGCAAACCTCCTCAACTGCACAGCATCTTTTCCGGCGGGCAGTTCACGCAACGCAGTGAAGGCAATCCATTTAGCATCGACCTCGAAAAAGTCGCGTAGGTTGGCACGCGTATCGCTACGTCCAAAACCGTCGGTACCTAGCGTGACGTAGCGCGCCGGCACATAAGCGCGGATGCTTTCGGGAATGCTGCGTACATAGTCGCTGGCGGCGACGACCGGCGCATTGCTGTGTCCGAGTTGCTGTGCGATGTAGGAGGCGCGCGCCGAAGAATCGGACAGGCGCTGCAGCCGTTCGGCCGCGACGCCGTCACGCGCCAGCTCGGTATAGCTGGTGACACTCCAGACCTCGGCGTTGATACCCAGTTTCTCCTTCAACAGTGCAGCCGCGCCGATCGCCTCCTTGAGGATCGGGCCGGCTGCCAGCAAACGCACATCGGCATTCTCTTGCGGCTGCAGGCAATACATGCCGCGTCTGATGCCTTCTTCTACGCCTGCCGGCATGCTTGGTTGCGCCTCGTTTTCGTTGGTCACGGTGATGTAGTAGAAGATATCTTCATTGTCTCCGAGCATGCGGCGCATGCCATCCTGCACGATCACCGCCAATTCATAGGCATAGGCCGGATCATAGGAAACGCAGTTCGGCACCGTAGCTGCAATCACCTGGCTGGAGCCATCCTGGTGCTGCAAGCCTTCGCCGGCCAGGGTGGTGCGTCCGGAGGTGGCACCGATGAGGAAACCGCGCGCCCGCTGGTCCGCCGCCGCCCAGATCAGATCGCCGATACGCTGGAAACCGAACATCGAGTAATAAATGTAGAACGGCAGCATGGGCAAGCCATGTACCGAATAACTGGTCGCGGCGGCAGTCCATGAAGAAATTGCGCCGGCTTCCGAGATGCCTTCTTCCAGGATCTGGCCATCCTTGGCTTCCCTGTAAGACAGGATGGAGCCGATGTCCTCCGGCTCATACAGCTGGCCCTGCGACGAATAGATGCCGACCTGCTTGAACAGGTTGGCCATGCCGAAAGTGCGCGCTTCGTCGGCCACTATCGGCACGATATGCTTGCCGATACCACCGTCTTTCAGCAGGATACCCAGCATACGCACCAACGCCATCGTGGTCGACATTTCCTTGCCATCGGCATCCAGTGCAAATTTTGCATAAGACGCTATCTCCGGCGCTGCAATCTTTGTCTGCGATACGCTGCGACGAGGCATGAAACCGCCCAATGCCGCGCGCCGTTGCAGCAGATGGCGCATTTCGGGGCTGCCATCTGCCGGCTTGTAGAACGCCAGCGCTTCGCAGTCCGCATCGGAAATCGGCAGGTGGAAACGGTCGCGGAATTCGAGCAAGGTGCCTGCGTCGAGTTTTTTCTGCTGGTGGGTGGTCATTTTGCCTTGTCCGGCAGTGCCCATGCCAAAGCCTTTCTTGGTTTGTGCGAGTATCACCGTCGGCTGCCCCCGATGATTGGCTGCGGCGAGGTACGCCGCATGGATTTTTTTCATGTCGTGCCCGCCACGATGCAGGCGATCGATCTCGTCATCGGTCAACGTCGCGCCGATTGCCTGTAACGCCGGATTTTGTCCAAAGAAGCGGGCCCGATTGAAGGCGCCGTCGTTGGCAGCAAAGGTCTGCAACTGGCCATCTACCGTCTGGTTAAGCGCATTCAGCAAGTCGCCCGCCTGGTCGCGCGCGAACAGCGGATCCCAGTCCGAACCCCATAGCAGCTTGATGACATTCCAGCCGCAGCCGGCAAATATCGTCTCCAGCTCATCGACAATATGGCCGTTGCCGCGCACTGGGCCGTCGAGCCGTTGCAAATTGCAGTTGACCACGAATACCAGGTTATCCAGCGTTTCGCGTGATGCGAGGCTGAGCGCCGCCAGCGATTCCGGCTCGTCCATCTCGCCGTCGCCGAATACGCCCCATACCTTACGCTCTTGCGGTGCCAGCAAACCGCGGTGTTCCATGTAGCGCATGAAGCGCGCCTGGTAGATGGCGCTGATCGGCCCGAGTCCCATCGAGCCGGTGGGAAATTGCCAGAAATTTTCCATCAGCCACGGGTGCGGATACGAAGACAGACCCTGCGCGCCATGTTTTTTCGCTTCGATTTCCTGCCTGTAGAACGACAGTTCT
>FTFY01001112.1_pt1 | contig 35055 bp, 34 predicted proteins | sample 1640561 | NCBI WGS metagenome assembly FTFY01 (sample SAMEA3914789, study PRJEB12502) | metagenome | biome: forest; material: soil | place: Canada | collected 2011-07-03 | depth 0.3 m | reverse complement strand
AGTACCAGCATGAAAGGTTTGCCCAGCTCCTGCAGGTCGTGCCGGTATTGTTTGAGCATGTTCTTATCGAGCCTGGCTGGCACCGAGGATCAGATCAAACCGTCAAACAGGATCACCTCGACTGTATCGCCGCTTGCCACGTCAGTCTGCTCATGCGCTAGCACGATCATGCAATTGGCTTCGGCCATGGAACGCAAGATGCCCGAGCCTTGGGCAGCGGTAGGGCGCACTGTCCACTGACCATCGTTCATGCTCAGGATGCCGCGCTGGTATTCTGTGCGGCCAGGTCGTTTGCGAATGTCGACGGCGGCAGTGGCGCGCATCAGCGGCAGGGGCGCGGCCCGCGCACCCATCATTTGCAGCAGGGCGTCGCGCGCAAAAAAGTAAAACGACACCATGACTGCGACCGGGTTACCGGGCAAACCGAAAAACAGGGCTTGCTTGCCGGCCGACGTGATGCTGCCGAATGCCAGCGGGCGGCCCGGGCGCATGCCGATTTTCCAAAAGGCGACATCGCCCAGTTGCGCCATCATTTGTTTGGTGTGATCGGCATCGCCGACCGAGACGCCGCCGGAGGTGATGATGGCGTCGGCGTTTTCGCAAGCGCTGCGAAAAGCGCTTTCCAGTGCTTGCGGATCGTCGCCCACCACGCCCATGTCGATGATGTCGCAGCCGAGCCGTTGCAGCATGCCGTACAAGGTGTAGCGATTGGAATCGTAGACGCAGCCGGGATCCAGCACTTCGCCGACCGAGCGCAACTCGTCGCCGGTGGAGAAAAATGCCACGCGCAGCCGGCGCCTTACCGGGATTTCGGCGATCCCTAGCGAGGCTAGCAAACCGAGATCGGCAGGACGCAGGATGCGGCCTTGGCCGATGGCGACTGAGCCGGCTTTCAGATCTTCACCAGCCAGGCGGCGATTCGCGCCGGCCTTTACGGCTGCCAGCGGGATGGTGACCGAGTCTGCCGGACTGCCAGGCGGTTTGCTCACAAATTCCTGCGGGATCACGGTATCGAGTCCGTCCGGCATCAGCGCACCGGTCATGATCCGGATTGCCTGGCCTCGCGCCAGCGTTCCCTCATAGGCGCGGCCGGCATGGGCGGTGCCTGCCACGCTCAGCTCGGTATCGGCGTCAGACAGCAGGTCGGCGGCGTTGAACGCATAACCGTCCATGGCCGAGTTGTCATGCGCCGGGACATTGATAGGCGAGATGATGTCGCTTGCCAGCACCCGGTCAAGGGCGCTGCGCAGCGCCACTTTTTCAATCGCGGTGACTGGTGTGATGCAATCGTGAATGATGGCTTGCGCCTGCTTGACCGGTATCGCATGCGGATCGTAGTCCGACAGGCAACTGGTCAGTTGGGACAAGGACTGTTTGGCTGGGGCTGGGCTGGCATTCAAATTGGTCATTGCATTATCGCTGTTGTAACTGTTCTCGGGTATTGATGTTACGGAAAGCGTCGGCGTCGGTAAACAGCGTTACGCAATAGTTTAGGCGGCTATACCATGTTTCCATCTTACGCCCGCCACCCTGCAGGAAGTCATTGAGCTCGGTTAATAAACCGGTTTTCAGGAGCATGAATACCGGCTGCGGCTGGATCGTCCGACCGCCTGGGTCGCTATGCTCGATTGTGGTTGCCACCGCCAGGTCTGCATTGGCGTTTTGCAACGATTGCGCCAGACGCGACACCAGATCATGCGGCAGATAGGGCGAGTCGCAGGGCGCTGTTACCAGGTACGGACTGGCGCAGTGGCTCAGGCCCGCCTGCAAGCCCGCCAGCGGGCCGGCAAAGTCTGGCTGCTCATCCGGCCAGACCGGATGCCCGAACGCCGCGTAGCTGCTCTGATTGCGGTTGGCGTTGATGATCAGGCTGTTGACCTGGGGCGCCAGGCGCGTAATGACATGCGCTACCATCGGCCGGTCGTCGAGCAGGGCCAGGCCCTTGTCGACACCGCCCATGCGCGTACCGCGGCCGCCGGCCAGTATCAGGCCGGTGATGTTCTGCGCAACGGGAGCAAGGTCGGGGTCGGCTTTCATGGCGTGACTTGGTCAGCCGCCTATGTACGACATTTCCACTTTCTTGCGGGGGGCTGCCAGACCCTCGGTGTTTTGCGTTCGCAATTCGGAATAACGATCGTCACGTGCACGCCACAACTGGCCGATTACGCTGGAGATCTCCGGATCGCTGCATTCGCTGCGCAACAGCGCGCGCAGATCGTGGCCGGCGCTGGCGAACAGGCAGGTGTACAGCTTGCCTTCGGTCGACAGGCGGGCGCGCGAGCAGTCATGGCAAAACGCCTGGGTGACGCTGGAGATCAGGCCGATTTCGCCGATGCCGTCGGCATAGCGCCAGCGCTGTGCGGTTTCTCCTATGTAGTTGGCGGCCACCGGTTGCATCGGCAGTTCGGTCTGGATCAGTTGTGCGACTTCGGCAGAGGGTACTACTTCATCCATCTTCCAGCCGTTGGAGGCGCCCACATCCATATACTCGATGAAACGCAGGATATACGGCGTGTTCTTGAAGTAGCGCGCCATCGGCAGGATTTCCTGCTCGTTGACGCCACGCTTGACTACCATGTTGACCTTGATCGGTCCCAGCCCGACCTGATGTGCGACGTCCAGTCCGCGCAATACCTCGGAAACCGGGAAGTCGGCGTCGTTCATGCGTTGGAATATGTTTTCGTCGAGTGCATCCAGCGAGACGGTGACACGCTTGAGGCCGGCATCTTTCAGCGCCTGTGCCTTTTTTGCCAGCAGCGAACCGTTGGTGGTCAGGGTCAGGTCGAGCTCCTTGCCATCCGGCGTTTTCAGGGCGCTCAGCATGGCGATCAGCGTTTCGATGTGCTTGCGCAGCAAAGGCTCGCCGCCGGTCAGGCGGATTTTGTGGACGCCATGGGCGACGAACAAACTTGCCAGCCGGGTAATTTCTTCAAACGACAGCAATGCAGTGTGTGGCAAGAATGCATAGTCCTTGTCGAACACCGCACGCGGCATGCAGTAGACGCAACGGAAGTTGCAGCGGTCGGTGACCGAGATGCGCAAGTCGTGTAGCGGCCGGCCCAGTTCATCGGCGATCAGGCCGGTCGGCGCTTCAAGGATGGAGGGCAAGGTCGGTGGCAGGGACGGCGGCGAAAAACTGCGGCTATCGATCAGCGGGATGACTTTTTTAGTCATGATGTGTGTCTGCAAAGGTGTGCAATGTCTTGCATCTCTAAATTGGGTGGCAACTTCTACAAGATACCATGAGCGTCGTTTTTTGGCTGCAGCGGACCGAGGAAAGCGGGCCGGTCCGGTTTTTCAAACAGGTGCAGACGTGACAAAGGGAGTCAGAGACTCCCTTTGTTTTATTGCCATCGCGTTACACCGCTGATAACTTGCGGTGAAGCGTCAGCTTACGACTGTGAGCGCTGGGTTTCGACCTGAACCAGCGGCTCGCTGGTTTGCGCCGGCAATGGCTTGCGTTCGCGTGGCACGCGTGGTGCCGGAGCGATGCTTGCCGTTGCTTCCTGCGCCGCACGCAGTTTGCTTGGATCGGTTGCCGCCAGTGTCAGACCTGCTGCAGCCAAAACGCTTTGCAAATCTTCAACCTTAGGCGATGCCGATGCGCTCGGCACGGCTGTCTTGATGACGGCTGGCGCCTCAGCGACCGGTGCTGGTGCCGCAACTGGAGCAACAACTGGTGCAACTACCTGAGCCACCGGAGCTACTGTTTCAGCAACTACCGGAGCCGCGGTTTCGATTTGCGGCTCTGCTGCCGGTTGGCTGGCAGCGATAACGGCTACTTCAGGCAGTGCCAGTTGATCCGGTACGGCGACTGCTGCCGGGGCCGGAATAACGACTGGTGCAGGTTCGGCGGCAGGCGTCTCGACAACTGGTGCTACAACTGTTGCAACAACTGGCTCAGGAGCCGGAGCTGCTGCTACCGGCGTCACTTCGACTGCGACCGGAGCTGTTTCCTGTTGTGGCTCAACTTGCTGCGGGACCAGCGGTGCAGCGATTGCGTTCGACAGTGCTGTCGGAGCAGGTGCTGCCTCAAATGCCGGAGCGCTCACTTCTTGCTGTGCAGGAACTGATGAGGCCATCATCGGTACGCTGTGGCTGACCGGTGCGGCAGGCTCGGCAGGAAACGGAGCATTGTCCGCTGTTGTTGCAGGTGCAGCAACAGCAACGCTGGCTTCTGCCGTATCTGCTACTGCAGCGGCTTCGCCTGTTTCGACTTCATCGCTGCCACCTTCGGTCGTGCCTTCGCTGCTGTCACGATCGCGACGGTTACGGTTACGGCCACCGCGACGACGACGACGACGTGGCTCTTCGTCTTGCTCGCCGGCTTTGACTTCGGTGCGTCCGCTATCGATTTCCGTTGTTTCAGCAGTATCGACAATCGCAGCTACAGCGACACCTGCAGTGGCAACTACACCACCCTTGAGCAAGGTGTCATCGACTTTTTCTTCGCTCAGGTTTTCCTTGCGCTCTTCGCGTGGCGGACGCGGTGGACGTTCGCTACGTTCGCGCCGGCCTTCGTTGCGATTTTCCGATTTGCTGTCGCCGACGTCACGTTGCTCCCGTGGCTCTCTCTGCTCTTTAGGTTCGCGCGGAGGGCGTGGCAGACGTGCTTGCTGGTTTTTAGCTTCTTTGGCTTCTGCAGTCTCGACCACCGGTTTCCTGGCGGTGTCGTCGCGTGTTTCCGATTTGCCTTCGCTGCCATCGCGATTGCGACCGCCACGATTACGGCCGCGTTGACCACGATTGTTACGGTCGCCACGGTCGCCGCGTTGTTGCGGGCCCTTGGCTTCTGCAGGTGCGGCAGGAGCTGCCACAGGCGCAGCTGGTTTGCTGAAGAAGAAACCGAAGATCTTGCCGAGGAAGCCTGTTTCAGCAGGAGCGGCAGCCACTGCTGTCGGACGTGCTGCTGTTTCCGCTGGCTTGCGCTCGACGATAGGCGCTGGCTGGTCAGGCGTAATGCCCTTGACCACGGCTTCCTGACGCGGTTTGCCTTCTTCTTTTTGGGTTTTGTTGTAACCGATGTCGGTATCGGCTTGCTCTGCCATGGCATAGCTGGCCTGGGTTTCTTCCAGGCGTGGATCGTCGTGCTTCAGGCGTTCCAGCTTGTAATGCGGGGTTTCCAGATGCTTGTTCGGGATCAGGATGATGCCGACCCGGTGACGGGTTTCGATCTTCAGGATCTCGCCGCGCTTTTCGTTCAGCAGGAAAGCTGCAACGTCGACTGGCGCCTGGACGTGGATCGCTGCCGAGTTTTCTTTCATCGCCTCTTCCTGGATGATGCGCAGGACTTGCAGGGCGGACGATTCTGTATCGCGGATATGGCCGGTGCCGTTGCAACGCGGGCAAGTCACGTGGCTGCCTTCCGACAGCGACGGACGCAGGCGCTGGCGCGACAATTCCATCAGGCCGAAACGTGAAATCTTGCCCATCTGGACGCGGGCGCGGTCATAGCGCAGTGCATCTTTCAGGCGGGTTTCGACTTCGCGCTGGTTCTTGGAGTTCTCCATGTCGATGAAGTCGATCACGATCAAGCCACCGAGGTCGCGCAAACGTAATTGACGGGCAACTTCTTCCGCTGCCTCGCAATTGGTGTTGAATGCGGTAGTTTCGATGTCGCCGCCGCGGGTAGCGCGCGCCGAGTTGACGTCCACGGAAACCAGGGCTTCGGTATGGTCGATCACGATAGCACCGCCGGATGGCAGGGGTACGGTGCGCGAGTACGCGGTTTCGATCTGGTGTTCGATCTGGAAGCGGGAGAACAGCGGCACGTCGTCGCGGTAGCGTTTTACGCGGTGCACCATGTCGGGCATGACGTGGGCCATGAACTGCTGGGCCTGGTCGTGGATTTCATCGGTATCGATCAGGATTTCGCCGATATCCGGTTGGAAGTAATCGCGGATCGCGCGGATCACCAGCGACGATTCCTGGTAAATCAGGAACGCGCCATTACCTTGCGTACCGGCACCTTCAATAGCGCGCCAGAGTTGCATCAGGTAATTCAAATCCCATTGCAATTCATCAACGTTGCGGCCGATACCTGCCGTACGTGCAATCACCGACATGCCGTTTGGCAGGTCCAGCTTGTCCATTGTCTCGCGCAGTTCCTGGCGATCTTCACCTTCGACGCGGCGGGAAACACCACCACCGCGCGGATTGTTAGGCATCAGGACCAGATAGCGGCCAGCCAGGGAAACGAAGGAAGTCAGGGCCGCGCCTTTATTGCCGCGCTCTTCCTTTTCGACCTGCACCATGATTTCCTGGCCTTCGCGCAGTGCATCTTTGATCGATGCGCTGCGAACGTCTACACCTTCTTTAAAGTAAGTGCGGGCAACTTCCTTGAACGGCAAAAAGCCATGACGCTCTTCACCGTAGTTGACGAAGCAGGCTTCCAGCGACGGCTCGATACGGGTAATCACACCTTTGTAGATATTGGACTTGCGTTGTTCGCGTCCGGTGGTTTCGATATCGATGTCGATGAGCTTTTGCCCGTCAACAATCGCCACGCGCAGTTCTTCTTGCTGCGTGGCATTAAACAACATGCGTTTCATTTTTCGCTCCGTGACCCTTGGGTCAATGCAATGGCGCTTAAAGATAGCTGTTCTTCAGCATTTCTGTCAGCGACAAAAAGTACAAGGATGTACGCGAGAACGGAGTGTCTGGGGGGAGAGAATTGCCTTGGTGTGTTTGCGCCAATCTACAAAGTAGGGCGCAGTGCACAGGCGCGGATGTAGTGCTGTCGCGGTACTGAAAAACTTTACTGAACGCTCTATTGAGAACCACCAGCGTGCGCCGGTACAGCGTCTTGCGATTCGCGGAACGCGAGCACGACGCCTGGCGGTGAGCAGCTTGATAGAGCCAGATAAAGCATTGGTTTCAGTAAAAAATATACGACAAATTTATAAGCACTACATCAACCGGCGAGCTCGTCGCAATCGTAACGTCGTTACAATCGCATCGAGCTCGCCGGACTTTATCCTAATCATCCAGACATTCTTGTTCAGCATCCGTGCGCGTTATCCGATGACAACAACGGTGCGACCTTGACTCGCGCAGGGGTGATGCGTACACATTTCCCATCAAATTTGCAAATTGGCGAGGCTGATGGGCGCGCCCCTGTGTAGAATGGTCTTTTTATTCTTACACCAGCAACTGTTTTCTAACAATTGCAGAACAATTATATATTCAAAATGAAGGACTTAGCGAGATTTTCTGGAGGACGGGTTGAGACTCGTCCCAAGGCGCGGACACAGGCCGCGCCCAAGCATAAGGCCGACCGTAATGTAGCCGTAAAGCAAGAGGTGTCGGCGCCGCCGCCACCGCCGCCACAAGCACTTGCCGTGCAGTTGTTGACTATCGGGGAAGAAGACGCCGGTCAACGCATCGACAATTTTTTATTGCGTATTTGCAAAGGAGTGCCCAAGAGCCACATTTATCGTGTGCTGCGCTCCGGTGAGGTCAGGGTCAACAAAGGCCGCATCGACCAGACTTATCGTTTGGTGGAAGGTGACGTGATCCGGGTGCCGCCGATCCGAATTGCTGAAAAGCAAGAAAAAGTGGTGCCGGGTGCGGAATTCAAGATATTGTTGGAAGATAATCATTTACTGGTGATCGACAAGCCGGCCGGCGTTGCCGTGCATGGCGGTTCCGGCGTCAGTTATGGTGTCATTGAGCAACTTCGTGCAGCCCGTCCGCAAGCCAAGTTCCTGGAACTGGTACACCGGCTGGATCGTGACACCTCTGGTATTTTGTTGCTGGCAAAGAAACGTTCTGCGCTAACCAATCTGCACGAACAGATGCGCGATGGCGATACGGACAAGCGCTACCTGGTGCTGGTGCACGGCGACTGGCAAAACGAACGCCAGCACGTCAAACTGGCCTTACATAAGTATACGGCGGGCGATGGCGAGCGCCGCGTCCGGGTGCAAGCCGACGGCCAGGCATCGCACACGATTTTCAACCTGATCCGTCGTTACGGTGACTACGCATTGCTTGAGGCTGAGCTGAAGACTGGCCGCACGCATCAGATCCGTGTCCACCTGTCAGCCAGCGGTTTTGCGATCGCGGGTGACGACAAGTATGGCGACTTTGCCTTGAACCGGGCTTTGCAGAAGGCCGACGGCCAGCGCATTGCTCTGAAACGAATGTTTTTGCATGCTTATCAGATTACTTTCGCTCACCCCGAAACGGGTAAGCCGGTAACCCTCAAGGCGCCGTTGCCGCCGGAATGCGAGAAATTCCTGAAGAGTCTCCCGAAAAATGTCCCCGAGGCAATATCGGAAGCCAAGGGCGATTAGAATATATCAGTTAGTATTTGTTTATCGGCTTGTCGATTTTGCTATCGGCGAGCTGCAACAGACAACAGCAACAGGAATTGGCAAAGGATTGTCAGGCAATATGGCACGAAAAAAATTTGACTTGATCGTATTTGATTGGGATGGCACCTTGATGGACAGTACGGCCATCATCGTGAAGTGTATTCAGGCGGCGGCCAGGGATCTGGGGCTGGCAATTCCGGACAACAAGGCAGCTGCGCATGTGATCGGGCTTGGTTTGACGGAAGCGATGCAGTTGGCGATGCCGGGCCTGGAGCCTGGCCAGTATCCGCGAGTGGTAGAGCGTTATCGCTATCACTATCTGGCGCAAGACCAGGACCTCACCTTGTTTGACGGCGTACGTGAAATGCTGGCGGATCTGTCGCAGCAAGGATATTTCCTGGCGATCGCCACCGGCAAGAGCCGGGTCGGGCTGAATCGCGCCTTGCACGAGACTAAATTGCTGTCGGTGTTCGACGCCACCCGCTGTGCCGACGAAACCTTCTCGAAGCCGCATCCGGCCATGCTGCAGGAGTTGACCCGCGAGCTGGGGCAAGACCTGAGGCGCACCGTGATGATCGGCGATACCACGCATGATCTGCAAATGGCGATCAATGCCGGTGCGGCGGGTATTGCGGTTCAGTATGGCGCGCATCCTGCCAACGAACTGGAGGTGCTGAAGCCGCTGTTCAATGCAAGGTCGACGGTGGAACTGCATGCCTGGCTTAATGAGAACGCCTGAATCCATGCCATTGAATCCGGGCCGGCGAGTGGGTAATTGAGCGACGCACCGTGAACGATATCCGAATCCCCATCTGTGCTTCTTCTGCGCTGGCAGAGCGCGGCAAAGGCGTGCGCTTTGCAGTTACCGCATGGGGGGAAGATGCGGTGGCGTTTGTCGTGCGCCACCACAATATCGTCCACGCTTACCTGAATCGTTGCGCGCATATTTCGCTGGAGCTGGACTGGAATGAAGGCGAGTTTTTCGAATCTAGCGGTTTGTATCTGATGTGCGCAACGCATGGCGCGGTGTATGAGCCGGAAACCGGGTACTGTGCCGGCGGTCCATGCCGCGGTGGCCGTTTGCACAAGATTATGGTTGTAGAAAGCAATGATCAGGTGTTCTGGATCCCTGATGAATACATACGGCCGGCAGTCGCCTGAGATTGCATGGCTGCCGTATTCAATAACGATTTTGGATAAACGAAGTGAGTAGACGCCATGAGCAATAACGAATTTGATAATGTGGGAGCTGCCGTGCCTGCCAAAAAAGAGGGATGGGAGCGCGAAGTGCTGGAGAAGCTGGCGTTCGCTTCGTTGCGCGAGCAGCGCGCGCGGCGCCGCTGGGGGATTTTCTTCAAGCTGGCTTTTCTTGGCGTGATTGGTTTCGCGTTCTGGCTCGGCATGAACTATGAAGGTTCGGATACGCAAACCGTCGGTGCGCATACTGCGTTGGTGAAGATCAACGGTGCGATCGAATCGGAAGGTAACGGTTCAGCCGGCGTGGTGGTGCCAGCGCTTGATAATGCTTTTGCCGCAGACGATTCGGTCGGCGTGATATTGCGCATCAACAGTCCTGGCGGCAGCCCGGTGCAGGCCGGCATCATCAATGATGAAATCGCTCGCTTGCGCAAAGAGTATCCGAACAAGCCGCTGTACGTAGTGGTCGATGAGATGTGCGCGTCCGGCGGTTACTACATCGCTGCCGCAGCCGATAAGATCTATGTCAATAAAGCCAGTATCGTTGGCTCGATCGGCGTGCTGATGGATGGTTTCGGCTTCACCGGATTGATGGACAAGGTCGGTGTTGAGCGGCGCTTGCTGACTGCTGGCGAGAACAAGGGTTTCCTCGATCCGTTCAGTCCGATGAGCGCTACCCAGAAGGGTTATGCGCAAACCATGCTGGCGGAAATCCATCAGCAGTTTATCGATGTCGTGCGCAAGGGCCGTGGTGCGCGCCTGAAAGAAACACCGGAAACTTTCTCCGGCCTGTTCTGGAGCGGCTCCAAGGCGATCGAGATGGGTCTCGCGGATGGTTATGGAACGGTGGAGAGCGTTGCGCGCGATGTCTTGAAGCAGGAAGATATTGTCGACTACACCAAGAGCGAAGGTTTGCCTGACCGTTTGCTGAAAAAATTCGGCGTGGCGATGGGCGGCGGTGTGGTGCAGTCTCTGGTGAGCAGCGTCAAGCCAAGTTTGCGTTGAATTTAATTCAAGAGCCTGCTCGCCCAACATTGCGAGCATGCTTTGAAGGCAATATCAAAGTGGAAACCGATTTAATATCGATTCAATATCGATTCGAAATCGACATATCGTAATACCTTAATTCGCCTTGTATCTTCGTGATCCTGTTGTATATTGAAGTGACTCGAGGAATAGCGAACGGAGGAGGCGATTATAGATATAGTTAAATCGTTGACCACTCAGTTGCAATTGTTTCGGTAGCAAAAAGTCGCGCCATTGCAATACAACCCCTTGCATTGACATAGTACATTTGCTGCTGGACAAACCACCGCATCATGGATGCGGCACCGAGAAGTTTTCGACTTCTCAACATAATGTCTTTCGAGACAGGCAAGTACGGCGACGGCGCAACACCGTCGTCGTTTTGCATTTTGGGCACGGAAATTATTGTGCGCGAAATTATTGAACGTCTATTTGGCAACTATTGCGCAAGGAACAGGAATACGGTTGGCTTCTTGTGAAAGTCCGGATGTTTGCCGGCTGCAAGGGCCGCCTTCCATTTGGCCGCGGTTTGGGTCCTGATGGTTTCGGAAGCCAGGGTCAAATCGGTGGCCACGCAAATCAGCGTGCTGGCCTGGCAGGCGTTAGCCAGCGCTTCCAGAAATGCGCTATTGCGATATGGCGTTTCAATGAACAATTGTGTCTGCTGTTCCTGGCGCGAGCGTAACTCCAATGCCTTGATGCGTTTGCTGCGCTGTTCGGCGTCGGTGGGCAGGTAACCGTTGAAGGCAAAGCTCTGGCCGTTAAGGCCGCTACTCATGACGGCAAGCAGCAGCGACGACGGGCCAACCAATGGACGCACCTGAATTCCGTGTGCATGAGCCAGCCGTACCAGATTGGCGCCGGGGTCGGCTACTGCAGGCACTCCCGCTTCTGAGATCAGGCCAGCGTCCCGGCCGGCCAGGATCGGCGCCAGCAACGACGGTAATGCCGCGCTGGCAGTGTTGACGTTGAGCTCGGCGATTTGAATTTCTTGCAATGGCTTGGCTAGCGACTGGGCGGCATCGATCAATTTCAAGAAGGCGCGTGTCGTCTTTGCATTTTCTGCGATGAAGTAATCCAGCCGGGCGGTGAGCGCCTGTACTTCAAGTGGGATGACAGCCGCTAGTGGTTGCGTCAACTCGGCTTCGCTCTGGCCCAGGGTGTTGGGAATTAAATACAGAATACCTGGCATGTCGGTCTATCTTATGAAAAATGGGAAGGCGGCGCGGCGCAGCATACCGGTCAGTGCGATTAATGGCAAACCGGTCAGGGCAGTCGGATCGGTGCTTTCGATTTTTTCCAGGATGGCGATGCCCAGTCCTTCATTTTTTGCACTGCCGGCGCAATCGTAAGGTTGTTCAATGCGCAAGTAGGCATCCAGTTCGGCATCGGGCAGGTCGCGGAAGGTGACGAAGGTCTGGATATTTTCTATCTGCGCTGCTTGTCCGACCTCGCTCTGCCGGCTATCCCACAAACAAAGGGCGGTGTGGAATATGACACGGCGGCCGCGCATCTTTTGCAGTTGCGCCAAGGCATTTTCGTGGTTGCCGGGTTTGCCGATCTGCTCGCCGTCCAGCGTGGCAACCTGATCCGAGCCGATCACCAGCGCATTTGGCGCGGCCAGCGCCACTGTACGGGCTTTTTCCAGCGCCAGGCGCAAGGCAGTAGCTTCCGGACTTTCGCCGGGGTGTGGCGTTTCGTCGATATCCGGCACCACCACCTCAAATGGCATCTGTAGCCGGGAAAGCAATTCTTTGCGATATTTTGAGCTGGAGCCGAGGATCAGGCGCGGCAGGGGTGGGGTTGCGGGTGCTGCGGAAGAAGTCGTTTGTTGTAAAGAAGCCATGGTTTTCGTTAATTGAACGATTGCCCAACAATAAAATGCCGAGAAAGTGCGGAAATCACGCTAACACTTTGACGAATAAGGGAAAAGGCTGTTATTATCGCAGGTTTTCCGGGTCCGGCTAGACTATGAGTGCTTTTGTAATCGACGCGTTTGAGTATTCGCGCCATAAAGAGCGCCGTGAAGGCGAAATCGCCGTGGCTGACTTGAGTCGCCTGGCTGATGAATCGGCAGACCGCTCCGGCACTCTGCATTGGGTTCTGGTTGGTGGTGTCGATAACTTGGGGCATCCCCAGTTGACGATGTCGGTAACAGGCTCGATCAAGATCATGTGCCAGCGCTGCCTGACGCCGTTTGCCTTCGATATCGATGCGGAATCCGTGTTGGTGTTGGCAAAGGATGAAGAAAGTGCAGATGCAATCGATGCGCTTCTTGATAATGATGAAATCGATGTCATTGTCGGCACTAAATCACTGAATATCGTTGAATTGATTGAGGATGAGGCTTTGCTGGCCTTGCCGCTGTCGCCCAAACATCCGGTTTGCCCGGACCAGTCTGCGCTGGATGGGCTGAAAAGCAGCAAAAAAGAATCGCCGTTCGCGATGCTAAAGAATTTGAAGTAGCAGTAATTGCAATAGATGTAAATTGCGGTAATAAGGAATTGCGGTAAATTTGTTGCGCTGATTTTCACATGAATGTGATTCCGTGTGACTAAGGTGTGGCAATAGGTAGTAAAATCCGCGCACAAACGCGGCAGGAATATCCAGCCTTTCCCTGTTCTGAGGGTTGGATATGTTAAACTTTAAGATCTTAAGAAAGCAGGAGTTATCATGGCAGTTCAACAAAATAAGAAGACCCCATCGAAGCGCGGCATGCACCGTGCCCACGATTTTCTGGTTGCACCTCCGCTGGCTATCGAGCCAACGACTGGTGAAACACATCTGCGTCACCATATCAGCCCGAACGGCTTTTACCGTGGCCGTAAAGTGTTGAAGACCAAGAACGACGAGTAATTAATACTTGTTCTTGCGATGCAGGATGAAGGCGGCGCGATGAGTTTTACTCAGCAGCGCCGTTTTTGTATGCAGAATAGACTGAATATATCCTTGCGTCATTTTGAATCGCGCCCGATCTGCCTCATAATACGGCTTAGAGTAGGCACTGAATCAAAACAATGACAATCAAAATTTCTATCGACTGTATGGGTGGTGATCACGGCCCATCGGTTACCGTTCCTGCTGCTATTTCATTTGCCAATCGCGAGCCTGAGGCCGAGTTGGTATTGGTTGGTCTCGAAGACGAAATTCGGGCGCAGCTGAAAAAGCACAAGGCGAGTTCCCATCCGCGTTTATCGGTGCAGCATGCATCCGAAGTGGTGACGATGGACGACTCCATCGAAACTGCATTACGCCGTAAAAAAGACTCCTCAATGCGTGTCGCCCTGCGTCTGATTAAAGACCAGCAGGTGCAGGCTTGCGTCTCGGCGGGTAATACCGGCGCCTTGATGGCGGTTTCCCGTTATTTGCTCAAGACTTTGCATGGTGTCGACCGCCCTGCCATTTGTACCCTTCTTCCCAATCAAAAAGACCGTCCGACGTATATGCTCGACCTGGGCGCGAACGTTGACTGCGAGGCCCTGCATCTGCATCAGTTTGCGTTGATGGGATCGGCCCTGGTATCGGCCATGGAAGGCAAGCCGATGCCGACAATCGGTTTGCTCAATGTCGGCGAAGAAGATATCAAGGGCAATGAAGTGGTCAAGCAGACTGCGGCATTGCTGCGCGCGGATCACGAAAAAGGTATCCTGAATTTCTACGGCAATGTCGAAGGCAATGACATTTTCGAAGGTACTACCGACATCGTCGTTTGCGACGGTTTTGTCGGCAATGTCACCCTCAAGGCTTCCGAAGGCCTGGGGCGTTTCGTCAAGACGGTATTGACGACCGAATTCAAGAGCGGCATTTTGAACATGTTGGGCGCAGTCATCGCCCGCGGCGCCATCAAAGCGATCTCGCGCCGCCTGAATCCGTCGCGTTATAACGGCGCCAGCCTGCTTGGCTTGCGCGGGCTGGTTTTCAAGAGCCACGGCAGTGCCGATGCATATGGTTACGAATGGGCCATACAGCGCGCATTCGATGCAGCCAAATATGATGTATTGTCTCGTATTGCGACCACGATTGCGGAGCTGATGCCGCAAGCCGATATCGCCTCCAAGCCGGCGGATGCCGGTGCGGGTGGCGCGTCCGGTGAAATCGTTAATACTGAATTAACCCAACAAAAGACAGCATGACTACATTTAGCAAAATTGTCGGCACCGGCAGCTATTTGCCACCGAAGCGGGTAACCAACCAGGAGCTCACCGAGCAGCTCGCCGCGAAGGGGATCGAGACATCCCATGAATGGATTTTTTCCCGTAGCGGCATCGCAGCGCGCCACTATGCTGAAGCGGATGTGCAATCCAGCGATCTGGCCGTGGCCGCCGCCAAACAGGCGCTGGACATGGCTCGCATGCAGCCCGAAGATATCGACCTGATCATCGTCGCCACTTCAACCCCGGACCATTTCGGCGGTTTCCCGAGTACTGCCTGCGTAGTGCAGCAAAAGCTTGGCATCACCAATGGCGGCGCAGCCTTTGATGTGCAGGCGGTGTGCAGCGGGTTTGTGTACGCGGTATCGATCGCGGACAGCTTTATCAAGACCGGCACCCACAAGAACGTATTGGTGATCGGCACCGAGGTTTTTTCGAAGATCCTGAATTTTGAAGATCGCACCACCTGTGTCTTGTTTGGCGATGGCGCTGGCGCGGTGATCATGACCGCTTCCTCCGAACCTGGCATCCTTGCCACCAAGCTGCATGCCGACGGCCGTCATAAAGACATACTGTGCGTGCCCGGCAAGGTGAGTGCTGGTGCGGTTGAGGGCAGTGCTTTCTTGTATATGGATGGCCAGGCAGTCTTCAAGCTGGCGGTGTCGGTGTTGGAGAAAGTTGCCAATGAGACTTTGCGGATTGCCGGCATGTCGGCTTCCGAGATCGACTGGCTGATTCCGCATCAAGCCAACATCCGCATCATGCAAAGCACCGCGCGCAAGCTGGGCCTGGATCCCGAGCGCATGGTGGTGACGGTCGACCAGCATGGCAATACCTCGGCGGCGTCGATTCCGCTGGCGCTGGATCAGGCGGTACGCGATGGCCGCGTCAAGCCCGGCCAGAATGTCATGATGGAAGGTGTCGGCGGCGGCTTTACCTGGGGCGCTATCCTGGCGCGCATGTAAAACCATAAGCGAGACATAAGCGCGACATAAGTCACACCTAGGCGCTTTAACGTCTATCCGGCAGGTTGCTGCCAGACCGCGGCTATATGCCAGCGTGTGTTTAACAAATTTGATACCCAATTAGGTAAGGCATGAATAAATTCGCATTTGTTTTCCCGGGCCAGGGTTCACAGGCCATTGGCATGTTGAACGGTTTTGCCGATAACCCGGTGGTAAAAGACACGGTTGCAGAAGCTTCGGAAGCGCTGCAGTTCGATCTCGGCAAACTGATTGCAGAGGGACCGAAAGAAGAGCTGGATCTGACCACCAATACGCAGCCGGTCATGTTGACCGCGGCAGTTGCCTGTTACCGCGCCTGGCTGGCGGCTGGTGGTAAAGCACCGGCGCTGGTGGCTGGCCACAGCCTGGGTGAGTATTCGGCGCTGGTAGCCGCCGGCGTGATTGCGTTCAAGGATGCGGTGCCGTTGGTGCGTTTCCGTGCGCAAGCCATGCAGCAAGCGGTGCCGGTCGGGCAGGGCGGCATGGCCGTCATCCTCGGTTTGTCGGATGAGGACGTGCGCGCAGTTTGCATGGCAGCTGCGCAGGGTGAGGTCGTCGAAGCGGTGAATTTCAACGCGCCGGCACAGGTAGTGATCGCTGGCCATAAAGGGGCGATTGAGCGCGCTTGTGTCGCAGCGAAAGAAAAAGGTGCAAAACGTGCCTTGCCATTGCCGGTATCGGCCCCATTTCATTCCTCGTTGTTAAAGCCTGCATCGGATCGTTTGCGTGAATACATGCAAGACCTGAATTTCGCGGCGCCGCAGATCGCGTTGGTCAATAACGTCGACGTGGCCATCGTCAGCGACCCGGAAGCCATCAAGAATGCGCTGGTGCGGCAAGCGGCCAGCCCGGTGCGTTGGGTGGAAACAGTGCAAAAAATTGCAGCCGAAGGTGTCACGCATGTGGTTGAATGCGGTCCGGGCAAGGTTCTTGCTGGTTTGACCAAACGTATTAACGATACCTTGATCAGCGATATGATTATCGATCAGGCGTCGCTGGATAAAATGTTGGAGACTTTGAAGTGACTATACAAAATACAGACTCACAGAATTTGGCCGGGCAGGTGGCTTTGGTCACCGGCGCCTCGCGCGGAATCGGCCGGGCTATCGCATTGCAATTGCTCCAGCGCGGCGCCAAGGTGATTGGCACCGCAACCTCCGAAGCGGGTGCAGCGGCGATCACGGAGTATATGGAAGCGAGCCAGCCGGGCCAGGGTCGCGGTATTGTGTTGAATGTGAATGACGCTGCCGGTTGTGCGGCGGCAGTCGAGTTGACGCAGAAAGAATTCGGCGGCCTGTCGATCCTTGTCAATAATGCCGGCATTACCCAGGATCAACTGGCAATGCGCATGAAGGACGAGGAATGGGACGCCGTCATCGCCACCAACCTGACCGCTGTAGCGCGTTTGTCGCGCGCGGTCCTGCGTGGCATGATGAAAGCCAAGCACGGCCGTATCATTAATATCACTTCGGTAGTCGGTTCGGCTGGCAATCCGGGGCAAATGAACTATGCTGCGGCCAAGGCCGGTGTATCCGGCATGAGCCGGGCGCTGGCGCGCGAGATCGGCAGTCGCAACATTACGGTCAATTGCGTGGCGCCCGGTTTTATCGATACCGATATGACCAAGGACCTGGGCGAGCAGCAGCACGCTGCTTTGCTGCAACAGATTCCGCTGGGACGGCTGGGTGCTGCAGATGATGTGGCAGCGGCCGTGGTTTTCCTGGCGTCGCCGCAAGCCAGCTACATTACGGGCACCACTTTGCACGTGAATGGCGGCATGTACATGAGCTGAAACCGGCTTGCAGTTCCGGGCTTATGCCAGAGTTAAATCAGAGTTAAATGTAAGTAGTACCATTTAGTACCAATTTAGAAGCTTTTGACATGGTTTTGTTAAATCTTAAAGACTAATGTCGAAAGTAAATTTTCAATGCGCAAACCTGCTAAAATGCGCGCACTTTCTGTAACCTAATGGAGGCATCACATGTCCGATATCGAACAACGCGTTAAAAAAATCGTCGCTGAGCAACTGGGCGTCGCAGAAGCTGACATCAAGATCGAATCGTCGTTTGTCAACGATCTGGGTGCTGACTCACTCGACACAGTTGAACTGGTGATGGCACTGGAAGATGAGTTCGAAATGGAAATCCCTGACGAACAAGCTGAAAAAATTACTACAGTGCAACAAGCTATTGATTACGCTAAGGCCCACGTTAAGGCTGCCTAAGCAAGCTTTGAATGTATCCAGGAGAACCGCTTGAGCCGCACACGTGAACGCCGCGTTGTGATAACTGGCCTGGGTTGCATTTCACCGGTCGGCAATACGATTGCCGATGCGTGGAGTGCGATTATCTCAGGCAAATCAGGGATCGCAGCCATCACCAAGTTTGACGCCACCGCTTTTTCCACGCGTTTTGCGGGAGAAGTGAAGGGCTTCAATATCGAAGATTACATTCCTGCCAAAGAAGCACGGCATATGGATACTTTTATCCACTATGGCATGGCGGCAGGGATGCAGGCGATGCAAGACAGTGGCCTGGAAGTAACTGAAACTAATGCTGAGCGGATAGGCGTCATCATCGGCTCCGGCATTGGTGGTTTGCCCTTGATCGAAGAAACGCATGCCGAACTGACCGCTCGCGGTCCGCGCCGGATTAGCCCTTTCTTCATCCCGGCATCGATCATCAACATGATTTCGGGCAATCTGTCGATCAAATACGGTCTTAAAGGACCGAATCTGGCGATCGTGACTGCCTGTACTACAGGTTTGCATTGTATCGGTGCTGCCGGCCGCATGATTCAGTACGGCGACGCCGATGTGATGATTGCCGGCGGTGCGGAGTCAAGCGTGTCGCCGTTGGGCGTTGGCGGTTTTGCGTCAGCGCGCGCATTGTCGTCGCGTAATGACGATCCCGCCACGGCTTCGCGTCCGTGGGACAAGGATCGGGACGGTTTCGTATTAGGTGAGGGCGCCGGTGTGCTGGTGCTCGAAGAATACGAACATGCCAAGGCGCGCGGCGCCAAGATTTATGCGGAACTGCTCGGCTTCGGCATGAGCGGCGATGCTTATCACATGACTGCACCTAGCCTGGATGGCCCGCGTCGTTGCGTCGGCAATGCCTTGCGCGATGCCGGCGTCAACGCCGACCAGGTGCAATATCTGAATGCGCATGGTACTTCGACACCATTGGGCGACAAGAATGAAACGGAAGCGATCAAGGCCGCTTTCGGTGATCATGCTTATAAGCTGGTGGTGAATTCGACCAAGTCGATGACCGGACATCTGCTGGGCGGCGCCGGTGGACTGGAGTCGGTATTTACTGTGTTGGCTCTGCATAATCAAATCTCGCCGCCGACGACTAATATTTTCAATCAAGATCCTGAATGTGATCTCGATTACTGCGCCAACACGGCACGGGACATGAAAATAGACATCGCAGTCAAAAATTCATTCGGCTTTGGCGGCACGAATGGCACCCTGGTTTTTGGCAAAATTTAAAATTTTGCAACAGGCTTCGAACCGGTCTCTGTCGAGACCGGTTCGAATTTCGCTTTAACTTCTCATGATGTCGATCGCCCTGTCTGCCGTTATCCGGCCATCCAAGGTGATGTCTGCGCTGGTGGGCTTGCAGTGTATGCTGGCCGGCTCGGTTGGCATCCTGATTGCCGTTGGTGCTGTAGGCGATTTGCCGTTATCCGAGCGCCTTGCTCTGGCCGCGCTGTGTTTGTCGGCGGCTATTTATGGCATAACGCGCTACACTCGTAGCAGGCAAGCAGTTCAAATCAATATTTCCGGAGACGGCCATATCAGACTTGTCGATGTGGCAACGGGCAAGGCCGTATCTGCCGCGAAAAAGACACCATCACCAGTGAAGTTGCTTGAAGGCACCACTCTCTGGTCACATTTACTGCTGCTGCGCCTTCGATTGGATAGCGGCTCGGTCCGAACAATCGCTATACTGCCTGATAGTGTTTCTAAAGATGCTTTCAGAAGATTATCCGTGGCATGCCGCTGGATTGCGTCGCGCACGGAGAAAACAGGGCTCGTTGGGTTAGATAATGAATAAGCATTTTCTTGAACTTTTGTCATTGCTTACTATCTATTCCGGCACCCTAATGCAGGTCGCAACAAAACAAGGGAATGGGGATTGACGACAGAACGCGAAATTGATCAACTGCTTGTCGAGCGCGTACAGCGTGGCGATAAGAAGGCGTTCGAGCTCTTGGTTATTAAATACCAACGCAAGCTGATGCGTCTTGTGTCGCGGCTGGTACGCGATCAGGCAGAAGCTGAGGATGTTGTGCAGGAAGCCTTTATAAAGGCGTACCGGGCACTGCCTCAGTTTAGGGGCGACTCGGCCTTTTATACCTGGCTGTATCGGATTGGCATAAATACTGCTAAGAATTATTTGGTGACTCAGGGACGCAGGGCGCCCACCTCAACCGAAGCAAATTCTGAAGAAGCAGAAACTTTTGACGATGGCGAGCAACTAAGGGATATAAACACCCCGGAATCTTTGCTGGCCACCAAGCAGATAGCGCAAACCGTGAACACTGCAATGGAGGCTTTGCCGGCAGAGTTGCGTACGGCGATTACCTTACGTGAGATAGAGGGTTTGAGTTATGACGAGATTGCTGAGGCAATGGGATGTCCGATAGGAACGGTGCGCAGTCGGATATTTAGGGCACGGGAAGCTATCGCAGATAAGTTGAGGCCATTGCTGGATACGGCCATCGACAAACGTTGGTAAAACGTAAAAAAAGATAGTGGTTTTTCGGGAACGAAGGGGTTGGCCTGGTTTTAAGGTGACATATGAATACCAAAGATATAACCCAAGAGCAGATTTCTGCCTTGGCTGACGGTGAGTTGTCCAATGCCTATGTGGATATGGCAATGGCTGCTTTGCGTCAGACTGAAGGTCGCGACACATGGGACGTCTATCACCAGATAGGCGACATCATGCGTTCGGATGATATGGCGTTGACCATGAGTCCGGATTTTTTCAGCCGCATGTCGGCGCGCTTAGACGCTGAGCCTGCAATTATTGCTGCGCCCCTGGCCGCCACTTTGCAGCCTGCCGAGCGTCTTGCTGTCGGTGGCGGCCAGTCTATGCGCTTTGGCATCACGGGCGGCGTCGGGCGTTCCATCAAACGCTTTGCCTTGCCTGGTATGGCTGCTGCGGCCGTAGCGGCAGCGGCTTTCATCATCACGCCGCAAACGGCGGTGGTCGGCGGCCCGGCGTCCAATGGGGCGGTAACGTCGCAACTGGCCCTGGCTTCGGCATCTGCAGTCGGCGACGATCACGCCGTCACACGTAACGGAGAAGTGTTACGGGACCCACGGATGGATGAATATCTGGTGGCGCATCAACGTTTCTCTCCTTCCCTTTATAGCGCTGCGCAATACGCACGGCCGGCCACATACGCACCTGATGCTAATAACTAACATGCGGCAGACGCGGGTCTTGCTAGGAGTTGTTCTGTCGCTGGTCATGGTGCTTTCCGCGCAAGCGGAAAGCACCGATGGCGCAAATGCGGCTGCAAATGCAGCCGACAAGCAGGAGGCGCAGACGCTGTTGAAAAAAATCCAGTCGGCGGCGCAAAGACTGAATTATTCCGGTACTTTCATCTATCAGCAGGCAAACCAGATACGCACGTCGCGTATTACGCATATGCTGGATGGCCGGAATGAAATAGAAAAATTGGAAATCCTCGATGGCCAGCCGCGCGAATATATACGGCGTAACGAGGATGTCACCTGCTATATGCCAGAGGTTAAAACCAAGATAGTCGAGAGGCGCGTCACACAAGACGGTTTTCCTGCCATTTTGGCGGCATTGCCGGCCGACCTGACCGACTATTACAATGTGAAAATGGGCGAGACTGGGCGGGTTGCCGGTTTTGATTGCCAGGCCGTGCTGCTGGAACCCAGGGATAGCATGCGCTATGGTTACAAGCTCTGGGCAGAAAAAAAATCCGGCTTGTTGTTGCGGGCGCAAACGCTGAACGGCAAGAATGAAATCATCGAACAGATTTCGTTTACCCAAGTTGCCATCGGCAATATCGACCACAATCTATTGAAGCCGAGCTTTGGCAACACCAATGCCTGGCATACCGAAAGCAGCGTAATTAATCCCTCCAATCTGAATGAGTGGACAGTTACCGGCATGCCTCCGGGTTTCAAGAAAGTACGCGAACTCAAGCGTATGGTGGCGGATGCCCCGGCCACGAAGAGCGTTCCCGGTACGCCGGTAACGCGGCGCGAAGTTTCGCAGCTGATTTTTTCAGACGGGCTGGTGGCGATTTCCATATTTATCGAACCAGGCAGTCAAAGCCGTACCGAAGGATCCTTGCAGCAGGGAGCATTGAATATCGTGGGTAAGCGCCAGGGGGAATACTGGTTGACGATTGTTGGCGATGTGCCGCCGGCGGCGATGCGGCAGGTGGCGAATTCGATTGAACTCAAAAACAAATAAAACTTATATGACTATGATGAAAACGGCTGGTCCGGTTCGTTACGTTTTGTCTGCAATGGTTGTCAGTGTCGCCGGCGTCGTTGGCGTCACTGCGGCTCTTTTTGTTCCCGCCGTGATTGGCGTCGGCCCCCAGGCAATCGCTGCGCCGGTGGTATCCGGATTGCCGGACTTTACCGATATCGTCGAAAAAACCGGTCCTGCGGTGGTTAATATCCGCACCACGGAAAAAGTCAAAGCCGGTTCCGGCCAGGGTGATTCGGATGATCCTAGCGACGCCGAAATGCAGGACTTTTTCCGTCGTTTCTTCGGTGTTCCTGTTCCCAATACGCCGCGTCAGGCCCCGGCGCCACGCGGTCGCAAGGCTGAGCCCAAGGTGCAGGAAGAAGTGCCGCGCGGCGTAGGTTCCGGTTTCGTGATTTCGGCCGACGGCTATGTCATGACCAATGCGCACGTGATCGACGGCGCCAGCGAAGTGTATGTAACGCTGACCGACAAGCGCGAATTCAAAGCCAAGGTGATCGGCGCGGATACGCGCAGCGACGTCGCCTTGTTGAAAATCGACGGCGCTAACTTGCCACGCTTGACGATCGGCGATTCCGACAAGATCAAGGCCGGCGAATGGGTACTGGCGATCGGTTCGCCGTTCGGCCTGGAAAATACTGTGACTGCCGGCATCATTTCGGCGAAAGCGCGCGATACCGGCGACTACCTGCCTTTGATTCAGACCGACGTCGCCGTCAATCCCGGTAATTCCGGCGGTCCGTTGATCAATATGCGCGGCGAAGTGGTTGGTATCAACTCGCAAATCTACAGCCGCTCCGGCGGCTTCATGGGGATTTCGTTTGCGGTGCCGATTGACGAAGCCATGCGCGTGTCGGACCAGTTGAAAACAACCGGTAAGGTAACGCGCGGCCGAATTGGCGTGCAGATCGGCGAAGTGACCAAAGATGTGGCCGAATCACTAGGCTTGCCCAAGGCTGAGGGCGCGCTGGTCGCCAGGGTCGAAGCTGATGGTCCCGCTGCCAAGGCTGGCTTGCAGGCTGGCGACATCATCTTGAAATTCAATGGTGTGGCAATTGAGAAGGCTAACGACTTGCCGCGCCTGGTTGGCAATACCAAGCCAGGAGCGCGCGGGACGATCAGCGTCTGGCGCAAGGGTAGCAGCCGCGACTTCCCGATCGTGATCACGGAACTGGCGGCCGATAAAGTCGCCTTGGACGACGCTCCGAAGCCGAAGAAGGAGCCGCAGGTTGCCAATGCGCTTGGCCTGATCGTCAGTGATTTGACCGACGCCAAAAAGAAAGAGTCGGGCATCGATGCCGGCGTGTTGGTCGAATCGGCTGAAGGTAGCGCGGGTCGGGTCGGTTTGCGTGCCGGTGACGTGGTGCAACGCTTGAACAATACCGATATCAAGGACGCCAAGCAGTTCAACGCCCTGGTTGCCAAGCTTGAGCCGAAGAAAATGGCCGTGCTGCTGGTGCGTCGCGGCGAATCGTCGCAATTCGTGCCGCTGCGTCCAGGTAACTGATCGCGCTGTTCGTCGTTATCCGGAGCTGCAGGCCTTAACGGCCTGCAGCTTTTTGTTTTCAGAGGTTCCGGAGCATTCATGTCAAAAAAACACTTCACGCTGTATAGCCGATCTTACTGTCATCTTTGCGAAGACATGTTGCAGGCGTTGTTGGCTTTGCGAACGTCTGATGAGAGTAACGCGGGCTGGTTTGACGTAGAAGTGATCGATGTCGATGATCATCCCGATCTGGTGACTAAGTACGATGAGCTGGTGCCGGTGCTTTCAGGAAGCAGGGATGGCGGGGCGCCGATGCAACTTTGTCATTATTTTCTTGATGTTGAGTCGGTAAAGAAATTTTTAAGCGAAGGCGGCTGAGTTGCTCTAGTCCAGGCATCAGGATATAAATGCAAATATGGCATTTATATTTTCCAAATTGCAATAAAAACTCATATACTCCCGCCAGGAAAGATAAAAAGAGACTCTTATGGCCCATGCTTTAAGGTGCTTTTAAGATACTTGTAGGAGTATGTAGATGAATCGCTTTCCCAGTTATACTGGAAGGCAATATCTTCAGCCCTTTGATTTGTCGGTTTTCCCCTCTGAAATCCGGTAAAATGGCGGCACTGAATAACCTGTCATAAAAGGCGCTTGCCTGGGACACTAGTGCAGTGTTTCGCACCTGTCGGCACATAAAAGTTCGTCTTTTTGCCCCATACGTTGTTGCGCATCTTCGCGATAGTTCACTATCGCTACGGCGCGCGCCTTGTCTGGAGCAAAAATCCTTCACTTTTATTCTTGCCGCCAAATACGAAACATGACACTGAGCCCGGCTCAGAGCGCCTTTTTTGTAATCGCGTCTGTCAATGAACAACATCCGTAATTTCTCCATCATCGCCCACATCGACCACGGTAAATCTACCCTGGCGGACCGTATCATCCAATCTTGCGGCGGCTTGTCCGATCGCGAGATGGAGGCCCAGGTACTCGACTCAATGGATATTGAGCGCGAGCGCGGCATTACGATCAAGGCCCAGACCGCGGCGCTGTCCTATAAAGCGCTGGATGGCCAGATTTACAATCTGAACCTGATCGATACGCCTGGCCACGTCGACTTCAGCTACGAAGTCAGCCGCTCGCTGTCCGCCTGCGAAGGCGCGCTGCTGGTGGTCGATGCTTCGCAAGGCGTGGAAGCCCAGACCGTGGCCAACTGCTATACCGCGCTGGATCTCGGCGTGGAAGTGGTGCCGGTACTGAACAAGATCGACTTGCCTTCCGCCGATCCGGATAACGCGATTGCTGAAATCGAAGACGTGATCGGGATCGATGCCCACGACGCGGTGCATTGTTCGGCCAAGACCGGGCTGGGCGTGCGCGAAGTGCTGGAATCGCTGATTGTCAAAGTGCCGCCGCCGAAGGGCGATCCGGACGCTCCTTTGCAAGCGCTGATTGTCGATTCCTGGTTCGATAACTATGTCGGCGTCGTGATGCTGGTGCGTATCAAGAACGGTACTTTGCGCCCTAAGGACAAGATCCTGCTGATGGCCACCGGTTCCCAGCATCTGACCGAAAGCGTCGGCGTGTTCACGCCTAAATCGCAGTCGCGCGAATCGCTGTCGGCCGGCCAGGTAGGTTTCATCATCGCCGGCATCAAAGAATTGAAAGCCGCCAAGGTCGGCGATACGGTAACGCTGGCGTCGAAGCCTGCCGCCGAAGCGTTGCCTGGTTTTAAAGAAGTGCAGCCGCAGGTGTTTGCCGGTTTGTTCCCGGTCGAAGCGAACCAGTACGATGCGTTGCGCGACTCGCTGGAAAAGCTCAAGCTGAACGACGCTGCCCTGCAATACGAACCTGAAGTGTCGCAAGCGCTGGGCTTCGGCTTCCGTTGCGGCTTCCTCGGCTTGCTGCACATGGAAATCGTCCAGGAACGGCTCGAGCGCGAGTTCGACATGGACCTGATCACTACCGCGCCAACCGTGATCTACGAAGTGGTAAAGCGCGATGGCACCATCATGCTGGTGGACAATCCATCGAAGATGCCCGATCCGTCCAATATCGAAGAAGTACGCGAGCCGATCGTCACGGTCAATTTGTACATGCCGCAGGAGTATGTGGGCTCGGTGATCACACTGTGCACCCAGAAGCGCGGCATGCAGATCGACATGAGTTATCACGGCAAGCAAGTCAAGCTGACCTATGAAATCCCGATGGCCGAGGTGGTGCTCGATTTCTTCGATCGCCTGAAATCGACCTCGCGCGGTTATGCCTCGATGGACTACGAGTTCAAGGAATACCGCTCGGCCGACGTGGTCAAGGTCGACATGCTGATCAACAGCGAAAAAGTCGATGCGCTGGCGATTATCGTGCATCGCGCCAACAGCCAGTACCGCGGCCGTGCAGTCGCCGCCAAGATGCGCGAGCTGATTCCGCGCCAGATGTTCGACGTCGCGATTCAGGCGGCGATCGGCGCCAATATCATTTCGCGTGAGAACGTCAAGGCGTTGCGCAAGAACGTGTTGGCAAAGTGCTACGGCGGCGATATCAGCCGTAAGCGCAAATTGCTGGAAAAGCAGAAGGCCGGTAAAAAACGGATGAAACAGGTGGGTTCAGTCGAGATCCCGCAAGAAGCATTCCTGGCAATCTTACAAGTGGATGAAAAATGACATTGCAATCAATCTTAGGAAATTTCGCATTAATTCTGTTTGTCTTGACCATTGTCACCGGCATCATCTGGTTTTTTGACCGCTTCTACCTGAGCAAACAACGACGCGCCACGGCCGATGCCGCCCTGGCCGAGTTCGATGCCCGCAATGCCAAGCTGAATGCCGACGGCATCAAGCTCGAGGCCAGCGGCCGCGCGGCGCTAGAAGCAGGTCTGTTGCGTCAGCCGACCTGGGTTGAGTATTCCGGCAGCTTTTTCCCTGTCATTGCAATGGTGTTCTTCCTGCGTTCGTTTTTGTACGAGCCGTTCAAGATTCCATCCAGCTCGATGGTGCCGACGCTGCTGGTGGGCGACCTGATCCTGGTTAACAAATTTACTTACGGTATTCGTCTGCCGATCCTGAATAAAAAAGTGATCGAGATGAATCAACCGCAGCGCGGCGACGTGATGGTGTTCAAATATCCGAAGGATATGTCGCTGGATTACATCAAGCGCGTGGTTGGGGTGCCGGGTGATAAAATAACATACCAAAACAAACGTTTAACAATTAACGGTAAAGCTCTTACTTATACGCCGTTGCCGGATTACCTGAATGAAGACAGCCTGGATTACTCCCAGCAATTCACGGAAAACCTGTCAAACGTGCAACATACGATCGCAGTGCGCAATGGCCGGCCGCCGATTTCGCTGGAAGGTGTGATGGATTTTCCTGACAAAGACGCCTGTTCCTATAATCCGGAAGGATTTACTTGTACCGTTCCTGCTGGCAATTATTTCATGATGGGGGATAATCGGGATAACAGCGAAGACAGTCGCTATTGGGGATTTGTACCGGATCAGAATATTGTCGGAAAAGCATTTTTGGTTTGGATGAATTTAGGTAATTTCAAGCGTATCGGCACTTTTTTTAAATAAACCATTGCGGAGTCAGGGATGACAAGAATTTCCGGATCTACACGGAAGCAGCAAGGCATTACTTTGTTCGGCTTGATCGTTGTTTTGGCGGTTCTCGGCTGTATCGGGGTGCTGGGGGCCAAGGTGACGCCGACCACGATCGAGTATTTTTCTATCAAAAAAGCGATAGCCAGCGCCAGGACGGCCGGCACCACGGTTCAGGAAATCCAGAACGCATTTAACAAGCAAGCCGAGGTTGGTTATATCGATACGATTTCAGGCAAAGATCTGGAGATCACGAAGGATGGCGACAATGTCCAGATCAGTTTTTCGTATCAGAAAAAAATCCCGCTGGTCGGCCCTGTCAGCTTGTTGATCGATTATGCGGGCAGCACGGCAAAGTCTTGATCAGTATTGAATGAAGCGTTGAAAAATCAAAGCGGACGACAACCGTAAACGTCGAAGAGTCGAAGAAGAAAATGGACCTCATGTTATTGCAGAATCGGCTAGGCCACACTTTTAAGGATGCTACGTTATTGCAGCAGGCCTTGACGCATCGCAGCCATAGCACCTTGCATAACGAGCGGTTGGAGTTCCTTGGCGATTCGATTTTGAATTGCGTTGTCGCCTCATTGTTGTTCGACCGTTATACCAAGATAGACGAAGGCGATTTGTCGCGGGTGCGCGCCAATCTGGTCAAGCAGCAATCGTTGTATGAAATCGCCCAACGGCTGGAGTTGTCGCAATTCTTGCGGTTGGGTGAGGGCGAGTTGAAATCCGGTGGTTTCCGCCGGCCTTCGATTTTGGCCGATACGCTGGAAGCGCTGTTCGGCGCAATTTTCCTGGATGCGGGTTTCGATGCGGCGCGCGATGTGATCCGCGCTTTGTATATCCCGATCCTGGATACCGTCGATCCCAAGACCTTGGGCAAAGACGCAAAAACCCTGCTGCAGGAATACCTGCAAGGGAAGAAAATCGCGTTGCCACAATACAATGTTGTGGCTACTCACGGCGCTGCGCACAATCAGGAATTTGAAATTGAATGCCTGGTGCCTAAACTGGATATACAAGTATTCGGCAATGGCGGCAGCCGCCGCGCCGGCGAACAGGCAGCCGCCAAGCTGGCGCTGGAAGCGGTGCAAAAAGCATTTGTGAAAGCACCTGCGGCACCACGTAAAACCAAGCCGCGTACAGCACAATTGAAACTGAGCGGTATTGCGACGATTCAGCCGGATGCGCCGGAAGCGCCACAGGATGTCGTAAACAAACCTGCTGCACCGGTCAAGGACAAAGGTCCGGCGGAAGTAACCACGGCCGTAACTGCGGCGAAGGCGCCCGCCAAGGCACAGGTGGCAGCCGTTAACGGTAATGTAGGTAGCGTGGCTGGCGTAGACAGTGCCGAAGCAGCCGCACCATCCAAAACAAGCAATGCGGCCAATGCCGCTACAGAAACCGTCGCCGCAGGTAGCGTGGCCACGGTAGCAACTCCTTCTAATGCAACACCCCATACTACGAGTAAATCGAAAACCGCATGACAGACTCTACACCCCAGGCATCGACTAATGCCGCAACTGATTTCCGTTGTGGCTACATAGCTATTGTCGGTCGCCCAAACGTAGGCAAGTCGACCCTGATGAACGAGCTGATCGGGGCCAAGGTCAGCATTACTTCGCGCAAGGCGCAGACCACCCGTCACCGGATTACCGGGATTCAAACCGTGGTCGACACGCAGTTTGTATATGTCGATACGCCAGGCTTCCAGACGCGCCACTCGAATGCGCTGAATAAAACACTGAATCGCACCGTGACGACGACGCTGACCGCGGCCGACGTCATTTTGTACATCATCGAAGCCGGTACTTTTGGTCCGGCCGACCAGCAAGTGATGACTTTGCTGCCGGCTAACGTGCCTTGCATCCTGGTCATCAACAAGTCGGACCGCGTCAAGGACAAGGCCGTGCTGCTGCCGTTCGCGCAAAAAATCGCCGCCATGCGCGATTTCGCCGCTGTGGTGCCGGTGTCGGCCAAGCTACGCTTCCAGCTGGATAACCTGCAGGGCGAAATCCGCAAGCATCTGCCGGCAAATCCGCCGATGTTTGGCGAAGATGATATTACCGATCGCAGCGAAAAATTTCTCGCGGCCGAGATCGTGCGTGAGAAAGTATTCCGTTTTGTCGGTGATGAACTGCCTTATACCAGCACCGTCCTGATCGAAAAATTCGAACTCGAAGGCAACCTGCGCCGTGTGTTCGCGGCGATCCTGGTTGAACGCGACACCCATAAATCGATGGTGATTGGCCAGAAGGGCGCCCGCCTCAAGGATATTTCAACGCAAGCGCGGCTGGATATGGAGCGTCTGTTCGGCGGCCCGGTTTACCTGGAAATCTGGGTCAAGGTTAAATCCGGCTGGGCCGATAACGAAGCCGGATTGCGCGCCTACGGCTACGAATAAGCCAGAGAGCATGAACGCGATCATCGCTGACGATAGCACCGGAGAAGCAGCCTTGCCGCCGACCGTGGCTGAAGAGCAGTCGATCGCGATCATCAGCGATGCTGCTCCTGTTTTTATTCCTGCCCCTGCTTCAACTTCAACTTCTACCGCCGCATCCACATCAGCCAGTCCGCCGAAGCGTCGGGCCAAACCGCTCGATACCCGCGTCACTGGCCAACCCGGCTTCGTACTACACAGCTACCCGCACCGCGAAACCAGCCTGATCATCGATGTCTTCAGCCGCGATTACGGCCGCATTGCCCTGGTTGCCAAGGGCGCCAAACGGCCGTTGTCAAAATTGCGCGGCGTGTTGCAAACCTTCCAGCCTTTGTCGCTGAGCTGGAGCGGCAAATCCGAAGTTCGCACCTTGATCGCCGCCGAATGGGTAGGCGGCATGCTGCCTCTGGAAAAATCGGCATTGCTATGCGGTTTCTACCTGAATGAACTGCTGGTCAAACTGGTGGCGCGCGACGATCCACATGCGATCTTGTTCGACCACTACGTCACCACCCTGAACCAGCTGGCGCATCAGGAACCCGCGCCGATCGTCCTGCGCCAGTTCGAAAGAGCATTGCTCAAGCAGACCGGGGTGGCCGGCGATTTCACCCGTTGCACCAGCAGCCGCCAGCCGGTCGATCCTGCAGAAAGCTATGTCGTCGATCCCGAACGCGGTCCGCGCCTTGCGCGGGCGGCCGATTCCTGGCCGCGCGTCAGCGGCAAGACCTTGCTGGATATGGAGCGGGAAGATTACAGCGATGTCGTCACCCAGGCCCAGAGCAAGGTGCTGATGCGTTTTTTGCTGGCCCATCATCTGGGTGGTGCGCCCTTGAATACGCGGCAGATTCTGATTGACCTGATGCAACTGTGAGGGTATCGACTATTGATGAAAATTTCCCGCTGGCCCAACCATATCAGCGTTGCCGTCGCGGCAGATTTAGTGCAATCTTGATATCCGACAAAACCAATTCCATTACCTGAGCATACGATGAGCTATCTCAACCCCACATCCTCGATCATCGACCTTGGCATCAACATCGATCACGTCGCCACCTTGCGCAATGCGCGCGGCACCACCTACCCTGATCCGCTGCAAGCGGCATTGCAGGCGGAAGAAGCGGGCGCCGACGTCATTACGCTGCACTTGCGCGAAGACCGGCGCCACATCAAGGATGCCGATGTTGAAATCATCCGGCCGCAATTGCGTACCCGGATGAACCTGGAAGCGGCGGTGACTCAGGAAATGATCGATTTTTCCTGCAAGATCAAGCCGCAGGATTCTTGCCTGGTACCGGAGCGCCGGCATGAGCTGACCACCGAAGGCGGCCTGGATGTCGTCAAGTATTTCACCCAGGTGCAGGCGGCAGTGCGTCAATTGCAGGCGGAAGGTATCCGCGTCAGCTTGTTCATCGATCCCGAAGCCGATCAGATTCAAGCCGCTGCCGAAGTTGGCGCACCTGTCATCGAACTGCACACCGGGCGTTATGCCGAAGCGCATGACGAGGCCGGGCAACGCAGCGAGCTGGAGCGCGTGCAAATCGCGGTGCAGGAAGGCGTCAAGCGCGGCCTCAAGGTCAATGCCGGACATGGCCTGCATTACACCAACGTCCAGGCAATTGCCGCCATTCCTGACATCGCCGAGCTGAACATCGGCCACGCCATCGTGGCGCATGCGGTATTCGTCGGCTGGAAAGCCGCCGTCAGCGAAATGAAGGCCTTGATGGTGAAAGCGCGTCTGGGAAAATAGAGAGGCTTGCATGATTTATGGCATCGGCACCGACATCATCCAGATTCCGCGGATAGCGGCCGCGTTGCAGCGTAACGGTGACCGTTTTGCGGGAAAAATCCTTGGTCCGCAAGAAATGGAAAAATACCTGTCTCGCAAAGCCAAGGTGGAGGCACGCGGGATCCGTTTCCTGGCGACGCGTTTTGCTGCCAAAGAAGCTTTTTCCAAAGCTCTCGGGCTGGGCATGAGGATGCCGATGACCTGGCGCGCCATGCAAACCTTGAACGCACCCGGCGGCAAGCCGATCGTCGTCGTCAATCCGGCGCTGGAAGAATACATGCAAAAGAATGGCTTGACCGCTCAGGTATCGATTACCGATGAAGTGGAATACGCGGTCGCCTTCGTTATCGTGGAGAAGAGATGAGTAGTAGCTTAGGTATTAGTTCAGGCAGTAGTGTAGTCAATGGTGGTAGCGTAAACCAACCGGCACTCGGCCCGGTCATGCTGGACGTGGTTGGCACCAGCCTGAGCACCGACGATATCCGTCGCATCCAGCATCCGCTCACCGGAGGCGTGATCCTGTTCACGCGTAATTACCAGGACCGCGCCCAGCTTACCGCCCTGACTGCAGCGATTCATGCGGCGCGCCCCGGCATATTGATCGCGGTCGACCACGAAGGCGGCCGGGTGCAACGTTTCAGAACCGATGGTTTTACCCGTTTGCCGGCAATGCGCCTGCTCGGGCAGCAATGGGATCGGGATGTACTGGGCGCGACCAAAGCGGCGACCGCGGTGGGCTTTGTGCTGGCCAGCGAGTTGCGCGCCTGTGGCGTCGACCTGTCGTTTACACCGGTGCTCGATCTTGATTTCGGCGAGTCCAGCGTGATCGGCGAACGCGCTTTCCATCGCGATCCGCGCGTAGTCACCTTGTTGGCAAAGAGTTTGAATCATGGCCTGGCGCTGGCCGGCATGGCTAACTGCGGCAAACATTTCCCCGGCCATGGCTACGTGCAGGGCGACTCGCACCTGTCGCTGCCGGTCGACGAGCGCAGCCTGGCGCAGATCATGGAAGAAGACGTCAAGCCCTACGACTGGCTCGGCATGAGCCTGGCGGCCGTGATGCCGGCGCACGTGATTTATTCAAAGGTAGATAAACACTCGGCCGGCTTCTCCAGGAAGTGGTTGAGCATCCTGCGCAAGGATATCGGCTTCAACGGTGTGATCTTCAGCGACGATCTGAGCATGGAAGCCGCCAGTTCCGCCGGCGGCGTGCTGGATGGCGCCAAGGCGGCTTTGGCGGCCGGGTGCGATGTGGTCCTGATCTGCAATTCGCCGGACAAGGCTGACCAACTGCTGGCCGGGCTAAGCGTGGCTGGCGACGAGTCGGCCGCATCCCGTGCGCGCCTGACAGCACTGGTGCCGCAAACAGCGGCCCTGGATTGGGGCACCCTGCAAATCGATGCGGATTACCTGGCTGCGAGGTCGCTGGTGCAATCATTGTTATGATGGGTGGGATGATTGAAAGCCTTGCATCATGACTGACGCTGAAAATCCGGAAATTCCGGACGCTCCAGATCCACGCTCGGTGGTGCTGGAAACCGTCGCCAAATTGCCGAACCTGCCCGGTGTGTATCGTTATTTCGATGCGGCCGATAACATCCTGTATGTCGGCAAGGCGCGCGATCTGAAGAAACGGGTATCGAGCTACTTTCAAAAAAATCTTGCCAGTCCGCGCACCGCCATGATGGTCGAGCGCATCGCCCGGCTAGAGACGACGGTAACACGCAGCGAAGCTGAAGCCTTGATCCTGGAAAGCAATCTGATCAAGTCCTTGCAGCCGCGTTACAACATTCTTTTCCGTGACGATAAATCCTATCCCTACCTGAAAATCAGCGGCCAGGAAACCCCGCGCATGGCTTACTATCGTGGCGCCGTCGATAAAAAAAATCAGTATTTCGGACCGTTTCCGAGTGCCTGGGCAGTCAAGGAATCGATGCAGATCTTGCAGAAGGTGTTCTTGCTGCGCACTTGTGAAGACAGTGTCTTTGCGAATCGCACCAGGCCTTGCCTGCTGCACCAGATCCAGCGCTGTAGCGCGCCCTGCGTGAACCTGATCAGCCATGAGGATTACCAGACCGACGTCGACAACGCCGCCAAGTTTTTGCGCGGACGGCAAACCGAAGTGTTGACGGCGCTGGAGCAAAAGATGCACGCCTATGCCGCCGAACTGAAATTCGAACAGGCGGCGACGGTGCGTAACCAGATCACCGCGTTGTCGCGCGTGCTGCATCAGCAAAGCATGGAAACCGTGGGCGACAGCGATATCGATATCGTTGCCGTCATCGTCCAGGGTGGACGCGCCTGCGTCAATCTGGCGATGGTGCGCGGCGGCCGCCATCTGGGCGATCGCGCGTATTTCCCTAGCCATGTCGAGGGCGCGTTGTCGAACCCGGAAGAAGCGCAGGGCGAAACCATAGAACTTGCTGTGCTCAAGGCTTTCCTTGCGCAGCACTATATCGATACATTCATTCCCGGCACCTTGATACTGAATATCGAGTTCGACGAACCGGCGCTGATGGTGGCGCTCATGGAGCAATGCGGCCATCGCATCAACCTGTTGTTCCAGCCGCAAGGGCAACGCCGCCAATGGCTGGAGATGGCGCAAAAGGGGGCTGAAATTTCTCTCGCCAGACTGTTGTCGGAGCAGGGCTCGCAACAGTCCCGGACGCGGGCGCTGGTCGAAGTGCTCGGTCTTGAAGTCGAAGATATCGATAGCTTGCGCGCCGAGTGTTTTGACATCAGCCATACCTCAGGCGAGGCGACCCAGGCATCTTGCGTGGTGTTCCATCATCACACCATGCAAAACGGCGAATACCGGCGCTATAACATCAAGGACATCACGCCTGGCGATGACTATGCAGCGATGCGCCAGGTGCTGATGCGGCGTTACGAAAAAGTGGCTAACGGCGACGGTGTCATGCCCGATATCGTGCTGGTCGACGGCGGCAAGGGACAGGTTGAAATGGCGCGCCAGGTGCTGGCCGAACTGGGGCTGGATATCAGCCTGATTGTCGGTGTCGCCAAAGGCGAAGGGCGCAAGGTCGGACTGGAAACCCTGATCTTCGCCGATGGCCGCGCCGCCCGCGAACTGGGCAAGGAGTCTGCGGCGTTGATGCTGATTGCGCAGATTCGCGACGAGGCACATCGTTTCGCCATCACCGGCATGCGCGCCAAGCGCGCCAAGGCGCGCCAGAGTTCGCGGCTGGAAGAGATCGAAGGGATCGGCGCCAAACGCCGCCAGAAACTGCTGGCGCGCTTTGGCGGCTTGCGCGGCGTGGCGGACGCCAGCATTGAAGATATTGCCTCGGTTGAGGGCATTTCGCGCGTGCTGGCAGAGGAAATCTACAAGCAGCTCCATTGACATGGATGTTGCATGTTGGGGCATCGCTTGTTGCTTTTGCAGGTTTTATTTCCCAACTGCTGCATACTCCTAGATAATTAGAACATGAACAGTTGGTTCCTTAACTATAAAACTATTTATGCCATTTAATTTTCCGATTTTACTGACTTGGCTGCGGGTTGCCTTGATCCCGCTGGTGGTCGGTGTTTTCT
>FTFY01000724.1_pt1 | contig 36066 bp, 32 predicted proteins | sample 1640561 | NCBI WGS metagenome assembly FTFY01 (sample SAMEA3914789, study PRJEB12502) | metagenome | biome: forest; material: soil | place: Canada | collected 2011-07-03 | depth 0.3 m | reverse complement strand
TAGCCCTTACCTTCTTTAGCGACACAATGAGCAAATTCTGGAGCCCCATCGTCAGCCGCCTGACGCCTTACACCCCCGGCGAACAACCCAAGCTGAGCAAGCTGGTCAAACTCAACACCAATGAAAACCCGTACGGTCCGTCACCGCTGGCGCTGGCAGCCATGAGCGCCGAACTGGGCGACAACTTGCGGCTGTACCCCAATCCGGATGCCGAGCCGCTGAAACTGGCGCTGGCGGAACAGAATGCCGCGCACGGGATAACGCCGGCCCACGTGTTTGTCGGCAACGGTTCCGACGAAGTGCTGGCGCATGCGTTCCAGGCCTTGCTGCAGCATGAGCACGCCATCCTGTTCCCGGACATCAGCTACAGTTTTTATCCGACCTATTGCGGCTTGTACCAGATCGCCCATCGGCTGGTGCCGCTGGCCGAGGACTTTACGCTGCGGGTCGACGATTATCTGAACAAGCCCGCCGGCGGCATCATTTTCCCGAATCCGAACGCCCCTACCGGCTGCCTGCTGCCGCTGGCCGAGGTGGAACGGCTGGTGGCCGGCCAGCCCGACTGCGTGGTGATCGTGGACGAGGCCTATGTCGACTTTGGCGGCGACAGCGCGATCCCGCTGGTGGCGCGCTACCCTAACCTGCTGGTGGTGCAGACCCTGTCCAAATCGCGCTCGCTGGCCGGGTTGCGGGTCGGCTTTGCGATCGGTCATCCGGACCTGATCACGGCGCTGGAACGGGTCAAGAACAGCTTCAACTCCTATCCGCTGGACCGCATGGCGATCGTCGGCGCTACCGCGGCGATCAAGGACCAGGCGCATTTTGACAAGACCCGGCTGGCAGTGATGGCCAGCCGCCAGCACCTGGTTAGCGGCTTGACCACGCTCGGCTTCAACGTGCTGCCGTCGGCTGCCAACTTCGTGTTTGCGCGTCATCCACGCCACGATGGCGCCAAGCTGGCGGCCCGCCTGCGCGCCGACGGCATCATCGTGCGCCATTTCGGCAGCGCCCGCATTGCTCAGTTCCTGCGCATCACGGTGGGTACCGATGAGGCTTGCCAGACATTGCTGGATGCTTTGCAATTGCATCTGAAAGACATGCCTGCCGACTTCTGATCGTCCGAGATCATGGCTGACGACTCGCCGTCAGCCATGATCGTTCCGCTGTCTGTGCAGTCTGCATAAGCCCTCACCACCTCCTGCAATGTCCAACCCGATAGCATCACCAGCCTCCGCTCCCGTCGTCATCACCCCCATGCGCCGGGCAGCCTTGCCGCTGCTGTTCCTGCTGCTGGGTGTGATCTATGCCAGCTGGGTCTCACGCATCCCTGCATTGCGCGATAACCTGCAACTGGATCCGGCCAGCCTCAGCCTGTTCCTGCTAGGCGGCGGCATTGGCGCAGTCGGCTCGTTTCCACTGGCCGCATGGCTGGTAGGCCATTACGGCGCGCGCCGCGCCAGCTGGTATGCCGGCCTGATGCTGTTACTCTCCATCCCCTGCCTCGCACTGGCGCCCACGCTGCCTCTGCTGATGCTGGCAATGCTCTGCGTGGGCGCTTTTTCCAGCTGCTTCAATGTGGCGATTAACACGCTCGGCGCAGAAGCCGAGAAACTCGCCGGGCGCTCGATCATGTCGCAGCTGCATGCCTGGTTTTGCGTCGGCACCTTGTCCGGCGCCTTGCTCGGCAGTGTCGTTGCCGGCATGGAGATCGCACCATTGGTGCATTTCGGCCTGATCGCCGCATGCGTGGCGATTCCGCTGCGGCTGTGCTACCGCGCCTTGCCGAATGACCGGCCGCAATATATCGCAGGCACAAAACACTTTGCGTTGCCGCACGGCCCGCTGATTGCGCTTGGCGTGGTGGCCTTTGGCGGCGCGATCGTCGAGGGCTCCGTGGCCGACTGGAGCGGGGTCTACATGAAGGACCGCTTGCTTGCCAGCGACGGCGTAGCACCGCTGGCCTTTGCGTTCTTTGCCGGCATGATGCTGTTGACGCGCATCATCGGCGACAAGTTGAAAGAAACGTTCGGTGCACGCCGGGTAGTCGCCGGTGGCGGCTTGATAGCGGGTATCGGCATGCTGATCGCGTTACTTGCCAGTCAGATCCCATTCGCCATCGCCGGCTTTGCGTTGACTGGCGTCGGCGTTGCCACCATCTTCCCCTTCATCTTCAGCGCCGCCGGCCGCCACGGCCCGACCGCGCTGGCCGGCGTCACCACCATGGGTTATACCGGTGGCCTGATCGGCCCGCCGCTCATCGGCTTTCTGGCGCATGGCTTCGGCCTGCCTGCGGCCTTGTCACTGGTCGGCGTGCTGTGCATCGCCGTAGCATTGGCGGCCAGCCGGGCCAGATGGCTGGAATGATGTCATTACGCTAAAATATGCGCTCGCGTTTGTACGCCAACCCTTTGCATGGAGTCCACATGACGCTTACCGCTTTTCCACGTTCCCTGATCCGCTGCCTGTCGCTTGGCGCCGCTGCCGGTCTTACCCTGGCGGCCTGCGCCGGCACTCCCCCGCAACCCACGGCTGACAACGGCGCAGCACTCACCGCATCGCGCTGGGAACTGACGCGCTGGACCGGGCACACCGTGCCGCATGGCGACAACGGCGAACCGGTGATCTTGAATTTCGCTCAGGAAAAAGGCCAGGGAAGAGTCAGCGGCCGTGCCGGCTGTAACCAGTTCTCGGCACCGTACTCGGTGCGCGGGCCCGGCCAGTTGACGATCGTCCAGGCGGTGACAACCCGCATGGCTTGTCCTGCGCCGGCAATGCAATTCGAAGCCGATTTCCTCGATAAGCTGCAGGCGGTAAATCAATACAGCATCGACGGCCAGCAGATGGAAATGAAAACCCTGGATGGCCAAACCCTGAGTTTCCATGCGCGCGAAAAGCCGGGCGCCTCGGCAAAAATCAAGTTCATCTATGTGGCATCGGAAAAAGTACCTTGCAGCACCGGCGTGATGCGTACCACCTGCCTGCAGATTCGCGAACGCAAGGAAGATCCCTGGCAGCTCTGGTACGGCAACATCCAGGGTTTCAATTTTGAACCCGGTATCGCTTATCGCCTGCGGATCCTGGAAGAACAAGTCGCCAATCCGCCAGCCGACGCCAGCTCCATCAAGTGGACCCTCGACATGGTAGTGGAACAGGAAGTGATCGCGAAATAATGACGCAGCCTGTAAATCACGATAGCAATTTACCGCAACTGTTGCTACTGCCCGGCTTCATGCTGGACCAAACCCAGTGGGACGATATGCGCGACGGCCTGGCGCAACTGGGCCAGCTGCATTTCGGCGATCTCGGCCAGGATGACTCGATCAGTGCGATGGCTACGCGCGTTTTGCAGAACGCGCCGCCACGTTTCGTCCTGATCGGTTTCTCGATGGGTGGCTACGTGGCGCAAGCGATCATGCAGCAGGCACCGGAACGGGTAATCGCGCTGGCGTTGCTGAATACCTCCGCGCGCCAGCAGGATCCGCGTGAAATTGCCGGCAACCGGACACAACTGGAACTGGCCAGGCAAGTGCCGTTCAAGGGTTTGACCAGCCGCGCGCTGGCATCGTCGCTGCATCCGGACCGCGCCCATGACCGGGTGTTGCTGGATCGTCTGCAGGCGATGGCGTTGCGTAACGGCAAGGAAGTCTTCATCAACCAGTTGTCGGCGCTACGCAGCGATGGTTACGCCGAACTGGAAAACATCCGCTGCCCGACGCTGGTTGTCGCCAGCAGCAACGACCAGCTCAGCAGCATCGGCGAAGCGGAGCTGATGGCGGCCCGGATTCCTGCCGCCAGCATGGTAGTGATCGAGGATTGCGGCCATATGACACCGCTGGAAAAGCCCGAGGAATTGCTGCAGATTTTGTCCGGCTGGCTATCGCGGTCCGTCGATAATTGATCTCTCAGCGATAGAGAAAATCAGGGTATCGCTACAAATTCCACTAAAAAACATTGTATTTTGGAAATGTAAAAAAGTAACTTTTAGATAAGAAAATTGTCTTGAAGTTGTAAAAAAAACACTTTTGATGGTAGTGTGTGAACCTTGTTTTTTTGATAAATAAGGAGACCGTCATGAAGTTAGCACACACTCTCATCTTCGCAGCGTGCCTCAGCGTTTCTGCAACGGCAGCCCATGCACAGCAACAATTCGTCAATGTCTTGACCGGTGGTTCCAGCGGTGTTTATTACCCGCTGGGCGTCGCCATGTCGCAGTTATATGGCAAAGCCCTGCCTAAAGCTAAAATTCAGGTGCAAGCCACTAAAGCATCGGTAGAAAACCTTAATTTGCTCGAACGCGGCCGCGGTGAAATCGGCTTTGCATTAGCCGACAGCGTCAGCGATGCCTGGAACGGCGTCGCCGATGCCGGCTTTCCAAAGCCATTGAAGAATATTCGCGCGATTGGCGCAATTTATCCTAATTACATCCACATCGTTGCCCGTGCCGACAGCGGCATCCGCACCTTGGCTGATTTGAAAGGCAAACGCATTTCAGTCGGAGCGCCGAAATCCGGCACCGAACTTAATGCTCGTGCGGTGTTCACGGCCGCTGGTTTGAAATACGCAGATTTTTCCAAGACAGAATTCCTGCCGTATTCCGAATCGGTCGAGCTGATGAAGAATCGCCAGCTGGACGCCACGCTGCAATCATCCGGTCTGGGCATGGCGGCTTTCCGTGATTTGTCCACGACAATTCCGGTGATCTTCATCCCGGTGCCGGCAGATGTCGTCGCCAAGATTGGCGATCCGGCCTATCAGGCATCCAGCCTCCCGGCTAAAACGTACACAGGCCAGGACGCTGCCGTGCCAACCGTGGCGATCAGCAATATTTTGGTAACGCACAGCAAGGTGCCAGAAGCTACAGCGTATGAAATGACCAAGCAGCTTTACGACAATATCGATCAGCTCGGCAATGCACATAACGCCGCTAAATCGATCGTCCTGGCCGATGCCACCAGCGGCTTGCCGATCCCATTGCATCCTGGCGCGGAACGCTATTTCCGCGAAAAAGGCTTGATCGATTAAACCAATTCAGGAGTCTCGCATGGAACAATCCCCGTCACGCCCATTCTGGTTGCTGTTTTACGGCGCTTTGGCGTTTTCCACATTTCAGCTTATTACAGCAGCGTTCAGCCCCGTTTCCACTACCGTGGTACGGGCGCTGCACGTCGGCTTTTTATTCCTGCTGATTTACTGCCAATACGATTTGCGCGGCGTGAAACAGGAACGCCCAAGCTGGCTAGGCATCGCGCTTGGCCTGTTCGGTTTGGGTCTGGCGTTCTATCACTGGGTATATGAAGGTGAATTGATTTTGCGCGCCGGCGAGCTCAATCAATGGGATTGGATCATCGGTATCGCCACGCTGATATTGGTATTCGATGCTTCGCGCCGCATGATGGGCTGGGCCTTGCCGGGCATCTGCCTGGCATTTTTAGCCTACTCCTTATTTGGTGAATATTTACCAGGCAGTTTCCAGCATCGCGGCTACGACCTGGAGCAAGTGATTTCACAGCTGGCCTTTGGTACAGAAGGTTTGTACGGCACGCCGACCTATGTGTCGTCAGGCTATATCTTCCTGTTTATTCTATTTGGCGCATTCCTGGAACAAGCGGGCATGCTGAAATTGTTTAACGATCTGGCGCTCGGTTTAGTGGGCAGTTCACGCGGCGGACCGGGAAAAGTGTCGGTGATTTCCTCCGGCCTGATGGGAACCATCAATGGCTCCGGCGTTGCGAACGTGGTCAGTACCGGCCAGTTCACGATTCCGCTGATGAAGCGCTTCGGCTATCGCAGCGAGTTTGCCGGTGCGGTGGAAGCTACCAGTTCGATGGGCGGGCAGATCATGCCGCCAGTGATGGGAGCAGTGGCTTTCATCATGGCGGAAACGATCAATGTCCCTTATCTGGATATCACCAAAGCGGCGCTGATACCTGCTTTGCTGTATTTCTTCACCGTATTCTGGATGGTGCATCTGGAAGCCGGCCGCGCAGGTTTGATGGGCCTGGCAAAAGAAGATTGCCCTAATCCCCTGGCCGCACTGCGCGCACGCTGGTATTTATTGTTGCCGCTGGTGGTCTTGGTGGCGCTCTTGTTCTCGGGCTTTACCCCGCTGTTTTCCGGCATGGTCGGCCTGGCTTTGACTGTAGTGCTGATCTTGGGCAGCGGCCTGGCTTCGCGGATTAGCGCGACGGTGTGGCGCGTGATGTTCTGGCTCGGTTTGGGCCTGGCTTGCGCGACGTTCAACCAATACGGCATTACCGCAATTTTTGTCGTGGTGACAGTGCTGGTCGTACTGATCTTTTTGGGCCGGGATCGCGGCGTCCTCAAAACTGCGGTGGATGCTTTGTATCACGGCGCTCTGCATGCTTTGCCTGTCGGTATCGCTTGCGCCCTGGTCGGTGTGATTATCGGCGTTATTTCCTTAACCGGTGTTGCCACCACGGTTGCAGGTCACATTATCGACTTGGGCGAACATAGTTTGATGCTGTCGCTACTGTTGACGATGTTGACGTGCCTGGTATTGGGTATGGGTATCCCTACCATTCCTAACTACATCATCACCAGCTCGATTGCCGCGCCTGCATTGCTGGATCTGGGTGTGCCTTTGATCGTGTCGCACATGTTTGTCTTCTACTTCGGCATCATGGCAGATCTGACGCCGCCGGTCGCGCTCGCCGCGTTTGCCGCATCGCCGATTGCGCGCGCTTCCGGCATGGCGATCGGCATGAAGGCGTTGCAGATTGCGATTGCCGGATTCCTGGTGCCTTTCATGGCGGTCTATGACCCGGCGCTGATGTTGCAAGGCGATCCGACGTGGGCCGCGATTGTGTACATCAGTTTCAAAGCCTTGTTGGCAGTGACCTTATGGGGCATGGGATCGATTGGCTTCTGGCGTGGACGCCTGGCCTGGTGGGAACGCATCGCAATGATTGCAGCGGCCTGCGTACTGGTGGTGAAGCTGCCATATAGCGATGAACTTGGTTTTGCCATCGCCCTGGTTTTGATGGCGCAACATTGGTGGCGTTGGCGTAATGCCGCACCCGTTCCCACGCAAAGCCTGACATAAAGCATGCTCTGCCTGGTCAGCGGTGGTGTTAAAGCAGTGCTCGCCATTGCCAGCTTCACGCTGGCTTGGCAGCACTCGGTAGAAAAAATCCGCTGGGAGGAAAATTATCGCGTGGAAGCCGATGTGCTGGTGCTGGAAGAAGCCCGCGTGCAAGGCAGCGGCGCGGGTATGGAGCCGCCGCTTGCGAGTAGTTTTAAAGATGGATTCTGGCGCTGGCAACCAAAACAACCCATGCCGGAATTGCTGCTGACACGCTCAGAATTCACGCCGGACTATCAATTTTGCAGCGAGGACCGGTGCCAGTCATTGACCGAGATTGTACCGCCGGCTAAGACTGTTACCAGGCTATGGGCCTGCGATAAAAGTACGCAGCCGAACGAATTACAGCACTGATTACAGCGCCAGACGCTGGCGCGCAGCTTGATATTCGGTCTGCAAACGATCCACCATCTGCGCCACGCTCGGCACGTCGTCCATCAGGCCGACGCCCTGGCCTGCGCCCCAGATATCGCGCCAGGCCTTGGCGCCGCTGCCGCCCGAGCCGAAATTCATCTTTGATTTATCCGCTTCCGGTAAATTTTCAGGATCGAGACCGGCATTCACAATGGATTTTTTCAGGTAGTTGCCGTGCACGCCTGTGAACAAGTTGGTGTACACCACATCGGCCGCTGTCGATTCCACGATCGCCTGGCGATAAGCATCGTCGACATGGGCTTCCTTGGTAGCCAGCCAGCGCGAACCGATGTAAGCAAAGTCGGCGCCCATCGCTTGCGCGGCCAGGATCGCGTCGCCGGTGGCGATTGCGCCCGACAAGGCGATCGGGCCCTTGAAGAATTTGCGTACTTCGCCCACCAGTGCGAACGGCGACAGGGGCCCCGCATGACCGCCGGCGCCGGCCGCCACCAGGATCAAACCGTCGACACCCGCTTCCAGCGCCTTCTGCGCATGGCGGATCGAAATCACGTCATGCAGCACGATGCCGCCGTAACTGTGGATCGCATCCATCATTTCCGGCGGTGGCGCGCGCAGGCTGGAGATGATGATCGGCACCTGATGCTTGACGCAGACCGCGACGTCGTGCGCCAGGCGATCGTTCGATTGATGGACGATCTGGTTGACCGCGATCGGCCCGATTTTCGCATCAGGATGCGCTGTCTTGTATGCCGCCAGCTCAGCTTTCAGGTCTGTCAGCCAGACATCCAGCAATTCCGCCGGACGGGCGTTAAGGGCCGGGAACGAACCAACGATGCCTGCCTTGCATTGCGCGGCAACCAGGGCCGGGCCGCTGGCGATGAACATCGGCGAACCGATAACGGGAAGGCTCAGGTTTTGCAACGCAACGGGCAATGCCATAACGACCTCTTGTATTGGGTATGAAGAGTTTGATTATAGGGGGAAAGGGAAGGAAAAAAGTACGATCGTGCTAGATTTTGTCCTCTAAAGCCCGGCTGGGATTATCCCTGCCTGCCAAGCATCGAAGACCGACTTGATAAGACCAACTTAATGTCGGTTGTACAAGAAGCCGTCACGTATTTCAGCGGCTCCGGCGCGTACCAGTTGCGCTACAGCCCACTCGCTCAGGTCGGCTTCGCTGCGTTGCAGATAACGGCGGTTGGTCGCCGCCACCAGAGGCAGGCTGGCCAGCATCGGCGGTACGTCTGTCAATTTGATCTGTTGCCGTTCCAGCAGCAAAAACTTTAGCAAAACCTTGACGGCGTTCTGCGCGTTGCGTTGCGGATCGGCGGCCAGATAGTCGAGTCGCGAAAAGGCCGTATCGAGCGCTGCGGTGACACCGCTGAATGGACTGCCGTGGCCCGGAATCACCAGGCGCACGTCCAGCGTGGCGATCAATTCCAGCGTCGCCCGCGCCTCGGCAAATCCTGATTCGCCGTCCAGCTCAGGAAAGATCACGCCGAAGCCGTTTTCCCACAAGGCATCGGCAGATATCAAAATGCCATGCTCCTGACAATAAAAAATCAGGGAATGCGGATCGTGGCCGGCCGCGGCCAGCACCTGCCACTGCACGTCGCCAAGCGTCAGCATGTCGCCGGGTTGCAAGGTATCGTCGAAACTGAAAGGCGCGCATTGCTGGCCGGTGCCGTTGTAAGTCAGCGCATCCCTGTCCCAGTTGCGTACCTGCTCGGCTTGCCCTGCCGGAATCGACGTACGACAGCGCCACGCTTGCTGCAAAGCCGCGTTGCCGCCGCAATGATCGGAATGCAGGTGGGTGTTCAGCAAGCGGTCCAGCGGCCGCCCTTGCAAGCCATGCGCCACCAGCGCCACGGTTTGCGCCGCGTGGCTCAGGTAACCGCTGTCGACCAGCGCTGTATGTTCGCGGCCCAGGAACAGGATGTTGTTGGAAGACAGCCAGCCGCGTTCCAATACGCGCATGGTCGGCGGTAACGGCTGCGCCGTCATGGTGTCTCCTTGCGTTGCAGGATGAGTTGCCAGATTGCGCGTTTTTGTTCCTCGCCGGCACCCGACCAGGCGGCTATTTCATCCAGAGTTCGCCAACACCCTTCGCACAAACCGCTGCCGGCGTTCATGACGCAAACGTTGACGCATGGCGAAGGACATGGCGAAGCAGTATGATCCGCAACGGCGCCGACGTCAGCCATGGCCACTCGAAACAGCCCGCTTAAGCCCGCAACGCGACATCGGCAACCGGCGCCGCAGTCATCGTCACCAGCTGCTGCGGCGTCAGGTTGAAGACCGCGTGCGGATGCCCCGCTGCAGCCCAGACGCTGCCCAGCTCCAGCAGATCCCGGTCTATCAGCATTACCGTCTTGCCGAGGTGGCCGATAGGGCAAACGCCGCCGATGGCATAACCGATACGCTCCCTGACGAAGCGCGCATCAGCCTTCCCCAGCGGACCGACAAGCGCCGCCACCTTGGCTTCATCGACGCGATTACTGCCGCTGGCCACCACCATCACGGCGGCGTCATCGGTCAAGCGCCTGAACACAATCGACTTGGCGATCTCGGCAACGCTGCAGCCGAGTCCGGCAGCGGCCTCGGCCGATGTCTTGCCGGTTTCCGGCAACATGACGACTTGCTTGTCATGCCCCATGGCCGTCAGCAGATCTGCAACGCGTTGGGCACTGTCGGGAAGTGTATTCATTTGAAACTACCTTATTTGGCGACGTTATCGAAATATTGGGCGTGAAGCTTGTCGTAGGTGCCGTCAGCCTTGATCGCGGCCAGGCCTTGATTGATTTTCCCAAGCAATGCGGCATCACCCTTTTTCACTGCGATACCAAAAAACTCTTTTGGAAAATTCTCGTCTGTCACGATCCGGATTCCCTTTACCTGGTTGTTCGACAGGTAATGCACCACCGCACCCTTGTCGGCAACGACCGCGCTGACGCCGCCGGTTTCCAGTTCTTTCATGGCCAGCGCGCTCGATTCGAAACGCTTGATGTTGGCACTACTGTCACCCAGCAGTTTCTGCATCATGTCGTCGCCGGTGGAACCTTGCAAGACGCCGACCTTCACCGGCTTCAGGTCGTCAATCTTCTGGATTTTCGAGTCGAGCGGCACCACGATAACCTGGCCGGCTTCAAAATAAGGATCTGAGAAATCGACAGTCAGCTTGCGCTTCTCGGTAATTGTCAGGCCGGACATGATGATGTCACGGTCGCCCTGCGCCAGCGCGGTAAAAATACCATCGAACGGAGTGTTAATGAATTTGACTTGCATGCCCTCTTTTTGCGCTATCGCCTTCATCACATCGATATCGAAACCTACCAGTTCCTTGTGCTCGTTTTCGTATTCGAAAGGAGCATAGGTGGCGCCGGTGCCGACCACATATTCTTTGATCTCCGCACTGGCAGCAGGCTTGTCTTCATGCTTGCTGCATGCGCTGATGCCGCTCAAAGCCAATACGGTCAATATGAGGGATGCTGCTTTGATTGCGGTACGTTTCATGATTTTTCAATTTCCTGTTGTTCGGCAAATCAGCCCAGGCGCTTGGCCGCGATGGCGTTACCCGCGCGGCTCACCGCCTTGCGTCCGAGATGCGCCGAGATAAACTGTCCGGCGTCGACGACGGCATCCAGATTGATGCCGGTTTCGATGCCGAGCCCTTGCATAAGATACAACACGTCTTCCGACGATACGTTGCCGGTCGCGCCCTTAGCATACGGGCAGCCGCCCAGGCCTGCAACAGACGAGTGATAAATCGAAATGCCGACTTCCAGGCTGGCATAAATATTTGCCAGCGCCTGGCCGTAAGTGTCGTGGAAATGACCCGACAGGCGCTCAATCGGAAATTCCTGCACCAGTCTTTGCATCACCGTATGCACTTTGTTCGGTGTGGCGACGCCGATGGTGTCGGCAATATCGATTTCGTCGCAGCCGAGGTCGCGCAAACGATGCAGTACGTCGACGACCGAATCTACGCTGACTTCGCCCTGATACGGGCAGCCGAAAGCGCAGCTGATGCTACCGCGCAGACGCTTGCCCTCTTGCTTGGCCACTTGCGCCACTTCACGGAACCGTTCGATGGATTCGGCGATCGAGCAGTTGATATTCTTTTGCGAAAACGCTTCCGATGCCGCGCCGAAAATCACCATCTCGTCGGCGCCGGCTGCGAGTGCGGCTTCCAGGCCTTTCATGTTGGGCACCAGGGCGGAATAGATGACGCCCGGCTTGCGCTGGATGGCAGCCATCACTTCACTCGAGGTTGCCATCTGCGGCACCCATTTCGGCGATACGAAGGAAGCTGCTTCGATGTTGACGAAGCCGGCGTTGGTTAGCTGGTTGACCAGCGCTATCTTGACGTCGGCCGGGATGGTTTCCTTTTCGTTTTGAAGGCCATCGCGCGGGCCGACTTCGACGATTTTCACTTTGCTGGGGAATGTCATGTCATCACCTATTCTTCAAATTTCGGTTTTCAATAACCTTTGGTACGATCGACTACGCCGTTTACGCTCTGGCCATTTTCCAGCGCCAGTATCTTGTCGCGGATCTGCCGGACCGTGTCTTCATCTACCGTCACAGCCGATATATGCGGCGTGATCGTGATACGCGGCTCTTGCCAAAACGGGTGGGCTGGCGGTAAAGGTTCTTGCTCGAATACATCCAGTGTCGCCGCAGCGACTTGGCCTTCCTGGATCGATGCCAGCAGATCTGCCTCGACTACGTGGCCGCCGCGGGCCACATTGATCAGGTAAGCGCCGTCTGCGCCCTTTTGTAGTTTCTGCAGGTTTTGTCGATTCACAATGCCACGCGTGGCGTCGGTCAAAGGCAGGATGCAGACCAGCACCCGTGACTCTCGCAGGAAAGCGTCGAGATCGTCGTCGCCGACAAAGCTGCGCACTCCCGGCTGGTTTTTTGGAGTGCGACTCCAGCCATTCAATGGGAAGTCGAAATGCGCCAGTGCTTCGGCGATACGCGAGCCTAGTACGCCCATGCCGAGAATGCCGATGCTGAAATCGCGTTTGTCTGGTGCTGGCAATGGCCTCCATTCGCCGCGTGCCGCTTGCTGCCGGTAGATGTCGTGGCGGCCGAAATAACCTAGCACTGCATGGGTTACGTAGTTTGCCATCTGGATTGCCATGCCGCCGTCGTCGACTCGGATTAATGGTACGCCGGCGGGCAATGCGTCGCCTAGTTGCAGGATTGCGTCTACTCCGGCGCCGAGATTGAAGATGGCTTTGAGGTCGTGGCGGCCTTGCAGCATGGCTGCGGGTGGGCGCCATACCAGCGCGTAATCGGCGGAGGCGTTGTCGCCTTCTTGCCAGAAACGGATATCGGCTTGCGGTAGGGCTGCGCTGAAGTCGGTGATCCAGTTTTCGAAGTCGGAACCTGGTGGTACGTAACACAGGAGTTTCACTGTTTGTTCCTTAAACTGATTTGTTTGCTGCCTTGTGTACTTCGTGGCCCGTTAAAGGGGGTCAGAGCCGCGCGGGGAGAGTAATTTTCGCAAAGAACGCAAAAAAAAACTCTGACCCCATTTAACTATGTCTGCGATTTTTTAAGCTGTCTTGAAGACCAGCAGTTGGGCGGATTCGCTTACTTGGTCTCCTACTGCGTATAGCAGTTCTTCCACCAGGCCATCGGCGGGGGGGGCGATTGTATGCTCCATTTTCATGGCTTCCATGATCAGTAATGGTGCGCCTTTTTTTACCTGTTCGCCTTGGGTTACCAACAGCGCGACGATCTTGCCTGGCATTGGTGCTGTGAGGCGACCACCTTCGGCTTCGGTGTCGCCGGCATGCAGCAGCGGATCGACATAGCCCAGCGTGTATTGGCTGCCGGCGTAAAACACGTGGAACTGCTCGCCTTCGCGTACTACGGTGCCGGCTACGGTTCTGTCGCCGAGGCTGATTTCGATGGCGTTGCCGTCTTGTTCCAACACCGTCATCTGCTTGAACGTCTGGGCGCCGAATTGCTCATGGTGCAGCAACCAGCGGCCTGCCTCGTACGTTACATCGAGCGGACTGGCGTTGCCGTCGTCGACAAACGCAAGTCGACGTTGCAGGCTGCCGTTCAGGCGCCAGCCATCAGTGTTAGTCCATGGATCGCTGCCGGCATTGTTTGTGGCATTGCGTTCCGATAGCAGCAACGATGCCGCCGCCAGCGCGAATACCTCGATCGCCACCGGAGTCGCAGGAGGAAACAAGGTGTCGTGATGTCGTTCGATCAGGCCGGTATCCAGATCAGCTTCGGAGAACGGCTTGCCGGCAATCAGGCGCTGCAGGAATTTGACGTTGCTGGCAAGGCCGACGATCTGGTATTGCGCCAGCGCCGTCGCCATCGCAGCCAACGCTTGTTGCCGGTCCTGGCCCCAGACGATCAGCTTGGCGATCATCGGATCGTAGAACGGTGAAATCGCATCGCCTTGACGCACGCCGGAATCGATCCGGACGATGCTGGCGCCGGATTGGCTGACCTCGAATTCGGTTGCAGCCGGCGTGCGTAGATGGCGTAACGTGCCTATCGACGGCAGGAATCCCTTGTCCGGATTTTCAGCATAGATACGCGCTTCCAGTGCATGACCGCTCAGTTTCAGTTGTTCTTGCTTGAGCGGCAGCGGTTCACCTGAAGCTACCCGCAACTGCCATTCGACCAGATCGAGGCCCGTAATCATTTCCGTCACAGGATGTTCTACCTGCAGGCGGGTGTTCATTTCCATGAAGTAGAAAGAACCGTCTTGATTGGCGATGAATTCCACGGTACCGGCACCGACATAACCGACTGCCTTGGCTGCGGCTACCGCGGCCTCGCCCATGGCGCGCCGGCGTTCCGGCGTCATGCCCGGCGCCGGTGCTTCTTCCAGCACTTTCTGATGGCGCCGCTGCACCGAGCAGTCACGCTCGAACAGATAAACGCAATCGCCCTGGGTATCGGCAAACACCTGGATCTCGATGTGACGCGGGCGCGTCAGGTAACGTTCGACCAGCACCTTGTCATCGCCAAAGCTGTTGATCGCTTCGCGTTTGCAGGAGGCCAGCGCCGCCTTGAAATCGGCGCTTTGCTCGACGATGCGCATGCCCTTGCCGCCACCGCCGGCACTGGCTTTCAACAGCACTGGATAAGTGATCTTGTCGGCTTGTTGCTGCAGGAAATCGGCATCCTGGTCCTCGCCGTGATAACCCGGCACCAACGGCACCTGGGCTTTTTCCATCAACTCTTTGGCCGCCGACTTCGATCCCATCGCCGAAATTGCGCTAGCAGGCGGGCCAATAAATACCAAACCGGCCTTGGCGCAAGCTTGGGCAAACTGCGCATTTTCTGACAAGAAACCGTAGCCCGGGTGAATAGCCTGCGCACCGGCAGCCAAGGCCACTTCGATGATCTTGTCGGCGCGCAGATAGCTTTCCTTGGCCGCGGCAGGGCCGAGCAACACCGCTTCATCGCATACCGCAACGTGCTTGGCGCCGGCATCGGCATCCGAATACACGGCCACGGTCTTGATACCCATGCGCCGTGCGGTAGCTGCCACGCGGCAGGCAATCTCGCCGCGATTGGCAATCAGTATCTTGGTAAACATGCTGTCTCCCCCATTAATATTATTTATTGCGGTTGCGTATTGCTGTCGGCGGTGACTTCACAACGTGCATCGAATGTCGATGAACGCGAATGCATGCCGAGTTTTTCCAGCAGGGCACGGTCTTCTTCCACTTCCGGATTACCGGTGGTGAGCAGCTTGTCGCCGTAGAAAATCGAGTTGGCGCCGGCCAGGAAACACAGGGACTGGATCGCTTCACCCATCTGCCGGCGGCCGGCGGACAAACGTACCCGCGCCTTCGGCATGGTGATGCGGGCCACGGCCACGGTACGCACAAATTCAAACAGGTCGATCGGGTCGATGCCGTGCAACGGTGTACCTTCGACTTGCACCAGATTGTTTACCGGCACCGATTCCGGATACGGTTCCAGATTCGCCAGTTGCGCCACCAGGCCTGCACGTTGCAGGCGCGATTCGCCCATGCCGACGATGCCGCCGCAGCAGACCTTGATGCCGGCGCCGCGCACGCTGTCGAGCGTATCGAGGCGGTTCTGGTAATCGCGGGTGGTGATGATGTCGCCGTAGATTTCCGGTGCGGTATCGAGATTGTGGTTGTAGTAATCGAGGCCGGCGCCCTTCAGGCGTTCAGCCTGGCCTTCGCCGAGCATACCCAGCGTGGCGCAAGTTTCCAGGCCCAGTGCCTTGACTTCGCGCACCATTTCTTCGACTTTTTCCAGGTCACGGTCTTTCGGTTCACGCCATGCAGCTCCCATGCAGAAACGGGTTGCGCCATGCGCCTTGGCTTGACGTGCGGCTTCCAGCACGGTATCCAGCGGCAGGATTTTTTGCGCGGTGACACCAGTGTCGTAACGCGCTGCTTGCGGGCAGTAGCCGCAGTCTTCCGGGCAGCCGCCAGTCTTGATCGACAACAGTGTCGCCAGTTCGACTTCATTCGGGTCGAAATTTTCGCGATGCGTTTGCTGGGCCTTGAACATCAATTCGTTGAACGGCAGGTTGAACAGATCCAGCACGCTCTGCACCGGCCATTTGGCGTCGGCTGGCAGCACCATAGGCTTGGCGGCTGGCTGGAATGTAATTGGTTGCGATGACATGATCAGACTTCCTTTGTGTTGAGGGAATACGGTTAAGTGTTTGGTGTATTGCCGGATGGCGCAGGCCAACCCGGCAAACAGGAAAAATTCAAATGACTGGCGGCGGCCTCGACCAGCGCCATGGCGGGCAATGCGTTCATGCGCGGCACGTGCCCGAGAAATGGTGCGTCGATGCGATTCTTCAATGCGGCAATGTTGGCGTCGCCATTGAGCATGTTGGCGTCGACCGTATTGGCGACCCAACCGGCCAGCCGCAAGCCGCGCGCGGCAATCGCTTCGACCGTCAACAGTGCGTGGCTGATGCAACCCAGCCGCAAACCGACCACCAGCACTACCGGCAAGTCGAATTGCTGCGCCAGGTCGGCGGTATCGTGGATATCGTTGAGCGGCACGCGGAAGCCGCCTACGCCTTCGACTACCACAGCGTCAGCCAGCTCCGTCATCTGTCGATAACAGGACAGGATGTGCGCCAGCTCAATCGTCCGGTCTTCTTGTGCCGCGGCGATATGTGGCGCGGTCGGCTGGCGCAATAGAAACGGTGTGGTCAATTCCTGCGGCAACTTCACGCTGGCCTCTGCCGCGAGGATATCGGCATCGTCGTTGTGCCAGACGCCGTCGCGTAACTCGGCGCCGGCAGCGACCGGTTTCATGCCGGCGCTACGGACGCCGGTTTTAGTCAGGCAATGCAGCAAGGCGCCGGCGATCAGCGTCTTGCCGATTTCTGTATCGGTGCCGGCAACAAACCACGCGGCCTTTTGGGTATTTACGATAGCGTTAGTCATGATCGATCACGCTTTCGAAAACGGCGGCGGTGCGGGTTGCCAGCAACGCGATCTCTTCGTCGTCGAGAATATACGGCGGCATCAGGTAGACTGTTTTCCCGATCGGCCGCAGCAGCAATTCGTGCTCTACCGCGCTGCTGAAAAAACGGCGTGAAAATGTCGCTGCGTGCGCTTTGTTATCGATGACGGCATCGAAGGCCCAGATCATGCCGCGTTGACGGAAATGCTGTACTTTCGAATGCTGCGCCAATGGCGCCAGTGCCGCAGTGATGCGCTCTGCCCGCAGACGATTGGCGTTGATCACGTCGTCTTCCTCGAAAATCGCCAGTGTCGCCAGCGCAGCACGGCAAGCCAGCGGATTGCCGGTGTAGGAATGCGAGTGCAGGAAACCGCGCGCCAGGTCGTTATCGTAGAACGCCTGATAGATTTCATCGCGCGTCATCACCAGCGACAAAGGCAGGTAACCGCCGCTGATGCCTTTCGACAGACACAGGAAGTCCGGCCAGATTGGCGCCTCTCCCGGCGCAGCCGCTTGTTCGGACGCAAAGAAAGTGCCGGTACGGCCACAACCGACGGCAATCTCGTCAAAGATCAGATGGACTTTGTAGCGGTCGCATAGAGCACGCAGTTCGCGCAGATAAACCGGATCGTGCATCGCCATGCCGGTGGCGCATTGCACCAGCGGTTCGATGATGATGGCGGCGATATGGCTGGAGCGTTGCTGCAATAATTTTTCCAGTGTGGCAGCCGCCCGGTGGGCGACATCGGCAGCGCTCTCACCGTCGCGTGCGCCGCGCGCATCGGGTGACGCCACCACATGCGCCTGGCGCAGCAAGGGACCATAGGCATCGCGAAACAGCGGCACATCGGTCACCGCCAGCGCACCGATGGTTTCGCCGTGATAACTGCCTTTCAGGCACACGAACTCCTGCTTGTCGGCATAACCGGCGTTACGCCAGGCATGAAAACTCATCTTCAAGGCGATCTCGACTGCCGAGGCGCCGTCGGACGCATAGAAACAATGACCCAGCACATTGCCGGTGCGCGCCGCAAGTTGTTCCGACAACTGTACTACCGGTTCATGTGTGAAGCCGGCCAGCATTGCGTGCTCAAGCTGATCGAGCTGATCCTTCAGTGCGGCGTTGATACGTGGATTGGCGTGACCGAACAGGTTGACCCACCAGGAGCTGATCGCATCCAGATAGCGTTTGCCATCTGTGTCATACAACCACGCGCCACGGCCGCGGCTGACCGCGATCAGCGGCACCGATTCATGGTGTTGCATTTGGGTGCACGGATGCCAGACACTGTTCAGGCTACGCTGAACCAGATCCGACTGTGGTGCACGTGCATCTGTGCTATTTTTACGCAATTTTGTTCCCTGCATAATTGTTAGCCAGCACGTGCAGCGCGCTGACCAACTGATCTATTTGTTCGATGCTGTGCGCCGCCGACAGCGATATGCGCAAACGCGCAGTGTCCTTCGGCACGGTCGGTGGCCGGATCGCCGGCACCCAGATGCCTTGCTCGCGCAGCCCAGCCATCAAGTCCAGCGCCAGCTGATTATCTTCAACGATTAAAGCTTGCACCGGAGTCTCCGACGGCAGCAAAGGCCAAGGCAAACTGGCCAAGCCGCTGCGCAGCCGCGCGATCAAATCGCGCAAGTGCTGTTGCCGCCAATCTTCGGTCTGCATCAGCTTGACTGCTGCCAGCAAAGCGCTCGCCAGCATCGGCGGACTGGCTGTAGTAAACACATAGGTGCGCGCCCGCTGCAGCAGCCATTCAATCAACAGCGCATCGCCGGCGACGAAGGCGCCTGCCACTCCGGCCGCTTTGCCCAAGGTCCCCATATACAGGATGCGTTGCGACTTCAATCCGAAATGCGCCAGGCTGCCGCGTCCTTGCGGACCCAGCACGCCGAAGCCGTGGGCATCGTCCACCAGCAGCCAGGCATCGTATTTTTCGCACAAGGCCAGCAGTTCAGGCAACGGCGCGATATCGCCATCCATGCTGAACACGGCATCGGTAACGATCAGCTTGCGCGGGTGGTCGCTCTTGGCCAGCAATTGTTCCAGCCTCGCCACATCGGCATGCGGGTAGACGCGGAACTGCGCGCCCGACAAGCGCGCGCCATCTATCAGGCAAGCGTGATTCAGACGATCTGAAAATACGATATCGCCGGGGCCTACCAGTGCCGGGATGGTCCCCATGTTCGCCATGTATCCGGTCGAAAAATGCAAGGCGCGCGGCATGCCGACGAATTCTGCCAACGCCAGTTCCAATTCCTCGACTACGCTGGTGTGCCCGCTGATCAAGGCAGATGCGCTGGCGCCGACGCCGTATTGATCGAGCCCCGCCTGCGCTGCAGCACGCAGCGCCGGATGGTTCGCCAGGCCGAGATAATCGTTGCTGCAGAAGGACAGGTATTGCCGACCATCGACATCCAACAACGGCCCCTGCGGACCATCGACGATGCGCCGCTTGCGCAGCAGCTTCTGCTCTTGCAACGCAGCCAGCTGATCGCGGATCTGGGTCAGCAACTCAGGCATATTGGGCTTCCACTGGTGTTGCCGGTGTCGCTCGTTCTGCCGCCGACGGCCGCGCAAATTTTAGCGACAGCCGGTTCAGGCTGCGATATACCGCGTTACCGCCCCATGATTGCGTAACGCCGGCCAGTTGCAGCTGAGGCAAGCGCTGCATTACGCTATGCATCGCGATTTCTGCTTCCAGATAGGTCAGCGTGGCACCGATGCAGACATGCGGGCCATAACCAAAGGACAGATGTGCGCCTTGATTACGTTCGATATCGAGCCGGTCCGGATCTGTGAATTTTGCGGGATCGCGATTGGCGGCGCCGATCAGCGGGATCACCAGATCGCCCTTTTTCATCAGCTGGCCGTGCATCTCGACATCGACCTTGAGCCGGCGGCCGGTGTATTGCACCGGACTGTCGAAACGCAATAATTCTTTTAAAGCAGACGGCAGCAGCGACGGCGTGTTTTGCAGCGCCTGCCATTGCTCTGGATGTTGCAACAGCGCCAACATACCGTTACCAAGCAGGTTACGCGTGGTTTCATGGCCGGCGAACAGCAGCGTGCAGCACTGCGCCAGCAATTCCTTGGTGGTGATGATGCCGCCTATGGCTTCAGCACGTATCAGCTGACTCATCAGATCGTCGCCCAACGCTGCGCGGCGCTGCGGCAACAGCTGGCGGAAATATTCGTTCATCGCAATCAGGCTGACCTGCGCCGCGCGGGCGATCTCTAGCGTCGGCGTCGGGCTCCCGATGAAGGCGGCGATATCGTCGGACCAGGCCACAAATTCACTACGGTCTTCGGCCGCGATGCCGAGCATGCTGGCGATCACCAGCGCCGGCAGGGGACGGGCGAAATCGCGCATAAAGTCGAACTCAGAAAACTGTCCGGCCCCGCTGTCAGCGGCTTTAGCCAATACCTGGTCCAGCAGACGATCAACAATAATCTGGATTTGCGGCCCCAATTCCTGCAATGCCGCTGGTTTGAAGCCGGCATTCATCACCTGCCGCAGGCGAGTGTGCTGCGGCGCATCCACAAACAAAAGCGAACGCGAAAAAATCCGTTTGAATTCGCGCAGTTCGGCCAATGCCCCCGGGCCGCTGCTGTTGGCCCAACCGCCGGCACGGCGCACCGAGAAACGCGGATCGCGCAGCACGCCGGCGACATCGGCATGGCCGGTCAGCAGCCAGGCGCCGCCGCAGAACTCCGGGCTCCAATGCAGCGCACCTTCGGCACGCAAGGCGTGGTAAGCCGGGTAAGGGTCGTTCAAAAATGCTTCGTTAATCATTTATTATCTTTTCCAGCAATTAAATCTCTGCAAGGACGAGATTGTATGTGATCACAGCAAAGTCACCGCATGATCACTGCAGCCAGGACGGTTTGCGCTTCTCCAGAAAGGCGCGCACGCCCTCCCGCCCTTCGGTGGAAGCACGGATTTTGGCGATCTCTTCGACCGTATCGGCAATCAGCACCTCCGTCAGCGGCTGCCCCGCAATCGCGCGCACCAGGCGCTTGGCTTCAGTGACGGCATTGGGACTGGCCGCCAATAACGCCTTGAGCAACAAACTGACGCTTTCATCCAATTTCTCTGCGGAAACCATTTCATGTACCAGGCCGAGCTTTTGCGCGGTTTCGGCAGAAAATCGTTCTGCAGTAATAAAGTAACGGCGCGCAGCCGATTCGCCGATGGCCTTGATGACGTAGGGCGAGATGGTTGCCGGTATCAAGCCGATCTTCACTTCCGACAAGCAAAACTGCGCCGTATCAACCGTTGCCACGATATCGCAGGCAGCCACCAGGCCAAGTCCGCCAGCATAGCAATCACCCTGCACCTTGGCGATCACCGGTTTCGGACATTGGTAAATGGTGCGCAACATGGTCGCCAGCTGGGCGGCATCGGCGCGATTCTGTTCCGGCGTGTAATCCGCCATCGCCTTCATCCAGTTGAGATCTCCGCCGGCACAGAACGCTACGCCATTTGCCGCCAGCACGATCGCCCTTACTTCGGCGTTGCCGCCCAAATCGGCAAAAGCGTGGGTAATTTCGGCAATCATGGTCTCATTGAACGCATTACGTACGTCCGGCCGATTAAGAATGATAGTAGCTACCTGCGACGCATGTTGTATTACTAAAGTCTGATAAGTCACTTGTTCATCTCCGCTTGCCGCATTGCTACGGCCCAATAAATAAGATCCAGTTCCGGGCAGGCATGACCCATCGCGGTCAGCGCCGCAGTGAGTTGGCCACGGTGGTGAGTGCCGTGATTGAACACATGCCCCAGCGTTGTCGCAAACGGTGCGATTGCCGGCGCACCTGACGCTCTGTTGTAATGTAGATCCCGGTCGAAATCTTGCGCTGGATTCGCATCCAGCCACACTCCCCAACGGCCGGTTGCCTCTCGCAACGCCACGGCAAGCGCACCGCGCTGGCTTTCCAGCTCTGTTTCCAGCGGCATTTTCAGCGACACGCGCTCGGCAAAACGCGCATACCAGAGCCGCTCACCCACCAGCATGTGATTAAGCGTGCCGTGGATAGAGCCGAAATACAGCCCCCGATCCTGACGATATTCGGTCTCGCTGACGGCATCGATATCGGTCAGCAATTTGTCTGTGGCCCAGACGTGGTAACGGGCCAGTCGTGCGAAATATTGTTGCATCATTTATTCAACGGCTCCGCGGAAAATCCATTTCGTCCCAGAAAATCGGCCACCACCGGCTCCCAGATGCTGAGGCCGGATGAAAATAATAAATGCCCGTTCTTGGCAAACGGCGGCAGTAATTTGAATTCGGCCTGGCCGCCCGCCTTGTTAAACGCGGTGTACCAGGCCTGGCTGTATTCCGGACTGAAATACAGGTCATTCTGGGTGTATACCCAAAGCATCGGCACCTTGGCAGTCTTGCCGAATTGCGCATACATGTTTTCCAGCTTGGCGCCTTGGCAAGGTATCCCCGGATGCACCTCCGGATCGCCGCCGGCGCCGCCGGCAAAATTGATCGCCGCCACCAGGCCTTGTGGCATCCTGGCTGCGGTAGCGGTAGTGGTGTAGCCGCCAACCGACTGACCCACTAACAACACCCGCCCGGGGTTAACGTAGGGTTGTTGCTTGGCATAATCAAGCACCGCCAGCACTTCGCTGCTGGCTGCCTCGGCCATCGGCCCGTAATCTTTATCGCGGCAGCCGCCACTATCTTCAGGGTCGGGCTCGACACCGGCTTCGCCATAACCCAGGCGGGTCGGCACAAACACGGCAAAACCACGCTCGATGAAGAAGCGCACCTGCGGCGTATATCGGAACCGGGGCGGGTTGGAGCGATCGGTGCCGCTCCGGCCGTGGTTGATGATTACAATCGGAAACGGTCCGGCGCCGGCAGGCTTGAATTGCGTCACGATGACATTGCCGCTGACAGGCCGGCCATACAGATTCTTGACAGTGACCGGCAAGCGGGTGACAGCTTCGTTCAATTCCTGGGCCAGGGGCTGATCTGCGGCTTGCGCGCACCATGCACACAGACACAGGCATGCAGACGCCACAGCTTGTGTCACCGGTATTTTTGTCATTGTGCGCATGATGGCTTTCTGTTCGCTATCCGGTTTTACATCCGGAACACGCCGAACCTGGTTTCCGCAATCGGTGCATTCAAGGCTGCGCTCAGACCCAGCCCAAGCACCCGGCGCGTATCGGCCGGATCGATCACGCCGTCGTCCCACAAACGGGCGGAGGCGTAATACGGATGGCCTTGATGTTCATACTGGTCGCGAATCGGTTTTTTGAAAGCTTCTTCTTCTTCGGCGCTCCAGCTGCCGCCCTTGCCTTCGATGCCATCGCGCTTGACGGTTGCCAGCACGCCGGCGGCCTGTTCGCCACCCATCACCGAGATACGGGCATTCGGCCACATCCACAGGAAACGCGGTGAATAAGCGCGGCCGCACATGCCGTAGTTGCCGGCGCCGAAGCTGCCGCCGATGATGACTGTCAGCTTGGGTACGGCGGTGGTTGCCACCGCGGTCACCATCTTGGCGCCGTTACGGGCGATGCCTTCGTTTTCGTAGCGGCGGCCAACCATGAAGCCGGTAATGTTTTGCAAGAACACCAGCGGGATCTTGCGTTGCGAACAGAGTTCGATAAAGTGGGTGCCTTTCACGGCCGCTTCGGAAAACAGAATGCCGTTGTTGGCGACGATGCCGACCGGCATGCCGTAGATATGGGCGAAACCGCAAATCAGCGTGGTGCCGTAGCGCGCCTTGAATTCATCGAATTCGCTGCCGTCGACGATGCGTGCGATGACTTCGCGGACATCGAAGGGCTTGCGGGTATCGAGCGGAATCACGCCATACAGTTCATGCGCCGGATACTTGGGTTCGACTACCGGACGCAGCAGCGGACCTTGCGGTTTCTGGCGATTCAGGTTGGAGACGATAGTGCGTGCCAGCGATAACGCGTGCATATCGTTTTGCGCCAGATGATCGGCCACGCCGGACAGCCGGGTGTGGACATCGCCGCCGCCCAGGTCTTCGGCGCTCACCACTTCGCCGGTAGCAGCCTTTACCAGCGGCGGGCCGGCCAGGAAAATCGTGCCCTGGTTCTTGACGATGATCGACTCGTCGCTCATTGCCGGCACATATGCGCCGCCTGCCGTGCACGAACCCATCACCACCGCGATCTGTGGAATGCCTTTGGCAGACAGGTTGGCCTGGTTGTAAAAGATGCGGCCGAAATGGTCGCGATCCGGGAACACTTCATCCTGATTCGGCAAGTTGGCGCCGCCGCTATCGACCAGGTAGATGCAAGGCAGATTGTTTTGCTCGGCTATCTCCTGCGCCCGCAAATGTTTTTTGACGCTGAGCGGATAGTAGGTGCCGCCCTTGACGGTTGCATCGTTGCATACCACCACGCACTCCTGCCCCGCGATACGGCCGATGCCGGTAATCACGCCGGCGGAGGGCGCTGCATCGCTGCCATCCTTGTCCTTGTAGACGTGATAGGCGGCCAGTTGCGAAAACTCCATGAACGGCGTGCCGGGATCAAGCAGCATCTGCACCCGCTCGCGCGGCAGCAACTTGCCGCGCGCCACATGCTTTTTGCGCGCAGCGTCGCCACCACCCTCGGCGATCTGCGAGACCTTTTGACGCAAATCATCCACCAGCAAATTAAGCGCGCTGGCATTTTCCTGGAATTCTTCGCTGCGTGGGTTCAGCTTGCTTTCTAACTGGGGCATTGCGATGTCCTTTGTGTCTAGAATTTTGAATCATCCTTTTGGAACGATTCTTTTGGAACCGTTCTTTTGGAACGATCTTTATGCGGTGTGGATATCGTTGAGTTTCAACTCGTCCTTCATCGCTTCACGGATCTTGAATTTCTGTATCTTACCGGTCACTGTCATCGGGAAAGCATCGACAAAGCGGATATAGCGCGGCACCTTGTAGTGCGCGATCTGACCCTGGCAAAAATCACGCACGGATTGTTCGTCCGCAGTTTGCCCAGGGCGCAAGATAATCCATGCGCATAATTCTTCGCCGTATTTCTGATCCGGCACGCCGACTACCTGCACATCCTGGATCGCCGGATGACGATATAAAAATTCTTCGATCTCGCGCGGGTAGATATTCTCGCCACCGCGAATCACCATGTCCTTCATGCGGCCAACGATATTGACGTAGCCTTCAGCATCCATGGTTGCCAGATCGCCGGTATGCATCCAGCCTTCGCTGTCGATAGCTTCGCGCGTCTTTTCTTCATCGCCCCAATAACCGTGCATCACCGAATAACCGTGTGTGCATAACTCACCGGAACTGCCGATGGGCATGATCGCGCCCGATTCCGGATCGACGATCTTTACCTGCAGGTGCGGCTGTACCTGGCCGACGGTGGAGACACGTTTCTCGAGCGGCGTATCGGTCATGCTCTGACAGCTGACCGGACTGGTTTCGGTCATGCCGTAGGCGATGGTGATCTGCGCCAGATGCATGTCGCGCACCACGCGTTTCATCACTTCGATCGGGCATGGCGATCCGGCCATGATGCCGGTGCGCAGTGTCGACAGATCGAATTCGGCAAAGCGCGGATGATCCAGCTCTGCGATGAACATGGTCGGCACGCCGTGCAAGCCGGTGCAGCGTTCGTCCTGTACGGCCTGCAGCACCGACAACGGATCGAAACCGTCGTTCGGATAGACGATCGTAGCGCCGTGCGTCAGGCAGGCCAGATTGCCCAGCACCATACCGAAGCAGTGATACAGAGGTACCGGAATACAGAGCCGGTCCTGCGCCGTCAGCTTCATCGCTTCTCCAATGAAGAAGCCATTGTTAAGAATATTGCGATGGGTCAGCGTCGCGCCTTTCGGAAAACCGGTAGTGCCGCTGGTGAACTGGATGTTAATGGGATCGCTGGCTTGCAATTGCTTGCCGATCTCTGCCAGTTGCGGATCGGACGGGTCGCCGCTGTCGATAAAATCGGCAAAGCGCAACATGCCCGGCTGCGCATCGCTGCCAAGCTGGATCACGGTTTTCAAAGTCGGCAAACGCGCTGCCTTCAAGCTGCCCGCAGTGGCGTGCCCGAGTTCCGGCGCCAGCGTGCGGATCATCTCCAGATAGTCGCTGCTCTTGAAACTGGTCATTGAAATCAGCGCCTTGCAGCCGACATTGTTCAACGCATACTCCAGCTCGCTGACGCGATAAGCCGGATTGATATTCACCAGCACGATACCGGCGTAGGCCGTAGCCAGTTGCGTCAACACCCACTCGGCGTTGTTGTGCGACCAGATGCCGATACGGTCGCCCGGCTGCAGCCCCGACTTGAGCATGGCGCTGGCCAGCTGCCTGGCCTGGCTTTGCAGCTGCCGATAGCTCAGGCGGATCTGCTGATGGCGCGATACCAGTGCGTCATTGTCGGCGACCCGCTCCACCATCTCGTCGAAAAAACGGCCGATGGTCTGTTCGATCAGCGGGATATCCTGACCGCCGCGGTCGATGCTGGAATTCAGTTGCTTCATGATCTTGTCTCCTGTTAGGACCTGCTAATGCTTCCCGCAATGATTTTTATTTTTCGGGGAAACTGCCATCGACATAAAACCAGCGCGGCTGGTCTTCTGCGCCAGGTTCACGCTCGCGCACAAAGCGGCTTACTTCGTGCAAACGCTCTGCACGGCCGCCGATCTTGTAACGCGCTACAAATTCCACGATGGCGCTGTCGCCATCGGCCTGATGCTTACGAACTTCAAGGCCCAGCCATTTCAGTCCGGCTTCGGCCACGATCGGCTCGGCCGGCCTGGTACTGCGATGCCAGGTCGCTTGCAAATAGGCGCCGTTGTCCATGACGTAGGCGCTATATCGTGAGCGCATCAGCGCCACTGCGGTCGGCGCTACCTCGCTGCCACTGTGGTAGCGGCCGCAGCACTGTGCGTAATTGCCGCCACCGCAGGGACAGTCATCAACCTTCTTCTTCAAATCTTGCCATCCCTCAGAAATGCTTCGAGTTGGTCGAAACGATCGAAACCCCAGAACGGCTCGCCATCGACAATCATGAACGGCGAGCCGAACACGCCGCGCGCCATCGCCAGATCGACTTCCGCTTTCAGCTGATTCTTGATCGGCACGCTGTTGATGCCTTCGCTCAGGCCGGTGGTGTCGATGCCGCTGTGATGGCCGATCTCAAGCAGATTCATCGGCTCGGCGATATTCGTGCCGTCGACAAAATAAGCTTTGTAAATCTGCTTGGCGTATTTGACGGCCTTGTCTTCACCTTGTTTGCCACGTACCCATAGCACGGCGCGTGCCGCTGCCTGGGTAGAAATCGGGAAAGCGCCGGGACGTTTGTACGGGATGCCGTGAAACCGCGCGCTGCGCTCGAAATCGTGGAACGAGTAATCGCCCTTGATCGGCACTTGCGGCAAGGGTGACGAGCCGGTGGTCTTGAATACCGGACCGAGCAGGATCGGATGCCATTCGACATCGCGCTTGTATTTTGCCGCCAGCTCATCAATACGGGTGGCAGCAAAATAGCCGTACGGAGAAGAAAAATCAAAGTAGAAATCAATTGCTGCGGCCATCTTCTTATACCCTGTCCGAAATGGTAATTATTATTGCGACTATTGCGATTATTGCAATTCGCGCAGACCCATAACAAAGATCAGCGTGAATTCGCGGAAAGTCCGCGAAAACCGCTGATCCATTTGATGCCTGCTACTCAACTACATCAGAACTTGTTGCAAGGACTAGTTGTAACGCATCAAACCAGTTCGACTGCGATGGCAGTACCTTCACCACCACCGATGCACAGCGATGCCACGCCACGCTTGCCGCCCTTGGCCTTCAAGGCGCCCAGCAAGGTGACGATAATGCGCGCGCCGGAAGCGCCGATCGGATGGCCGAGAGCACAAGCGCCGCCGTGGACATTGATCTTGTCGTGCGGAATATCGTGTTCTTTCATCGCGGCCATCGGCACCACGGCAAAGGCTTCGTTGATTTCGTACAGATCGACATCGCTGTTCTTCCAGCCGACTTTCTTGTACAGCTTTTCAATCGCGCCCACCGGTGCGGTAGTGAACCATTCCGGCTCTTGCGAATGGCTGGCATGGCCGAGAATTCGGGCAATCGGCGTGCAGCCGAGCTTCTTGGCAGTCGATTCGCGCATCAGCACCAGTGCTGCGGCGCCGTCGTTGATGGAGGACGACGAAGCCGCTGTGATAGTGCCGTCTTTCTTGAACGCTGCGCGCAGCGACGGGATCTTGTCGATCTTTGCCTTTTGCGGACCTTCGTCCTTGTCGATCACCACTTCGCCGGCACGGCTGGTGACGGTCACCGGCGCGATTTCCCACTTGAAGGAGCCGTCGGCAGTGGCGGCTTGCGCCCGCTGTACCGAAGCGATCGCAAACGCATCCTGGTCGGCACGGCTGAAATGGTATTTGGCAGCGCATTCTTCACCAAAAGTACCCATCGAACGGCCGCCGCCGTTTTCACCCTTGGAGTAAGCATCTTCCAGGCCGTCCAGCATCATGTGGTCGAAAATCGTGGCGTGGCCGATGCGATAGCCGCTGCGTCCTTTTGGAATCAGGTAAGGCGCGTTGGTCATCGATTCCATGCCGCCGGCGACCACCACTTCATTGGTCCCTGCCAGCAAGGCATCGAAAGCGAACATAGTGGCTTGCATCGCCGAGCCGCACACCTTGGAAATGGTGGCTGCATTGGTAGAAACCGGCAAACCGGCTTTGATGGTTGCCTGCCGTGCAGGAGCCTGGCCTTGGCCGGCTTGCAATACATTGCCGAACAACACGCCATCGACCTGCTCCGGCTTCAGCCCGGCGCGCTCAACTGCAGCCTTGATCGCCACGGCGCCCAGATCACTGGCGGTCAATGCCGAAAAATCACCTTGAAACGCACCCATTGGAGTACGTGCTGCACCGACGATAACGATTGGGTCATTCATGTTACTTCTCCAGATTACGACAACTTGGTAAACCGCCTCAGAAATCACAGGCTTTCTCTGCGATTCGCCTAAGCGGCTTTGCTGCCTGGTTGGTTAAAAATAAAATGGTTCAAGTGGTTTGGATGGTTCAATTTACTGCGTCTGTTACCGGTTAATCAACCTTGTGCGTAGGTAAAACGGCATTCTTGCGGATACGGGAACACATCGTCGAAATGCCCTTCAAGAATGTGCTGCTTGTGTTGTTGCCAATATTGCTGGGTCAATAGGTCCGCATGATGTTTTATAAAGTATTTCTTCACGTTTTGATTTCCGAGGAGAAATACACCGAATTGTTCCGGAAAGACATCGTTCTTGGCGATGGAATACCAGGGCTCGGCAGACATTTCGTCTTCCTCGTTACGCGGCTGCGGGATAGTCCTGAAATTGCAGTCGGTAATGTATTCAATCTCATCATAGTCGTAAAACACGACACGATTGTGACGCGTCACGCCAAAATTTTTGTACAACATGTCGCCAGGAAAGATATTCGCCGCGACCAGTTCCTTGATAGCGTTACCGTATTCGGTGATGCCATGTTCCAGCGCCGCCTGATCATTATTTTTCTCGGCATTATTCAAATAGATATTCAGCGGCACCATGCGCCGCTCGATATACAGATGCTTGATGACGATTTCGTCGCCATCTTCTTCGACTACCGACGGCGCTACCAGCTTCAATTCGGCTAGCAGTTCGTCGGAGAAACGCGCGCGCGGAAAAGCCACGCTGGAATATTCCAGGGTATCGGCCATGCGGCCAACCCGGTCATGATGCTTGACCAGCAGGTATTTTTCCTTGACCAGCGCGTTGGTGGTTTCCTTCGGCGCCGGAAAATAATCCTTGATGACCTTGAACACATAGGGAAACGACGGCAAGGCGAATACCACCATCACCATCCCGCGAATCCCGGGGGCGATTTCAAAGTGGTCCGACGAGTGCCGCAGGTGGCGCAGGAAATCCCGATAAAACAGTGCTTTACCGAGTTTTTGCAAACCCAGGATGGTGTAGATTTCACTACGTGGCTTGTTCGGCAACAGGCTGCGCAGAAACTGCACATAGGCTGACGGCACCTCCATGTCGACCATGAAATAAGCGCGCGTGAAAGAGAACAGGATCGTCAGTATCTTGGTGTCGAACAGCACGGCATCCAGCACCAGCTTGCCATCCCGGTCATGCAGGATAGGCACCACAAACGGATACTCGCGCGGGCCGTTGATCATCTTGCCGACCACGTATGCGCCCTTGTTACGGTAGAACAGGTTCGACAGCACCTGGATCTGGTGATTCAGCTCCAGCGCGACGGTGCCGAAGGCTTGCGCTATGCGCTCTTCCGCCATTGAAACATCGCGGTCCAGGTCTGCGAACGGCCGCTGCAGCTGGAAGTTGGTAATCAGACGCTTGAGCGTGTAATGCAAGCCGTCCTTGGACGGGTAGTAGACCCGATAGGTAGGCAAGGCTTCATCGGTGTCGATGTATTCAGTCGACACTGCCGGCCGCACGAAAATGAAATCGTTATGGAAATAGGCGCGATGCAGGATGTTGCAGCAGACCGAGTTGAAGAAGGTCTCGGCCAGCTCCGGCTGCTTATGATCGGTCAGCATGCCGATGTAATGCAGTTTCACCTCTCGCCAGACCTCGTCGGTCAGATCGCTTTGGTCGTATTCGTCTTCCAGCGCCTGCACGCATTCATGCACCCGCGCGTCGTAGAAGCCAATCCGCTCGCGCGCAGCGAGTTGCGCGGTTTTCCAGTCGGCGTCTTCGAAATGCTGCTTGGCCAGCACGCTGGCTTCGCGGAACAAACGGTAATGCTTATCGAAACCGTCCAATATCATGCGCGCAGTATCGAAAGCGATCTGCGACGACAATAATTTTGGAAAGTTTGCCGACGTAATCACAACGAAAACCGCTCCTTCCAGCCAGCCAGCATCGCCAGGCTGACGCCGATACCACCGCACACCACGATCAATGGCCGTTGATACGGCGCCAGCACCGGCAGTTTTTCATAAGCCACGGCTAGCGCCGCACCGCATGCCGGCTCTACCAGCGTGCGCATCTGATCGGCAAATGCCAGCGAGGCGGCGACCGCCTGGGCATCGCTGACCGTTACGCTGTGCACTTCATGCCGCCTGGTCCAGGCGAAACATTCATCGGCCACGCGCTTGGCGGCAAGGGTGCCCGCAATCGAGGTAATCGCCGGCAAGGTCACCAGCTCGCCGGCGCGCACTGCGGCGTTCAGCGAAGCTGCGCCTTCAGTTTCTACTGCGATCAACGGGATATGCTGCAAGCCGTTGCGATGCAAACCGCTCAACACGCCGCTCATCAAACCGCCGCCGCCGACCGAGCAGATGACGACGTCGAAATCGACGCCGAGCTCATGCGCCTGCAGCACCGCTTCGTCGATCATGGTGGCGTTGCCGTCCCAGATATCGGGGTGATCGAAGGGCGGGATGTAGACGCTGCCGGGCTGTTCGCACAGCTTCAGCGCCAGCTGGTTGGCTTCGTCCCAGACGGCGCCTTGAACAATGACCTCCGCGCCGATATCGCGAATACGCTGGCAAACTTCGGTGGCAGTGGTTTCCGGTACCACGATAGTCGTCTTGACGCCAAGCGCCGCACCGGCAAATGCCGCCGCAAAACCCGCATTGCCGCCCGACGGGCAAACCAGAAGGCTGGCGCCGCCGGCCACCGCGCGCTGGCACAGCAAACCGATACCGCGCAGCTTGAATGAGCCGGCCGGCTGGGTGTTTTCCATCTTCAGCAAAACTTGCTTGCCGAGCGCGACGGAAAGTTGCGGGTGTCGCAGTAGTGCGGTTTGGATATGCAGTGAAGTCATGTTCTCGACGCTGTTGCCTTTATGTTAACAATACAATTCGAAAATGCAATTAATTACAAGGTTTCCGCAAACAGCTCACGGCCGATCAGCATACGGCGGATTTCGCTGGTGCCGGCGCCGATTTCATATAGCTTGGCGTCGCGCCACAGGCGTCCCACCGGATACTCGTTGATGTAGCCGTTGCCGCCCAGCGCCTGGATCGCTTCGCCTGCCATCCAAGTTGCCTTTTCGGCCGAATACAAGATCGCCCCGGCTGCATCCTTGCGCAGGGCGCGGGCCGCCGCCGGTGTCTTGGCGCGGTCGCAAGCCTGGCCGACGGCGTACACGTACGCCTTGCATGCCATCATGGTCGAATACATATCGGCCAATTTGCCCTGCATCAGCTGGAATTCGCCGATGGACTGGCCAAACTGCTTGCGGTCATGCACGTAAGGGACGACTACATCCATACATGCCTGCATGATACCAAGCGGGCCGCCGGAAAGAACGGTGCGTTCGTAATCCAGGCCGGACATCAGCACATTGACGCCTTTGCCCAATCCACCCAGCACGTTTTCCACCGGCACTTCGCAATCCTGGAATACCAGCTCGCCGGTGTGCGAACCGCGCATGCCGAGCTTGTCCAGCTTTTGCGCCACGCTGAAGCCCTTGAAGCTCTTTTCGATCAGGAACGCGGTCATGCCGCGCGCGCCGGCGTCCAGGTCGGTCTTGGCGTAGACCACCAGCACGTCCGCGTCGGGGCCGTTGGTGATCCACATCTTGGTGCCGTTGAGTATCCAGCGGTCGCCCTTCAGTTCGGCCCGCAATTTCATGCTGACCACGTCGGAACCGGCATTCGGCTCGGACATAGCCAGGGCGCCGATATGGTCGCCGGAAATCAGTTTCGGCAGGTATTTGGCTTTTTGCTCGGCGCTGCCGTTACGCTTGATCTGGTTGACGCACAGGTTCGAGTGAGCGCCGTAAGACAGGCCGACCGAAGCCGAAGCGCGTGAGATTTCTTCCAGGGCGATGATGTGCGCCAGGTAACCCATGCCGCTGCCGCCGTATTCTTCTTCGGCGGTGATGCCGAGCAGGCCCAGATCGCCCATTTTTTTCCATAAATCCATGGGGAACTGGTCGTTGCGATCGATTTCTGCGGCGCGAGGCGCGATTTCCGCGGCGGCGAATTCCTGGATTGCACTACGTAATGCGTCGATATCTTCGCCGTGATCGAACGTCAAGCCGGGTAAGTGGATCATGTTGTCTCCTTCGTTATTTTGCTAGTTAGAGTTAGCTAGTTGTCATGTGAATTTACGGTTACTAGTCATGGTGCGACGTGATCGCTCAGCTCGCCGCTGCTCAGCAGGCGGCGGCACTCATCCTCGTGCGCGCTGATTTCTGCCAGGGTCACTTCGATGTCTTCGCGTTGCTGTTCCAGATGTTCGCGGTGACGTGCCAACACCTCCAGGAACAGTTCCAGCTGGGGCGCCGAATCCTTGGGCGAGTCGTACATATCGACCAGGCTCTTAATTTCCGACAACGTCAGCCCGAGCCGCTTGCCGCGCAAGGTCAGCTTCAGACGCGTGCGCTCGCGGGCGGCATACACCCGGTTGCGGCCGCCGGCGCCGTCCCGCTTCGGGCTCAGCAAGCCCTGATCCTCATAAAAACGGATCGCCCTTGGGGTAATGTCAAATTCGCGGGCAAGTTCAGTAATGGTGTAAGTCGACATGGTCTCAGGGTGGCAGAACAAGAATTGCTGGTTTAGGTACAATGGCAGTTAACGTTAACGTAAAGCACATTGTAGGCGCGCTGGCGGAAAATGAAAACACCGAAAAACTACTAGTGTTATAAAAATGGAAAGAATCCAGGATGAATGCACTCGAAGCCCAACTTAGCTATGCCTTTGGCGACACCTTGCCAGCCAGCGGCGCCACCCTCGAAGTCGCGCCCGGCGTGCGCTGGCTGCGGATGGGATTGCCATTTGCGCTGGACCATATCAATTTATGGCTGCTGGAAGACAGCGTGGAAACCGACGACGGTATCCGGCACGGCTGGACCATCGTCGATTGCGGCATTGCCAACGACGCCACGCGTGCCGCCTGGGATGCCATTTTTGCAAGTGAGTTGCGCGGCCTGCCAGTACTGCGGGTTCTGGTCACCCATTGCCATCCGGATCACGTCGGCCTGGCCGACTGGCTATGCAATCGCTGGCAAGCGCCGTTGTGGATGAGCAGCGGCGAATATCTTTCTGCGCGCATCATGTCGGCGGCGCTGCCCGGCGCTGACGGTAGCGCATCCCTGCCGCATTTTCAGCAGCACGGCATGCACGATCCTGAAGTCATCGCCAAGGTATCTCAGCGCAAGTCTTACTATCCGAACATGGTGCCTGCGGTGCCCCAAGCCTATCATCGGCTGGCGGACCAGCAACAAGTACGCATCGGCCAGCATCAATGGCGCGTGATCACCGGCTTCGGCCACGCACCGGAACACGTCGCGCTGCATTGCGCCGACCTGGATCTGCTGATTTCGGGCGATATGGTGTTACCGCGGATTTCCACCAATGTCTCGGTGTTTGCGATTGAGCCGGAATCGAACCCGGTCCAGCAATATATGGATTCCCTGGAAAAATACCGCGCGCTGCCAACCACCACGCTGGTGCTGCCGTCACACGGCAAGCCGTTTCGCGGTTTGCAGATCCGTATCGACCAGTTGCAGCAACATCATCGGGAACGGCTGGCGGAAGTCGTGGAAGCCTGCACGGCGGCGCCGCAGTCCGCCAGCGACATCGTGCCGATCATGTTCAGGCGGCCGCTGGATGCGCATCAAATGACTTTCGCGCTAGGCGAAGCGCTGGCACACTTGCACAAGCTGTGGTTTGACGGTGTGCTGAAACGACGGCTAGATGCCGATCAGGTTTACCGTTTCGGTATTGCTGAATCGGTCTAGCTGAACTACTGCTGTATCGCCGCCACAATCATCGCTACCGCCAGCATCAGGCTACCTGCGACGCGATCGGTAATCCGGGCAAAACTCGGCCGGGTAGCGATGGTTTGCATTTTTCCGGCCAGGGCAGCGTAGCCGATCAGGATAAAAAATTCCGGAATAATCGAACCCGCCGCCAGCCAGATCATTTGCGACGGTATGTTAGCGGATGGATTGAGGAATTGCGGCAAGATGGCGATGAAGAAAATCAGCGCCTTTGGATTGGCCAGTTGCAGCGTCAGGCCGCTGAACCAGATTTTCCAGCCGGAGGCGTTGCGGCTATCCAGCTTGGAGGCGGTGATCGGCGAAGGCCGGCCGAATATTGCCGACAAGCCGAGATACGCCAGATACGCCACTCCCAGCCATTTCACTACGCTGAACAAGGTATGCGAAGCGACGATCAAGGCCCCCAGGCCGGTCGCCGAAATGGTGAAATAGATCGCATTGGCGGTCAGTATCCCCAAGATGGCGAAAACCGCCTTCTTCCAGCCCACCGTGATGCCGTAGGCAACCACCAGCATCACCGCCGGCCCCGGCGATGCCGACAGCGCAAATTCCGTCAGTACGAATAAGAAAAAATTGTGGAAGTCCATGTGCTCTGATCAGTTCGTTGTTTTGCGTGCCTTGTGCGGCGCTTTGGAAAACGCCAGATCGTACAGCCAGTTCGGCAACAGGCGCAACAACTTGGCGACTACACCCATCTGCCACGGAATCACCTGATAGCTGCCGCCGCGCGCGATAGCAGCGCCGCTCTTGGCGGCGAACTGCCTCACCGGCATCAGGAATGGCATCTTGTAGTGATTGACCTGGGTCATCGGCGTGTCGATATAACCCGGGACGATAGTCACCACCTTGATGCCGCTGGCGCGTAATTCTACCCGGAGCGACTCGCAGTAACTGATCACCGCCGCTTTCGATCCGCTGTAGGCGCCGGCGCCTGGCAAACCGCGAATGCCGGCCACGCTGCCGACACCGACCAGCCGCAGATCGGTTTGACCGGCCTTTGCCTGGCGTTTCATGGTGGCGATAAATGATGTAAAGGTGGCCACCGTGGCCAGTACATTGGTGGCAAACACTTGCTCAAACACTTGCTGGTCTTCGGCATACTCAGTCAGGGTGCCTTGTGAAATTCCGGCGCTGGCAATCACCACATCGACACCGTCGCTGGCAGCAATGAAATCCTCGGCTGCAGCAGTCAAGGCAGCATGATCGTTGACATCCAACGCATACAGGCGATGCCGTTCCGGATGCGGCAAGCCGGCCAGCAATTGCTCCAGCACAGCCTGGCGCCTGGCTACCAAGCCAAGCGATGCGCCCTGCTCTGCATAATATTGCGCCAGTGCGGCGCCGATGCCGCTGGAGGCGCCGGT
>FTFY01001123.1_pt1 | contig 36228 bp, 28 predicted proteins | sample 1640561 | NCBI WGS metagenome assembly FTFY01 (sample SAMEA3914789, study PRJEB12502) | metagenome | biome: forest; material: soil | place: Canada | collected 2011-07-03 | depth 0.3 m | reverse complement strand
AGGTCGCTGACCGGATCGTTAGCCCAGGGCGTCAAGCGGAATTCATGGGCGTTTTCACCCCAGGTGTAAGCTTGTCCGCTTTCCGAAATGACGCTGCCGAATTGCGGATTGGCGATGACATTCACCCATGGCGCCGGTGTGATCTGGGTGCTGGAGGTGGTGATCACATATTCGCGTCCATCCGAGGTGAAGCCGCCAAGACCGTTTTCCATCAGCAGGTCCCGGCTCGGTACTTCAATTTCCTGCGCAATGGCAAACGGTGTCTGCCTCAACGGCGGCGTCAGGCGCGGCACACGGATTTCCATCAGGTCGCGCCGGTTGATTTGCTCTGCCAGCGTGCCGCGGCCGTCGCTCAAGATCACCCTTGCCACGGACTGGAACAAAATCCGGTCTTCCTCGGATATCTGATCGATCAAGCGCACGAATATGCCGCCAGGGCGGTCGATTTCGTTAGCCCCGGTCACCGATGAAATCAGCCCCAGGATTTGTTCTTGCAGCAATTGCCGATAGCCGGCGTGGTCTTCGTTCCAGATGACCAGGTCGATCACCAGCCCCTTCGAGCGCCAATACGCATGCGCTTGCACCAGTTGGCGTACCAGTTCGATGTTGTCCTGGCTCTTGAGGCGCACCAGCACGATCGGTAAATCGCCGGAGATGGCGTAACCCCACAGGCCGGATTGCCCGCGATGATTGCGGATCAGGATACTGGCGTCGGCGCGCAGCAGCGGATTGACGTAGATCACTGAATTGGCCAGCCGGCTATATAGCTGGGCATCGGCTTCGCTGGCATTTAGCTGGCGCAGCACCACCTGGCTATGCGGCCAGGATAGTTCGACCACACGGTCTGCCAGATGCCTGTCCTGGTATTTCTCGATCAAGTCAAGGCAGGCATCACGCGAATCGCCGATACCGCTCACCATATCGATGGTGGCAGTCTGTTCTGCTTCGAGCGTGATTTGATAACGGATGGCGACGATCGGATCGAGCACCGGGCCGGCGTTGCCTCCTAACGGTCCCGGATCGCGCATGGCCTGCGGTGCGGCGACGGTATTGCCGCGGCCGATAAACTGCATGCGGTCGGTTTCATACGAAACCGTGCCGATATCGGCGCCATGCAGCGCCATCAGATGAAACATCCACGGCATTTTTTCATTCATCGAGCGCGGGCGGCGAGTGCACAGGATGGCACGTTGGGCGGCGATGATTTCGGTCTGCACGAACAGATTGCTGAACGCCGGATGGGTGGCGTCCGCTGCGGCTGGCGCCAACACTACTTCGGCGTAGCTGGTGATGTCTATGGTACGGCGCGAGCGCGAGCGATTGATGATACGGGTACGGCGCAATTCGATATCATCTTCCTGGGACACCACGATTTCGGTATGCATGTCGAAATTGCTGTCGCGCCGCCGGAATTCGGCGCGGCCCTCGGAGAAGATCACTTCGTAGCTATCCGGCTGTGCCAGTGTGGGCTGGAATGCCGTCGACCAGAAATGACCCGGTTCGCCTGCGTTGAATTCACGTACATAACAGAAGGTACCCCAGTTATCGCGCGTGCTGTCTTCTTGCCAGCGGGTGACGGCAAGATCGTTCCAGCGACTGCGGCTGCCGCCGGCGCTGGTGATCATCACGTGATAATGTCCGTTGGATAAGAGTTGCACTTCCGGCGTACGTGGATCGGGACGTTGCAGCACACGCATTTGCATTCCCTGGTCGACTGTCGCGGTACGGATATCGGCTAGTTCCGTGGTGTTCGAATAGGTTGCACTGGCTTTCGGCACGCGCTCGTGCAGCAGCGACATGGTGGCCTGGAACAACGGGTCCGATTCGAAACGCTTTTGCATGGGAGCGTCGAGCAGTAAATAGGCCAGCGACAAAAATCCCATGCCCTGGTGATGAGCCATGAATGAGCGGATTACCGCGTTGGTCTGTCCGCGCGGAACTCGCGACGGTGTGTAATCGACCGCTTCGAAGAAGCCGTACTCGCCTTCGAAGCCTTCAGCCGACAATTGCTGCAGGTTGCGGCATGCTTCTTCCGGCGCTACCATCAGCGCCATCATCGAGGCATAAGGCGCGATCACCAGGTCGTCGCCGAGGCCGCGTTTGAAACCGAGGCCAGGCACGCCGAATGCGCGATACTGATAATTCAGGCTGGCATCGAAAGTGTGATAACCAGATTCCGAAATACCCCATGGCACGCCACGCTGCATGCCATATTCAATGTGCCGCTTTACAGCTGACCGGTAAGTCTGGGCCAACAGTGTATTCTCAAAATTCGGCATCACCAGCAGGGGCATCAGGTACTCGAACATCGAGCCGCTCCACGACAACAGGATCGGTTCGCCGCCGGCGACGGTGAGCTGGCGGCCCAACGCAAACCAGCTTTCCTGCGGGATCTGGCCTTGGGCGATGGCGACGAAGGTGGCTAACCTGGCTTCAGAGGCTAACAGGTCATAGAAACTGACGTCGCGCCGGCGATCGCTGACGTTGTAGCCGATGGCCAGCAGATGGGTGGCCGGATCGTACAGAAAGCCGTACTCCATGCGTGAAAAATCTGCGGCTTGCGTCACCAGCTGTTCAATCAGCGCCATGCGCTCGGCGGCTTGACGGCTACCCTCGGCCACCAGTTGGCGAAGGTCAGGTTGTGCTGCCGTGTGGCGCAAACTATCGTCCGCAGCGAGCTTCGCCTCAAACAGTGGTGACAGATCGGCATGTATCCGCGCCAATTGCCGCAAGGTTGGAATCCGGTCCAGCTGCGGGAAGTCATTTATCCAATGCGCCGGCGCCAGCATATGTATCCATGGCGTCAGGATATTCAACTCATTCAGGGCTTCGCGACACTGGCTGGCCAAGGCGCGAGCCCAGACATTGAGCTGGGTATCGGGAACGGCGTCGAGGCCGGCAACGAAACCTGCCGCACAATGGTTCAGGCTTTGCAGGCAGTCGTGTACTACGATCAGCGTGGCTGGCGCAGATTGGCAGGCGGCTTCCAGATCTTTTTCGAACTGGATCAGTTTGGCGAGCGGTCCGCCGCCGGCCGTATCGCGCAGGATTTCATAAGTGTCGCGGATGCCGGAAAATACCATGGCGCTGAATATCGGCGTGTCGAGCAAACCCGTCAGGCCGGGCCGCAGGGTCATCAGATGGCCGGCAAGATTGCCGCTATCCACCGTTGACACATAGATCGGATGCAGCGGTTTCAGGTATTGCGTGTCGTACCAGTTGTAGAAATGCCCCTGATAGCGTTCCAGGGAAGCCATGGTCTGGAAGGTGTTCTGGGTTCTTTCCAGCAGCTGTCCGGGCGGGATGTAGCCGAAATCATAGGCGCTCAGATTGGCCAGCAAGGACAGGCCGATGTTGGTGGGCGAGGTGCGGCGGGCGACTACTGCCACCGGGTGTTCCTGCACATTGTCGAGCGGCAGCCAGTTATCTTCGGGACCGACATAGGTTTCGAAGAACAGCCACATCTTGCGTGACAGCGATTTCAGGAAACGCGTCTGCTCCTCGGACAGCTGCGCCACGCGCCGCGCAACCGGCTGGCTGATCCAATACGCGACAATCGGCGATAGCCACCACAGCAGCAAAATCACCGCAGTCGCTTGCAGGGCGTGTGGATTCCTCATCACCAGCCAGGCGCCCGTGGCGAGGGCGATCACAGGTGCGATCCACATCGATCTGTAGTAGGACAGCAAACCGTTCCCAGCCTGGCGATTGGCTTCGCTGGAAGGGTTCCATTCCAGTAATTTTTTATGCGATATCATTATCCGCCACTGGGTACGGATAATGGCGTCGAGATTGATTGCGGCCTCATACGGCAGGAAAACCAGGGTCAAGGCGGCATGGGTGAAATGCTGGAGGGCTGCACGCAGCGATGCGGAAAAATGCTGGCGAAGCAGCACGTCGCCTGGTTTCCTGAGCAAACTCAAGATGCTGGCGCAGATGGATGGAATCAGCAAGATGCCAAGCGCGACGGAGGTCCAGAACCAGGCGGAGGCCAAACCGATCCAGCCGATCAGCAACAAGGCCGTCAGCGCAAGCGGGACCACGCTGCGGCGCAGGTTGTCGAAGAGCTTCCAGCGCGACAAGGCCGAAAGCGGATTGCGCTGATGACCGATCTTGCCGCTTGCCGCGTCGCGCGCACCCGGCACCCTCGGCAGCAGCCAGGAAGCTATCTGCCAGTCGCCGCGTATCCAGCGATGGCGACGGCGGATGTCGGCACTGTAGCGGGATGGATATTGCTCGTACAGCTGGACATCGCTGAGCAAACCGGAGCGTGCGTAACAACCTTCCAGCAGATCATGGCTGAGTACGCGGTTTTCCGGCATGCGGTCTTTTAATGTCTGTTCAAAGGCGTCGACATCGTAGATGCCTTTGCCGACGAAAGAACCTTCGCCAAAGAGATCCTGATAGACATCCGATACAGTGCGGGTGTAAGGGTCGATGCCGGTTTCACCGCCGCACAACAGTTCGTAGCGCGAGGCGCCGGCGCTGGGCAGGCTGACCGCCACCCGCGGTTGCAGGATGCCGTAGCCTTCGACCACGCGTTGGCGGCTGGCATCGTAGTGCGCGCGGTTCAGCGGATGATCCATGGTGGCCACGAATTTTCTGGCGGCATCGCGTGGCAATTCGGTATCGGTATCGAGAGTAATCACGTACCTGACATTACTCAAACCTTCCATATTGCCGACGGTAAGCGAAAAGCTGTCTTTCACGCCGCCGCGCAAGAATGCGTTGAGATCCGCCAGTTTGCCGCGCTTACGCTCGTAACCCATCCAGGTGTTTTCTTGCGGATTCCAGCGCCGCGGACGGTGCAGCAGCAGGAAATCGCTGTCTTGATCCTGAAAGTATTTTTTGTTCAGTTCCTGGATGTTGTGCTCGATATGCTGCAACAGGCTGTCGTCGTCCGGCATGGTTTCGGTTTCTGCATCGGCGAAATCGGTCAGCAGGCAAAAGCGCAGATTGATGTCGCGATTGGCCAGGTAGCGCACTTCGAGCGCTTCACTCAGGTTATCGATATTCTGTTTGTTGAATAGTATCGTTGGCACCACCACCAGCGTTCGCGATTCGGCTGGAATGCCACTCGAAAAATCCATGCGCGGCAGCGGGTGCGGCACGGCGATCAGGGTGATCAGCCAGTTGACCATGGCATGCGCAAGCTGGCTGCTGGCCACCAACGCGAGTGCCGCCACCAATGCCAGCAGCCAGTCGCCTATGCCGTCGGCATAGGCCTTGGCGACGATACCGCCGGTGACCGTCAAGGTGATCAGCAACATGCTGCCCAGATAAACGGCCAGGGGCGCGGCTTTGCCGGCGCGCCGCAGCACTTCCATCGATGGAAGTCTGGCCGCTACTGCTTGTTCCAGTTGCGTCAGGCCCTTGCCGACCAGGTAATGGCCGACATGCCCGGTGCGTTGGTCGACACCTGCCGCCTGGGCGCCGGCAAGGCGCACCGCATGTTCGGCAATGTCGAATTCCGACAACGGACTGTACCTGGCGATTTTTTCGATGACATGCCGATAGTGATCGCGCGTGGAAAAATCCATGCGGGCATAAACGTCCATCGGGTCCTTGCGCAAGACGTGATCGACCACGCTCATGGTTTCAACGAATTCGCGCCAGTCCATGGCGCTCAGGAAACGCAGGCTGCCGATACTGTTGCTGATCGATACCTGATCGGCGGCTTGTTGCTGTGTTTCAGACTGGACCAGCAGCTCGATGGTATGGCCGGATTCCGTCAAGCGTTGCGACAGCCAGGTCAAAGGCAGCGTCAGTGCCGGGCTTTGTCCTTGCAGGCGGCGCACCAGCTCGGCGACGAACGCGCTGTCCAGCGGTGGGTTGGAGCGCGCCATGTCGGCCACCAGCAGGATCAGGTTGCTAGGGTCGTTTTCAGCGCTCTCCGCCATGGCGTCGGCCCAGGAATCGGCCAGATTGCGATTGAGGCGCGTGTTGGCAAGATGGGCAGCGACGCGCCGCAGGTTTTCTATCAGCGCCAGGCGCAGCATGATCGGAATCGCCCACAATTCGCCCAGTTTCAGAGGAGTAACTTGCTGGTAGGCGGCGACGAAACGGCTCAGGCTTTCGGGGTCGACCCGGCCATCGCCGTGCGAAATGGTTTCCAGCGCAATGTCGTAGACGCGCGGCCGGCCGGCCGAGTTGCCGCGCAGCAGGCGCGGCAATTCCTTGCTGTAGTTTTTTGGCAAATGCCGTTTGGCGGTGCGGATCTGTTCTTCGATCAGATAAAAGTTGTCGAGCAGCCATTCGGCGGCAGGTGTGACCTGGCGGCCGGTCTTGATTGCTTCGGTCAGCTGGTTACAGGCATCGATGATGACATTTTCATTATCGGCCAGACGGGATAGCAGCTGGTCGCGCCCGCGCTCGCTGCTGAGTTTGTGGGCATTGGCCAGGATGCGGCCGTGTTGTTCCATCTGCAAGGCGCTGAACAGTTCCGCGCGCAGTGGTAGCTCATCCTCTGCCGGTCCGTTACGCATGCTGCCGGGTAGCAATGCATTCTTTATGCCGAGTAAACTGTCGTAGAGAGATCTAGGGTCTGTTTTCAATTCTAACGTTTCTATTTAGGCAATGAAACTGACGAAAATCGGATTGCAAAGCGTGGACATGGTTGTCAAGGATCTGATTCCGGCCCTGCAGAATAGCGCGTCAGGCAACAGCACAAGTTCGCTGTCAAGAGAGGCGTCCGACAGGGGACGATAGAATTTGAGGCAGCGGGAATGCCGGCCGGTGTGCTGTGGGCCAGCATACGCTTTACAGCATAGCAGTTTCTTCGGGCGCTCTTTGAATATCAATTGGAGCTCGCCCCGTTAATTTTATTGCGCTGACGGTATTGGTCAAGGTTAAGTGAAGTCCCGGATAAACTCAGTGCGCTGGCGCACAGAGTTTTCAGTTTGGTAAGCCTATCTTGTCACCAGGCCCTATCAGGATAGGTACGAGGCCCGCGCCCGAGTGCACGCGACGAATATGATACTTACCAATAAATGGAGCCGAATATGAACCTCAAACCAATTGTTTGCGCCATCATGGCGATAACCATGACCACCGGTGGATCTGCCTTTGCTCAAAATTTTGGCGATCGTAATGATCACCAGCAACGAGACGGTCAAGGCGACAACCGTGACAACCGTGACAACCGCGACAATCACAACAATCAAGGCAGGCCACAGGATCATCGGGATAACCGGGATAACCGGGATTTCGGGCAGGCTAACCGCGGTCACCAAGGCGAACGTGGCGCCGGACCGAACCATGAGTTTTACCGCGGCCAGCGTCTGCCACCTGAATATCGCAACCGGCAATATGTGGTTAATGACTGGCGTGGCCACCATCTGAATGCACCGCCGCGTGGTTACCAGTGGGTACAAACCGGTGGCGACTATGTGCTGGTGGCGATTTCCACCGGTATCATCCTGCAGCTTCTCCTGAATAACTGACAAAGCCATGTTTGTCGTCTTGTGGCTGACGGCTTGCAACAGAAAGCTCTCCCGAGTGGTCATAAAGGAGGGCTTTTTTTTGGGGTTCTTCACGGATTAGGTTCGTAGGGTGGGCACGATGTGCCCACCCTACAAATCCGGCCTATTTTCCGAGCGTCCAAAACATCGCCAGCACCGCGACAGCCATGACTCCGGTGCAGAGCCAGCCTAATCTTTTCAATTTGACGGTGATCACGAATCGTCCCATGATTTTCGGATGCGCAGCCATCAGCATCATCACGCACATGATCGGCACCGAAATGACGCCGTTAATCACGGCACTCCAATACAGCGCCTTGATCGGATCGATTGGGGCGAAACAGAGCGCTACGCCGATGGCGGTCGAGATTGCGATGATCCCGTAGAATTTTTGGGCCAGCACAGGTTTCAGTTCCAGGCTGTTTTTCCAATGGAACGCTCCCGCCATGGCGTAGGCGGCCGAACCGGCAAGTACCGGGACCGCCAGCAATCCGGTGCCGATGATCCCCGCGCTAAACAGCCAAAAGGCGAACTCGCCCGCAATTGGACGCAATGCCGTGGCCGCCTGCGCCGAGGTTTGTATATCCGTGATGCCGTGCAGGCCGAGGGTGACCGCGGTCGTCAGCATGATGAAGTAGGCGACGATGTTGGAAAAACCCATGCCAAGGCTGGTGTCGATCTTGATCCGGCGAAAATTGGCGCGGGCCTGGTCGGGGGCATCCCTCAACGGTTTAGCGTCCGGATTGGCTTGCAGGTCTTCCACTTCCTGCGAAGCTTGCCAGAAAAACAGGTAAGGACTGATGGTGGTGCCGAATACAGCCACTACCGTGGTGATGTATTCAGCCTTCCAGGATATGTGCGGCCAGATGGTTTTTGCGAACACCTCGGTCCACGGCGTATGCACTACGAATGCGGTGCCGACATAGGCTAGCAAGGCCAACGTCAGCCATTTCAGCAGGCGGACGTAGCGTCTGTAGGGAATGAAAATTTGCAGCACGAGCGACAATAGACCGAAGCCCAAAGCATAAAAATGCGCAGGGCCGCCAACCAGCAGTTTCAATGCCTCTCCCATGGCGGCAACATCGGCAGCGATATTGATCGTATTAGCCACCAGCAGCAGGCCGACGATGCCATACAACAGCCAAGGGGGATAGTGACGGCGGATATTGGTAGCCAGGCCATGACCGCTGACGCGGCCGATTTTCGCACTGACCATCTGGATGCCAACCATCAATGGATAGGTCAGAAACAACGTCCATAACAGATTGAAACCAAACTGCGCTCCTGCCTGGGAGTAGGTGGCAATGCCGCTTGGATCGTCATCTGCGGCGCCGGTAATCAGGCCCGGCCCAAGTTTTTTCAACCAGGAATCTTTTGAGTTCGGATTTGTCATTTGTGAGCTGCTTGCCGGAAAGTCAGCCTTTTTATTCGTTTTAGGTGAGCGACAGCAGGAATCTCGCGATTTCATGCTATTGACCAAACGACTCTATTGTTGATCGCTATTCCGGTCTGTACGTTAGCGAACAATGAATCGTACACGTTAAAGCTGGCGGTATGTGCGTCAGCGTACCGATTTCTCGCGATATTGGACATACATTGGAATCATTCATGGAATTCATTCATCCGCTTCACCAAGCGCGTCTTTTTGTCAAACAACACTAGCGCATCGATTGCACATCGCAGCATGTTAAGGAGAATATCTTGTTGGAATCAAATTTGAAGGCCGTCAACGATGACGTAAAAAAGTTGATCAAGGATGCGCAGGCCCTATTTGTGGCCGCCGCTGATTTGACCGGTGACAAGGCAGACGAGTTGCGAAATCGAGGCATGCGCCTGCTCGACAAAGCCGCACTTGCGGCCCAGGATGCGCAGGCCAATGCGATTGTCGCCGGTAAGGAAATGGCGGATTCGGCAGAAGTCTATGTGAGAGAGAATCCGTGGCGTGCACTGGCTACTGCTGTGGGTGTGGGTTTTTTGGCAGGTGTGATCCTGTCCAAGAAATAAAACCATGGCAGCGCGCAGCTATGGCGCGCTGTTAAGACGATTGCCCGATCTCCCGGCAAGCGGCGTGGCGCAAATCCAGACTGCGCCACTTTTTTTTGCTGAAACCGGTTACCGGTTTACAACCGCCCGGTCAGCAACATGACGATCAGGATGACAACGATCAGTCCGGTAATGCCGCTGGGGCCGTAACCCCAGTTGCGGCTATGCGGCCAGCTCGGTAAAGCGCCGATGACGATGAGAATCAGGAGAATGAGTAAGATGGTGCCCATGCTAGGCTCCTAAAGAAGTGAAAGGATTGGTTCGCAAGCAAGAGCGCGTGGCTTGCAACAGGAACTTGGCGCGGTTATTTTTTCCCCGCTAAGCATGGAACCAAGATAATGGGGAAAGATCATAAGGTCTGTGCGTTGCCGCACAAAAAAACCTCTAGCCCGGCAAGTGATTTTTCTGCAGATATTTACAGTAGCCGTATTGATCAAATCATGGTCTGATCGGAAGCGCCGCGTTTATTGTGACAAAATACAAACTCCGACAGTTGCCGGTAGACTGATTTGCACACCGTGATTCACACACCGCCTGGAGACTGCAATGCATACCGAAACAATTGGTAACTACGAAATCGAATGTTCCGGAATCCAGTTGCCTGACAGCGAAGACTGGGGCGCTAACCTGGCCATTTATGCGCCATCCACTAATCCCATGCATAGAAATGATATTTTTCCGTCGCAACGGGTCGCGGTTGATGTCGTATTTTCCAGCGAGCAGGAAGCTGAGGCGGAGGCCCGCGTCGTTGCCATTTCGATGATAGAAGACAGAAGAAAAGAGTAGCGTTAAAAAGCGATGTAAAAATACAGTCAAATCCGGAAGATTCCAAAGTAAAGATTAATCAGCGAGGAGATGCACGATGCAGCTAGGGATGATTGGACTAGGGCGCATGGGCGCCAACATGGTAAGACGCCTGACCAAAGGCGACCATCAATGCGTGGTATACGACTTGCATCCGGATGCGGTCCAGGCGTTGTTGCATCCCGGTGCGACAGGCGCATCTTCGCTGCAAGACCTGGTGAATAAATTGAGTAAGCCGCGCGTGCTGTGGCTGATGTTGCCGGCGGCCGTGGTTGATGAAAACCTGGCGCTGCTGACCCCGCTGCTGGACGCCGGCGACATCGTGATCGACGGCGGAAATTCCTATTACCACGATGACATTCGCCGTGGCACCGAATTGAAAGCAAAAAACATCCATTACGTTGATGTCGGCACCAGCGGCGGCGTCGCCGGTTTCGATCGCGGCTATTGCCTGATGATTGGCGGCGATAAGGAAGCTGTGCAGCATCTTGCGCCGATTTTTTCCACGCTGGCGCCAGGAGTCGATGCGGCAAGCGCCACGCCTGGCCGCAAGAAGTCCGGCAGTAGTGCCGAGCAGGGTTACCTGCATTGTGGCCCGCAAGGCGCCGGGCATTTCGTCAAGATGGTGCATAACGGTATCGAGTACGGCATCATGGGCGCCTATGCCGAAGGCTTGAACATCCTGCGCAACGCCAATATCGGCAAGCGCAGCCACGATATGGATGCGGAAACAACGCCGCTGCGCAATCCGGAACACTATCAATATGAGATGGACCTGCCCGAGATCACCGAACTCTGGCGGCGCGGCAGTGTGATCGGCTCGTGGTTGCTGGATCTTACTGCCGGTGCGCTGCAGAACGATCCGCAACTGGAGCAGTACGCCGGCCGCGTGTCGGATTCAGGCGAAGGGCGCTGGACAATTAACGCCGCCGTCGACGAAGCGGTGCCGGTACCGATTTTGAGCGCCGCTCTGTTTACGCGTTTCAGTTCACGCGGGGAAGGCGATTTTGCCGATAAGGTCCTGTCGGCCATGCGGCAAGGATTCGGCGGCCACATAGAAAAACCGGTTAAACCAAAGGAAGATTGATGACGGTAGTGCACGAAGATATTAAAAGCATTAAAAATATTGGTTGCCACTGTCCAGGAATAAGATGATGAAAATAAGCCCCCTGGCCGGAAAACCGGCGCCATTGGCATTGTTGGTCGATGTGCCGAAGCTGGTCTCAGCGTATTACACGAATGTCCCGGATCCGGAAATTCCCGAACAGCGCGTCGCCTTCGGTACTTCCGGGCATCGCGGGTCGTCCTTCGCGCATAGCTTTAACGAGGCGCATGTGCTCGCCATCACGCAGGCCATTTGCGCTTATCGCAGCAAACAGGGCATCAACGGTCCGCTGTTCCTCGGTATCGATACCCATGCGCTGTCGGTTCCTGCTTGCGCCAGCGCGCTTGAGGTATTGGCCGCCAACGGTGTAGATGTGATGTTGGCAGAGGGCGACGAATACACGCCCACGCCGGCGATTTCGCACGCAATTCTCAAATACAACAAGGGCCGTAGCAACGGTTTTGCCGACGGTATCGTGATAACTCCGTCGCACAATCCACCGGAAGACGGCGGCTTCAAGTACAACCCGCCGAATGGCGGCGCGGCAGATACCGATGTCACCGGCTGGATCGAAGCCGCAGCCAATGCTTATCTGAAAACTGCCCTCAAGGATGTCAAAAGAATGCCGGTGGAGAAAGCGCTACGCCTTGCCACCACTCATCGCTACGACTATCTCAACACCTATGTGAACGAGCTTGACCAGGTGATCGACATGGCGGCAATCCGCGGCGCCGATATTCATCTCGGCGTCGATCCGCTGGGTGGGGCCGGAGCGCATTACTGGGAACGGATTGGTGAACGTTATGCGTTAAACCTGACCGTGGTCAGTGACGAAGTCGATCCGACTTTTCGTTTCATGACAGTGGATTGGGACGGCCGGATTCGCATGGATCCGTCGTCGTCCTACGCCATGCAGCGCCTGCTTGGTATGAAGGATCGTTACGATATTGCCTTTGCATGCGATACCGATCATGACCGCCACGGCATCGTCACAAAAAGTGCAGGATTGCTGCCGGCTAACCATTATCTGGCGGTTGCCGTCGACTATCTGTTCCAGCACCGCACCTTATGGTCGAAGGATGCAAGCGTCGGCAAGACGGTTGTCAGCAGCCAGATCATCGACCGCATCAGCGCCAGGCTGAATCGCAAGTTGTATGAAGTGCCGGCCGGTTTCAAATGGTTCGCCGGCGGCTTGAGCGACGGTTCACTCGGTTTCGGCGGCGAAGAGAGCGCAGGCGCCACCTTTCTGCGGCTTGACGGTTCGGTCTGGACAACGGACAAGGATGGCCTGGCGCCAGCTTTGCTGGCGGCGGAGATCACGGCTCGCAGCGGCCGTGATCCCGGTGAGGTTTACCGCACACTGGCGGCTGAACTGGGTGATCCTGTCAGCACTAGGGTCGAGGCCAGCGCGACGCCTGCACAGAAGAAAATGCTGTCGGCACTATCGCCACAGCAAGTGCAGTGCGATGATTTGGCTGGCGAAAAAATCCAGCATATCCTCACCACTGCGCCGGGTAACCAGGCTCCCATAGGAGGATTGAAGGTGATCACGGAAGGTGGCTGGTTTGCCGCGCGGCCGTCAGGCACCGAGGATATCTATAAGATCTATGCCGAGAGTTTTCACGGCACGGATCATTTGCAGCGCATCGTGCAAGAGGCGCAGGCGATTGTCGACGCCGCCCTGGCAGGCAGCGCACACACTTTGCCCGCAACAAAAACATGAACGGCAAAGCGCTGACGACAGCAGCCGAACTGGACATGCTGCAGCGCGAATCATTTAGTTATTTCATGCACGAGACCAATCTGGAAAACGGTCTCGTGATCGATAAAACCGCACTTGGCTGGCCGGCCAGCATTGCTGCGGTGGGCTTGGCGCTTGCTGCATATCCGGTGGCGGTCGAACGCGGCTTCATCAAGCGTACCGAAGCAGCCAAACGGGTGTTGAGGACTTTGCATTTTTTCTGGAACAGCCCGCAAGGAACGGAACCGGACGCCACCGGCTATCGGGGTTTCTACTATCACTTCCTGGATATGAAAACCGGCCGTCGGGCCTGGCAATGCGAGCTGTCAACGATCGATACTACTTTTTTCGTGGCAGGAGCCTTGACGGCAGGCAGCTATTTCGACGACCCGGTTAGTGCTGAGGAAGGCGAAATCCGCAGGCTTGCCGAAGCGCTTTACCTGCGCGTCGACTGGCCATGGGCGCAAAATGGCGGTGAGGCGGTATCCATGGGGTGGAAGCCGGAGTCCGGTTTTCTGCCTAACCGATGGGATGGCTACGATGAGGCGCTGCTGCTGTACATCCTGGGGCTGGGTTCTCCGTCGCATCCTTTACCCGCAGATAGTTACTGTGATTGGACCTCGGCTTACCAGTGGCAGCATAGCTACGGCTACGATTATTTCTATTCCGGGTCCATGTTTACCCATCAGCTATCGCATATATGGGTGGATTTTCGCGACATACAAGACGCTCCCATGCGCAGCAAAGGCATCGATTATTTCGAAAACAGCCGCCGCGCCACACTGGTCCAACAGCAATATGCGATTGCCAATCCCGGCGGTTTCGCCGGTTATGGTGAATATTGCTGGGGCCTCACCGCAAGCGACGGCCCGGGCCCGGCGACACTCGATGCCAATGGCGTAAAGCGGGAGTTCTTTGACTACGTGGCGCGCGGCGTACCGCACGGCCCCGATGACGGCACCATCGCGCCGTGGGTAGTGGTGGCTTCGCTGCCATTCGCTCCGGAGATCGTATTGCCTACCATCGATTATTTTGTGCATCAGGTCGGCTTGAAGACCGGCAATCCATATGGTTTCAAGGCGACATTCAATCCGAGCTTTCCATGTAACTGCGCCAACCCTTACGGTTGGGTGTCGCCCTGGCATTTCGGTATCGACCAGGGGCCGATCATTCTAATGATCGAGAACTATCGGAGCGATATGCTGTGGCGCCTGATGCGGAACTGTCCTTATATCAGGAACGGCCTGCAGCGTGCCGGTTTCAGCGGCGGCTGGTTAGGAGCGCAATAACGCCAGAGCGCGCTGGCACACGTTGTCTACTGTAAAACCATACTCGCGCATTACAATTTCACCGGCAGCCGAGGCGCCAAAATGATCTATTGCCAGCACGTCGCCATGATCGCCGACATAGCGATGCCAGCCTTGCGCCACGCCAGCTTCCACCGCCAGTTTTGCAGAAATTGCCGGTGGCAGCACCGCGTCACGGTATACCTGCGGTTGTTCGTCGAATAATTCCCAGCTGGGCATCGAGACAATCCGCACCTTGATGTTCTGCGCGAGCAGTTGCTGCCGCGCGGCCACGATCAGTCCGACTTCCGAGCCGCTGGCAATCAGGATCAGATCCGGTTTGCCGTCGGGAGCGTCGGCCAGGATATAGGCGCCACGCCATAACTCTTCGGCAGCCGTAAATTGGGTGCGATCTAAGGTGGGCACATTCTGCCGTGTCAGTACCAGCGCCACCGGCCGTTCGTGCGATTGCACCGCCACCCGCCAGGCAATCGCGGTTTCGTTGGCGTCTGCCGGACGCAGCACGATCAGGTTGGGAAGGGCGCGCAAGCTGGCAAGTTGTTCTACCGGTTGATGGGTGCCGCCGTCTTCGCCCAGCGCGATGCTGTCATGGGTAAACACGTAGATCACCTGCAAGCCCATGAGTGCCGCAAGGCGTATCGCCGGCCGCATGTAATCGGAGAAAACCAGGAAGGTGGCGCCGAACGGCAGCGCGCCGCCGTGGGCCGCCATGCCGTTGATAATCGCGCCCATGGCAAGTTCGCGCACGCCGAAGTGCAAGTTACGGCCGGCATAACTCCAGCCGCCGCCGTCAGAACCTTGCCGGTCGCCGGCGATGATGTCGGCCGGCTCGAAATCTCCCAATCCTTTCAATGCTGTATAGGTCGAAGGATCAAGGTCCGCCGAGCCGCCGATAAGTGCCGGCAGATGCGCGGCGATAGCGTTCATGACCTTGCCCGATGCGACCCGTGTCGCCATGCCTTTGGCATCTGCGGGGAATTGCGGGATATCTGCATCCCAGCCTGCCGGGCACGCGGCCGCTTCACCCTGAATCAGCTGTTGCAATTCCAGGGCAAGCTGGGGAAATTGTTGTTGGTAGACCGAGAATTTCTCGTGCCAGGCCGATTCCGACTTTTCCCCAGATTGGCCGGCTTCTAGAAAATGTGCGGCCGCAGCTTCTGGAATGTAAAACGAAGGTTGTTCCGGCCAGCCAAGCTTCTGTTTCGTCAGGCGCAACTCTTCGACACCGAGTGGAGAGCCGTGCGCTTCGAAGCTGTCTTGCTTGTTGGGTGAGCCGTAGCCGAGATGGGTGCGCACCAGTATCAAGGAGGGCCGCCCGGTCTCGCCGCGCGCGGCGTCCAGCGCACGTGCTATCGATGCCAGATTGTTACCGTCTTCTACTATTTGCGTGTGCCAGCCATAAGCGTCGAAACGACGTGCCCGATCCTCGGTAAAAGTGATGTCGGTGCCGGCGGAGAGAGTAACCCGGTTGTCGTCGTAAAGGTAAATCAGTTTGCCTAGCTGCAGATGGCCCGCCAGCGAAGCTGCCTCCGAGGCGATACCTTCCATCAGGTCGCCGTCGCTCACTATGCCGTAAGTAAAATGATTGACTACATCCAGGTCGCCGCGATTGTAGCGAGCGGCCAGATTCGCCTCCGCCATCGCCATCCCGACGCCATTGGCAAAACCCTGGCCCAGAGGACCTGTGGTGACTTCGACGCCAGGCGTCAAGCCCCGTTCCGGATGGCCCGGCGTACGGCTGCCCCATTGGCGGAATTGCTGGAGCTGAGTGAGCGGCAGGTCATAACCGGTGAGATGCAACAGGCTGTACAGCAAAGCGGAACCATGGCCCGCCGACAGTACGAAACGATCGCGGTCGAACCAATGGGGATTGGCGGGATGATGCTTGAGAAATTGGGTCCACAGCACATACGCCATCGGCGCCGCGCCTAGCGGCAAGCCCGGATGGCCGCTGTTGGCTTGCTGGACAGCGTCGACCGACAGGAAGCGCAGGGTATTGACGCACAATTCGTCGAGTGCAGAGGTGGAAAGCGTCGAGCTCATTCGGCAACTCCTTGAATTCGATGGGGGGATCTGGAGATCGTCTGGGGTAGTCCAACACAACGCGAACGCAACGCGCGATCAAAGAACGATAGCATTCTTTGCGGCGCTTTTCGCCGGTTTAATGTAACTGGCAGTAGTACAGGAATTGAAGAATTGAGGAATTTGGTGCTGGTATATTTCCCGACCGCCAGCCCCGGTAGTCCGATATTTACACTTACGTCTCCCGATGAAATTACTTGTCATGCAATCTCGTCGTTAAAGCAGGCGCAGCGTACTTATCGCTAAGCTTAAACCGCCAGGCTACGGAGGCCGGGCGGGGAAGATGGGATAACTTTAACCAACCACCGTGCATTTATCTGTTCGCTAAGCCACATAGAAAAAGTTTATTTTTTTACGGGGCGTTACAGTTGCCGATCACCGCAAAAACCACTTGCAATTTCATCCGTATTATCCCAATGTTGCACTCTGCTGCCGGATGGCAATATCAGTAAGAGCATGAGCGTAAATATCAATTGGCGTGCGGGATCGGGAACTACGGAGACAATTCATGGGGCAGGCTGAGCACAGTGCAAGCATCATCAATGACGACTGGCGCCGCTGGATCGGTGAAAATATAGCGCTCGAAGCGAATCCGCAAGACTTGTTCAATGTCCTGGTTTCCAAGGGAGTGACGCCGGACGAAGCAACCCGTGAAATGCAGGCTGCGCTGGCCAATCCTTATTTGCTAGGCGCACGCCAGGCAGGTCAGCGCATCAAGAACCGTTTGAAGAAGCATGACTGGGTTCTCGATATCTATCGTACCCTGAATCGGCAGACGCCTGACAGCGCCGTGATTGAACGCCGCCATCAATTATCGGGTGACGAGTTTTATCGCCAATATTATCTATTGAATAAGCCGGTGATCATCACCGGCATGCTGGATGCGTGGCCGGCGATGACGAAATGGAATTTCAATTTCTTCCGCGAGCATTTCGGCGAGCGTGAAGTTGAAGTGCAGATCGGGCGTTCGCAAGATGCCAACTATGAAATCAACTCTACTCAGCATAAGCGCAAGATGCCATTGGCCAGCTATCTGGAAATGATCGAGGGCGCGCAGGAGAGCAACGATTTCTACATGACAGCCAACAATTCCTCCGCCAATCGCCAGGCTCTGGCAGGATTGTGGCAAGACATCGGGCGTCTGCCTGAATACCTGAATCTGGATTCGCAGGACGACGGTTTTCTTTGGCTGGGCCCGAAAGGCACACGCACCCCGTTTCACCACGACCTGACCAATAATTTCATGGCGCAGGTCATCGGCCGCAAACGTATCAAGCTGATCCCCGCATGCGAGGTGGCGTATGTCTACAACCACCATCATTGCTATACGCCGATCGACGGTTATGCCATCGACTATGATCGTTTCCCGCTGATGCGCAATGTGCAGGTGCTTGAATGCGAACTGGCGCGGGGCGAACTGCTGTTTCTCCCGGTCGGCTGCTGGCACTATGTGGAAGGGCTGGAGGCCAGCGTAACCGTGTCGTTGATTAACTTCCAGCCGGACAACAACTTCAGCACGATCTATTCGACCTATAACGAGCTGTAACTCCTCGGCACAGCCTGCGCTGACAGTCATTTCGGCAAAGATGATTTTTGCATATCTAAGACCACATGATGACCTTTGCCAAAGTGGTATGGCATCGCTGGCGGCGGCATTTTTTCCCGAACTGTCACGCGCGTTGATTTCCCCTTTTCTGAGAGAGAGGAAATGACAGTTTCAGATAGATTTTTATTGCCTTATGGTATTTAATTTTGATTGAAATTTTCTTTTCGATTTTAAAAACCATAGAATTTTCCAAGTTTAAATTTCAACTGTTTTTCAAGTGGTATTGGCTTCCCGGTAAATTTTTTAAACCACTTGACGTTCATTTTTGCGGACTCCATTCTCAGCCCAGCTGTGAGTTTAAAAACATATAACAGACTCAGCTTAGGGAGTGCGCAGGTGCTTGTCGGATTTGCGGATAACTGACTTCGCATATCCCGGCTCGCTTCTCGCACATCATCATTTGATATGAGGAGAAGTGACGCATGAGAACAAATTTACGTATCACCTTGCTCGCGGGGCTGATCAGCAGCATGCTGGCAGGCTGCAGCGACGGTGGTTTGCAAGACACTGCCGCAGGCGCCAGTCAGAAGCAGATTTCCGCCAGCGCAAAATCCAGCGTGCCGGTTTGCGCCGCCGCGTGGGATACCAGCGTGGCCTACAATACCGGTAATATTGCCAGCTACAGCAGCGTGAATTACACGGCAAACTGGTGGACGCAAGGGGCAAATCCATCGACCAACAATGGCGTCACCGGCAGCGGACAGCCATGGACTTCCGGCGGAGCCTGTACGCCAACTCCCACGCCGACACCGACTCCTACCCCGACGCCGACGCCGACCCCAACACCGACTCCAACGCCTACTCCAACGCCTACTCCAACGCCTACTCCAACGCCTACTCCGACCCCCGGTTGCGTGGTCTGGGCCGATGGTGGTTCTTACACGGTCGGTGAAGTAGTCAGCTATAACGGTTCGCCATATACGGCATTGGTCACTCAAACCGATTATGCAGGCGCGGGCTGGAATCCAGCCGCATCGCCGACCTTATGGACAGCTGGAGGCTCTTGCGGTACGCCGACACCAACTCCGACTCCGACACCGACACCGACACCGACTCCGACTCCGACTCCGACACCGACACCGACACCGACACCGACACCGACACCAACGCCTACGCCTACGCCTACGCCTACGCCGACACCAACTCCAACTCCAACGCCAGGTTTTGTGTTCAGTCCATACAAGGACGTCACGGCCGATGCCAACTGGAACACAGGCGGCATGCAAAGCACGGCAACCGGCACGTCGCTGCCGGTCACCAGCGCCATGCCGTCGCATAACACCGTACTCACTTGGGCGTTTGCAACAGCCGGCTGCGGTTCCGAAAATTGGGGAGGTATCTCGCCAGCGATGATTGCCACCAACGTGCAGTCCTTCGTTGCTGCCGGCAAGAAGTACATCGTTTCCACCGGCGGTTCGGCCGGCGCATTCACCTGTACATCCGACGCCGGCTTCAACACCTTTATCAACACCTACAACTCGGCCAACCTGATCGGCATCGATTTTGATATCGAAGACGGCCAAAGCCAGTCCGACATCAACAATCTGGTAGCACGTGTCCAGGCCGCCCAGACCAAGTACCCGAACCTGCGTTTCAGCTTCACCATTGCGACCAATGCGACTAGCCAGAGCGGTTCATCGGTTGCGGTAGATATGGGAGCGGCTTCGCCCAACCCGTTGGGTGCGATGGGGATCGCAGTCATGCAAGCGATTCAATCGGCCGGCCTTAAAAACTACTACGTCAACCTGATGACGATGGACTATGGCTCGACCACTGTGGGCAACTGCGTGGTAAGCGGCGGCGCTTGCCAAATGGGGCAATCGGCAATCCAGGCGGCGATGGACTTCCACGGCTATTACAAGGTTCCGTATAGCCAAATCGAGCTGACGCCGATGATCGGTGCAAACGACACTCCCGGCGAGACTTTCACCGTCGCCGACACCGACACCTTGTCGGCGTGGGTCAAGGCGAACGGGATCGCCGGTTTGCATCATTGGTCGTTCGACCGTGACACCGGCATGACCTACACCAACCGGTTCATCAGCGATCTCGGACTTTGATGTATTGCGTGTTCTCCTAGGACAGGGCCGGCTCTTGCGAGCCGGCTTTTTTTCGATGGGCTGGCGTCCCGACTTGCCAGGAGATGGCTAACGCTACCGGACTGCACTCGCATCGCCCATTTTTCTCGTGGCGTCACGAAAACAGTGCGCTCGGCACCCTGAATCAAGTCATCTGCCGTGGCCGCATCCTCGCCCGCCACTCGCGCCACATTGGCACAATAAATGCTTGTCTACTTTCTTGTATACATCAAAGTAGACTTGCGACATCATATGTTCGTCGCGCCGCATCGTCTCCCATAACAAAGGATGAAGAATGAACAAGCGTTTGCCGTTACAGATCGTATCCGCATTGATGATGGCCGCAGCAGGCTGTTCCGCCATGGCGATAACCATCAATATTTCGCTCGACAACGATCCCGGCAAGCTCGATCCGACACAGTCGTCGATGATCGCCGAGCGCATGGTGTACCAGAGTATTTTCGACAAATTGCTGGATCTGGATGAGAGCGGGAAGATCGTGCCGATGCTGGCCGAACGCTGGACTGTCTCGGACGACCAGAAGACCTATACGCTGTTCTTGCGCAAGGGCGTCAAATTCCAGGACGGCACGCCATTCGACGCCAAGGCGGTTGAATTCAATCTGCTGCGCGCCCAGGAAAAAAATTCGCTGCGTAGAAACGATCTCAAGTACATCAAGCAAATCACGGTGGTCGACGCGGCCACCTTGAAGATCGAGCTGTCGACCCCGTTTGCGCCTTTCCTGTCGATCCTGACCGATCGCGCCGGCATGATTTCTTCACCTGCAGCGATCAAGAAATTCGGTGACGACTATGTCAACAATCCGGTCGGCACCGGCCCTTTCATTTACAAGGGACGCCTGAAGGGCGCTAGCCTGACGCTGGACAAGAATCCCAATTATTGGCAAGCCGGCCTGCCAAAGGCGGATCAGGTGGTGTACAAGATCATGAACGACGTCAATGTGGCGTTCAACAACCTGCGCAGCGGCCAGGTCGACATCACCAATCGCTTTCCCTACAAGGAGTTGAGCAATCTTTCCGGCGCCACCAAGTACAGCGTGATCAACCAGCCATCGCTGGGTTTTCGCGGTTTTTATTTCAATACCGCGAAACCTCCCTTCGACAAGCCGGAAGTGCGGCAAGCGGTGGATATCCTGATCGACCGCACTGCAATTGCAAAGGTGGTTTATAACGGCGCCGTCTCGCCTAGCCATTCGCCGTTCAGCAAGGTGCAGTTTGCCCACGGCGTCGACGATGCCCCGCCCAAGGTTGATCTGGCGCGCGCCAAGGCTCTGCTGAAAGCGGCCGGCAAGGAAGGCGGTTTTGCTTTCCACCTGATCTTACCGACTACGCCGGAAGATCTGCAGGTCGGCCAGATGGTGCAGGGCATGCTGCGTCCGGCCGGTATTAATGTGACGCTGGAAAAAGCCGAACTGGCTGCCCAGATCGAGGTCGGCAAGGCTGGCAACTATGAAGCGTTGATGGTGGGCTGGAGTGGCCGTCCCGATCCGGATCAGAATATCTACGATTTTGTGGTCACAAACGGCTCGCTGAATTATTCCAAGTACGGCAGCCCGGAGCTCGATACGCTGTTGCAGCAAGCGCGTATCGAAAACGATATCGCCAAGCGCAAGAGTTTCTACGACCAGGCGATGCAAATCCTGGTCAAGCAGGTTCCCTACGTTTACCTCAATCACGACAATGTGCTGTTCGGCGTTTCTAAGGCGGTGAAGGGTTTCAGGTTCATTCCCGACGGCGTGATCCGCACCGCAACGCTGGCAAAGTAAAACCGCTTCCCGGCCCGCCAGACCATGCCTAAACTGCTGAAACGCATCTTGCTCGTGCTGCCAACCTTGCTGCTGGTTAGCATTGTCATATTTTCCTTGCTGGCGATACTGCCGGGCGATCCCGTCACAGCCATCCTCGGCCAGGAAGCTACGCCTGAAGCCGCCTTGGCCTTACGCGCGCAACTAGGCCTCGACGACCCGCTTTACGTGCAGTATTTCCATTGGCTGTGGGCGGCGCTGCATGGTGATCTGGGGCGTTCCTTTGTCGATCACACACCGGTCGCCGACGCGTTGTTGCAACGGTTGCCGGTAACGATAGAGCTTGCGCTGGGTAGTTTTGCCATCGCCGTGCTGATAGCGGTACCGGCCGGCATACTGGCGGCGGCCCGGCCGCGCAGCATCGCCAATTATTTCAGTACGTTGGGCGCGTTGTTCGGCATGTCGGTGCCGCATTTCTGGCTGGGCATGATGTTCATCGTGCTGTTTGCCGTCAAGCTGGGCTGGTTGCCGGCTTCGGGTTATGTGCCGTTCAGCGAGGACTGGCGCGGAAATCTGCTGGCGATGCTGATGCCGATGCTGGCCACCGGCTTGCGTGAATCGGCAATCCTGATGCGCATGGTGCGCAGCAGCTTGCTGGAAGTGTTGAACGAAGACTATATCCGCACGGCCTTTTCCAAGGGCTTGAAGGACTGGCAAGTGGTGATCGGCCATGCCTTGCGCAATGCCATGATACCGGTGGTGACCGCCAGCGGCTTGATGGTTTCCGGCATGCTGGGCGGACTGGTAATTACTGAAAGCATTTTCGGCATTCCCGGCATGGGAAAGATGATTGTCGATGCGATTTTCCAGCGTGACTACGTCACCGTCCAGGCCGGCGTGCTGGCCGCCGCGCTGATGGTGGTGATCGTCAACCTGGCGGTGGATCTGCTGTACGGCATGATCGATCCGCGCATCGCCCGGGAGTACGCATGAGCCGCCCGTTACCGGTAACTGCGGCAGGTGTCGCCGAAACACTGCCGCAACGCCAGCGCTGGCCCGGCCTGCGTCGTTTCGCCGGCAATCGCCTGGCGGTGATCGGTGCACTGATCATCGCGCTGCTGATACTGGTGGCTTTGCTGGCGCCGCTACTGGCGCCGCACGATCCGGTTTTCGATCAGGATTACAGTAATATCCTGGCCGGGCCGAGCGCCGCGCACTGGATGGGCACCGACGATCTGGGCCGCGACATTTTTTCCCGCATGGTATTTGGCGCACGCATTTCGCTGCAGGCGGCGCTGATTGCGGTCGGCCTGGCATTTTGCGTAGGCGTGCCGATCGGCATCGCCAGCGGGTATTTCCGCGGTTTCTGGGACGAGTGGGTGGTGATGCGGATTGTCGACGCGTTGCAAGCTTTTCCGTCGCTGATCCTGGCGCTGGCATTATCCGCGGCGCTGGGCGGCGGCTTCTACAACGCGATGGTAGCGGTCGGTATCGGCTTTGCACCGGCGTTCATCCGGCTGGCGCGCGGCCAGGCCATGACTATCCGCAATCTTGACTACGTGATGGCGGCGCGCTCGGTGGGCGCCGGTGACTTGCGCATCATGTGGCGTTACGTACTGCCGAACGCGATGGCGCCGCTGGTGATACAGGCTACCTTGGCGATGGGGTCGGCGATCATTGCCGAAGCCGGCTTGTCATACCTGGGCCTGGGAGCGCGGCCGGAAGATCCGAGCTGGGGTTCGATGCTGCATATCGCCCAAGGTTATCTGAACAGCAATCCGACCTTGGCCTTGTGGCCGGGGATCGCGATTTTTGCGGTGGTGCTGGGTTTCAATTTCCTCGGCGACGGCATCCGCGAAGTATTCGATCCAAAACTAAAACGCTGAACTGTGACGGACAAACGCCAGAAAGATGAGCCATGCTGGAAGTGAGTAATCTCAAGGTCGAATTCATCAGCCACGGCAAGAGCATTGCGCCGGTGGACGGGGTTTCATTCGAAGTCGGCGCTAACCAGACCGTTGGCTTGCTGGGCGAATCCGGCTGCGGCAAGAGCGTAACGGCATTGTCGATACTGCGCCTGTTCCCTTTGGCCAGCAAGGCCAGACTGAGCGGCGCCGTGCGTTATGACGGACGTGATTTGCTGACGGTGGACGAGGCCGGCATGCGGGCGATACGCGGCAAGCAGATCGCCATGATTTTCCAGGAGCCGATGACTTCGCTCAATCCGCTGCACAAGATCGGCACACAGTTGAGTGAGATGTTACGTGTGCATAGCACGTTGTCGCGGCGTCAGATTGACGACAAGGTGCTGGCCATGTTGCAGCGGGTCGGATTATCGCGTGCCGAGCAGCTGGTCAACGAATATCCGCACAGCTTGTCGGGCGGCATGCGGCAACGTGTAATGATTGCCATGGCTTTGCTGTGCAATCCGGGTTTGTTGATCTGCGACGAACCGACCACGGCGCTGGATGTCACGATACAGGCGCAGATCCTGGATTTGATGCGCGAACTTAAGCGCGAGCAGGGCACCGCGATTTTGATGATCACGCACGATCTTGGTGTAGTGGCGGAAATGTGCGAACGGGTGGTGGTGATGTATGCGGGGCAGGTGGTAGAACAGAGCAGCGTGCGCGAGTTGTTCGATGCGCCCGCCCATCCTTATACACAGGCGTTGATGCGTGCCAGGCCAGCGCTGGCTGCCAAGCCGGGCCAACCGCTGACAGCAATTCCAGGTTCGGTGCCGCCGCCTGGCACCGCCGGTGCCGGTTGCCGCTTTGCTGCGCGCTGTCCGAAAGCCGCAGAGTTATGTCGCAGCACGGTGCCGGAGCTGACGGCGGTTAGTCCGGATCACCTGGCGCGCTGCTGGTTTCCGAACTGAACTCAAGGAAAAGACGACATGACCAATTCCCATACTTTGTTGAGCGTTACCGGACTAAAGAAGCAATTTTCGTCCGGGCGCCGTGGCGCACCACCGGTCAAGGCCGTCGACGATGTCTCCTTCGATATCGCAGAGGGCGAGACGTTGGGCCTGGTCGGCGAATCCGGATGCGGCAAGTCGACCACCGGCCGTAGCGTATTGCGGCTGATAGAGCCCACCGCAGGCAATATCTACTTCATGGGCCAGGAACTGACCGGCCTGTCGTCGTCGGCGTTACGCGCCATGCGCCGCAATATGCAGATGGTGTTCCAGGACCCGTTCGCGTCGCTGAATCCGCGCATGACGATCGGGGAGGTACTGGAAGAACCGCTGATCGTGCACGGCCTGTTCGACCGCGCCACACGCAAGCGCAAGGTGGCCGATATTCTGGATGTGGTCGGGCTGAGCCAAAGCTATGCCGATCGTCATCCGCACGAATTCTCGGGCGGTCAGCGACAACGGGTTGGCATCGCGCGCGCCATCATCACGCGGCCGAAACTGGTGGTCGCCGATGAAGCCGTGTCGGCGCTAGATGTGTCGATCCAGGCTCAGATCCTGAATTTGCTGCAGGATCTGCAAAAAGAGCTGGGGCTTACCTATCTCTTCGTATCGCACGACCTGGCAGTGATCCGCCATGTCAGCGATCGTATCGGCGTCATGTATCTCGGACGCATGGTCGAATCGGGCAGTTGCGAAAGCGTCTATAACTTTCCGAAGCACCCGTATACCCAAGCCTTGTTGTCGGCGATACCGCGCGAGCATCCGGACCAGCTACGCGAGCGCATCGTGCTGCAGGGAAGTATTCCGAATCCGGCGGCGCCGCCGTCCGGTTGCCATTTTCATCCGCGCTGTCCATCCTGCATGGAAATCTGTAAAACCCAGGCGCCGCAGACGACCGCAGTCGCTGCCGGCGAATACGTGAGTTGCCACCTTTACCGATGAGAGAAAACATGTTCACCTTCGACCCTAATCATTATCCCTATACCTCCCGCCGTAGCGCGGTATATGCCAAACGCGGCATGGTAGCCACCTCGCAACCGCTGGCTGCGCAAGCCGGGCTGGCGGTGCTGCAAGCCGGCGGCAATGCCATTGATGCGGCAATCGCCACCGCTGCTGCGTTGACCGTCGTTGAGCCGACCGCCAATGGTATCGGTGGCGATGCCTTCGCACTGATCTGGCACAAGGGCGAACTGCACGGTTTGAACGCCAGCGGAGCTGCACCGCGCGCAATCTCCATCGATAAACTGCACGCAACGGGGCATCAAAGCATGCCGAAGTATGGTGCGCTGCCGATCACGGTACCCGGCACGCCGGGCGCATGGGCTGCCATGGCGGAGCGTTTCGGCAAACTGCCGTTGGGGCGTTCCATGGCCGGCGCCATCGCGCTGGCGCAAGACGGCTATCCGGTATCGCCGATGGTGGCGTTTGCCTGGCAGCAGGCATACAAATTATTTCAACAGGAATTCAAGGACGCGCATTTTCAATCCTGGTTCGATACGTTCAATGTAGGCGGCCGGGCGCCGCGCGCTGGCGAGGTTTGGCGTTCGCAGGGGCATGCCGATACCTTGCGTGCGATCGCTGCCGACAATGGCGCCGGTTTCTATCGTGGCGCGTTGGCCGAAAAGATTGCCGCTTTTGTACGCTCTGCCGGTGGTTATATGGATAGTGCCGACCTGGCGGCTTACCAGCCGCAATGGGTAGCGCCGATCAGCAGTAACTACCGCGGCTATGATGTATGGGAAATTCCGCCTAACGGCCATGGCCTGGTCGCTTTGCTGGCCTTGAATATCCTGAAAGGCTTCGATTTCAGCGAACGCGACACGTTGCTGACCTATCACCGCCAGATCGAAGCCATCAAGCTGGCTTATGCCGACGGCTTGGCGCATATCGCCGACAGCGGCCATATGCGGGTCGCGGTCGAGGATCTGCTGTCCGATGCTTATGCCGACGAGCGCCGACAATTGATAGGCGCGCGCGCGGCGTTGCCTGTGGCTGGCCAGCCGTCGCGCGGCGGCACCGTGTATCTGAGCACCGCCGATGATGAAGGCAATATGGTGTCCTTCATCCAAAGCAATTACATGGGCTTCGGGTCGGGGCTGGTGGTGCCGGGAACTGGCATCGCCTTGCATAACCGCGGTAACAATTTCACGCTCGATGCAGCCCATCCGAACTGCCTGGCGCCTGGCAAAAGGCCATATCACACGATCATCCCGGGTTTTTTAACCAGGGATGGCAAGGCGGTAGGCCCGTTCGGCGTGATGGGCGGCTTCATGCAGCCGCAGGGACATGTGCAGATGGTCATGAACACGGTAGACTTCGGCCTCAATCCGCAATCATCGCTGGACGCCCCGCGCTGGGAGTGGGAGGGCGGTAATAATGTCAGTATCGAACATGCCAATGCCGAGCACCTGTTCCGGGGTTTGCGCGGCCTCGGACACGAGGCGTCGTGGTCAGCCAACCAACTCGGTTTCGGCCGCGGCCAGATTATCTGGCGCGATCAGCACGGCGTGTTATGCGGCGGTACCGAACCGCGTACGGATGGTTGTGTGGCAGCCTGGTAGGTAACGACAAAACAACGAAAAAACGAACGACGCAACGGCGGAAATCATGAAAACAATCTCAGGTGCCGACCCGCAGGTAATCGCCCCGGTTAGCGACGCCGGTAGCGACTTTGCGCCAAAAGGCGTGTCTTTACCTGACTATGTGTACGGCCGTCTGCGCGAAGATATTTTCGACATGCGCCTGTTGCCGGGGGATCAGATTACCGAAACTGAAATCGCCGCCTACTTCAATGTCTCGCGCACCCCGGTGCGCGAAGCGTTGCAGCGCCTGCAGGGCGATGGCTTGATGCAGGGTTATGTACGGGGAGGCTGGGAAGTGGTGCCCATCGATTTCAAGCGATTTGAAGATTTATACGAGTTGCGCAAACTGATCGAAATCCATGCTATCGGCAGGCTGTGCGCGGGATCAGCCAGCGCCGGCGCGATCGATACCGCGTTGATCGACCAGCAAAAGGCGATATGGTGTGTGCCGCCGTCTGAACGCTTAAGCGATGGACGCAAGGTGGCGATGCTTGACGAGAAATTCCACCTGGCGCTGGTGCGCGCCGCCGGCAACCTGGAAATGGCCAGTACTTTCGAGCGTTTGACTGACCGCATCCGCATTGTGCGTCGTCTGGATTTTATCTATGGCGATTGTGTGCAGTCGACCTATGACGAACATGTCGCGATCCTGGCGAAAATAGGCGCCCATGGCGCCGCCGATGCAATCAAGCTGATGACTGCGCATATCGAAGACGGTCATGTCGACGTCACCCAAATTACCTTGCATCGCCTGCACAGCGCGCGGGCGTCCGCTGGCGCCGGACGTTTGGCGTATATGCAGGTCAAGGTGATGCGTTAGATCACGGCTACGGAGAGCGGCGATTCACTTATCATCGCATCGTATGTTGGTAAAATGAGCGGGGCTCACCTCTCAGAGTGTGTCTTAAGTTAACAACAATAAATCGACAAGAGAAACGAAGATGCCTGAACCGGTTGATCTCACACGTATTTGCCCCGTGATCATGACACCTAGCCATGACGGGAAGTATTTCCAGAACTATGTGACATCGCTATTGAATTTTACTATTCAAGCCGAGCGCTCCGGCATGCCGATGCAGGTTGTCATGCACCAGGGAGAAAGCCTGGTGACGCGCGCGCGTAACAACTGCGTTGCCGAATTTCTCGCCAACCCGCAATGGACGCATTTGTTCTGGATCGACGCTGACATCGGATTTTCCCCCGAAGCCGCATTCCGGTTACTACGCTCAGGCTACGATATTGCGGCGGGGGTATATCCGCTCAAACGTGAAAACTGGCCTCAGCAAGGCCTGCCTGCAGGAACCACCCAACAGCAATTCGAGGCTGGATATGCGCGCTATACCGTCAATGCAAAAATTGCCGATGGCGAGAACCAGATCAACCTGGAAGTGCAAGCCGATGGTTTCATGCGCATGGAGGAAGCGCCGACCGGCTTCATGGTGATCAAGCGTAGCGTGTTCGAGCGGTTGATCGCCAGCTATCCTGAGCTTAACTATGTACCCGATAGCATTGATGTCCCCGACCGCGGGCTGCACTACCGCTTCTTCGATGTCATGGTCGATCCTGTTACACGCCGCTATCTGTCGGAGGACTACGGTTTTTGCCGGCTATGGTCAGGACTTGGCGAGTCGATCCATATCGACGCCAATTCAAATTTGAGCCACCAGGGGTCCAAGTTATATAAGGGGGACTTTGCGAACTCGCTACTTACTTCCTTGCCCTATGCTATCGGCGGCCCGCTGGGCGCTCGAATGCAACTTACGGGACAGGAGTATCTGCAGCCCAATCCGCCGCCACTTTGAGTGAAAGTGAAATTGCTCACTTGGGGGGGTATAGCCGGGGAGGGGCTATCGATATGTGAGAAGATTCTAGCCGTCCAGTGCTATCTGCAAAGTGACAAGGCTATTGATGAATCTACTCACATATCGCTAGCCATATATGAAGCTGGAACAGATCATAGCGGGATAATATGACAGGCGTTTGACATTGGACGCATTTGAAAGTGATTTGTTTGGGACCTCCGGGCTTCGTTTTCATACAATCGAAAGTGTTTAAAACACCACGCAACGACTGGAAGATTTGCCCGGTTGAAGCCGCATGGACTCTTCCTTTGAAATAAAAAACCCGCTCCTCCTCTGGCATCAGGAGCGGAAATCAGCCATGGCTGGCTGAGGGGAAAATTTTCTGGTTCTGCACATTCAGCTGCAATAGTTGCTGCAATCCTGCCGCACATCGCCGCTCGCTGCTAATTCTCAGTCGCAATCAGATCCAACAGCGGCGGCGAAATCCGCCAGTCGGGTCGGTGCGGCCATGGCCATGCACCTGGCACGTCGGGGGCGTCGAAATACACAACCGCCTTCAGCATTGGCAATGTCGACATCATGTGCCGCAATTCAATCAGTTCATTGCGCCGACGCTCAAGACTACCGTCAACGCCTAGTTCGGCGACGATCACCGGCAGATCGTATTGAAGCACGCGGCGATATTTTTCCCGCAGGATGTTGGCTGTCGAATGACGTCCACCGGTGGGCTCGATGCCGCATTTCGGACAGTCGAAGATGGACAGGCCGATGTAGTCTGCATACGCGCGACCTGGAAAGAACGCGCCGAGATTAGGGTCGCCGTGCGGTGACCAGACGAACTTCATCTGGCTGCCCGCGCTACGGCATCGATCGGCGAAGTGCCGATAGGCGTCGATGTAGCTGGCCGAATCACCTGTCGCCCATGGATAGCAGCCTGTTGTGGTCTCCATTTCATGGGCCCAGCGCACCAACACCGTGGCGTTGAGCGAACGCATCGATGTGCATACTGCGTCGATCTCCCGGTCATAGCCACCAGTGCGAATGTCTTGCAGCAATGTACGGCTGTTGCGCGAGACTGCCGGCCACGGCTCAGGTCATTGCCGATACGTTCTTCGATCTAAAACTGATACCGAAGAAAAACGACGTACGCGAGGCGGGCCCGGCCGCGTTGACTTGACCGTTAATAATAGAGCGTCACCGCCACAGGCACAGGGCCGATGGTCAGGTTGATGGCGTCCACGTCGCTTGGGCAAGCGGTTTCACTTTGCTGCGGGTAGAACTGGCTGATGACGCAGCGCCGCGCGCCATTCCGTGCGATGGGGAGGCTGCCTTCCGAACGTAGCGAGTTATTCCATACGACGTGGACGCTGCGCTTAACCTTTGCTCCGGGCTGGCTATTCAAGGTCAACTGATAGGATTCCCCGACCTGCCTGCTATCTGCCAGCTGGGTATCTTTCAGCGTGCTCAACAAATGTTTGAGTGCCGGCAAGACTAGCTTGGCTTGGCCAGCGCTGTCGGTCAATCCGAAGTTCTGCTCCCGATCAGTCCGGTTTGTTCCGGTGTCCTGCCATTGATAGATATTCAGCAGCGGGATGCCAGCCATGATCGTCGACAAATATTCCCTGAGCACCAGCTGGGCTTGGCCATCCTGATCCCTGACCGGAGCGAAATTCGAATAGCCCCATTCCGAGGCAATCATCGGCAATTCGCCCTTACCGTATTTTTCCAGTAGCTGGCGGGTGTTTGCCGCATCCCCGACCACGGTTTCCGGCACCGCGCGATATGGGTGCACGGAGACGCCGCTCAGGCAGTCCTGCACGGAAATGGCGAGAAGCTTGTTGGTGGGAGCGTTGTCTTGCAAATTCGGCATTTTGGCAAAACCGAAACCGAAAACGTTTTTCTTCACGGGGCTCTTATCCTGCTCCAGCGCTGCACAAATCTTCTGTATGGCCGGTACCAGCGCTGTTTGCAGCATGTCTGGTTTCAGGAACCTCGAAATGTCCGGTTCATTCCACAATTCCCACAGAATGTCGGGGTCCTTATGCTGCTGCATGGTGTCCAGGGCGAACCTGGAAAATTTGTCGGCGGCGTCGAGCGGCGTCATGGTTGCAGGCATCATGCGTTTCGGCTGTTCCCAGACTGTGGCGCCGCCGAACAAGGTAATAAGAGGTTTCAGCTGCGCCTTGCGCAAGCGATCCAGCAATTCGGAAAAATCCTGGGTATTGTCGTTGACCGGCGGTCGCTGGCCGAACCGGACGTATTCGAAACCTGCGTCCTTGATAGCCGCAAGCTGTTGATCGGAGATTTTCGACGGATTGATCTGTACGCTGATCGCAGCCGGATAGCTGGAATGGATGCCGTATTTTTCCCAGGCCTCGGCATGCGGAACCGCCAATAGGCAGTAAGCGGGAATAAGCCATGCTGCAAGTATTTTCATGTGTCAATTATGGCTGTAACAAGCAGCATATTGCTGACTATTCCTGACAATTCCGATGGCGCTGATCAATTCGCTCCTCTGGTTACAGCAATCTGGATCCGTTCAGATTCGTCGGCTGCGGCAAAGCAAGGGGTGAGCGTATGGATGTCGGTGTCCGCCATACCTGCTTCCTTGAATACGTGGCGCCAACGCGATACCACTTCCCGCACTTCATTGACGATTTGCTGCGCTTCATCAACAGTCAGAAGAAACCGGCCGCATTGGGAAAGAGCATTGCCAATCGTGCTGGCGGCGCCCTGAGCTCCCACTCCGATAGCCTGCGGCAGCGCCATGGCGTCCAGATGCGGCACGATGTCGAATGCGGGTGACAAGACGAATTTCCTCTGCCTGGTCATCAACAGTGCGTGATTGCGCATGTGGTCGTCGACGTTGCCGACCAGGATGTTCAACACCATGCGACGAAACAGTTCGTGGCTGTCAGCCACACCTTGCTGACTTCGCGGCCGAATGGTTTCGGCGATGCCTGCGTAGGAATATCTGGTCCTGTACTCGCGCTTGTCCGGGCTCAGGATGTCGATGTTGATTAATGTCTTGGCGCTCATGTAGTGCAACCGGTGGCCGTCTTTGGTGCGGTCGAAACGCTCGATCAAGAGCACCGACTTATCGGCAATTTTTAGCAACTCGAAATCGGGGACGTTAATTCCCGCCTGGTAGGCGAGCTGCATGGTGGCGTATTCAGCAGTGGGCACATCGAACTTGTCGTCCGCGCGGCTGAACTTGGCAATATGTTCGAAGCCGTTACTCATGACGACGGTTTTAGGGCGCACCCCGCCTAAGCTCGCACCTGGCTGCATCAGGCGCACGGCTTCTTCATCCAGTTTGGTGTCAATCTTCACAGCCAATTTACTGATGGTCGCCAGAAGTCGTTCGTTAAGCGCGGTAACAGGCTCCGCATGGATGCCAATATCTGGATTGACTTGGTTCGACACAGAAAAGCCGAGGCAGCCGGAGCCGTAATGCCACGACTGCAGAAACCATTCGATCGGTGTAGTGGGCAGCGGCTTCTTTTCCTTGCGCAGGATGCTGCTGGTTAGCCGCACGCCCCAGGCATTCGGGCCGACATCCGACAGCACCCCGTAGGAGCCATCCTGATGCCGAGGAATCACTTGTTGCTTCGCATCTAACGGCAGATGTAAAGGATCAATCGAAAATGCGTCCTCGCGTTCGATGTAGCGCAGGCCGTATCCAAAGTGGCCATCGCCATTACCGTCCAGGCCAAAACTCGCAATCGGTAGCGGTTTGGCGGGATCTTCGCAAAGGAAAACCACGCACTCTGTCAAAGGGGACATTTAAAAATCCCTTTTCAAGACGGGAGGAGGGACGACACGTTTATGTTTGGGTTTATCGGGCTGGCTCAAAATCAGCTCCACATCGCTTAGCTCCTGCAACGAATCGAGCACCGTCAAGAACACGCCGAGTGATACCCCGGGCTCGCCGCGTTCCAGGCGTCCCAAGGTCGTGCGGTGAATACGGCAATTTTTTTCCAGCTGTAACAGGGTTAATTTCTGAGCCTTCCGAGCACTTCGAATGCGCTGGCCCAGGCGCTCAGCTGTTTCCAGGACAGGAAAGGGCGTAAAGCTCTGATCATGTCGCATAGATGCATCCTTTTTTAAAAAATGACTTATATATGCATCATATACTAAGTATTTCTAGTGAGTGGCAAGCAGATCGTAAGGCCTAGCAAATAGGTTGGAAATACGTGCGGGATGCCTTGATATTTCGCTGGTGCTAGTGGGATTTTTAGAAAAAAGTCGCATAAATACATCATATTAAAAAAAATATTGTATTTATGCTGCTTTATAGGAGGGTAGAGTTCGGATGCCCTTGGGATGTTAAATTCACAACTCCCTTAATGCTGCGTGCAACTCTTCAATTTTTACTAATCGCTGGCGGCCGGAAGTGCCAACCTTTTCAATTACCTGTGCCGACAAAACGTGGCAAAGCGCCATTACCGCAGTGTGGTTATCGAGCGGTATCGGGCTTTTCGTATCGCATTTGAGTACCCAATCCGCTCCCAGGTCGCCACGGTTGGAAGAGTCTGTGATTAGCAGCGTTTTTACGCCGAAACTGCGAACCGCGGCAATCAGGTCGGCAAGCAACGGGTTACGTCGGCGCAATCCAAAGACGATGAACAAATCTTCAGGCTCCAGGCCGACCAGATATTCTGCGATCGTTTCTCCTGATACCGGCAACACATAAACGTTGTTGCGGAACTGAATGAATTGCCATCGCAGGTAGGAGGCAAAAAAATAATTGTTACGCTGCCCGAAAATCCTCACTTGGCGAGCCTTGGCGATTTTCTTGCCAACTTCATTGATTAGCGTGGGCGATATCCCGGCAAACGTACCGCGGATGTTCTGCGTGCTGGAGGCGATATGTTGCTCATACAAGTCGGCGCCATCTTTAGCGGTGTTTTGTTCTGGCCGGTCCAACAGGTAAAGCGGTGAACCCCAATCCTGCCCCTGTCGGGCCAGGCGTCGCATCTGATCGTAATTTTGATAGCCAAGACGCTGCACCAGCCGCGTCATCGTGGCATTGGACACTCCCGCCATTTTTGAGATTTCAGACGCCGAGTAGCTAGCCATGTGGCCGGGCGATTCCAGGATCATGTCGGCCAGGCGCTTTTCAGCTTGCGGCAATTGACCGAGATGTTGCTGGATGCGCGTCGACAGCGCAGCTGCGGAAGATGTTGTTTTAATCATGAGTTGCATCTATGGAATGCCGGGTGAAAAATTATTTTACACGATGTGAAAAAAGATTTGACATGTGATGAAAAAAGATTTTCAATGGATCGTTTATGAAAATAAATTACCAGAAAAGAGAGTTGCCAAAGCAAGGTGGCGGAAGTTGTTCTTTATCCCTCACTTCCGGTTTTAGCAGTAGGCAACGAATACAACGGATAAGTACTAAGAAACGCATGCGTCTTGCCACATTCAGCGAAAGACTGAAAAGCGTAGGCGCATAAAACGCATCACCTTGCTTACATAACAATAAAGCTTGGCAATGTTCAAACCTTAGGAGAGAAAGATGGAAAAGCACAATGCAGTGATCAAGCCGTCGTATGACGACCGGCTTACAAATGAAGACTTGGCGCCACTAAAAAAGCAGGCCTGGGGCACTTACAATTTTTATTGGATCAATACATTTCCCCCAGCCAACCTGATGTCGGAGGCCCAAGAATGAGTACGTTATCTTCTAACTCGGCACTAGAGTATCCGAACGAAATCGGCCAATGCATCATGTCCGACGCCCAGGCGCTGGCCGCCCATACGGAAACGGCGGGCATGATGACCCGCACCTATCTGACGCCGGCCCACCACGGTGCTGCGGCGCAGCTGGCCGACTGGATGTGCGCAGCGGGCATGAACGTACGGCGCGATGCCGCCGGCAATGTCATCGGACGTTATGAAGGCCTGACGCCAGGCGCCCCCGCTCTTTTGACAGGATCGCACTTCGATTCGGTACGCAATGGCGGCATTTTCGACGGCAATCTGGGTGTCCTGCTGCCGATAGCCTGCGTTCAGCGGTGGAATGCCGAAGGCAAGCGCTTCCCGTTTGCACTTGAAGTCATCGGTTTCGCCGAAGAGGAGGGCGTACGCTTCAAAGCGACCCTGCTCGGCAGCCGTGCGGCGGCTGGCACCTTCGATATGGCGGTGCTGGATAACCGTGATGAAGATGGTCACACGATGCGGGAAGTGATGGCGGCGTCAGGTTTTCATACTGTCGGCTTGGCGAAAGCGGCTTATGCACCTGAATCGGTGCTGGCTTTTGTTGAAGTCCATATCGAACAGGGGCCAATGCTGCTTAGTGAAGATCTGCCGGTGGGAGTCGTCACCGCTATATCCGGCGCCTCGCGCTTCATGGTCGAGATTGAAGGCCTGGCCGGCCATGCAGGTACCGTGCCGATGGATATGCGCCGCGACGCCGCCATGGCTGCAGCGGAAATCGGCTTGTACATAGAACGGCGTTGCAGCGGAACACCGGGACTGGTTGGCACCGTCGGCCAGTTCAATGTGCCGAATGGTGCTGCGAATGTAGTTCCGGGCAAGGCGATTTTTTCGATAGATATCCGTGCTGGCGAGGATGCGGTGCGTCAGCATGCGACGGCTGATGTTCTGGCTGAAATCGAGAAGATCGGACAGCGCCGCAATGTGGTCATCCAGACCCGAAAGACGCATGAGGCGCCTAGCGTCCCTTGCGCTCCATGGCTGCAGGCGCAGCTGGCGGCTGCGGTCGAGCGGTGCGGAACGCCGGTGCGGCATCTGCCTTCCGGCGCCGGGCATGACGCAATGGCGATGGCTGCAATCGCAGATGTCGCGATGCTGTTTGTACGTTGTGGCAATGGCGGCATCTCCCATCATCCGCTAGAGATCATGACAGTAGAAGACGCAGAAACCGCTGCCAATGTCTTTACCGATTTTGTAGAAAATTTTAAATCT
>FTFY01001106.1_pt1 | contig 36265 bp, 31 predicted proteins | sample 1640561 | NCBI WGS metagenome assembly FTFY01 (sample SAMEA3914789, study PRJEB12502) | metagenome | biome: forest; material: soil | place: Canada | collected 2011-07-03 | depth 0.3 m | reverse complement strand
GGATGTGCTAGCGCGCCATCCCGAACGTTATTCGGTGTATGCCCTGACTGCACACACACGCGTTGAGCAACTGGCGGAGCAATGCCTGCAGTTCAAACCGCAGGTGGCCGTGGTCGGTAGCGCGGCGGCGGCCCAGCAACTGAGCGCCTTGTTGCGCGCAAAAGCGCCTGAAATCGAAGTGTTGTATGGTGATACCGCGCTATGCCAGGTCGCCAGCGCCGAGGCTTGTCATTCTGTGATGGCCGCCATTGTAGGCGCCGCGGGCTTGGCGCCGACGCTGGCTGCTGCCAGGGCCGGGAAAAAAATCCTGCTGGCAAACAAGGAAGCGCTGGTCATGTCCGGCCAGCTGTTCATCGATGCCGTGACGCAGAGTGGCGCCATGTTGTTGCCTATCGATAGCGAGCACAATGCGATTTTCCAGTGTCTGCCGCATGGCTATCAACGCAAGCCGGCCGCACTCGGCGTCGAGAAAATCCTGCTGACTGCATCTGGCGGCCCGTTTTTGAACAGGGCAGTGGAAACGCTGGAATCAGTCACGCCGGCAGAAGCGATTGCCCATCCAAACTGGGTCATGGGGCGTAAGATTTCAGTCGATTCGGCTACCATGATGAATAAAGGGCTGGAAGTCATCGAGGCGCATTGGCTGTTCGGCGCCACTGCCAGCCAGATCGAGGTAGTGATCCACCCGCAAAGCGTGATTCACTCCATGGTTTCTTACGTTGACGGCTCGGTCCTGGCGCAATTGGGCAACCCCGACATGCGCACGCCGATTGCCCATGCGCTGGCCTATCCGGAACGGATGGCGTCCGGCGTCAGTCCGCTCGATCTGACGGTGATCGGGCAGTTACAATTTTCCCGTCCCGACTTGCAGCGTTTTCCTTGCCTGAAACTCGCGTATGATGCATTGCAAGCTGGCGGTTCTGCCGCAACAATATTGAACGCGGCGAATGAAATAGCTGTCCAAGCTTTTCTAGATGGAAAAATCGGCTTCCGCATGATCGATCAACTGATAGCGCGCACCATGGATATGGTGCCGCTGTGTGCTGTAAGCAATATCGAATTATTGCTTGAGCAGGATCGTATTGCTCGCCAGACGGTACATTCCCTGATTTCCTGACTACAGAGTAACTCTTAGTAACTAATGGCCTTTCTGCAAACAATCCTCGCATTTGTCGTCGCACTCGGCTCTTTGGTCATCATCCATGAGCTGGGCCATTACTGGGTCGCGCGTTTGTGCGGGGTCAAGGTGCTGCGTTTTTCGGTGGGCATGGGGAAGATCGTTTTCTCGCGCCGTTTCGGTCCGGATCAAACCGAGTGGGCCGTTTCCATCCTGCCTCTGGGCGGTTATGTGAAGATGCTCGACGCTCGTGAACAAGACGTAACCGGTTTATCACCGCAAGAACTAAAGCGCGAATTCACCAATCAGTCGGTATGGCGGCGTATGGCGATCGTGGCGGCCGGTCCTTTGGCCAACTTTGCCCTTGCCATTTTGTTATTTGCCGGTTTGTACATGTATGGCGAGATGGAGCCAACGCCAAGAGTACGCGCCGTTGCGGAGCAGAGCGCGGCCTACCAGGCCGGTTTGCGTGGCGGCGAATTGATTACCGCTGTAAACGGTGAAGCGATCCAGACCTGGTCCGATCTGCGCTGGAAGGTGCTGCAGGGAGTGATCGACAAGACACCGGTCAAACTCGACGTCCGGAGGACAAATCCCGGCCCGACAGGCGCTAACTTACCGGGCGGCGCACTGCTAGATACGGTCAGTTTGCCGATAGAAGCCCTGGCGGCGAAAGACCTTGAAGGCGATTTTCTCGGCAAGCTAGGCATCAAGCTGGCGCGCCCCAAACCGATTTTGGGCAAAATCGTGCCGGATGGTCCTGCCATGCAGGCCGGTTTGCATGAAGGCGATCTGATTACCAGCGTCAATGGCGAGCCGGTTGCCGATGGTGTCGCCTTTATCGATAAGGTGAAAGCATCGCCGGGCAAAGCACTGAGCCTGACAGGTATACGGAACGGCAATAGCTTCACGCTAAGCGTGACGCCGCAAGCGCAGGCTGGCAAAGATGGACAAATCGGCCTGATCAAGGTCGAAATGCCCATGATGCCGGAAATGATCCTGTCCAGCAGCCCGCCGCTACAAGCACTTGTCAAGGGGGCAACGAAGACCTGGGATAGCAGTATCCTGACCCTCAAGATGCTGGGAAAAATGGTGATTGGCGAGGTTTCCTGGAAAAATATCACCGGTCCTATTACCATTGCCGACTACGCTGGCCAGACTGCGCGTATCGGCGCATTCAGCTATCTGAGTTTTATCGCCTTCATCAGCATCAGTCTTGGCGTCATGAATTTGCTGCCCATTCCGGTTCTAGACGGTGGCCATTTGCTGTATTATTCGCTGGAAGTTTTGACTGGACGTCCCATTCCCGAGCGAGTTGGTGCAATTGCACAGCGCGCGGGTATCGGTATTTTGATGACGTTGATGATAGTCGCCATGTTTAACGACATCGTTCGGCTCATATTTTAAGTTCCGCTCTCTTGTCTGACAATCGTGGCAGACAAGGACATTGATAAAAAACGATCGCTAATGAAATTACATTCTGAGCACTTCCCTTTGTCGATTCTTCCCCGTCGTTTGATTGCTGCTGCAGCCTTTGCCGTGTGTTCCGGCCAAGCGCTCGCGGTGCAACCGTTTGTGGTCAAGGATATCCGCATTGAAGGTATTCAACGGACCGAGGCAGGCACTGTTTTCAGCTACCTGCCGGTGCGCGTCGGTGAAACCTTCACCGACGAAAAAGGTACAGCGGCGATCAAGGCGCTGTACGCAACCGGTTTCTTCAAGGATGTCCGGGTCGAGTCTGAAGGCGACGTGCTGGTGGTCATGGTGGAAGAGCGGCCGTCGATTGCCGCCGTCGAGTTTTCCGGCATCAAGGAATTCGATAAAGATCAATTGACCAAGGCCCTGAAAGAAATCGGCGTTGGCGAATCGCGCATTTTCGACAAGGCGCAGGTTGACCGCGCCGAGCAGGAGTTGAAAAAACAATACCTGTCACGCGGGCTGTATGGCATGAAAGTGACCACTACCGTCACGCCTATCGAGCGTAACCGGGTCAATGTGACGTTTGCGGTGGATGAAGGCGAAGTATCCCGCATCAAGGAAATCCGTTTCGTCGGCAACAAGGCATTTTCCGATAGCACCTTGCGCGACCAGATAAAACTGCGTTCGCCAGGCTGGTTTACCTGGTACACCAAGGCTGACCAGTACGCGAAAGAAAAACTCTCGGGCGATATCGAAACCCTGCGTTCGTATTACCTGAATCGCGGTTATATCGAGATGCAGGTAGAGTCGACCCAGGTCTCGATTACGCCGGACAAGAAAGATATCTACATCACCGTCAACATCAATGAAGGTGAAAAATACACAGTTTCCGACATCAAGCTGGAAGGCGAGATGTTTGGCCGCGAGGATGAGCTCCGGTCGCTGATTTCGCTGAAAAAAGGCGATGTGTTCAACGGCGAAAAGCTCAACAACAGCACCAAGAAGATGTCGGAACGCCTGGGTAACTTCGGTTACGCATTCGCCAACGTCAACGCCAATCCGGAACTGAACCGCGAAAAGAAAGAAGTGGCGTTTACCATTCTGGTCGACCCCGGCAAGCGCGTGTACGTGCGCCATGTCAACGTTGCGGGCAATACCAAGACGCGTGACGAAGTGGTGCGCCGCGAATTCCGTCAGTTCGAAGACTCCTGGTACGACGGCTCGAAGATCAAGCTTTCGCGTGACCGGGTTGACCGCCTTGGCTACTTCAAGGACGTGAAGATTGAAACGCCGGAAGTGGCAAACACTTCCGACCAGGTTGACATCAACATGGAAGTCACCGAAAAACCAACCGGTAATATCCAGGTCGGCGCCGGCTTTTCGCAAACCGACAAGCTGAGCTTGTCCGGTTCGATCCAGCAACAGAATGCTTTCGGCAGCGGCAACACCATTGGCCTCGATATCAATACCAGCAGCTACTCGCGGGTGATTGCACTGTCGCAAACCAATCCGTACTTTACCGATGACGGCATCAGCCGTACCTACGACGTCTACTACCGTACCGTACGGCCGTCGCAGTACACCACCGGTGATTACAAGGTGCGGACCATCGGTAGCGATATCAAGTTCGGTGTGCCGTTCTCGGAACTGGACACGGTATTCTTCGGCGTCGGTATTGAAAACACCAACGTCCAGGCCGACTCGACCAGCCCGCTGCTTTATCAGCAATATGTCACCGACTTCGGTAACGGCCAGCTGATCAACAGCGGCCTGGGTTATAACGTGCTCGCCAATCCGTCGTCGGCAAGCACCAACAGTTTCCCGCTGACGGCAGCCTGGCAGCGCGATAGCCGAGACAGTGCACTGGTGCCGACTACAGGACGTTACCAGCGCGCCACTCTCGAAGTTTCCGCTGTCGGTACCTTGCGCTATTACCGTGCAAGTTATCAGCATCAATACTTCAAGCCGCTGTTCAGCAATGCTGTGACCTTGGCCATGAACGGCGAAATCGATTATGGCCGCGGCATGGGCGGCAAGCCTTACCCTGTGTTCAAGAACTACTATGCCGGCGGTATCGGCACCGTACGCGGATTTGAAGGCTCGACACTGGGCGTCGGCACTAACGTCGACCAGTACGGCGATTCGATGGGTGGTGCTTCGCGGGTATTCGGTAACCTGGAAGCGCAATTCCCGTTCCCTGGTTCAGGCACTGACCGTAGCTTGCGCTGGTTTACCTTCCTCGATGCCGGTCAGGTGTATGCCGACAAGGCGCCGATGCAGTTGAGCGAGTTGCGTTATTCTACTGGTATCGGTTTGAGCTGGGTGTCGCCTATCGGTCCTTTGAAGATCAGTTACGGCAAGCCTTTGAACGCGAAGCCGACCGACAAGCAGCAATCGTTCCAATTCCAGTTAGGCACGGGCTTTTAATTCGTCGGGATGCTGCACAATTGCAGATCCCGGCAAGCGTGGCATAATGCACAAGTTGCATCATTTGAATTGCGGAGAATAGTGTTGAAATCTCTAATAAAATCCTTTACGTTTTTACCATCAGCCGGTTTGATGGCGGTGTGTTTATTGTCGGCGCTGCCGGCGCACGCAGATGAAGGTTCGAAAATCGCCTTCGTCAGCAGCGAGCGTATTTTGCGCGAAGCGATTCCGGCCAAGACCGCGCAATCGAAGATCGAAGCCGAGTTTTCCAAGCGCGACAAAGATCTGCAGGACCAGGCTACCCGCTTGAAAGCCATGGCAGACAAGCTGGATAAGGACTCAGCCGTGATTTCGGAATCCGAGCGGATCAAGCGTCAGCGTGAGTTGAGCGATCTGGACAAGGATTTTCAGCGCAAGCAACGTGAATTCCGCGAAGATCTGAACCAGCGCCGCAACGAAGAGCTGGCGATCGTCCTCGAGCGTTCGACCAAGGCGATCAAGCAGATTGCTGAAGCCGAGAAGTACGATATGGTGTTTCAGGAAGGCGGCGTGTATGTTAGCCCGCGTATCGATATCACCGATAAAGTATTGAAAATCCTCAATAAGTAAAACCATTCTGAATTCAGTTCGTTAGGGCCACTATATGACCATTCGGCTAAAAGAACTGGTCGAAAGCTTGGGTGGCCAATTGATCGGTGATGCGGATACCCAGGTATCCGGCATCGCGCCACTGAGCGACGCCAGCGCATCACAGATTACCTTCCTGTCCAATCCCAAGTTTCGCCCTCAGGTGTCGCAAACGCAGGCGGCAGCTATCATTTTGTCTGCTGCGGATGATGCAGCGGTCGGCGCCGACTTTCACGGCGTACGTATCGTTGCAGCCAATCCCTATGCCTATTTTGCCCGGGCAGCGCAATTCTTTGCCGCAAAAAATGCGATTCCTGTCGTTCCTGGCATTCATCCCGCAGCCAATGTCGATCCTGCCGCCCACATTGCAGCGACCGCCTATATCGGCGCCAATGCAGTGATCGGTGCTGGCGCTTCGATCGGCGAGCACGCCCGGATCGGCGCGGGGTGTGTGATCGGGCGGGATGTGAGCATTGGCGCAGAAAGTTGTCTGTATCCCAATGTCACCATTTATGATGCTTGTCAGATTGGCCAGCGCGCCATCATCCATTCCGGCGTAGTGATCGGCGCCGATGGTTTCGGTTTTGCCAATGACGGCGGAACCTGGGTCAAGATTCCTCAGACCGGCCGGGTACTGATCGGCGACGACGTCGAAATCGGCGCCAATACCACCATCGACCGTGGCGCTTTGGCCGATACCGTGATTGAAGAGGGCGTCAAGCTGGACAATCAGATCCAGATCGCCCATAACTGCCATATCGGCGCGCATACTGCAATTGCGGCCTGCGCCGGCATTGCAGGCAGCGCCAGGATCGGCAGATATTGCTCGATAGGTGGCGCTGCCATGATCCATGGCCACATTACCATCGTCGATCATGTGCATGTATCGGCAGGTACGCTGGCGTTGCGCTCGATCTCCGAGCCGGGCCAATACACCGGCTTTTATCCGATTGCCAAACATGGCGATTGGGAAAAATCTGCCGCTTTGGTACGCAATCTGAATACAATGCGTGAGAAAATCCGATCTCTGGAAAAATCCGTCAAACAATTGTCGCAACAGTCTACCCAAGAAGATAATGAATAGTCCAAACCAAACGCTAGATATCAATCAGATCAAAACCTCCCTGCCGCATCGTTATCCGCTGTTGCTGGTTGATCGCGTATTGAATTGGGAAAGTGGCAAGTCGATCACCGCGATCAAGAATGTCACTATCAATGAAGAGTTTTTCAACGGCCATTTCCCTAACAAGCCGGTAATGCCAGGCGTCCTGACCATCGAGGCGTTGGCGCAAACCGCCGCTTTGCTGTCGTTCCTGACTGAAGGCCGCAAGCCGGATGAAAATACCGTGGTGTATTTCCTCGGCATCGATAAAGCCCGTTTCCGCCGCCCGGTTGAACCAGGCGACCAGATCAAGTTGCAGGTCGAGATCGTACGCGTAGTGCGCGGCATCTGGAAATACAAGGCGGTCGCCAGCGTCGACGGCGAAATGGCCGTGGAAGCCGAATTCATGTGCACCATGCGTAGTGCTGTCAGCCCTGGCGCAGCACCGTCTGTCGTGGATGCCACCCCGTCAGAGTGATCCGATGACGCGCATTCACCCTACCGCAGTCATCGATCCTAAGGCAGCCCTCGACAGTACCGTGGAAGTCGGCGCCTATGCCGTGATCGGCCCGCACGTCGCCATTGGCGCCGGCAGCAAGATCGGTCCGCACGCCGTGATCGAAGGCCACACCACGATCGGCCGCGATAATGCGATTTTCCAGTTCGGTTCGATTGGCGCCGCGCCGCAAGACAAGAAATATGCGGGCGAACCAACCCGGCTGGAGATCGGCGACCGCAACACCATCCGCGAGTTTGTCACGCTCAATCTCGGCACCGTGCAGGATGGCGGCGTCACCCGTATCGGCGACGATAACTGGGTGATGGCCTACGTCCACGTGGCGCATGATTGTCAAATTGGTAGCAATACCACCATCGCCAACAACGCAACGCTGGCCGGACACGTACATATAGGCGACTGGGTGCTGCTCGGCGGTTTTACCACCGTGCACCAGTTTTGCCGTATCGGTGCCCATGCGATGACAGCGTTCACCGCTGCCGTCAGCCAGGATGTGCCACCGTTCGTGACTGCCGCCGGCAACCGCGCCGAACCTGCAGGGATCAATAGCGAAGGCCTGCGGCGTCGTGGTTTCAGCAACGAGCAGATCATGACGATCAAGCGTGCCTACCGGATCATTTATCGTTCCGGCCTGGCGCTGGAAGATGCCATGGCCGCGTTGGCGCAGGAAGAACTGAAAGTGCCTGACTCCGCCGCCTATCTGAAGCTGATGCGCGATTTCATCGCGACCTCTTCGCGTGGCATCATCCGCTAACGTGGCGGACATGGCGGACAACAATTCCAATATAGCAATCGCAATGGTCGCCGGAGAAAGCTCCGGCGACCTGCTTGCCAGCCGCCTGTTATCCGGCCTGCGGCCGCACCTGCCCGATGCGCCGATGTACGGCATCGGCGGCGCCAAGATGGCTGAGTATGGTTTTGTCAGCGGCTGGCCGATGGAAAAACTGTCGGTCCACGGTTTCTTCGAAGCGCTTGCCAATTATCGCGAGATCAAAGGCATCCAGATTGCACTGCGCGACCGGCTGCTGGCTGAAAAGCCGAGCGTGTTTATCGGCGTCGATGCCCCTGATTTCAATTTCGGCCTGGAAGCGGAGTTGCGCGAGGCTGGCATTCCGACCGTGCATTTTATCGGCCCTTCAATCTGGGCCTGGCGCGGCGGCCGTATCAAGAAGATCAAGCGTGCGGCATCGCATATGCTGGTCATCTTCCCGTTTGAAGAAGAAATCTATCGCAAAGCCGGGATTCCCGTAACTTATGTCGGCCATCCGCTGGCGCAAGTAATCCCGATGGTGCCGGATGTTGCTGCGGCGCGTAGCACGCTTGGTTTGCCTGCTGCCGGCAGGGTGGTGGCGATCTTGCCCGGCAGCCGCATGGGCGAACTGAAGCACAACACGATCGCCTTTGTGCAAGCCGCAAAGATACTGGCGCAGCGCGATCCCGGCATGCGCTTCGTGGCGCCGATGGCGGGAGAGAAACAGCGCAAATTCTTTAGCGAATTGGTGACCCAGGCCGGTTTGCAGGATCTGCCGATCCAGCTGTTGGACGGCCAGTCGCACACCGCAATGGCGGCTGCCGACGGCGTGCTGGTTGCCTCTGGAACTGCATCGCTGGAAGTCGCGTTGTACAAGAAACCGATGGTGATCGCCTACAAGATGATGCGCGCCAGCTGGGAAATCATGCGCCACATGAGTTACCAGCCATGGATAGGCTTGCCGAATATCCTGGCGCGTGAATTCCTGGTGCCGGAGCTTTTGCAGCACAATGCAACGCCGCAAGCGCTGGCGGATGCGCTCTGGGCGCAACTGGAAGATCCCGCCCGCCAGGCTATGCTGCGGCAGCGCTTTAACGAGATGCACCATACTTTGCTGCGCGATACCGCCGGCGAAAGTGCGCAAGCCGTTTTGCAAGTTATCAAGCAACATCAGCGCTGATTGTCAGCCTGTCTTGCCTCCCATTTTTCAAGCAGCCGTGACCATGTCTGATTCCAATTTTTCTCTTTTTAACTACGACGGCGAAATTATCTGTGGCGTCGATGAAGCCGGCCGCGGGCCACTGGCCGGCCCGGTGTTTGCCGCAGCCGTGATACTCGATCCGGAAAAGCCGATCAGCGGCTTGCGCGACTCCAAGAAGCTGACTGCAGAACGACGCGAAGCGCTGGCTGAGCAAATCAAAGCCAATGCGCTGGCATGGGCCATCGCCGAATGTTCCGAAGCTGAAATCGACACCCTGAATATTTTGCAGGCAACCATGCTGGCAATGCGGCGTGCGGTGGAAGGGCTGGCCATGTTGCCAACGCTGGCGCTAATTGACGGCAACCGTTGTCCGCAACTCAGCATCCGTTCCGAAGCCATCATCAAGGGCGACGACAAGGTGCAAGCCATTTCGGCGGCGTCGATTCTCGCCAAGACGGCGCGCGACGCCGCGCTGCAGGTATTGCACGCAGAATATCCGCATTACGCTTTCGATCAGCACAAAGGCTATCCGACTGCATTGCACATGGAACGCCTGCGCCTGCATGGCGTGTCGCCGGTGCATCGCAAATCGTATGCGCCGGTACGGGCTTTGCTGGCGGCGAGCACCGACGGAGCAATAAAATGAAAAGCATCACCTCGTCAGCCAATCCTTTGTACAAGGAATTGAAGCATCTTGCGACCAACGCCCATGCGCGGCGCAAGGCTGGCCGTACCTTGCTGGACGGGATTCACCTGACCGAATCGTATTTGCAGCATGGCGGCAAGCCGGTATTGTGCGTCGCCAGCGAAACTGCGCAGACGCATGCCGAGGCCGCTGCAGTGATCCGCCAATGCCAGGCCGATGCGGTGCAATGCATCGTACTACCGGATGGCCAATACCAGGCGCTAAGTCAGGTTGAACATGGTGTTGGTCTGATGTTCGTGATTGAAACACCGAAAACGGCCGCGCCGTCAGTGTTGACGCAATCCGCCGTGCTGCTCGATAACTTGCAGGATCCTGGCAATCTCGGCTCGATCTTGCGCAGCGCCGCCGCTGCCGGCATCAAGCAGATATATTGTTCGGAAGGTAGCGCATCAGCGTGGTCGCCCAAAGTCCTGCGGGCCGGGATGGGCGCCCATTTCATACTGGACATTTTTGAAGGTGTCGATCTGGCGGCGTTGATGGCGACGACACAGGTCCCGGTGCTAGCCACCAGTTCCTACGCAACGCAAAGCATCTATCAGGCCGATTTGAGTGGACCGCTGGCGTGGCTGTTCGGCCATGAGGGCCAGGGCGTCGCGGAAGACTTGCTACGGCTGGCCAGCCAGCAAGTCGTGATTCCGCATCGTGGACAAATGGAATCATTGAATGCTGCCGCAGCGGCGGCAGTATGTATTTTTGAGCAGCTGCGCCAGTCGCTAGCTAAGTGAGTGCACACGTGGGCAAAAAACCTCGCCCACCCTACGTGGGTGATAGCAATGCCAAAACAAGAAAAAAGTAGGGTGGGCAAGGTTTTTTGCCCACGCGGTACCTAAAAAGTCCGTATATCCGGCTTGATATCCTGCAAAATCGTTGCAGCGATTTCTTCAATCGATTTGGTAGTCGACGACATCCAGCGAATCCCTTCGCGCCGCATGATCTTTTCCGCTTCATTCACCTCATAACGGCAATTTGCCAGCGCCGCATATTTACTGCCCGGCCGACGCTCATTGCGGATTTCCGACAAGCGATCGGCAGCAATCGTCAGCCCGAAAATCTTTTGCTTGAACGGCAACAGGCCGCTCGGCAATTTGTCGCGCTCGAAATCTTCCGGAATCAATGGATAGTTGGCCGCCTTGACACCGAACTGCATCGCCAGGTAAAGGCTGGTAGGGGTCTTGCCCGAACGCGATACGCCAACCAGGATGACGTCGGCATCGGCCAGGTTCTTGTGCGACTGGCCATCATCATGCGCCAGTGAAAAGTTGATCGCTTCGATCCGGTTCTTGTATTCGTCGGTGTTAGCCGTGTTATGGCTGCGGCCGATAGTGTGGGTGGATTTGACCCCCAGTTCTTTTTCCAGCGGTTCGACAAATGTCTGGATCAGGTCCATGTGCATCGCCTTGGCGTGCTGGATGACTTTTGACAAGTCGGCTTTAACCAGTGTCGAAAAAACAATCGGCAATTTGCCGTCTGCCGCAAAAGCTTCGTTGATCTTGCGGGTTGCGTCGTATGCCTTGTCCAGGGTATCGATAAAGGGTAGGCGAACTTGTTTAAAACGCAACTCGAACTGCGTCAGGACCGAGTGGCCGAAAGTCTCGGCGGTAATGCCGGTGCCGTCGGAAACAAAGAATACCGTGCGATTGGCAGGGACCAGTTGGACAGGAGCAGCATCTAGCATAGTGTTGTCAAAAAAATAAAATAAGAGAGGCGAAACGCGTTGTGGCGTCAAGGCACGCGACAAGAATCACGCCGGTGCGCATAGCGACGCAGAAACTTTTAACAGGGTGCTGACTCTAGCAAAGTCTATCGCTTGCCGCCCGCTTGTTTCCGAATATGCCTTTTAACGTTAAATTGGCATAAAATGGCTGCCAACTGAATATTTAAAGCTACCTGACGAAGAATAACAAAAAGCAAAGGGCGGCGAAGGCAATTGTGAAGATTTCTTATCATCAAACTAGAGGTTGTTATGTCCAATGCAATACAGATGGGTGCTACCCAGGGGGCGGCTTACGTCATCTCCTTTGAAAATCTGCGAATGACGGATGTCGATTCCGTCGGCGGCAAAAATGCATCACTGGGTGAAATGATCAGCCAGCTGGCCGGCGCCGGAGTACGGGTGCCGGGTGGCTTTGCTACAACTGCGCAGGCGTTTCGCGACTTCCTGTCGCACAGCGCCGATGGCGGCCCGGCCCTGGCCGACCGGATTGCCGATCGCCTGGCAACACTGAACGTCGAAGACGTACGGGCTCTGGCGCAAGCCGGCGCCGAGATCCGTCAATGGATAGTGGAAACACCGTTCCAGCCGCGTCTGGAGCAGGAAATCCACGCCTTCTACAAACGCCTGGTTGAAGATTCTTCCAGCGAGATGTCGTTCGCCGTGCGTTCCTCGGCAACGGCGGAAGATTTGCCGGATGCGTCATTCGCCGGCCAGCAGGAAACCTTCCTCAACGTGGTCGGCATCGACAACGTGCTGGAAGCGATGAAACACGTGTTCGCATCGTTGTATAACGATCGCGCTATTTCTTATCGCGTGCACAAGGGCTTTACGCACGCCGAAGTCGCATTGTCGGCCGGCGTCCAGCGCATGGTCCGTTCCGATCTCGGCGCTGCCGGCGTCATGTTTACCCTGGATACCGAATCCGGCTTCAAGGATGTGGTCTTCATCACCTCCAGCTACGGCCTCGGCGAAACAGTGGTGCAGGGCGCGGTCAATCCGGACGAATTCTATGTCCACAAGCCGATGCTGGAACAAGGCAAGCTGCCGATCATCCGCCGCAATATCGGCTCCAAGCTGATCAAGATGGAATTCACCGGCGAAGCCAAGGCTGGCCGTTCGGTCAAGACTGTCGACGTCCCGATCGAGCTGCGTAACCGCTATTCGCTCAACGATACCGAAATCGTCGAGCTGGCCAAATACGCCACCATCATCGAAAAGCACTACGAGCGACCGATGGATATCGAGTGGGGCAAAGACGGCCGCGACGGCAAGCTGTACATTTTGCAAGCGCGTCCGGAAACTGTTAAGTCGCAAGAGAAATCGACCGACGCCCAGCAACGTTTCAAACTCAAGGGCATCGGTAATGTGTTGACCCATGGCCGCGCCATCGGTCAGAAAATCGGCGCCGGCCGGGTCCGCGTGATTCATGACGCGTCCGAAATGGAAAGAGTGCAGCCGGGCGACGTGCTGGTAGCCGACATGACCGATCCTAACTGGGAACCGGTGATGAAGCGCGCTTCGGCGATCGTCACCAACCGTGGCGGCCGTACCTGCCACGCTGCGATCATTGCGCGCGAACTGGGTGTGCCGGCGGTAGTCGGTTGCGGCGATGCCACCGATGTGCTGAAAGACGGCACGCTGGTGACCGTATCCTGCGCCGAAGGCGACGAAGGCAAGATTTACGACGGCCTGCTGGAAACCGAAGTCACCGAAGTGGCGCGTGGCGAACTGCCTGCGCTGCCGTTGAAGATCATGATGAACGTCGGTAACCCGCAACTGGCATTCGATTTCCAGTCGATTCCAAATGGCGGCGTCGGTCTGGCGCGTCTGGAATTCATCATCAACAACAACATCGGCGTCCACCCGCGTGCGATCCTGGAATACCCGAACATCGATGCCGACCTGAAGAAGGCAGTCGAGTCGGTAGCCCGTGGCCATGCGTCGCCAAAGGCTTTCTATGTCGACAAGCTGGCTGAAGGTATCGCCACCATCGCCGCCGCATTCTGGCCGAAAAAAGTGATCGTGCGCTTGTCCGACTTCAAGTCGAACGAGTACAAGAAGCTGATCGGCGGTTCGCGTTACGAGCCGGATGAAGAAAATCCGATGCTGGGCTTCCGTGGCGCTGCCCGTTATCTGGCGAGCGACTTTGCCGAAGCATTCGAAATGGAATGCCAGGCGATGAAGCGCGTGCGTAACGACATGGGCTTGACCAACGTCGAGATCATGGTGCCTTTCGTGCGGACCCTGGGCCAGGCAGAGAAGGTCATCGGCCTGCTCGGCAAGAACGGCCTGGTACGCGGCGAAAACGATTTGCGCGTCATCATGATGTGCGAAGTGCCATCGAACGCCATCCTGGCTGAGCAATTCCTGGAGCACTTCGACGGCTTCTCGATCGGTTCCAACGATCTGACCCAGTTGACCCTGGGCCTGGACCGCGACTCCGGCATGGAGTTGCTGGCTGCCGATTTCGACGAGCGCGATCCGGCGATCCTGGCATTGCTGGAGAAAGTTATTGCGACTTGTATCGCCAAGGGCAAGTACGTCGGCATTTGCGGCCAGGGCCCATCGGACCATCCGGACTTTGCCGAATGGTTGATGAAGCAAGGTATCGAATCGATTTCACTGAATCCCGATTCGGTGATCGATACCTGGCAGAAGCTGGCGGCTGCACAGTAATCCGCCGATAATCCGGCGATTCTGCGGCATTCAAAAATCCTCCCCCGTTTGTAACCAGGGGGAGGATTTTTTTATTTGAGAGGTTGGATCAACACTATGCGAAACGTACTCGTTGTACTCGTTCGCGCGACGTTCGGGCTTGCAATTGCAAGTATGAGCTCGCCTGGCCACGCGCATGCCATCGCAGGTAACCGGATCTTTCCAGCCACCATGGCGGTCGACGATCCTGGCGTCGGCGACGAACTGGATTTTCAGTTCGGCCACATCAGGACAGCCAATGACGACGATGGCACTGGCAGCGCCAGCGTGAATACCTGGTCGGCCAACTATTCCAAAACCATCACGCCGAACCTGGCGTTCAGCATCGGCGACAATTACGCTACCCAGCGCGTCACTGGCAATCCTGCTGTCAAAGGTTTCGATAATGTCGGATTGGGCATCAAATATCTGGTGTACGTTAATCCGGTACACGAATTCATGCTATCGGTCGGTATCAATGGCGCTATCGGCGGCAGCGGCAGCAAGGCCATCGGCAGCAGCTACTCGACCTATACACCGACGGTCTATGCAGGCAAAGGCTTTGGCGATCTGCCGGATGCATTGGGCTGGCTCAAGCCATTCGCAATTACCGGCACGGTTGGCCAGCAATACGCAAGCGACAGCAGTGTTCCGAATTCCCTGAACTGGGGCATGACGCTACAATACAGCTTGTCGTACTTGCAATCGTTCGTCAAAAACGTCGGGTTGTCGAAGCCATTCTCAAACCTGATTCCGGTAGTGGAGCTGGCGATGAGCACCTGCACCAGCGGCAGTTGCTCAGGCCGTACCACGGGTACTATCAACCCTGGGATCATTTGGGAGTCGCGTACCGCTCAGATCGGACTGGAAATGCAAATCCCTGCCAATCGCGCCAGTGGGCGCGGCATAGGCGTGTTGCTGCAAACTCACTTCTTCTTCGACGATATTTTCCCGAAATCCATCGGGAAACCAATTTTTTAAAAAGTACTCATCATGCATAAATCATTTTTTCATGGATCTGCGATTCACTCCTTTTTACGCGGGTCCGTCATCGTCGGCGTACTGAGCTTAAGCAGCATCGGTCAGGCATGGGCACACGCCCGGCCTGAAGCCCAGACTCCTGTTGCCGGTGCGGTCGTGAGTGCTCCGCAGGAAGTCAGCGTCACTTTCAACGAAGGACTGGAACCGGCATTTAGCAGCCTGGTTGTGAGCAATGCGCAAGGCAAGCAAGTCAACAGCGCCAAAGCCGAGGTTGACGCCACCACGCACAAGAGCATACGCGTAGCGTTACCGAGCCTGCCAAGCGGCGTATATCAAGTGAAATGGGTCGCGGTTGCAGAGGATGGTCACCGTACTCAAGGGAACTATAAATTCACGGTGAAGTGATGAGTCTGGCAGCGGACTTGATGCAACCGCTATTTGCGGGATTGCTGGATATCACGCTGGCGGCGGCCGTCGGCGTCGCCGTGCTGCAAGGCGGCGTGTCGTCGACCGTTACCTCGGCACGACTCGCCGGCATTGCTCGCCAGGTTTGCGTACTTCTCGGAGTCGTACTGGCGGCCTATTTGTACGCCGGCACCGTCGCCATGACGGAAACCAGTATCGCCGGCTTGCCTGCCGCACTCTGGCTGGTACTCACGCAGTCGCATTTTGGCGGCATGATCTGGCTCGCGTTGACTAGCTGGATCATATTGATGATGTCGACCTCCAGTATTGCATTGCCGCTTCGAAATGGCCTGTTCATGACCGGCCTGGTTGGATTCGCGCTGGCGCGAGCGGCGACCGGGCACGCGGCAGATCAGGGCCTCGCCAGCTTTTCCGTATTGATCCACACCGTACATGTGCTTGCGGCCACAGCCTGGGCTGGATCAGTCGGGATCTGCGTGCTGCTGACATCCGACTGGTCCAATTGGCCGCTGGAGCAGCGCAGTGCATTGGCGCATCGCGTATCGAAAATTGCTACGCTGGCGCTGCTGCTGGTGGTCGGCAGCGGTTTGTTTAATGTGGCGCGGACGCTTGGGCATGCCGACAATCCTTGGAGTTCTGCCTACGCCTGGATATTGCTGGCGAAACTTTGTGTAGTCGGGATTGCCGCCGGCCTGGGCGCGCGAAATCGTTGGCACTGGTTAGCACGTCTGGATCGTGACCAGGCCGCCGGCACCACGGGCTTCAGACAGGTGCTGCTGGTTGAAGCTGTGGTGCTGTTGATCGTGCTGGCGTTGGCCGCCAAGTTGGGGACCACCATGCCAGCATAGGATGGATAGAGCGCATGGTTTCCCGGCGCTCAAGCGGCCAGTCCTCGGCAATGTATGTCCCCACCGCGGTTACTGCGTTGCACGGGCCAGGAAACTAGCCGACCGCGAGGTCCGCAGCAAGATCGCGAATACCAGTACATGGGACCAAAGCAAGAGCGGAACGCAGACAGTCGGGATAAACCAGGCGGCGCCGAGCGAAGCCGGGTCGATGCCGACGCCGATCACGCCTTGGTAGAAGGCAAACAAAAGGTCGGCACAACCCCACAAGTTGAAGGCCCAGATCGCGATGCGCGAATAGCGGCCTGATCCCACCATCAAAGCCACCCACGCTAACGCCATCGCAACGAGATCGCCGTACGCCGCGGGTGCGCTGAACCCCGCCGCAAGGCCTGGACCGACGACGCCCGGCACGATGAGCGCCAAGCCTATAAACCGGAACAAGTGCAGATGAAGGATGGGACGTACCGCCGTGTGCAGGGGGAGCTCGCGCAAGCGCGGCCAGACGTAGTTAAGGAAAACTGCTCCCCACGCGAGCATGCCGAAGGTAACACTCGCCGCAAAGGGAAGTAACGTTGCAAGATTTCTGACGGGTTCCATACAAGCCTCCAATATCCGGCTGTAACTTGCAAAATGCAAGTTTGTACTTGCATTTTGCAAGTATTTTGAATAAAGTCAAGGTACGAACAGTAAAAAAATCCGATTTCGTCCCGACGACCGTTAAGCAGGAGTTTCTTTGCCACGTGCTAAACAGGGCGCTGCCCACCTCACAAACAACGCGAGTCCGGTTCAAAACGAGAACCGGCGCTCGGTATGCCCGGTCGCGTGCACCTTGGACCTGTTAGGCGACAAGTGGACGCTGCTTGTAGTTCGAGATTTGATGCACGGCAAGTCGCATTTCAAGGAATTCCTCGCGTCACCGGAGGGAATCGCGACTAATATCCTTGCCGAGCGACTGGCCCGACTTTCTGCCAACGGTCTTGTCGAACGCTACCCGTCCAGCGATATTAGCGGCAGGGAGGCGTATCGATTGACTGAGAAAGGGCATTCGCTCCATGGAGTGATGGCCCAGATCAAGGCCTGGGGACTGGATCACATTGAAGGAACGGATGCGCGACTTTGAACGGCTGCCTTCAGGCTCTATTTATTTCCGCGCGCTTTGCGACATCGCCCAGCGCTGCAATGAACACATCAGGATTGTTGTCGGCCAGCGCTTCGCTAAGATAGGACGCGATGATTTCATCGCTGCCCAGAAAGTCTGCAGCGTTAAACGGCGAAAATGCCTGTTTCATGCTTCACTCCTACTGTGATTTGCCCTTCTTGTGCGAGGATTAATTGCCGCTCACTCGCAGTATCAAGAATGTTTCACTGTCTCGTGATTACTTGTGGCTGTCAAATAATTACCTTATAGGGGTTCGATTTTTAGGTAATACTTAAAAACTCGTTCAGTGCACTGGTCACACGCTCAACCACTCCCTTCCAGCCTGATCTTGTCTGAACAAGCGAGCGCTCAGATCGCCATACAACAACCAGCTCCAGTCAGACACTCACGGCAGCAGACTCCAGACCTGACCTCACATCACGGTTTCGGAGAGAGGCGATTCACTTATCGCCGGTTTGTTTCTTTTTGTTTTATGGCCTTTGCTCCGTGGTCCACTAAGCGGGGTCAGAGTGAAGTTTCGGCGGTAAAACATACCGAAAGTTCACTCCGACCCCGGTTAGTTCTGGCTGCTCTTCGCATTTACCTAAAAAACCTCGGTGCTGCAATTTGTGTGGGTACCAGTGCTATGGGAGAAGGACTATAGCTGTGTTGTTAAATGGATTCTGAGTGGTTTCTTAGAAATTCATTCAATGTACTGGACACACGTTCAATCACGCCCCGCCAATCGCCTGCCTGGTCTTGTCTGAACAATCTTGCGTTCGGATACCAGGGACTATCATCGCGATCCAGCAACCAGCGCCAGTCAGGTGCCCAAGGCAGCAGAATCCAGACCGGCGTGCCGAGGGCGCCACTCAGGTGGGCGACGGAAGTGTCGACGCTGATCACCAGGTCGAGATTGGCGATGATCGCTGCGGTGTCGTCGAAATCCGCAATGTCATTTGCCACCTGCCTAAGCTTTGATGCTTGCAGCAAATATGTCTGATCCGCCTCCCTGATATCCTTTTGCACGAGGAAGAATTCCGCGTCATCCCGTTGCAGCAACGGCGCAAATTCCTGCAGCGGCATGGAGCGCCGATGATCGTTGGTATTGCCCGCATTGCCGGAACAGACCAAGCCGATTTTCAGTTTTCCATTGGCGAAATTCTGGCGGTTTTTCCAGTTTTCCTTTTTCCCGTCATCGGCCTTGAAGTAAAAGGGCGATGCCGGGATGGTTGCCAGGTCGGTCTTGAATACCAGCGGCAGACTCATCAACGGCGTTTGATAATCGACCGCTGGAAACTCTTCACCGATGGCGATAACCTTGAAATTTCCCATCGTCTGGGCGATCGTTTTCAGTGCCGGGTCGACTTCCAGCACCACCTCCGCCCCTGACTCCGCGACTAATGCAGCATAGCGGCAAAACTGGATAGTGTCGCCCAGGCCCTGTTCCGACCAGAGCAAAATCCGCTTGCCGCTGATGGCTTGCCGGCCCAGCCACAAAGGGATTTCGGTATGGCGCGGAAAATCCGCATTACCTTTCTTCCACCGGTACTCATAGCTTTGCCAACCCGCTTCAAATTGCCCCAGCACCAGTTGCGACAGCGATTGATTCGACAGCGCATCCGCGTAATCGGCGCGCAGGCTAAGTGCCCGCTGATAGCTGACGAGAGCTTGACGGTGGCGTTTCATGCGACTCAGGGTCAGGCCATGATCGCCCCAGGCTTCGGCATTCCCGGGAGCCAGCGCCAGAGCTGTTTCATTGTCGCTCAGGGATTCGGCATAGCGTTCCAGCTGATGCAAGATGACGGCGCGGTCCAGCAAGTAGGCGGCGTTTTTTGGCGCGATCGCCAAGGCGCGGTCAATGCTGGTGAGCGCATCCGCATAGCGTTTCAGCTTATCCAGCGCCAGGCTCTTTTTATACCAGCCGTCGGCCATTGCAGGCTGCAGCGACAGCGCCCGGTCAAAGCATGCCAATGCTTCTTCAAAATGCCCCAGCTGGTACAAAATACTGCCTTTGTGCGACCAGCCATCTGCGTAATCGGGCCATTCCGCGAGTGCTTGTTCAATGCATTCCAACGCCTCCGGATGACGCTGCAGATTGATCAGGGCAACAGTCTTGGCCAGCAAAATTTCGGGTCTGATATAACCCAGGGCAATAATTTTTTCATAGGCAAGCAGGGCGGCCTCGAACCGACCCGATTCAAACTGCACGCGCGCCAGTTTGTAATACAGTGATACGTTCTTGTCATCCAGGACCAGGGCCTGCCGGAACAACTGCGCCGCTTCGTCCTTTTGCCCGGTGGCGGCGCAGATCACGCCGAGAATATGCAAGGCATCGAAATTGTTCGGCTGGCTCTTTAAAATATCCTTGAGCGACCGTTCGGCGTGGCCAATATTTCCTTCCTGGAAATTCTTGTATGCTTGCTGGATAAGATTGATCGTGTTCATGTTTATCTGGCCGGAGTGGCAGGAATAACCACCCGCGGCCTATGGAGAAGTGGGGAGGATAGCACTGGATTGCGCTGGCTTCAGCAGTTGCCGCCTTGGAAATGAGTGAAATGAGAGGCAAGTTATTGCAACTTCAGTTGTCAAATAGATTACACTAGGTGTTCTACATAACGGAGAATGGCATATGGCCGGATGGGTGATGTGGATGTTGGCGGCTGGCGTACTGGTGATGGCGGAGCTATTCACTACTACCTTGTATTTATTGATGGTAGCGATTGGCCTGGCCGTAGGCAGCGTCGTCGCGCTGCTGGGATTTGGCGTGGAATGGCAATTACTGGCTGCAGCGGTGGTAGCTTTGGCCGCTACTTATGTGTTGCGACGGAGTAAATTCGGCCGCCGCACGAGAGTCAAGGCCGAGCGCGACCCTAATGTCAATCTGGATATCGGCCAGTCGATCACGGTCGAACATTGGCAGCACGACGCCGGCACCAATGGCGGGGGGGCATATACAGCGCGCGTCAAGTATCGCGGCGCGCTGTGGGATGTCGAACTGGCGCCGGCGGCAAATGCAGATGCCGGTCTGTTTTTTATTCACGAAATACGCGGCAGCCGGCTGATAGTAGGTAACAGCCCGGATCAGCACTAGCACGTATCTTGTCTTTCGCTCTGCAGTAGCATCGCGATCGATCCCGCTCTCTCCCCAGTTTTCAATTCATAAGGAAAAAATCATGTTCGGAAGCGTCTCGTTAATCTTGCTGGTGATCGTTGTCATATTTATCGCCAAGACGATCAAAGTGGTGCCGCAGCAGCATGCGTGGGTAGTCGAACGCCTCGGCAAATATCATGCAACCCTGGGACCGGGGCTGAGCATTGTGGTGCCGTTCATCGATCGCGTCGCCTACAAGCACATCTTGAAAGAAATCCCGCTGGATGTGCCGCCGCAGGTATGTATCACCCGCGATAACACGCAGTTGCAGGTAGACGGCATATTGTATTTCCAGATTACCGATCCGATGCGCGCTTCCTATGGCTCGTCCAACTATATCGCCGCTATCACGCAACTGGCGCAAACCACCTTGCGTTCCGTGATCGGTAAAATGGAACTGGACAAGACATTTGAAGAACGCGATCACATCAACACCACGATTGTTAACGCGATTGATGAGTCCGCCGCGAATTGGGGCGTCAAGGTGCTGCGCTATGAAATCAAGGATTTGACGCCGCCTAAGGAAATCTTGCACGCGATGCAGGCGCAGATTACAGCCGAGCGCGAGAAGCGGGCGTTGATTGCTGCATCTGAAGGCCGCAAGCAGGAACAGATCAATATTGCAACCGGTGAGCGTGAAGCATCGATTGCCAAGTCGGAAGGTGAGAAGCAGGCTTCCATCAACCGCGCCCAAGGCCAGGCTGCAGCGATCCTGTCGATTGCCGAAGCCAGCGCCGAAGCGATCCGCAAGACCGCGGCTGCGATCCAGTCGCCAGGCGGCTCGGATGCTGTCAACCTGAAAGTGGCTGAGCAGTATGTGGCCGCCTTCGGTCAGTTGGCGAAGACGAATAACTCGATTATCGTACCGGCTAACATGGGCGATATCAGCGGCCTGATTGCCACTGCCTTGCAAGTGGTCAAGTCTCAGACCAAATCGTGATCTTGGAATAGGCGTGGAATAAACGTGAAATAAGCGTGGAATAAGCGCGCGGTAAAAACGAACGGCCCCGGCGAAATCCAGATTTCGCCGGGGCCGTTTTTTCTTGTGTCTGGCTGAGTGGCTTAGCGCCGGTGCTGCTTCATCGCAGCCTGCACTTCACGCTCACCATCGCGCTGACGCTCGGTATCGCGCTTGTCGTGCTGTTTCTTGCCCTTGGCCAGGCCGATTTCGCATTTGATGCGGCCGCGCAGATAGTGCAGGTTGATCGGCACCAGCGTGTAGCCGGAGCGCTCGACCTTCATGATCAGCTTCTTGATTTCCTCCGCGTGCAGCAGCAGCTTGCGGGTGCGCACTGCTTCCGGATGGACATGGCTGGACGCGCTGAGGAGGGCGCTGATATGGGCGCCGAACAGATAGATTTCGCCATTGCGGACAATGACATAGGATTCTTTCAGATTGGCGCGGCCGGCGCGGATGGACTTCACTTCCCAGCCGTGCAACTCCATGCCTGCCTCGTAACGCTCTTCGATGAAGTAGTCGTGGAAGACTTTTTTGTTGTCAATAATGCTCATGTATTAGGAAAATCGCGCAGGTCGGTTAAAATTTCAAGTTGTGATTCTATCAAATGGTTGATATTCAATGGCAGTAGTGCATAAAACGGTACTTTTGGGATATAGCGCTGAACAGATGTTTGCGCTGGTCGATCGGGTCGAAGACTACCCGCAATTCCTGCCGTGGTGCGGCGGGGTGGACGTGCGTGAGCGGGCTGCCGGCAAGCTGGTAGCGACGCTGAACATACATTACCACGGTATCAAGCAATCGTTTACTACTGAAAACAGCAACACGCCGCCCAGCGCCATGCAGATGCGCCTGGTCGAAGGGCCGTTCAAGCACCTCGACGGCAACTGGAGTTTCAAGGCATTGCGTGCCGATGCCTGCAAGATCGAATTCGATTTGCATTACGAATTCTCCAGCAAGATCCTGGAAAAACTGATCGGACCGGTATTCAGCATGATCGCCAACAGTTTCGTCGATTCCTTCTGCAAGCGCGCCGACGCGGTATATGGCCATCATGAGTGACAAAGCTGCCGCCGAAACATTGATACAGATCCAGGTCTGTTACGCCAGCCCTGGTGTGCAGGCCGTCAAGCAGTTGTCGGTACCGGCCGGGACGCTGCTGCACGACGGCATCAAGCGCAGCGGCCTCCTGGAGGAGATACGCGAAATCGACCTTAGCTGCTGGCGGGTCGGCATCTATGGCAAGCTGAAGACGCTGGATACCGTATTGCGCGATCAGGACCGGATTGAGATCTATCGTCCCCTGATTGCCGATCCGATGGAGTCGCGCCGCAAGCGCGCCGATAAAAAAGCCCGCTGAACGGCGGGCTTTTCCGGTTTTCTATTTCACATCCTAATTTACTGACTTACTGGCAGTCGTTCAAGGCCTCTTGGTTCTGCGCGTTTTGCTGCGCGCGCTGGTCATCGGTCATATATGAGCGCTCGCCGTTGGCGTCGGTCTGGGCAATCCGTGCGCCGGTAGCCAAGGCACGCTGGTTAGCGCGGGCACGGTTGCAATTTTCTGCCTTGTTGGAAGCCAGTTTGGCGTCCTGCTCGGCTTTCTTGCTCTTTTCAGCCTGCTCAGCCTTACGTTTTTGAAATGCGGCATTCTGCTCGGCGACAGTCGGCGCTGCTTTCGCATCCGGCTTGCTGTCGCCGGCAGCGTCCGCAGTCGTTGCGTTAGCCGCAGCATCTTCCGAACCGGCGTAGCCGGCATTGCGCGGCAGGCTTTGGCCCGGTGCTTTCAGGATGCGTTTGTTCGGGACCGAAGGCGGCGGCGGTTGGTCTGAATATTGTTTGACGCCTTTTTCATCCAGCCACACGAACTGCGCCAGGGCGGAAGTCGCCAGGCTGAGCAAAACCAGTGCCGCGGTGGCGGAGAAAACCTGTTTCAGGCGAGGTGCATTCATTACTTGTCCTTGGAGGCGCATTGGAAGTGGAAAAAGTCAAAATCGAAAAAGTGGAACTAAAAACAGTGCGCAGATTTCGCCATGCCGATTTCGCCATGTTTCACCAGCCGTGTCAATTGATGGATAGTGCTTTGTGGAAATATTTTACTTGTTACGGCTAAAATCGCGCAGCGTTAGGCGACTTGCCTGGATTTCTGTATAATTCGCTTTTGCGCCTATAGGAAAAACTATGCGTCTACTTCAAAAAGCACTCACGTTCGATGACGTGCTGTTAGTCCCCGCTTATTCGGACGTCCTCCCCAAAGACACTACTCTCAAGACACGCCTGAGCCGTAATATCGACCTCAACATTCCGTTGTTGTCGGCGGCAATGGATACCGTGACTGAAGCCCGGCTGGCGATCGCCATGGCGCAAGAGGGCGGCATCGGCATTATTCACAAGAACCTGACAGCGCAAGAGCAGGCGCGCGAAGTATCCAAGGTCAAGCGTTTTGAATCCGGCGTGGTGCGTGATCCGATCACGATTCCGCCGAACATGCGCATCCGTGAAGTGATGGCATTGTCAGAAATGCATGGCATCAGCGGTTTCCCGGTGGTCGACGGCAATCGCCTGGTCGGCATCATCACCAATCGCGATCTGCGTTTTGAAGAAGAGCTGGATGCGGAAGTCAGCGCCAAGATGACCCCGCGCGAGAAGCTGGTGTACGTCAAGGACGGCGCCGATCTGTCGGAAGCCAAACGCCTGATGAACAAACACCGCCTGGAACGCGTGATGGTGGTCAACGACGCCTTCGAGCTGCGCGGCCTGATCACGGTCAAGGATATCCAGAAATCCACCTCGCACCCGCTGGCATCCAAGGATAGCCAGGGCAAGCTGCGGGTTGGTGCAGCCGTGGGCGTCGGCGCCGATAACGAAGAACGGATCGAGTTGCTGGTGAAAGCCGGCGTTGACGTCATCGTGGTCGATACCGCACACGGTCACTCCAAGGGCGTGCTGGATCGCGTCAAGTGGGTCAAGCAGAATTTCCCGCAGGTTGAAGTCATCGGCGGCAACATCGCTACCGCAGCTGCCGCCAAGGCGCTGGCTGATCATGGCGCTGACGGCGTCAAGGTCGGTATCGGCCCAGGCTCCATCTGTACTACACGGATCGTGGCCGGTGTCGGTGTACCGCAAATTTCAGCTATCTCCAATGTGGCGCAAGCGCTCAAGGGCACAGGCATTCCATGTATCGCCGATGGCGGCATCCGTTTTTCGGGTGACATCGCCAAGGCACTGGCAGCCGGCGCCTCCACTGTAATGATGGGCAGCATGTTCGCCGGTACTGAAGAAGCGCCGGGCGAAGTGATCCTGTTCCAGGGCCGCAGCTACAAGTCGTATCGCGGCATGGGTAGCCTGGGTGCGATGTCGGATGGTTCTGCCGATCGCTACTTCCAGGATTCCGCCAACAAGGCTGACAAGTTCGTACCGGAAGGCATTGAAGGCCGGGTTCCTTACAAGGGCAGCGTGTTGACCATCTTGTACCAACTGGTCGGTGGCGTACGTTCTTCCATGGGCTATTGCGGTTGTGCGACGATCGATGAGCTGCGCGAAAAAGCCGAGTTTGTCGAAATCACTTCAGCCGGCATGCGCGAGTCGCATGTCCATGATGTGCAGATTACCAAGGAAGCGCCAAACTATCGTACCGATTGATAGCGGCGGTCTTGACTCTGTCTCATGAACGCGCCACCTGCGGCATAGTCGCAGGTGGCGCGTGCAGTTTAAAGATTCTCATTTTTTGCTAAATCAGCTACCAGGCCTCCACCATGCACTCAAAAATCCTCATCCTCGATTTCGGCTCCCAGGTAACCCAACTGATCGCACGGCGCGTGCGCGAAGCTGGCGTGTTTTCTGAAGTTTATCCCTACGACGTGTCCGACGAATTCATTCGCAACTACGGCGCTGCCGGCGTGATCTTGTCAGGCGGCCCGAATAGCGTCACCGATGGCGATACCCCACGCGCGCCGCAAGCGGTATTCGAGCTTGGCGTGCCAGTGTTCGGCATCTGCTACGGCATGCAAACCATGGCTGAGCAACTGGGCGGCAAGGTTGAGATGGGCAAGGTTCGTGAATTCGGTTACGCCGAAGTCCGCGCGCGCGGTCATACAGCGCTGCTGAAAGATATCAGCGATTTCGTCACACCCGATTCGCATGCGATGCTGAAGGTCTGGATGAGCCACGGCGACAAGGTCAATGAAATGCCGCCCGGCTTCAAGCTGATGGCATCGACCCCGAACTGCCCGGTCGCCGGCATGGCCGACGAAGAGCGTAAATTCTATGCGGTGCAGTTCCATCCGGAAGTCACCCACACCGTGCAAGGCGAAGCGATCCTGACGCGTTTTGTCATCGATATCTGCGGCTGCACACCGGACTGGAACATGCCGGACTACATCGCCGAGGCGGTTGAATCGATCCGTAAGCAAGTCGGCAGCGACGAAGTAATCCTGGGCTTGTCCGGCGGCGTTGACAGCAGTGTCGCCGCAGCCCTGATCCATCGCGCTATCGGCGATCAGCTCACATGCGTATTCGTCGACCACGGCCTGTTGCGCCTCGACGAAGGCAAGATGGTGATGGAGATGTTTGCCCAAAATCTCGGCGTCAAGGTGATCCATGTCGACGCCACGGCACAGTTCATGGGCCATCTGACCGGCGTCACCGATCCGGAAGCCAAGCGCAAGATCATCGGTCGTGAATTCGTCGAAGTGTTCCAGGTCGAATCGGCCAAGCTGAAGAATGCAAAATGGCTGGCGCAAGGAACGATTTATCCGGACGTGATCGAAAGTGCAGGCAAGGGAAAGAACGCCGCGCACACCATCAAGAGCCACCACAATGTCGGCGGCCTGCCGGAAACCTTGAACCTGAAATTGCTGGAACCGCTGCGCGAACTGTTCAAGGATGAAGTACGCAAGCTGGGCGTCGCACTCGGTTTGCCGCATTCAATGGTGTATCGTCATCCGTTCCCTGGTCCGGGTCTGGGTGTGCGGATCCTGGGTGAAGTCAAAAAGGAATTCGCCGACCTGCTGCGTCGCGCCGACGCCATCTTCATCGAAGAATTGCGCAATACCAAGGACGATGAGGACGAGTCCTGGTACGACAAGACCAGCCAGGCATTTGCCGTGTTCTTGCCGGTCAAGTCGGTTGGCGTGATGGGTGATGGCCGTACTTACGAATACGTGGTTGCTTTGCGTGCAGTGCAAACGCAGGATTTCATGACTGCGCATTGGGCGCATCTGCCGCATGAGTTGCTGGGGCGGGTGTCTAACCGCATCATCAATGAAGTGCGCGGGATCAATCGCGTGGTGTACGATATTTCCGGTAAGCCGCCGGCTACGATTGAGTGGGAGTGAGTTGCAATTATATCAATATTGTATATTGATACACTTGAAGGATTTAAGGCCCTGTTTTACAGGGCCTTTTCATATACGCCTTGTTCACGAGCCCTCCGATTTCTCCTCCCTTTAGCGGCAGCTATATCCAGTGCGTCAGAGTAGAACTGTTTGCTATCCGCCCGCGTGGCCGTTGCCACCGTGCGCGGCGAGGAACATGGCGACGGCCGAGCGGCAATAGGATTCGATTTCATTGTTGTCCTCTGCTCTCGCCTCATCGAAGCGTGCGATCACCAAGAGATCGGATCCTTTGAAAAGCGCGGCAAACAAGCGGGCGGATTGGATAGCATCGGGCACATGGAGAATCGCCTTCGCGTGCAACTGACGCAACAGGGCCTCGATTTGCGCAATGACATGGGCGGGCCCGGCTTCGTAATGGAGCTTGCTTAACGATTTTTGATTCGTCTTGTCGGCCAAGACCATGGCTTCGACACTGCGGACGTCCGGGCTCAACAGCGTGCGAAGCAGGGATGATCCCATCGCCATGAGCTGATCTTCGGCCGAACCGTCGGCACCTTCGAAAAGGGCCTGTGGTGCAAACGGATGACAATGGGCCGCCATGGCCGCGCTGAACAGAGCCTCCTTGTTCTCGAAATGCCGATAGATGCTGAGCTTGGATATCTTCGCCCGCTGGGCGACCTTATCCATGGTCGTCGCTTGAAAACCCAATTCCACAAAGAGTTCGCAGGCGGCGTCGACTATCGTTTGGCGAAGCGCCCCGTTGGCGGGCCGGCCGCGCCGGCCCTGATTGTTTTTGGTCACGACAATTCCAGTACTTGACAGTATTCAAATTCTGGTATTATGATACCACATAGTATCTCAAATGTGCAATCCAACCCCTTCCATCCACAACACGGAGCCCATCACCATGAATGACGTCATCATCATCGGCGGCAGCTTTGCCGGCCTCGCCGCCGCCCTGCAGCTCGGCCGTTCCCGCCGCAAGGTCATCGTTCTCGATACTGGCCGGCCGCGCAACCGCTTTGCCGGCCATTCGCATGGCTTGCTTGGCCACGATCACAAGCCACCGCTGGACATCCTGGCCGAGGCGCGGCAGCAGCTGGCGCGCTATCCAACGATCAGGCTGGTCAATGCCCGGGCCGAGAGCGTGTCTGGCGCAATCGACGATTTCCGCGTCGTCACTGACGATAACGAAAGCCTAAGGGCACGTCGCCTGATCCTGAGCTATGGCGTCGTCGACCAGATGCCAAATGTTCCGGGCTTCGCCGAAGGCTGGGGCACGTCCATTGTTCCCTGCCCCTATTGCGACGGCTACGAAGTCGCCGACAAGCATTGGGGCCTCGTCTGGTCCGGCCCGCAGTCGCACAATCAGGTCAGGCTGTTCCACGATTGGACCGACAAGTTGACTGTCTTCGCCGATGGTCACGACATTCCGCCCGATATCCGGGCCGATCTGGCGCGCCGCAACTTACCTGTCGTTGATGGCCGGATCATCGAGATCGCCTATCACGGGGACCATGACGCCACCGTTAAGCTCGATACAGGCCCCAGTGTCGCGGTCGACATCCTGTTCGCGCATCCGCGCAACAAGCCGTCTGCAAGCCTGCATGAATCACTGGGCCTCGCCACGGTTGATACGCCCACCGGTATCGTCCTCAAAGTCGACGAGCGCCGCCAAACCAGCATGCCCGGCATCTACGCCGCCGGCGACCTCACGACGCCCTTCTTGCCCTCGGTCACCCAGGCATCATCGCAGGGCGCGATGGCGGGTATCTTCGCCCAGCAGTCGATGCTGGTTTGAGAGCACAGATTCCCTTCTCCGGTTGCGTCGTCGCCTTCGAAGAGGTTGGCGTAGATCGGCGCGGTGAAGGACGGAGCGTCCAGCTAGTTAGGAACGAATCTGAACAAGGATATGACATGGCACAGAAAGATACTTATCAGATCGCCGATTGGAACGGTCAAAGCGGGGAGCGTTGGGTCGCCAACCAGGCCCGGCTCGACGCCATGGTGGCGGTGTTCGGCCAGGCCGCGATCGAAGCCGCCGCGCCCGAAACGGGCGAGCGTGTGCTGGACATCGGCTGCGGCGCGGGCGCGTCGAGTCTGGCACTGGCCGTCCGCGTCGGTGCGTGCGGGCAAGTGCTGGGCGTGGACATATCCGAACCGCTGATCGGCCGAGCGCGTGCGCTTGCGCCACAGAATACGCCGGTCCTGTTCCAGGTGGCTGACGCCAGCAGCGCCGAGCTGCCCGAGGGCGCGTTCGACATCCTGTTTTCGCGTTTCGGGGTGATGTTCTTCGACGATCCGACAGGGGCGTTCACCCACTTGCGACGCGCGCTCCGGCCGGGCGGGCGGGTCGCTTTCGTCTGCTGGCGCGGCGTGGCCGAGAACGATTGGATGCGCCTGTCGATTGACGCGCTCAAGAGCATCGTCCCGCTGACCGCGCTGCCCGATCCCGAAGCGCCCGGCCCATTTTCGTTCGGCGACCGGGGGCGGGTGGCGCGCATCCTGACGGCAGCCGGCTTCACCGATATCGCTATCGCGCCCTTCGATGCTTCCGTCCCGTTCGGCGAGGGCAGGACGCGGGACGCTGCGATCGACGACGCGGTGAAGATGGCGCTCGAGGTCGGCCCGCTGTCGCGTGCGCTCGCTGATCAGCCCGACGACATCCGCGCCCGTGCCTCGGCCGCGGTTCGCGCCGTCTTCGCGGGCCTCCCCGGCGAGCGGTCGGTGATGATCAACGGCGCGGCGTGGATCGTCATGGCACGCAATCCGGCAAGCTGACAGGGATTAAGAGGGGAGACGCCCCCTGCTCGGTGGGGCGGGGCGTCTTTGGGCGGTCAGAGTTATGTCCCTTCTGGCTGGGAGCCGCGACTGGCGAGCTAGAGACTTTGATGGCGCGGTACAGCGTTTGCACGACACGTCGAAAAACGTTGGTACACCTGCTTGGAGATGCTGTTTCTCAAAATGGTATTTTGTATGGTATTGCTTGGCAATCTCAATGTAACTAGTTGAGTTTATTGAGTTTTGAGTAGCTATTTATAATCGAGTGGGAATGATCTGATGTCTAGCACTCGCTAGTATACAAAAGCAGAAAATGCTCCGAAGCCCGCATAAATGCGGGCTTTTTTGTTTTCTAGTCCGGCATTGATTAGCACGTCAATGTATACCCAAGCATCTATTTTGGATGGTATTACTAATGGTATTGTCTCCGCCGATACCATGGTGCAAGTCCAATACCATGCTATGTGTTTTCTCATTCGCATGGTATCGAATAATTCTAATCATTTGATTTAAAAGAGAATTTATCGAAAAAAATTGGGCTTTTTTATCATGGTATTTTTAACGTAAAAGGGACTAATGCCATGTTGACCGATACCAAGCTCCGAAATTTGAAGCCACAGGAAAAACTCTACAAAGTTAATGACCGTGATGGCCTGTATGTGGCAGTGACACCAGCAGGATCGATCTCGTTTCGTTACAACTACTCAATTAACGGACGCCAGGAAACGCTGACTTTCGGACGCTACGGCTCGGGTGGTATCACGCTTGCAGAAGCGCGGGAGCAGCTGGGCGAGGCAAGAAAGATGATCGCCGTTGGCAAGTCGCCGGCAAAGGAGAAGGCGCGGGACAAAGCTCATGTGAAAGATACCGAGACATTCGGCGCCTGGGCTATCAATCACCCAACCAATTCGAGGCACAACGCACTCTGCAAGCGGCTTAGATTCTCCTTCAACCTTGGTCCAGCCCGAGGGGTTCAGTCTAGTATAGAACACAATCCTACTCAATATAGTGAGTGGGAGATTGGAGCGATCGACGTAGCATTATTAGGCATTATTCGACGCTGGCACCTTCGTGACCAGGTCTCCTTGAGGGAGATCGCCAGGCGCTAGGGAATCTCCAGAAACACAGTCAGACGTTATTTACGCTCTGAGGTCATAGAGCCTGCTTATCGGGATCGACGCACTCCCAGCGCTCTTGATCAGTACGCCTTCAAACTTTCATCCTGGCTTAAAACTGAAGCGACCAAATCTCGGAAGCAACGCCGCAGCTTGAAACAGATCCATGCCGATCTATGTGCGCTAGGTTTTGAGGATCGTACGACCGGGTTGCTGCCTTTGCGCGGCAGTGGCGAGTGGATCAACAGGATAGGGGCAATTTCGCAAGCAAAGGCACACATTCGGGGCACTTGTGTATGAGCATCGAATGCATTAAGCGAAATTCCTCAAAACCCAGATTCGAAGTTATGGTTTTCACACAGGCTGATTCATATGGTATGAATATTGCTTTTTGGCAATGTATCGGTGCATAGAGTTAAAAATTATCATAATCCTTACAGATTTTACAACGCTTGTTTGGGAAAAATATGTTTATTGCGCGTTTGCATTTGTTAGGTACGTTCGAATTTTACAATGCTGAAACCAACCAAAAAATAAAACTTGCCTATACAAAGCTTGCTCTTCTGCTCGGATATCTTGCATTGGAACCTCGAGCGCATACTCGTGAATCAATTGTTGACTTGTTATGGCCAGAACTGAATGAGCATGATGGCAAAGCCAACTTGCGCCGTGCGCTGTTCAATCTGCAACAGGCGTTTGCGCGGGCCAGACTGGACAAATCGCTGCTCTATGCGGATCGCAGCATTGTCCGCCTTTCAACAGAGCGCTTTTGGGTCGATGCAGACGAATTCGAGAACTGGGAAAAGATCGACTGCATAAAATTAACCGATCGGCAACTTGCACTTTACAGGGGGCCGTTGCTGGACGGGATTTTTCCTGCCGGCGAGAGGCTTGCCAACTGGCTGCAGCTCAGGCGGGCGCGGTGCGAACAAAAAAATGTTTCGCTGCTTGAGCATGCCATCGTTTTGCATTCAAATGCAGGCGAATTCGATGCCATGGAACGGCGGTGCCGACAGCTCATCTCGGCAGATTTCTTGAATGAACTGGCGCACTCCCGCCTCATGCACATGCACCTTGAGATGGGCAACCAGGTTGCGGCTCGCAATATATACGATGCTTACTGCAGCATGACCCAGCAGCACCTCGGGACTTCTCCTCCCCAAGAGATCACCTCGCTCTTCGAAAAATCGGCGCATCAATCGCTGCCGGCAATTCAGGCAGCAAGATCAAATCCTGTTTTGGGAAAATTTTCCGCACCCGGAACAAGGCGAGAATATCGATTGGTTTCCACCCTCTATGTCGAGCTGTTCCCCCTTGTCCATTTTGACCGGGAGGCATGGCTGCGCATGAGCACGGCGGCCATCGTGCGGTTGCGCGAATTGCTGTCGAAATATTGCGGCACCTTCCGGCAGCAATCGCATTCTGTCGTTATCGCATATTTCGGCTATCCGGTTTCAAACGAATTCATAACCGAATGGTCCCTGGCCGCCGGATTGTCCATCCGCCGATGCATTGCGGAAGAGTTCCGTCATGTCGGCATCCGAAGCGCGGTGCATGCCGATATCATGATGACAGGTCCGGGATATACCTTGCCTGACATACTGGGGGAATGCACCACGATTGCGCGCAACCTGGCAGAGTCGGCGCCGATGGGGGCGCTGGTTGCATCGGCAGAGACCCGGCATGGAATTGCGTCGCTGTTTGACATGAAGTCCCTTGATGGCGCTCCGCATAAGGCAGTCGAGGTGCATGCGCTGCGCGAGCCCTGCAACGAAATGCGCGACGTCGCGCCCTCGCATCGCTGTACTTTCGTGGGCCGGGCGGATGAACTCAAGGCGCTGGACCTGGCGTGGACAAAGGCCACCGTCGACGGCGGGATATGTGTGCAGCTGAGCGGCGAAGCGGGAGTGGGCAAGTCTCGTTTGATACGGGAATTCCTTGTTGCAAAGAAAACACAGTTCGCCAATGCCCATTGCGCTTGTTTTCATATCGAAAACCTGCTGTCGCCATTACATCCCATCCTTGCATTGGTCCGCTCGCTTGGGGGAGCCTTGGGAAACACCGGATCCAGCGACAGTATCGGGCCGGCATCAGCCAATGTGCTTCCTGGAGCTGTCTCTGCAGATGACAATGGATCAAGCCTGCTATCCAATGTCCTGAATGCGCATGAAGAAAATATTCACGGATACCCGGTCTTCGAACGGGAAAAGCTGTTTTCCTCGCTGGTCGGCAGCCTGAAAAAAAATCACGAAGGGTCTCTTACCGTACTGGTGTTTGAAGATATCCAATGGGCGGATAAAGTTTCACTCGACTTCATCGCCTGGCTCAGGGAGAGGGATAGGTCCTTGGGCATATTTTTGATAGTGACATGCCGGAAGCATCCCAAAATACCAGGGCCAGTCCTGAGCCCCGGAATTTTGGTGGATATACAGCCGCTTGGCATGGCTGAGGCGACCCGCATGGCGCTGCAGTTTCCCCAGTTTCTCGAAGCCTCGCCGACATGGCAATCGCACCTGCTTAAAATGGCCGACGGCATTCCACTATTCCTTGAAAAGCTGCTCCAGAATCCGAATCCTGAGGTTCATTTCACCTGTCCAAAGTCGTTGCGCAACCTCTTGATGGAGAGGATAGACATGCTTGGGGAGATACGCCAAGTGCTGTGCCATGCCTCATGCATAGGTTTCCAGTTCGGGCTGCATGTCCTGGCCGAAATCGAATCGGTCAGTATCCGCAAATGCCAGCAATTGATCCAGACGCTGGTCGCTTCAGGCTTGATTGAGAAGAAGCCTGAAGCGGGCCATTTCCAGTTTCGTTACAGGCTCGTGCGAGAGGTAGCGTATAGCATGTTAACGTTTGAAGAACGGCAACAGATACTTGCAAAGATCGCTCAGCCAAATGCGTTGCAAGCCGCGGCTGGCTATCGATGACGGCTTGCGTCATGTACGCGTCATATACGTCTCAATTAATCCCTCCTGGTGAAAAACCGATAGCAGCTGCAAAAAACGGCCACGCTGTTATCGATGAAAAATAGAGTTTCCATCAAGCTCATCCTGAATGACCCTCGTTCAGATGTTGTTTCCTGGCTGCAATTGCGACACAGATTGTTAAACATTGTTAAAAATATTAAAACGCCATCTGAATTTCCGTATTTTTCTCGGGTTATGGACGTTTTATGGATGATGGGTGGAGACACTGAAGGTAACAATTCGCAACAACTAAAACATTTCGGTTTCGTCCGGCGGCAGCGTTAAAACATCATCGTCAGTGAAATTCTTGCAACCCGATTGACGTATCGAAATCGGGATAACTAGGAGGGAACGATCAATGTATTTCTTTAATCACTGTTTCAAAAAAACGTATTCTTTTGCGTTTAATCGCTGCTCTGACGACAGATTTTTCTCCTCACCAGGCGCTAGTTGAATCGCCCTCGCGTGGTTCTAAGCCGCTTATCTGATCGTCGCAGCGATAGCTAGCCGGCCCCATTTTCAGACAGATTGTTCAGTTTTTCCGTGAGCCCCTGCTGGTTTTCAGCAGAGGCAGGGGACGGCTGTCGAAAAAAAAACCATCGGTGCTTCACCACGATAAGCAAGCCGATGCAAGACAAGTTTTTGTAGAAAATGTGCTCAATATACCGATCTCCGCGCCCAGAGCTTTTGCGCGCCAGCATGTCGAGCCCGTTGCTATTTCCCATATTCCCTAAACCAAGGAGATGTTATGAACAAGATTCACAGCAAGGTCTGGAGTCCCGCGCGGAACCAGTTCGTGGTCGCTTCGGAGATCGCCGCGTGCCCTCGTGGCGGCGCACCGGGACAAGGCGGCCGTCGCGCATTGTTGCGCAGCCGGAGCCCGGCGGTGTTCGCCGCGCTGGTGGCGTCCGGTTGGCTCGGATGGGCTTCGCTGGCGCAGGCGCAAGCGGTGGATTGCTCCGTGGCGCCTTACAACGTCTATAACAGCACCGCGTCGTGCATGGGTTTTCAGTCCGCGGCCAGCGGTACTGGAGCCACCGCGCTGGGATCGCTTGCCCACGCCAACGTGCTGGGCGCGCTGGCCGTGGGCTACAACTCTCTTTCCACCGGCCAGAACGGCATAGCCATGGGTTTCCAAGCCTATACCAACTCCATCAATGCCATTTATCTGGGGGCGCGTAGCGCTGCCGGCACCGGTGCGACCGCGGGTGGCGCGATTGGCATTGGCACCGATGTCACGGCTTCCGGTGCCAATGCCCTTGCCATGGGATCTCTTTCGGTCAGTGCCAGTACCAATAGCGTTGCTTTTGCCAACAGCAGCTCGGTGGATGCGAACTCGGTCAACAGCATCGCCATTGGTTATGTGACCAAGGTCGTCAACTCCAACAATGCCGTTGCTCTCGGCTCGGGCTCGCTTGTGAGTGGAGGAACCCACGGGACGGCCGTCGGCTGGCAAGCCTATGCGTCGGCCCTCAACGCAGTCTACCTGGGCGCCCGCACTGCCGGGACTGGTGCGTCGGCCGAGTCGGCCGTCGGCATCGGTACGGACGTAAGCGCATCGGGCATCTATTCCATCGGCATGGGTTTGGGAGCCAATGCGTCGGCTGCCGACGCCATAGCGATCGGTCGTGCATCGAAGGCGCAAGCGGCTTCTACCATCGCCTTTGGCGACAGCAGTACCGTCGCCGCCGCAGCCGGTACAGGCTCCATGGCCGGCGGCCATAATTCGCAGGTAACCGGCGGCACCGGCGCGGTTGCGTTGGGTGAAGGGCAGGTCGCCAATGGCAATGGTGCAGTGGCAATCGGCGATCCGAATGTGTCTTTTGGTACGGGCGCCGTCACGATGGGGGCGAACAACACCGCGGCAGGCAATGCGGGCGGGACTGTTGCAGCCAATGGCGCCGTCGCGATCGGCAACAGCAACAGCGCGATTGGACAAGGTTCTATCGCCTTGGGCAACGCGTCGACCGCTGCGGCCGCCGGCGGCATTGCACTCGGAGATACGGCGAATGCGGTGCTGGGCAACGGCGTGGCGATCGGCGCCAATTCAAAAGCTAACAACGCCAATGATGTGGCGCTCGGAGCTGGCTCGACCACGGCGGCGCCGCACACGGGCGTCACCGCCCAGTTTGGCGGCACGGCGGCAGGCATTGCCAATGTCGCCAATGGCGTGGTGTCGGTCGGTGCGGCGGGTACTGAGCGTCAGATCCAGAACGTGGCGGCAGGCGTGATTTCAGCAACCAGCACCGACGCGATTAACGGTTCCCAGCTGAATTCGGTCGTCACCGGC